>ERZ773228.203-NODE-203-length-76033-cov-5.098252_pt1 | contig 76033 bp, 71 predicted proteins | sample MGYA00580524_ERZ773228 | MGnify/ENA primary metagenome ERZ773228 (study PRJEB29015, sample SAMEA2737768) | human gut metagenome | biome: human gut; feature: human-associated habitat; material: faeces | place: China | collected 2012 ... | reverse complement strand
AGGGCAGCGCGACCCGCGAACAGGTCGCGACGATCCTGATGGAGTTTTGCAAGAATGTAAAGAAATGATCCTCGCAGCATAAAGTGTGTGCGGGCGGCGCAGCAGCGCCGCCCGCATTTTTTATCCAGCAAAATGCGCCTGGTGGTTTGAAATCCGATACCCGCACCTGAGCAAGCGCCCCAATGTAAAAACAGCCTTTTTGCCTCCTTACCATTTTTTCGCGTGCAAATTCTGCAGAAAAGTGTGCCAAAAATGTCGTTCACTTGAAAAAACGGACAAAATATGTTATTTTGATTGCAGATTTTGCTTGCCGATATTGCGGGTGTACCGGCCGCCGGAAATGAAGCACACTGCGTGGACGGCGACGGCCGCGAATCGGCGGGCAGCAAAAAAATTGAGGGAGGAAAAACATGAGAAAACGACTTTTGAGTTTCGTGCTCGCGGTGCTGATGATCGCGACGCTTCTGCCGGTGACTGCGCTGGCGTACACGACCTATTACATCAATGGTGTTGCAGTCAGGTGTGATGATTTTGATTCTTCACCGAATGAATGCTGGACTTATGCGAACAACATTTACAACAAAATTTGGGGCCAGCAATTTAACTCGTTATTTGATGACAGTGCAAATTCTCTTCGAAATCTCAGCGACAGTGAGCTTACGCTGACAGCTGAGCATTTGAGAAACTATGTATCAAATGCTGCGCTTGGTTCTGCGCTTAGGATTTGCAGCAGTGAATATCTTCATGGTGGGGATGGCTGGGGGCATAGCCAGATTATTGTTCAAAAAGACAGCAATGGTTTTACTGTGCTTCAAGGCGGATTGTCTGCTTCGCCGTACAGAAATGAGAGATACTATACATGGAGCGAGTATCTGAACAGCTGGAATTATGCTTATATCAAGTATATTAAGTGGCCAGGTGCACCAGCGTATGGCGGCGGCACTGTGACGCCGGATCCAGATCCGGGTCTGTCTGTGAAAGAAACGATCACCTGCAAGCGTACGATCAAGCTCCCGGAGCGCGTGGTCAATCTGTACAGCAATCCGACGGATACAACACGCCTGACGTATTTTGATTATGGCCCGACCGTGTATTCATCCCGCTATGCCGTTATGAGTGATGGCAGCATCATGTACGAGGTCGGTGCGAACCATCAGGGACAGGACATAAAAGCGTGGCTGAAGTATGAAAGTGACATGACCGTCACAAAGCAGCATACTTACGGCAGTACGCAATACGAATCTGCGCATCCGCACCGTGGTTATCGGGTATGTGAGTGCGGAGACAAAACTTATACCGGGGAAACAACAACCAGAGACGACTGCAGTGAATGCGGTGGGGAAGTGAAATATGCTGTGGAAGGCGGCTATCTCACGTTCGATAAAAAGACAGGAACCGTTACCGATTGCGATTCGTCCGTTACCAAAGCCAATATTCCGCATACGATCAAAGGTGTGACCGTGACGAGCATTGGCGAGGAGGCTTTCTATGGTTGCATATCTCTGACAAGCGTAACGATTCCGGACAGCGTGACGAGCATTGGCGGTAGTGCTTTCTATAATTGCAAATCTCTGACGAGCGTGACAATCCCGGGCAGCGTGACGAGCATTGACAAGGACGCTTTCTGTTTCTGCCGCTCTCTGACCAGCGTAACGATTCCGGACAGTGTGACGAGCATTGGCCGGTATGCTTTCTCTTATTGCGAATCTCTGACCAGCGTGACGATCCCGGACAGCGTGACGAGCATTGGTGATTATGCCTTCTATGGCTGCAAATCTCTGACCAGCGTGGCGATCCCGGACAGCGTGACATGCATTGGCAATTGCGCTTTCTGGAAGTGCTCATCTCTGGCAAGCGTAACGATTCCGGACAGCGTGACGAGCATTGGCGATGGCGCTTTCGAAGACTGCACATCTTTGATCAGCGTAACGATTCCGGACAGCGTGACGAGCATTAGTAATTACACTTTCGGTTCGTGTACATCTTTGACCAGCGTGACGATCCCGGACAGCGTGACGAGCATTGGCGAGTTTGCTTTCCGTTATTGCAAATCTCTGACGAGCGTGGCAATCCCGAACAGTGTGACGAGCATTGGAGAGCGGGCTTTCTCTGAATGCACATCTCTGACCAGTGTGACGATCCCGGACAGCGTGACAAGCATTGTCGGTTACGCTTTCGCTGGTTGCACATCTCTGACAAACGTGACGATTCCGGACAGTGTGACGAGCATTGGCAGTCATGCTTTCTCTTATTGCAAATCTCTGACCAGCGTGACGATCCCGGACAGCGTGACGAGCATTGGCGGTAGTGCTTTCGGTAATTGCACATCTCTGACCAGCGTGACGATCCCGGACAGCGTGACGAGCATTGGCGATTGGGCTTTCTCTCATTGCACATCTCTGACCAGCGTGACGATCCCGGACAGCGTGACGAGCATTAACTGGTATGCTTTCTATAATTGCAAATCTCTGACCGATGTGTACTATGCCGGGAGTGAGGCGCAATGGAAAGCGATCTCTATTTCTTCCACTGGAAATGATGACCTTTTGAACGCCAACATCCATTACAATTATGTTTCCCATACCCACAGCTACAAGGATGTTGTCACAGCGCCGACCTGCACGGAAAAGGGCTACACGACCCACACTTGCTCCTGCGGCGACAGCTACGTGGACACTTATGTGGATGCGCTCGGCCACGCATGGGACAATGGCAAAGTGACCAAGCAGCCGACGGAGACCGAGACCGGTGTCAAGACCTACACCTGCACGCGCTGCAGCGCGACGAAAACGGAGACCATTCCGAAGCTCACGCACGAGCACAACTATAACGCTGTTGTGACCGCGCCGACCTGCACCGAAAAGGGCTACACGACGCACACCTGTGCCTGTGGTGACAGCTACGTGGATTCCTATGTGCTTCCGCTGGGACACGACTGGGGAAGCGGGAAGGTGACAAAAGAGCCGACCGCAACGGAGAATGGCATCAAAACGTACATTTGCGCCCGCTGCGGCGAGACGAAGACGGAAACCATCCCGAAGCTCACGCACGAGCACAGCTACAAGGCTGTCGTCACTGCTCCGACCTGCACCGAAAAGGGCTACACCACGCACACCTGCGCCTGCGGCGACAGCTATGTGGATGCTTATACCGACGCACTCGGCCACGCATGGGACAGCGGCAAGGTGACCAAGCAGCCGACCGCGACGGAGGACGGCGTGAAGACCTACACCTGCACCCGCTGTGGTGAGACAAAGACCGAGACCATCCCAGCCACCGGCGTCGTGGATGTCACGAAAATGTTCACGGACGTATCGCACAGCTGGGCCGATGATGGTATTCAGTACTGCGTGACGCATCAGCTGATGTCCGGCATCGGCAACGATCTGTTCGGGCCGAAGCTGACCACGACGCGCGCGCAGATCGTGCAGATCCTCTATAACCTTGAGGGGGAGCCGAAGGTGAGCGGCACGACGCCGTTTACCGACCTGACGAACGACTGGTATCAAGACGCCATCCTCTGGGCATACCAGACGGGTGTGGTCGCCGGAACGTCCAGCACGACGTTTGAGCCTGACTTGCCGGTGACGCGCGAGCAGATCGCGGTCATCCTCATGGAATACATGACGCGCGTGCTCAAACTTGAGCGCACGTGGACGCCCGCTGACCTGAGCATCTTCCCGGATGCGGGCAGTGTGTCCGACTGGGCGAAGGACGCGCTGGCGGATGCCGTGGCGCTTGGCCTGATCTCCGGCGCGAGCAACGGCGGCCAGACCTGTCTCGAGCCGCAGGGCAGTGCGACGCGCGAACAGGTCGCGACGATCCTGATGGAGTTCTGCAAGAACGTGAAAAAGTAATACAGCTTTCCGGATGCACCCTGCAAATATTGCGGGGTGCATCTTTTTGCCGGACGGGAAACATTTTTCTTTCTTTTTGCCGCCGCGCGTGGTACACTATACTGTACAATTTTATCAGGAGGTATTTTTCTATGCCGGAAAATTATATTACTTGCCAGGATGAAAAGGGCAGCATCAATATCTCTGAGGACGTCGTTGCCGCCATGGTGCGCGCAGCGATCACGGAAGTGGACGGTGTCGCCGGTGTTGCGACATCTACCGGTACGGAGCTGGCCGAGCTGCTCGGCATCAAGTCCGCTGCCAAGGGCATCAAGGTGCAGATCGTGGACGGCACGATGACAGTCGATACGATCATCACGGTGCGCTATGGCTGCAGTGTCGTGGCGGTCGCGAAGGCCGTGCAGGAATCGGTCACGAGTGCGGTCGAGTCCATGACCGGCATGGGTAAGCCCATTGTCAACGTACACGTGTCCGGCGTGGCTTTTGACAAATAAAAAGAAGCAGGAGAAATCACTATGACAAGAACGGTTGCGCGTGAGATCGCAATCCAGCTCAGCTTTGCCGCGCAGCTCGCCGGGGATGACGCCCGCGAGACGGCGGACACCTTCTTCAGCCGGGAGTATTTTGCGACGCTGGCGGAGGAGGATCCGCTGTTTCAGGAGTATCCGGACGAGAAGCAGCTCGACTATATCCGCCGTCTGACCGGCCTGGTCTATGACCATATGTACGAGCTCAACCACATGATCGAGAAATATGCCCGCGGCTGGCGGCTGGAGCGCATTTCCCGCGTCGCTGCGGCGATCATGCGCTGCGCCATGTGCGAGATTCTGTATATGGACGACGTGCCGAACGCCGCCGCGATCAACGAGGCGGTGGAGCTGGCCAAGGGCTACGAGGAGCCGGAGACGGTCGCGTTTATCAATGGCGTGCTCGGCAGCTTCGTGCGCGGTGAGGTCGAGCCGGAAGCCGAAGAGGAGCAAGTAACTTCCGAAGAACCGGCTGCCGAGCCCGAACAGGTGCCTGAGAACGGCGCCGAAGGCTGACATGGCGCGTACATCCTTTACCGTAACGGAGCTCAACGCCCACATCAAGCAGCTGCTGGATGCGGATGCGCTGCTCGGCAACGTCTGCGTGACAGGGGAGCTGTCAAACTACAAGGTCTATCCGTCCGGACATCATTATTTCACGCTCAAGGACGCCGAGAGCAGTCTGCGGTGCGTGATGTTCCGCAGCAGCGCACAGTCGCTGCGCTTTCGTCCGGCGAGCGGTATGAGCGTTGCGGCCATCGGCCGCATCGCGGTCTATCCGCGCGACGGCGCGTATCAGCTCTACTGCACGCGGCTCATCCCGGGCGGCGTGGGCGACCTGTATGCCGCTTATGAGCAGCTCAAGGAGCAGCTACAGAAAGAGGGCCTGTTTGACCGTATGCACAAAAAGCCGCTGCCGGCATTCCCGCAGCGGATCGCTGTGATCACGTCGTCGGCGGGCGCAGCCGTGCGCGACATTATCCGCGTGCTCGGCAAGCGCTGGCCGGCCAGCGAGGTCGTGCTGCTGCCCGTGCGCGTACAGGGAACGGAGGCACCGGCGGAGATTGCCGGAGCGATCCGGTATGCCAATCGCTATCAGGTCGGTGACCTCATCATTACCGGACGCGGCGGCGGTTCGATCGAGGACCTGTGGGCGTTTAATGATGAGCGGGTCGCGCGTGCGATCTATGATTCGGACATCCCGGTCATATCCGCCGTCGGGCACGAACCGGATGTGACGATTTCGGACTTTGTGGCCGATCTGCGCGCCGCAACGCCGTCGAACGCGGCGGAGCTGGCTGTGCCGAATGCGGAAGACATCCGTGAAACGCTGCGCGGATATGACATCCGCATGGCGCAGGCGATGCGCAAGCAGATGACACAGCGCCGGGCCGCGCTGGAGAATCTGGCCGGCCGCCGTGTGCTGCAGTCACCGGCCGCTTATTTTGATCTTCGGCGCGTGGAGCTGGACTACACCCGCAGTCGCCTGACGGCGGCAGGGGAGCGCTGGCTCGCTGCGCGCAGACATGATTTTGCACGGTGCGCAGCGGCGCTGGATGCGATGAGTCCGCTGAAAGTACTTGCCCGCGGCTACGCCGTGGCAACGGATGCCGACGGTGCGGTGCTCCGCTCAGCGGCGCAGACACAACCCGGCGACACGATCCGCGTACAGCTTCAGGACGGTGCGCTGCACTGCACCGTGAACAACAGGGAGGGTGCCCATGGCAAAACAGAAACTGACCTTTGAAGCGTCCATGCAGCGGCTGGATGAGATCGTCAAGCAGCTGGAAAAGGGCGATGTGCCGCTCGATGCGTCGCTGGCGCTGTTCGAGGAGGGGTCACATCTGCTCGCGGCCTGCAACGAAATGCTGGATACGGCGGAGCAGAAGGTCGTGCAGCTCAAGAAAGGGAACGACAGTGCGCCTGTCGAGCTCCCGTTTGAAACCGAGGAATGATACATGGATTATCAGGCACAGTATCAGGAATATAAAGCGCTCGCCGATGCGGCGCTCAATGCTTATTTTGCGGACACCACTGTGTCCTATCACCGCCTTCTGGAGGCGATGCACTACAGCCTGACTGCCGGCGGCAAGCGTCTGCGTCCAGTGCTGGTGCTTGCGTTCTGCGCCGCGTGCGGTGGGGACGTACGGGCTGCACTTCCGATCGCATGCGCGGTCGAGATGGTGCATACTTATTCGCTCATCCATGACGATCTGCCGTGCATGGATAACGATGACCTGCGCCGCGGCAAGCCGACGAACCACGTGATTTACGGTGAGTGCACGGCGACGCTTGCAGGCGACGCCCTGCAGGCAGAAGCGTTCCGCACGATCCTTTCGACGGACCTGCCGGTGGAAGTGCGCGCCGAGTGCGCGCGTCTGCTTGCGGAAGCCGCCGGTGAAAGCGGCATCTGCGGCGGTCAGCAGCTCGATATGGAGGGCGAGGGCAAGGTCCTCACGAAGGAGGAACTGATGGACATCAATGACCGTAAGACATCAGCGATGATCCACGCCGCTTGCCTCATGGGTGTGACCTGCGGCGGCGGCAACGCGCAGCAGCGCGCGGCTGCGGCGCAGTATGCCAAGGCGCTTGGCCTGGCATTCCAGATCCGTGATGACATGCTCGATGTCATCAGCACGGAGGCGGAACTCGGCAAGCCTATCGGCTCGGATGCACGCGAGGGGAAGAACACCTTCATGGCGCTCTATGGTCTGGAGCGCTGCAGCGCCTATGTGCACGAGCTGTCCGAGGAAGCGGCTGCGGCCGTGGACGGTGTGTTTGCGGACAGCGCTTTCCTGCGGCAGCTCGCCCGCTCACTGGCGGATCGGAAAAACTGAATCCATAAAACCACCGGACTTCCGGTGAAAATGCAAAAAGTGCCGGCTTACTCTTGTAAAGTCCGGCACTTTTTGTTATAGTATATCATGTATTATTATGCGTGAGGTATTCTGTTTTGAGTATATTAGAGCGAATCCATTCACCGGCCGACCTGAAGGCGCTGCCGGCGGAAGAAATTCCGGCACTGTGTGCGGAACTTCGTTCTTTCCTGGTCGAGAATCTTGCAAAGACCGGCGGGCATCTGGCGTCCAATCTCGGCGCGGTGGAGCTCACGGTCGCAATCGACCGTGTATTTAACACCGAAAACGACCGGCTCGTGTTCGACGTCGGTCATCAGAGTTACGTGCATAAGATTCTGACCGGACGAAGAGAGGCGTTTACCACGCTGCGGCAGTTCGGCGGCATCGCCGGCTTCCCGAAGCCGGACGAGAGCGTGCACGATGCGTTTGTGGCCGGCCACGCCTCCACGTCGATCTCTGTCGCGCTGGGTATGGCCCGGGCGCGCACGCTCACGGGAGCGGACTATGACGTCATTGCCCTCATCGGCGACGGCGCACTGACCGGTGGCCTGGCATATGAGGGCCTGTCGGACGCCGGACAGAGCGGTGAGCCCATGGTCATCGTGCTCAACGATAACGGTATGTCTATCAACAAAAATGTCGGCGGTATGGCGACGCTGCTGTCCAAGCAGCGCGTGAAGCCGAGCTATCTGCACTTCAAGCAGTTTTACCGCAGCACCGTCGGCAAGGCGCGCGGGCTGTATAAAGTACTGCACCGTGTGAAGGAGCGCGTGAAAGACCTCGTACTGCCGAACAATATGTTCGACGATATGGGCTTTTACTACATTGGCCCGGTGGACGGGCACGATGAGCCGCAGCTGGAGAAGATGCTGCGCTGGGCACGCGATCTGCGCCAGCCGGTGCTGCTGCACGTCGTGACGCAAAAGGGTAAGGGCATCCCATATACGGAGCAGGCGCCGGAAAAATACCACGGCGTCAGCTCGTTCGACCCCGTGACCGGCGCGCTGCCGGCGTCCAAGCCGGACTTTTCACACGTATTTGGTGAAACACTCTCTCAGCTGGCGGATGAAGACCCGACGGTCGTCGCCATCACGGCGGCCATGCTGACCGGTACGGGCCTGACAGCCTTTGCCGCGCACCACCCGGACCGGCTCTATGATGTCGGCATTGCAGAGGGGCACGCGATCACGATGGCCAGCGGTATGGCAAAGCAGGGGCTCAAGCCTGTCGCGGCGATTTACTCGAGTTTCCTGCAACGTGCGTATGACATGCTCATTCACGACACGGCGCTGCAGCGGCTGCATCTGGTGCTCGGCGTTGACCGCGCCGGCATCGTCGGCAATGACGGCGATACGCACAACGGCTGCTTTGACATCAGCTATCTGAGCTCCGTGCCATATATGCGCATCCTCTGCCCGGCAAGCTTCGCCGAGCTGCGCGCAATGCTGCGCAAGGCGGTGCTGGAGCTGGACGGCCCGGTCGCCGTGCGCTATCCGCGCGGCGGCGAGGGCGCATACCGGGACTGCAATTTGAAACCCGTCACGGTTTTGCGGGAAGGCAGTGATCTGACGCTCCTGACCTATGGCATCGTCATCAACGACGTGCTGCAGGCGGCAGAGCAGCTTGCGCAGCAGGGCATTTCGGCCGAAGTTGTCAAGCTCGCGCAGGTCGCGCCGCTGGAATGGGCGCCGGTACTTGCGTCCTTACACAAGACGGGGCAGCTGCTGGCGGTCGAGGATGTCTGCGCGGCAAACTGTGTTGGCGAGCAGGTGCTCTCGGCTGCGGAGCAGGCCGGTATCCCGCTGAAAGCAGCACGGCTGCTGAATCTTGGCAACGGTATCATCCCGCACGGCGCGCCGGATGTGCTCAAAGCGGCATACGGTCTGGACGCACGGGCAATCGTCGCCGCCGCGCGGGCGATGCGCTCCGGCGAGAGAGAGGGGAACGGCGCATGAAGAAAGTACGACTCGATCAGCTTGTCTTCGATCAGGGCCTGAGCGAGAGCCGTGAGCGCGCAAAAGCGATCATCATGAGCGGTGTGGTCTATGTCAACGGCCAGCGCGCGGACAAGCCCGGCGCACAGGTCGCTCCCGATGTGAAGATCGAGGTGCGCGGCAACACGCTGCCCTATGTCAGCCGCGGCGGTTTCAAATTGGAAAAAGCCCTCAAGGTATTTCCGGTCGATCCAACCGGCCTGACGTGTATCGACTGCGGTGCCTCGACCGGCGGCTTCACGGATGTGCTGCTGCAAAACGGCGCGGCAAAGGTCTATGCCGTCGATGTCGGCTATGGCCAGCTGGCCTGGAGCCTGCGCAATGATCCGCGCGTCATTTCCATGGAGCGCACGAATGTGCGCTATATCACGAGCGATCAAATCCCGGAACCGCTGGATCTCGCGGTCATGGATCTGTCGTTCATCTCCGTGAAGCTCATCCTGCCGGCGGTCTGTCCGCTGCTGAAAGACGATGCTGCAGTCGTCTGCCTCATCAAGCCGCAGTTTGAGGCCGGGCGCGAAGAGGTCGGTAAAAAAGGCGTTGTCCGGGATCCGAAGGTGCATCTGGAGGTGCTCGAGAGTTTTCTGGACTTTGTGCCAGGGGCGGGCTTTACCGTCATGGGGCTGGACTATTCGCCCATTAAGGGCCCAGAGGGCAACATTGAGTATCTCGGCTACCTGCGCAAGGGGGCGCATCCCGCGCCGGAGCTGAATCCGGCGGCCGTTGTGGAGCTGTCGCACGGTGCGCTGGCCCACGGAAAAGAGAGCAGTGTATGAAACATATTGTCATTGCGGCCAATCCATATCGGGACAGCGGACTGCAAAAGGCACTGACGGTTTATCGGATGCTCACGGAGCACGGCCATCAGGTGGTCGTTTCTCCGGTGTTTGCGCCGAAAGCCTATCTGCCGGAAAACATCCCGGTACAGCCGCTGAAGCAGGCGGCGCAGGACGCCGCACTCATCATTGTCATGGGCGGCGACGGGACAATCCTGCATGTTGCAGTCACACTTCGCGACCACGCGATCCCGATCATCGGTGTGAACTTCGGCGGCAAGGGATTTCTGGCCGGTCTGGAGGAAGACGAGCTGGACATGCTGCTCGAGATCGCGGACGGGAAATATACCATCAGCCGGCGCATGATGCTCGATGTGGAGCTCGTGCGCAATGAGCGGACCATCTGCACGCAGTCAGTGCTCAACGACGTGGTCATTCACGGCGGGCACGTAGACTGCATCGGCGTGACTGCTTATGGTGACGGCGTGCCCATCACGCGCTTCAACGGTGACGGCATCATTGTCGCCACACCGACCGGCTCCACGGCCTACTCCATGTCAGCCGGCGGCCCGCTCGTCGAGCCGGAAAACGAAAATATCATCATGACACCCATCTGCGCGCACAGTTTGGCCGGAAAATCCTTTGTACTTGCGCCCGGGCGACAGATCACAATCGTTCCGGAGCGGATCCACGACCGGCCGGCCATTCTTGTGGCGGACGGCGGGGACAGCATTGCACTCATCCACGGCGATCAGATCCGCATCCGCAGATCGGACAATTACACGCTGCTGGCCGATACCGGCATCCGCAGCTTTTATGAAACGGCTTTTGGCAAGCTGACAGACAGACTGTGAGGAGGGACGACGTGAAATCCACCAGACAAAACATCATTTTGCAGATCATTGCAGAGCAGGAGATCGAGACACAAAACCAGCTCATGGATGTGCTGGCACAGCACGGCGTTCCGAGTACGCAGGCGACGCTGTCACGCGATATCAAGGAGCTGCATCTGACGAAAACGCTCTCGCCGAGCGGGAAATACCGCTACGCTGCACCGGCAGCGGACGAATTTCCCGGCTACGATGAGCGGCTGAAAAAAATTTTCCGCGAGTGCGTGACTTCCTATGCCGAGGCACAGAACATCATCGTCATCAAAACGCTGCCAGGCCTTGCCTCGGCTGCGTGCTCCGCGCTTGACAGCATGCGCATCGACACGCTCGTCGGTACGCTGGCAGGTGACGACACGGCGTTTCTGCTCATGAAAGACAATACGTCCGCCGATGAGTTTTTCCACGAGATCGAAAAGCTGCTTTGACGACGCCGCAGGAGGTGAAGCGCTTTGCTGCGAGAACTGCATATTGAAAACGTCGCGGTCATTGAGCGGGCCGATCTGGAGCTCGGCCCCGGCCTGAACATTCTGACCGGCGAGACCGGCGCAGGCAAGTCCATCCTTGTGGATGCCATGCACGCGATCCTCGGCGCACGTGTCTCACGTGAACTGGTGCGCACCGGCGCGGAAAAGGCGGTCGTCTGCGCGACGTTCGACCCCGACCCGTGCCAGGCATGGTGCGAGGAAAACGAGATCGAGTGCGACGATGAGCTCATTATCCGCCGCCAGATCACGGCGGAGGGCAAGACGACCTGCCGCATCTGCGGCGTCCCGGTCACGACGGCACAGCTGCGCACGCTGGGTGCGCTGCTGCTCGATATCCACGGCCAGAACGACGGCCAGCACCTGCTCGACGAGCGGGAGCACCTGCGCAGTCTGGACCGGTTCGGCCAGCTGGAACCGGAGCTTGCGCACTATCGCGAGCAGTACCGTGCCTATCAGGAGCTGTGCAAGGAGCGTGACACGCTCTCGACCTATGAAAACGAAAAAGAACTGCTGACCGAAAGTCTTCGCCGCCAGATCGAAGAGCTGGAACGTGCAGAGCTCAAGACCGGGGAAGAGGCGGAGCTCACGGAGCGGAGTGACCTGCTGCGCAACTTTGAAAAGCTCTCGGAGGCGGTCGATCAGGCATATGATTTGCTGGCCGGGCGGGACGATTCCGCATCCGCGCTGGCGGGTGAGGCCCTGTCGGAGGTCGAGCGTGCCGCGAACTACGCGAGCGAGCTCGTGAGCCTGCCGGAAGCGGTCAAGGGTGCGGTGTTCACGCTGCAGGACGCAGCGGAGACACTGCGTGACTTCCGCGACGGGCTGGACTTTTCCGACGAGGAGTTTGACCGCATTGAAACGCGCCTGTCGCTGCTCCGGCGACTGGAACGGAAATACAACACGGACGAGGCTGGGCTGATCGATACGCTCGAGGCGGCCCAGACCCGGCTCGATCAGATTGAATACGCCGGCGACCGGCTGCAGAAGCTTGAATCGCTGATTCAAAAGCAGGCCGAGCAGACGCGCACCGCGGCGGCGAAATTGACGCAGGCGCGCCAAGCTGCCGCCGCTGCACTGGAGCGGCAGGTCGAGCGTGAATTGCGCGAGCTGTCCATGCCGTCGGCACGTTTCCGCGTAGAGATCACGCCGCTTGGCGGCGATCCCGGCTTTCAGGCCTCCGGTGCGGACAATGTACGCTTTCTGATCTCGGCAAACACCGGCGAGGCGCTCGGCCGCATCAGTAAGATCGCCTCCGGTGGCGAGCTGTCGCGCATCATGCTGGCGCTCAAAAACGTCTTTGCCGAGCGCGACGATGTGCCCTCCATGGTCTTTGACGAGGTGGACGCCGGTGTCTCCGGCGTGGCCGCGCAGCGCGTGGGGGAGAAGCTCAGTAAGCTCTCTGCGACCAAACAGGTCATCTGCATCACGCACCTGCCGCAGATCGCTGCCATGGCCGATCAGCATTACCTGATCGAAAAGTGCGAGCAGGACGGCCGCACCCGCACAACGGTGCAGCCGCTTGACAGTGACGGCCGTCAGCGCGAGATCGCGCGGCTTTACGGCGGCGACCATATCACGCCCCTGACGCTGGCCAGCGCGGCCGAGCAGCTTGCCTCTGCCGCTGCCTATAAACAATCGCTTAAGAAAGGTGAGAGAGAATCATGAGTATTCAGGAATCCGCCATTGCATATCACAACGGCGGCTGCAACTGCGCACAGAGCGTGCTTGCCGCGCTGCAGGAGGAGACCGGTCTGGACGAAAACACCGCCAAGCGTGTCGCTGCCGGTTTTGGCGGCGGTGTCCGCTGCGGGGAGATCTGCGGCAGCATCACCGGTGCCGTGATGGCGTTCGGCCTCGCGGCTGATCAGGCCACCGCCACCGCCATGACCAAGCAGATGACGCAGAGCTTCCGTGCTGAATTCGGCTGTCTGCGCTGTCAAGAGCTCGTGGCGAAAAACGGCGGCAAGGGCCACTGTGCCCACATGATTGCCTGGGGCGCGCAGCGTGCCGAGGAAATTCTCGCTGAAAATAAAGTCGAAGAATAACGCAAGGGAGAGAAAACGATGACACTGTATGATGAACTGATCGCCCGCGGCCTGATCGCGCAGGTGACGAACGAGGACGAGATCAAAAACATGATCAACAACGGCAAAGCCACGTTTTACATCGGTTTTGACTGCACGGCAGATTCGCTGCACGTCGGCCACTTCATGGCCCTGTGCCTTATGAAGCGTCTGCAGATGGCGGGCAACAAGCCCATCGCCCTCATCGGCGACGGCACGACCCTCATCGGCGATCCGTCCGGCCGCACGGATATGCGCCAGATGCTCACCGAGGAAACCATCAAGCACAATGCCGAGTGCTTCAAGCGCCAGATGGAGCGCTTCATCGATTTCTCGGACGGCAAGGCGCTCATGCTCTATAACTCCGAGTGGCTCAAGCCGCTCAACTACATTGAGCTTCTGCGCGAGGTCGGCGCGTGCTTCTCCGTGAACAATATGCTGCGCGCCGAGTGCTACAAACAGCGCATGGAAAAGGGCCTGAGCTTCCTGGAGTTTAACTACATGATCATGCAGAGCTATGACTTCTACTACATGTTCCAGCACTATGGCTGCAACATGCAGTTCGGCGGCAACGACCAATGGTCGAACATGCTCGGCGGCACGGAGCTCATCCGCCGCAAGCTCGGCAAGGACGCCCACGCCATGACGATCACGCTGCTGCTCAACTCCGAGGGCAAAAAGATGGGCAAGACCGCCAAAGGCGCCGTCTGGCTCGATCCGAACAAGACCAGCCCCTTTGAGTTCTATCAGTATTGGCGCAATGTCGACGATGCCGACGTGCTCAAGTGCATCCGCATGCTGACGTTCCTCCCGCTCGAGGAGATCGACAAGATGGACGGCTGGCAGGGCGAGCAGCTCAACGAGGCCAAGGAGCTTCTGGCTTATGAGCTCACGAAAATGGTTCACGGCGAGGCCGAGGCCGACAAGGCACAGGCGGCTGCCAAGGCCGTATTTGGCGGCTCCGGCGAAGGTGTGCCGACGGTCGAGATCACAGCCGAAGACGGCGCGGACATCCTCAGCCTGCTCGTTAAGAGTGGCCTGTGTGCGTCCAAGTCCGACGCGCGCCGCAATGTGCAGCAGGGCGGCGTAGCGGCCAACGACGAGAAGGTCACCGATATTGCCAAGACCTTTACGGACGCGGAGCTGAAAGTCGGCGTCGTGCTCAAGCGCGGCAAGAAAAACTTCCGCAAGGTGCTACTGAAATAATCAAAAATCGGACAGATTGATCGCGCCCCGCCGTTCTCGGCGGGGCGCTTTTGGTGATGTTGCCGAAATGTATAAATTTTCATCCCAGTGCTTGAAAAATGACGGTTTGAGTGGTATAACTTCAAGTTGGCGGTTAGTTATATCTAATTTAAATTCGAGTTAGCTAACCTGACCGCAATCATGCGGATCAAAAAACACGGAGGTAAATCATTATGAGCATGGAAAAATTGGGTGCATTTGTTGGCGGCGCACTGTTTGCAACGGTCGGCGCGAAGATTCTCGCAAGCAAAGATGCCCAGAAGGTGTATGTGTATACGACGGCAGCCGCGCTGCGCGAGAAAGAGGACGTCATGGCAGTCGTGACGAACATCAAGGAGATCGCGGGTGATGTTCTGGCCGGCGCCAAGGCATTCAATGACAAGCGCGCAGCCGAGCAGGCTGAGGTCATTGAGGACTCGGCGGAGAAGGCTGAGTAAGTATGAAATGCACAATCCTGCATGAAACCCGAGGCCGTATGCGCGTGCATACAATGCAGGGTGCCATGTCGCTGCAACAGGCGGACATTCTGGAAGCATACCTGAACCGGACCCCGGGCGTGACGAAAGCGACGGTCTATGACCGCACCGGTGACGCCGTGATTTGCTACGACTGTCCGCGTACGGCCGTGGTCAAGGCGCTCTCGTCCTTTGCCTATGCAAACGAGCAGGCACTTGCGCCGGAGCACAGCAGCCGTGCCATGAATCGCGAGTTCGAGGACAAGCTGGTCGCATCGCTATGCTGGCGCGGCATTAAGCAGCTGTTTGTTCCGAGCTCTGTGCGCACGCTGATTACGGTCGCGCGCTCCGTGCCGTATATCAAGGCCGGACTGACGTGTCTGATGCACAAGAAGATCCAGGTACCGGTGCTGGATGCAACGGCAATTTCGGTCTCGATGCTGCGTAAGGACTTCAAGACGGCAAGCTCCATCATGTTCCTGCTGGGCATCGGCGACACTCTTGATGAGTGGACGCATAAGAAGTCCGTTGCTGATCTCGCGCAGACCATGTCCCTGAATGTGGATAAGGTCTGGAAAGAGACGGACACGGGCTCGGTGCTCGTGCCGGTGGCTGACGTTCAGGCCGGCGACCACATCGTAGTCCGCACCGGTAGCATGATCCCGCTCGACGGAAAAATCGTTGCCGGTGAGGCAATGGTCAATCAGGCATCCATCACGGGCGAGCCACTGGCTGTCCGCAGGACGGATGGCGGCTATGTCTACGCCGGTACCGTCGTCGAAGAGGGTGACTGCACTATCTGTGTGGAAAAGCGTGCCGGCAGCGGCCGCTATGATCGCATCATCCGCATGATCGAGGAGTCGGAAAAACTCAAGTCCGCAACGGAGTATCACGCATCGCACCTTGCAGATCAGCTCGTTCCGTACAGTCTGGGCGCAACAGCGGCGGTCTGGCTCCTGACGGGGAACATGACCAAAGCGTTGGCAGTGCTGATGGTCGACTTCTCCTGCGCACTCAAGCTCTCGATGCCGATTGCTGTGCTCTCCGCCATGAAAGAGGCAAGCGATCATCACCTGTCCGTTAAGGGCGGACGGTTCCTTGAGGCAGTGTCCGAGGCTAGCACGGTCGTCTTTGACAAGACCGGCACGCTGACGCGCGCTGAGCCGAAAATCGCACAGGTTGTGACCTTCGGCGGCAATGAGGAAGCGGACATGCTGCGTCTGGCTGCCTGTCTGGAGGAGCACTATCCGCACTCCATGGCCAAAGCGGTCGTCGCGGAGGCGGCGCGCCGCGGTCTGCGCCATGAGGAGCGCCATTCGCGTGTGGAGTATCTGGTCGCGCACGGCATTTCCAGCAGTGTCGACGGGCAGAAGGTCGTCATCGGCAGCCATCACTTTGTCTTTGAGGATGAGCACTGCGTCATCCCGGCAGGGGAGCAGGCCAAGTTTGACGCCCTGCCAGATACGTATTCGCACCTGTACCTCGCTGTTTCCGGTGTGCTGGCGGCAGTCATCTGCATTGAGGATCCGCTGCGCCCGGAAGCGGCTGATGTCATCCGCGGACTGCGGGAACTCGGCGTGTCCAAGCTGGTCATGATGACCGGCGACAACGAAAAGACCGCCCGCGCAGTCGCAGAGGCGGTCGGCGTGGATGCCTATTTCGCAGAAGTACTCCCGGAGGACAAGGCCGCCTTCATTCAGGCGGAACACGCGGCCGGGCGCAAAGTCCTCATGCTCGGCGACGGTGTGAATGATTCCCCGGCACTCTCCGAGGCAGATGCCGGCGTCGCTATCAGTGACGGCGCGGCCATCGCGCGCGAAGTGGCCGATATCACGGTCGGCGCCAATGATCTGTACGCACTGCTGACGCTCAAACGCTTGAGTGATGCGCTCATGGAGCGTATCCACAGCAACTATCGCAAGATCATCAGCTTTAACTTCCTGCTGATCTGCCTGGGCGTGGCCGGTGTCCTGCCGCCCGCGACCTCGGCGCTGCTGCATAACGCCTCCACACTGGTCATCAGCCTCAAGAGCATGACCAAACTGCTGGCGTGATACCCTGCAAAGAAAAAAGCCTGACGAACAATGGTTCGTCAGGCTTTTTTGCGTCCTGCTCACGCCTCAGCCGGATCCGGGAGCTTGCAGACGTCAATCCATTCAAGGGCGTTGGAGTATTTGTAGAGCTCGTCCAGGTCCAACTCAATCGCGCTCGACGGGCTGCCGACAGCGGGGAATACGGTCTTGAACCGCTGCAGAGACACGTCCAGATACACCGGGATGCCTTCCTTGCAGCCGAACGGGCACACACCGCCGACCGGGTGGCCCACCAGCTCCAGCACCTCATCAGCCGAGAGCATCTTGGCCTTCATATGGAATTTTTCCTTGAATTTATGGTTATCAATGCGTGCATCTCCGGCGGCAAGGATCAGCATACAGCCGTCCGCCGTCTTGAACGACAGTGTCTTTGCGATCCGTGCGCCCTCAACGCCGAGTGCCTTTGCCGCCAGATCGACGGTTGCGCTCGAGACCGTGAACTCCTGCACGCGGTCTTCCATACCAAACTGCCGGAAATACGCTCTTCCTGCTTCGATAGACATTTGATTCGCTCCTGTTCTTTGAAGTATCTGAAGCACATGATAGCGCAGGCGGCGGCATTCGTCAAGCGGCGATTTTTTGTCCGCGGCACTTGCAGGATATCCGTAACAGGTGTATAATAACTAAGTTATAATATGTGATATTGCGTCCGGGTAACCGGACATTCCCAGAACGGAGTGACATCCATGACAAAACTTGCACCTTCCATCCTCTCGGCGGACTTTTGCACACTCGGCGAGGACATCCGTCAGATCGAGGCCGGCGGCGCGGACTATGTCCATATTGACGTAATGGACGGCATTTTTGTGCCGAATATCTCGATCGGCATCCCGGTCGTGAAGTCCGTGCGCAAGCATACGCCAATGTTTCTGGATGTACACCTGATGATTGACCGGCCGCATCGCTACGTCGGCGAATTTTGCGACGCCGGAGCGGATCTCGTCGTGTTCCACGTCGAGGCTGACGAGCCACAGGACATTTTCGCCGCGATTGCGGATGTGAAGGCGCACGGCAAGAAGGTCGGCCTTGCCATCAAGCCGAAAACGCCGGAGAGTGTGCTCATCCCGTATCTGCCGCTGCTGAATCTGGCGCTTGTCATGACGGTGGAGCCCGGCTTCGGCGGCCAGCGCTTCATGGCCGATCAGCTGCCGAAAATTGCACAGCTGCACGAGCGGATCTTGGAGGTCAATCCCGCGTGTGAGCTGGAAGTAGACGGCGGCATCGACCCGGAGACGTCCCCGCTCGTGAAGCAGGCGGGCGCAAACGTGCTTGTTGCCGGCAGCGCCGTGTTTCGCCAGGATGACCGTGCGGCAGCCATCGCCGCCATCCGCAATGCTTGATTCAGGACGGTAGTACCATGTCTTTTTTCCCGAATGCACTTGAAAACCTCATTGACCAGTTTGCCGCGCTGCCCGGCGTCGGGCGCAAGAGCGCGCAGCGGCTGGCGTTTCATGTTCTGTCCCTCCCGGAAGAGGAGGCGCTGAAGTTTGCCGCGGCCATTGTGGACGCCAAGAAAAACATCCACTGCTGCAGCATCTGCCAGAATCTCACCGATCAGGAGACGTGCACCATCTGTGCCTCTCCGAAGCGCGACCAGAGCACCATCTGCGTCGTGGCGCAGCCGCGCGACGTGCTCTCGTTTGAGCGCAGCCGCGAGTATAACGGCGTCTATCACGTCCTGCACGGCGTGCTGTCACCCATGAATCACATTGGCCCGGACGACATCCGGATCCAGGAGCTGGTCAAGCGTGTGGCTGCCGGCGGGATCACGGAGGTCATCATGGCCACGAACCCCGACACGGAGGGCGAGGCGACCGCGATGTATATCGCACGCCTGCTCAAGCCGTTTGACGTGAAGATCACGCGCCTGGCTTATGGCATTCCGGTCGGCTCCAATCTGGAATATGCGGACGATGCCACGCTCCTGCGGGCGCTGGCCGGCCGAATGGAAATGTAACAGGTTTGACGGTACGGATTTCTGGGGATACTCTGGTCATCTGATACCGCGGACAACGCATTTCGTACATATTTTTCGAAACATCAACCTGCTTCCGGGGGAGTAGTCTGCCCGAAAGCGAACGTAAAGGAGTTACAAATGGCATCCAAATTGAAAATCATCCCGCTCGGCGGGCTCGGTGAGATCGGTAAGAATCTCACCGTCTATGAGTATGGCAAGGACATGTTCCTTGTCGACTGCGGCATGGGCTTTCCGGATCAGGACCTCTACGGCGTCGACATGGTCATCCCGGACATCAGCTATCTGAAAGCAAACAAAAACCGCATCCGCGGCATGGTCATCACGCACGGGCATGAGGATCACATCGGTGCGATCCCGTATGTGCTCAAGCAGCTCGACATGCCGATCTATGCAACGCCCCTGACGGCTGCAATCATCGAGCTCAAGCTCGAAGAGCACGACCTGCTCTATCATACGCAGATTTTCACGAAAAAACCGGGTGATAAGTTTAAGCTCGGCTGCTTTGAGATCGAGTTTATCCACACGAACCACAGCATTGCCGATTCCGTCGCGCTGGCCATCAAAACGCCGATCGGCACCGTCATCCACACGGGCGACTTCAAGATCGACCTCACGCCCATTCAGGGCGGCATGATCGATCTGCCGCGCCTAGGCCAGCTTGGCAACGAGGGCGTGCTCGCACTGCTGTCGGACTCCACGAACGTGGAGCGGCCCGGCTACTGTGCCTCGGAGGCGCGCGTGATCGACTGCTTTGACGAGCTGTTCAAAGACTGCAATAAGCGCATCATTGTCACGACCTTCGCGTCCAATGTCCACCGCCTGCAGCAGATCATCAACGTGGCGGCAAAGTATAAGCGCAAGGTCGGCATCACCGGCCGCAGCATGGAAAATGTTATGCGCGTGGCAACGGAGCTCGGCTATGTGGACATCCCGGACGGCGTCATGATGGACATGTCACAGATCGGCAGTTTGCCGCGCAGCAAGACCGTCATTGTCTGTACAGGCAGCCAGGGCGAGCCCATGTCCGCACTGCATCGCATGGCATTTTCGGAGCACAAGCAGGTCACAATCGACGCCGGTGACCGCATTATCATCTCTGCTTCGGCCATTCCGGGCAACGAGATCACAATCAGCCGCGTCATCGATGAGCTGTTCCAGAAGGGCGCGGAGGTCATCTATGACCGCAACACACCGCTGCACGTCTCCGGCCATGCATGCCAGGAGGAGCTGAAGATGATGCTCGCACTGACAAAGCCGCACTACTTCATCCCCGTGCACGGTGAGTACCGTATGCTGTGCAAGCACGCCGAGATCGGCAAGCTCATGGGTGTGGAGCCAAAGAATGTGCTTGTGGCCAAAAACGGCGAAGTGATTGAGATCACCAAGCGCAGCATGCGCGCGACGAGCAATGTTCCGGCGGGCGACGTGTATATCGACGGCACCGGCATCGGCGACGTCGGCAGCGCCGTGCTGCGCGACCGCCGCCATCTGGCCGAGGACGGCATCGTCATGGCCATCATCACGCTCTCGTCCGAAAACGGTAAGCCGGTCGCTGATCCCGAGATCATCACCCGCGGCTTTGTATATGTCAAAGAGGCGGAGGCACTCATGGGCGAACTCAAGCGCGTCGTCAACGAGAGCCTTGCCAGCTGTGAGCGACAGAAACAGCACGATTGGGCGACCATCAAGGGCCGCGTGAAGTCGAACATCAGCGGTTATCTGTATAAGACCACGCGCCGCAGCCCCATGGTGCTGCCCGTGATCATCGAAGTCTGAGCAGGGGAGCGCACCATGAAGATCCAGATCTGGGGCAAATCCAAATGCTTTGACACAAAAAAGGCCGAGCGCTATTTTAAGGAGCGCCGCATCCCGTATCAGGCCATCGACCTGCTGCGTTACGGTATGAGCCGCGGCGAGCTGACGAGCGTGAAAAACGCCGTCGGGCTTGACGCCATGCTCAATCCCAAGGCGGCGGATTACGCACTTGTACAGCACCTGGCCTATGAGCAGGACAAGATCGAGCGGCTGCTCGAGGATCCGTCCCTGCTGCAGACACCCATCGTCCGCAACGGCAGACAGGCCACGGTTGGCTACTGCCCGGATGTATGGAAGACGTGGGAATAAAATACGAAGAAGCCCGATATGGCCATTGCCATATCGGGCTTTTGCTATCACTTTTTAATGATCTGCCAGCTCGTTGCGGATCGCATCGCGCATCCGCTCCAGACCGGTCTGAATGATCGCGCGCGGCATGGCAAGATTCAGGCGCACATACCCTTTCGCGTTGCCAACAAAGAGGGAATCCCCGCCCTCGAGCAGCACGCCCGCCTTGTTGGCGAAGAAGTCCGGCAAGTCCTCCACATCCGGCAGACAACACGACAGATCGACCCACGCCAGATATGTTGCCTCCGGAATGTACATGACCGCCTCCGGCAGCTCCCGGGCCAGAAACGCCTTGACAAACGCGAAGTTTTCGTCGAGGTATTGCTTGAGCGCCTCGTGCCACGCGCCGCCGTGCGCATAGGCCGCCTGCGCCGCCGTCAGCGACATTGGATTGACCATGCCGAACAGCTTGTCACGCTCCTGAAAGTGCGCCCGCAGCGCAGGATCGCGGATGATGATGTTGGAAAACGCCAAACCCGCCATATTAAAGGTCTTGGTGGGAGCCATGCAGGTAATGAGCTTCGGGTAGCTGTCCATGACCTTGGCCATCGGGATGTGGCGGCGGCCGCAGCGGATCAGGTCGCAGTGGATCTCGTCGGACACCACCCAGAGGTTATATTTTTCGATGATCGCAGCAACCCGGCGCAGCTCGTCCTCCGTCCACATACGGCCGGTGGGATTGTGCGGATTGCACCAGAATACCAGCTTGCACGCCGGATCGGCGCACTTGCGCTCGAAGTCCTCGTAATCCACTTCAAACGTGCCATCCGCCTTTTTATGCAGCGGGGAAGTCAGCATATCCACGCCGGCGTACTCCGCCGCATGGAGAAAATAGCCGTAGGCAGGTGTGTTGAGCAGCACCTTTTCGTCCGGGCCGCAAAGTGTTTCCGTCAGCTGGTACAGCGCGGGAATGATGCCCGGCGAGACGCACAGCTGCTCTTTGGGAAAGCCCCAGTCATAATGATCCTTGCACCATTTGGAGAAGGTGTGATAGTATTCATCGTCATACAGGCCGGTATAGCCAAAAATGCGGCGGTCGATCCGCGCGCGCAGCGCGTCGAGAATCTCGGGTGCCACACCAAATTCCATATCAGCGACCCACATGCGGACAAATTCTTCGTCCTTAAAAGCAAACACCTTTTCCGGGCCGGCGTGAAAAATATAGCCGCGAAAACCATCCGTGTTCAGCGCATTGGTATGGCGGCGATCAATGATCTCATCAAAATTATAGGTCATAGCGATCTTCCTTTCTGTGCACTTGCAGTCATATCCGGCTGCACAGCTATTATAGCAAATATTTTAGGAAACAGGCAACCACGCTGCGAAAGAAAAAGCACTATGTGCGCGGTTTCCCACGCACATAGTGCTGCAAAATAGTTTGATTTTGTCCTCAGCTGAAGTTTGCGCTGCCGCCGTTGGTCGGGATCACGCCAACATAGGTCGTGCCGCGCGAGAGGTTCAGCGCCGTGCCGTCCTCGAGCGTGTAAGTAAAGCAGCTGTTGATGTCGCTGCGGGACCACTTGATCGGCACGTACTCGCCGCCGGTCACAAAGTAGCCGGTGCCGCTGCCGATGAGGTCGACGGCCAGGCGGCCGTAGCTGTCCACCGTCTTCATATCGGCCGAGAGGATGAGCAGGTTGGTAAACGGAACCGCTTCGCCGGTCGCACCGTCTTTGTAGTCGGCCTTGTACTGCACAGCCGTGTACTTGCCGCTGTCGGCGTGGTAGGCAAAGGACGTACTCTTGGACGTGTTGAATGTCACCTGCACATTCGCAGCCGCGCCGCCGGTGCACTGCTGGACAGCGTTGTCGGCAAAGTTCAGGCCGGTCTTGTAGCTGCTCTCGTGCTCGGTGCGGAACTTGTACTGATCCACAAGGGCCTCCACATTCGCGCCGTGGAAGAACAGCGTGTGCTCCGAGCCGTGCTGACCGCGGCTGGCGTCGCGGTAGAACATGGAGCTGGTGTTGCCGTCGCGCACGCCGTCGAGATGGTCAGCGTTGTAGGTCCTGACATCGCTGTAGGCCTGCTCGCTGCCGCCGGCGTGGATGACGATGGCGTCATACGACAGGGCCACGCTCAGGTAATACGGGCGCAGGCTGCGGATGCTGCCGACAGACTCCACGTCATACAGGTGGCTGAAAATGGCCATCATGCGCGTGATGCCGCCCTCGGCCGGAATCTCGTAGATGATGTCCGCGTTGCTGATGCCAACCTGCGGCTGCGCGTAGACGATGTTGTTGATCATGACGGCAAACGGCCGGGTATTTTCCGGCTTGGTGCTCAGCGGCTCACCGGTCAGCGGGGCGTAGTAGTTCTCCATTTTCCCGTCAGCGCCGTTGGTCGACGGTTTTTCGGATTTGATGCCGCAGCCGGAGCAGACGAGCAGCGCCGCAGCGAGAAGACAAGCAAAGAAGCGTTTCAAAACAGCAATCCTCCTGTTATGATTTGGTCAACGCTCATGATACACGCCTTGCAGAGGATTGTCAAATGCACCGCGCCGTGCTACAATGGAAATAAGAATTTTTAATAACTGTCTGGAGATGACCATTCATGTATGAAGAGATTCGGAAATCGGCCCGCGCAGCCCTGCTCGAACTGCTGGATGTTGCCGCGCTCAAGCCCGGCCAGCAGGTCGTGATTGGCTGCTCCTCGAGCGAGATCATGGGGCAGAAGATCGGCAAGGGCTCTACGCCCGAGGCGGCAAAAGCCGTAGTCGATGAGATCATGCCGATCCTGAAAGCACGCGGCCTCTGCCTGGAAGCCCAGTGCTGTGAGCACCTCAACCGTGCCCTGATCATGGAGCGCGCTGACGCGGAGCGGTTCGGATACGAGATCGTCTGCGTCCGCCCGCGGCCAAAGGCCGGCGGCTCGTTCGCCACGGCGGTCTATGAGGCGATGGATGACCCGGTCGCGGTCGAGTTCGTGAAGGCCGATGCCGGTCTCGACATCGGCAACACGATGATTGGCATGCACCTCAAGCATGTGGCCGTGCCGCTGCGCCTGTCGGTCAAGACGATCGGGGAGGCGCCGGTCAATGCTGCCCGCACACGTCCGAAGCTCATTGGCGGCAGCCGCGCAGAGTACCCGGACTAAGGACATGAGAAAAGCGCATCCCCCGGAAATACCGGGGGATGCGCTTTTCTACAGCTGCGCCGGGAATTACGCGCCCTTGTGCATCAGGACGGTCAGCACCAGCGTCAGGATGACAAAGACGAGGCCGAACCATTTCGTCGCCTTGGCAAGCTTGGCATCGAGCGTCTTGGCTTTGCCTTTGGAAAGGAACGTTTCCGCACCGCCGGCAATGGCGCCGGACAGGCCGGCGCTCTTGCCGGACTGCATCAGCACGATCACGGTCACGGCGAGACCGGAAATCAGCTGGATAATCGTCAGAATCAGTTCCAAAGTAGTCATGGTATTCATCCTTTCATGATAGGGGAAATCATCTAATATAACGGAGTTACTATATCACAACATCTGGTGCATTGCAAGAGGAGTTTTGCAAAAACAGCTTGTTTTTGATCGTGCGCTATGCAGATCACTGCGAGTCATTCGAAAAATAATCGCTGTCGATCCGCTTGATTTGATATGTTTTTTGCGCGGATACGCCCAAATTGTATTCAATCATGAGTTCCGTCAATTTTTCGCCATCGACAAGAATGATATGCTGCGCTTTTGCAAAATCCATTGCACCTTGCGAAAACTTTGCGGTCGTTATGAACAGCCCTTTCTCCACTTTTGGAGGACCCATCATGGCACCGGCAAATTTCTGGATTTCCGGCTTTCCGATCACTGAATCCTTGTTCCAGCGCTTCGCTTGAATGTAGATCAAGTTGAATCCGAGCTTATCCTCGTAAATAATGCCGTCAACTCCGCCGTCACCGGTTGCCTTTGTAACGAAGCCGTCACCATATCCCATGGCTTTCATCAAATCCACAACAAGCGTTTCAAAGAATGATGGCGTTTGATCTATAATAGCGGTGAGTAAGTCATCCGCCAGCCGCTCGTTGATGATCGAATAGACGCGCTCAAGAGTCTCCGGCGGAGTTTCCGAGAGATCATCTTCCGGCGGTACAGTAGGATCGATGTCAACCTTTTTCCCTTTCCGAAATGCTGCAAAGTCAGGATAATGCTCCGCAAGATAATGATTCGTAATATCAACACCGCTGTTAAGAAGACGCTTCCCTTCATCGGTTATCTGACAATGCCCGGCTTTCGGCGCGATCACAAGACCGGCTTTCTTCAAGTATGTATTTGCCCAGCCAAATCTTGAAGCCCATACGGACTGACGATTGCTGGAAATCATTTGTGACAGATCATCGTCCGTCAGGTGAAGGCTGGATGCCAGACGATCTCTTACTTCTTTCACAGAGTAGACAGCGCCATCTTGAATCGTTGTCAAAAACGGCAGATAGAGTTCACTAAACTTCGGTAAAGACATTTTTTCACCGCCTCATTCAGATAGTCTATTCAGCAGAGCCACCGTCTCAACATGCGGCGTCTGCGGGAACATATCCACGGCCAGCGCCTGCTTGAGCGTGTAGCCGCGCTGTGTGAGCAGCTTCACGTCGCGCGCGAGCGTGCCCGGGTCGCAGGAGACATAGACAATCCGTGGCGGCTGCATGGACACCATCGCGTCGATGGCTTCCGGGGACATGCCCTTGCGCGGGGGATCGACCACAATGCAGTCCGGACGGACGCCGCGCCGGGCCAACTCCGCCGCAGCGGCACCGGCATCGGCGCAGAGAAACTCCGCATTCTTGATGCTGTCTCGCTCCGTGTTGCGGCGCGCATTCTCGATCGCCTCCGGCACGATCTCGGCCCCGATGACGTGCGCGGCCTTGCGCGCCAGACACAGACTGATCGTCCCGGCGCCGCAGTACAGGTCCAGCACCTGATCCGTCGGCGCGTTGACGGCGTATTCCACCGCGCGCTCATACAGCCGCTCGGCCTGCACGGGATTGACCTGATAAAACGCCTGCGGCGAGAGCGTGAATGTCAGCCCGCAGAGCCGGTCAGTCAGCTCCGGCTCGCCACAGAGCGTATAGAAGTCTCCGGCGAGCACAACGTTGCCTTTCTGCTTGTTGACATCGAGCACGATACCGGTCAGCTCCGGGCAATGCTCGCGCAGGTAGGCAACCAAATCGTCCGTCTGCGCGCCGAAACCGCGCGCAGAGACGATGCACAGCACAGCGTCGGGCGTGTGCATGGCGCAGCGCGTGAACAGATGCCGCACCGTACCGCGGCCGGTGGCTTCATCATACGGCGCGACGCCGCGCAGATTCATCCAGTCGCAGACCGTCTGCGCTGCCTTGTCCGCGAGCGGGAGCTGGAGCAGACACTGCTCCACGGGCGTGATGTCATGGCTGGATGCGCGGTAAAAGCCCTTGACCACGCGGCCGTTCTTTTTGCCGACGGCGTAAATCGCTTTGTTCCGGTAACAGAGCGGATACTCCATGCCGATAATATCCTGCACCGGCGTCGAAACGCCGCCAATGCGCGTGAGCGCATCATTGACGCGCGCAAGCTTCATGCGCAGCTGCTCGTCATAGTCCATGTGCTGCAGGCTGCAGCCGCCGCAGGTGCGGTAAACAGGGCAGGGCGGCTCCGTGCGTGCCGCGGCAGGGGACAGGCACTGCTCCGCCTTACCGTAGACGGCATTTGCCGTCACCTTCAGGATGCGGACCTGCCACGTTTCACCGACGAGTGCGCCTTTCACGAACACGGCGCGGCCGGCGATGTGGCACACACCCGCGCCGTCGGACGTATAGCCCGTGATCTGCGCGGTATGCAGTTGGTTTTTTGCAAGCTGCTCCATAGCTTATTCCGCTTCCTGACCCGCGATGTGCATATACTCGTCGTACGTGCAGCGGCGGTCGATGATGCCGTCGGGCGTGATCTCAATGATGCGGTTGGCGACCGTCTGCGTGAGCTGGTGGTCGTGGCTCGTAAAAATAATATTGTAGGGGAAGGCAGCCATGCCGTTATTGAGCGCCGCAATGCTCTCCAGATCGAGGTGGTTCGTCGGCTGGTCGAACACGAGGAAGTTGGCTCCCGAGAGCATCATCTTCGAGATCATGCAGCGCACTTTTTCGCCGCCGGACAAAACCTTGACCTGCTTATAGACATCGTCGCCGGAAAACAGCATCCGGCCGAGGAACGTGCGCAGGTAGCTCTCACGCTTATCGGTAGAGAACTGGCGCATCCAGTCGATGAGGTCATAGTCGCAGTTTTCAAAATAGCTGTTGTGATCCTTCGGGAAGTAGGCCTGCGTGGTCGAAACGCCCCACTTGACCGTGCCCTCGTCCGGCTCCTCGTCGCCCATGAGGATCTTGAAGAGCATCGTCACGGCGAGCTCATTCTTGCCGAGAATGGCGATCTTGTCCTCTTTGCCGACAATGAAGCTCACGTGGTTGAGCAGCTTTTCGCCGTCGACGGTCTTACTGATGTCCGTCACGAACAGGCGGTCCTTGCCGGGCTCGCGCTCGGCCTTGAAGCCGACCCACGGATAGCGGCGGCTGGAGGCGGGCATGTCCTCGACGGAGATTTTTTCGAGCAGCTTGCGGCGGGATGTCGCCTGCCGGGATTTGGACTTGTTGGCGGAGAAGCGGGCGATGAAGGTCTGCAGCTCCTGAATTTTCTGCTCGGCGCGCTTGTTCTGGTCCTTGACGAGCTTTTGCATGAGCTGGCTGGATTCGTACCAGAAGTCATAGTTGCCGACATACATCTTGATCTTGCCGTAGTCGATATCGACGATGTGCGTGCAGACGTTGTTGAGAAAATAGCGGTCATGCGACACGACGAGCACCGTGCCGTCGTAATCCATCAGGAAATCCTCCAGCCAGACGACACTCGCAAGGTCGAGGTTGTTCGTCGGCTCGTCGAGCAGGATGATGTCCGGGTGGCCGAAGAGCGCCTGCGCCAGCAAGACTTTGACCTTCAGGCGCGGATCCATGTCGGACATCATGGTCTCGTGATGCTCCGGCGCGACGCCGAGGCCCTGCAGGATGCGGGACGCATCCGACTCCGCCTCCCAGCCGCCGAGATCGGCAAACTCCTCCTCCAGCTCGGAGGCGCGAATGCCGTCCTCATCCGTCATCTCGTCCTTGGCATAGATGGCGTCCTTCTCCTTGCCGCAATCGTACAGGCGCTGGTTACCCATGATGACCGTGTCCATGACGGTATAGGCATCGTACATGGTCTGATCCTGCTTGAGGACGGACATTCTGGCCTTGGGGTCGATATAGACGTTGCCGGTGCTCGGCTCGAGCTGACCGGAGAGGATCTTCAGGAACGTGGATTTGCCGGCGCCGTTGGCGCCGATGATGCCATAGCAGTTGCCGGGGGTAAACTGCAGGTTCACCTTGGAAAACAGCGGGGCGCCGCTGTACTGCAGCGAGAGGTCATCAACAGTGATCATTTTGGAAACTCCTTCGTTACAATAGATAATATATTAGTTTATCATATTTTTCTGCACTTGAACAGCACAAATGAACAGAGCCGGCGATTTTTCGCCGACTCTGCGTTTTGCTTATTCTGCAAGCACCTTTTTCAGCCGCGCATAGCGTGGGAGGCCGTTTTCCAGCGGGATCTCCGGCACGCCCTGAATGAGCGGCAGGGCATAGTCGATAAAGTCCTGCGTGACGTTGTTGCCCTCCGGCACGATCCATTCCACTGGAACCTTCTTTTCGTAGTTCGCAACATCGGAGAGCGGAATGAGCTTCATGCGACAGGTATACTGACCGTCCATCATCACGCGCTCAAACGCAACCATCTTGCCGGTCTCACCGGAAAGCGCTGCCTCGACGGCCATCTTGCCTGCAGCAAACGCCTCGTCGATATCCGTCTGGGAGGCAAGATGCGCGCCCGCGCGCTGCAGCAGCGACAGCTCAATGCCGCGCACCTTGGCGTGCTCGCGCTCTTTGATCACCTGCGCCAGACGCGCCGCCAGACCGCCAAGCTGCGCATGGCCAAAGCCGTCGGTCGCAGAGGCCTTGGCCTCGGAAACGAACGAGCCGTCCGCGTAGTGGATGCCCTCGGAAACGGCGATAAGAACGTTGTTTTTCTCCTCATAGATGCGGTGCACATCCGCAAGGAACTGCTCCATGTCAAAATCAACTTCCGGCAGATAGATCAGATCCGGTCCGGAGCCGCAGGCTGATGCCAGCGCGGCGCTGCCGGCCAGCCATCCAGCATGGCGGCCCATGATCTCCACAACCGTGATCGTGCCGGTGTCATACACGCGGCAGTCTTTGGAAACTTCCATGCAGGAGGTCGCTATGTACTTGGCTGCGCTCGCAAAGCCCGGACAGTGATCGGTGCCGAAGAGGTCGTTGTCGATGGTCTTGGGCACACCCATCACGCGGCAGTTCCAATCGTGCGCCTGCATATAGCGGCTGATCTTGTTGCAGGTGTCCATGGAGTCGTTGCCGCCGTTATAGAAGAAGTAGCGCACGTTGTATTTCTGAAAGATCTCCAGAATGCGCCGGTAATCCGTATCGTCCGCGTCCGGGTCCGCCATTTTGTAGCGGCAGGAGCCCAGCTCCGACGACGGCGTGTGCAGCAGCAGGCGGAGCTCGTCCGGTTCCTCCTGGCCGATATCATACAGGCGGTCATCCAGAACGCCGCGGATGCCATGGGCCGCACCGTAAACGTTGGTAATGGCATCGGATTCCAACGCAGTCTTGAGTACTCCGTAGGCGCTGGCATTGATGACTGCAGTCGGCCCGCCGGACTGCCCAAAGATACACGCGCCTCTCAATTCACCGGACATAACGCACCTCCACAAATTCAAAGAATTGATAGATTTTACTGAAACATTGAATTCCGCTATTGATATTATCTCAAAACATGTGTAAAATAAATTGAATCGATTATCTGTTTTGGATCATATTGCTGTTCTATATTGTTCTATATATTATATGAAAGTGAGTTGACTTGTCAATGTCGATTGTAACTTCTCAGGAAATGTTTGCAAAAGCGTATGCGGGCGGCTATGCCATCGGCGCCTTCAACGTGAACAATATGGAGATCATTCAGGGCATCACGGAGGCTGCCAAAGAGTGCAATGCGCCGGTAATTCTGCAGGTATCCTCCGGTGCGCGCAAGTATGCCAACCGTACGTACCTGGTCAAGCTGGTGGAAGCTGCCGTTATCGAGACCGGTCTGCCAATCTGTCTTCATCTGGATCATGGGGACTCGTTCGAGTTGTGCAAGGCCTGCGTCGATGACGGTTTTTCTTCTGTCATGATCGATGCCTCCTCCAAGCCGTTTGAGGAAAATGTCGCGCTGACGCGTCAGGTCGTGGAATACGCGCACGCGCACGGTGCCGTCGTGGAGGCGGAACTCGGCACACTGGCCGGCATCGAGGACGACGTCAAGGTCAAGGCCGAGGATTCGTCCTATACGCGCCCGGAGGATGTGCAGGAATTTGTCGAGCGTACCGGCTGCGATTCACTCGCAATCGCAATCGGCACGAGCCACGGCGCCTATAAGTTCAAGCCCGGCACGAAGCCGCAGCTCCGGTTCGACATTCTTGAGGAAGTGTCCGAGCGCCTGCCCGGCTTCCCGATCGTGCTGCACGGCTCGTCGTCCGTGCCGCAGGAATATGTACAGATGATCAACGAGTTCGGCGGTGATATGCCGGGCGCGATCGGCGTGCCGGAGGATCAGCTGCGTCAGGCGGCGCGTCTGGCCGTGTGCAAGATCAATATTGACTCTGACCTGCGTCTGGCCATGACCGGCACAGTGCGCAAGTACCTTGCTGAGCACCCGGCAGAGTTTGACCCGAGAAAGTATCTCGGCCCTGCACGCGAAAACATCAAGCAGCTCGTCAAGCACAAGATCGTTGATGTGCTCGGCTGCGACGGAAAAGCCTGAGCTGTCATCCGACGCACTGCTCAGTCTGAACAGGGGGAACACCCATGAATTTTCAGGAACTTCTGACGCGGCTGTCTGCAAGCTGTTTTGCTGCCGACCGGCCGGATTATGATTGGAAAACACTGCGCCTGTTTCCGGAAACGGGGCTGGATCTGGTGCTGATCGTGCGTCTTGCGGCGTCGCTGATCCTGTGCATCGTCGGCGCGCTTGTGCACAGCACCGTGCTGCGCTACGTGCTTTTGGTCCTGTCCGTGCTTGCCGCCGGATATGATTATCTTGCCGCTGCGATTGTCTGCATTCTCGACCGGCAAGTATTCCGACCGTCCGTGATCGTGGTCGTGTGCGTGATCGGTACCATGGCGGTCGGACAGCCAGTGGACGCCGCTGTTTTTCTGCTCGTGTACCGGGTCGTTTCGATCCTGATCGCAGTCGTTACCGTTCATGCGAAGAAAACGCTGGAGGCCGCCGTCGGCGGTGAGATCCATTCTCCGGCTGAATTTTCCGCCCCGAAATGGGTCGGGTATCTTGCACCGGCCGGTTTGTGCATTGCGGTGCTGGTTGCCGTGCTGGAGATCGTTCTCAAAATTGCGACGGTTTCCCGGGCAATTCACGCCGCCATGATCGTGCTCTTCCTTTCCACGCCGTGCGCACTGCTTATTTCCGTGCCTCTGGTGTGGTATAGTGCCGTCAACGGCGCTTACCGCTGCGACGTGCTGTTTCGCAGCTGCCGCAGCATGCGCGCGCTCAATGCCGTGCGTGCGGTCGCAGTCGATGAAGGGGAAGGGGACAGCCAGCTCCCGAAGGTGGTCAGCGTGAAATCCAGCCAGCTGACGCCGGAAGCACTGCTGCAGCTGGCGGCTAATGCGGAGTCCTGCTCGAACAGCCGCACGGCGCGCGCGATCTGCGCTGCCTATAATGGCCCCATCCTCACACAGTATCTCTCCCGCGCGGTGGATATTCCCGAAAGCGGCGTGGAGGTCTATATTGAATCGACCCGCGTTTGCGTTGGTACACGCGAGCTGATGATCCTCAAGGGTGTGGACATTCCGGATGCGGACCTAACGGACGGCTACGTAGTTTATGTGTCCGTTGGTGAGCAGTACGCAGGCAAGATCCTGCTGCAGGAAGTTGTGCAGTCAGACACGAAGCCCGCACTCAAAGAGCTGCGCGCACTGGGTGTGCATACAATCACGCTCTTCAGCAACGCCAGCAACGACTCCGTATCCGAGAACGCGAAGGAACTCAAAGCAGACCATCTCTACTGCAAGTGCAGCGGAGCAGAAAAGGAGCAGATTCTGTCGCAACAGGTGAATAACCTGAGTGACGGGGAACTGCTGCTGTATTATGACCGCCGCTGCACGGCGCATCCGGAACACTCGTCCGCTGATCTTGACGCCTGCGTAATCCCGGAGGAAAGCGACGAGCGGTTCGACGCTGACATTCTGCTCACAAGCCAAGATCCGTACCTGCTGCCGGAGGCGATCGAGACGGTCGGCTGGGTCGAGGGCATCTGCCGCGAGCATCTGGCGATTGGTGTTGTTGTAAAAGTCCTGCTGCTGGTGATGGCAGAGCTCGGCTATTGCACACTGTGGTTTGCCGCTGTTCTGGACGGCGCCGCCGTGCTCGGCACACTGCTGATGGCAATTCGCGCTTTCGGCTTCGATAAGCCGCATCATCGTGTCCGCGATTACTTGCCGAAAATCAAATCCAAATAAGAGCCAAAATCTCCGGTCCCTGTTTTCAGGAATCGGAGATTTTTTTTGCCGTATTCTCGTCAGGGGAGAATTCTCCCAGTGGATTGGCCGCCGCTGCCGTGCGCAGCTGGTCATTATCCACGTGTGTGTAAATCTGCGTTGTGTTCAGGTGCTCATGGCCGAGCACTTCCTGCAGCGTGCGCACATCCACACCGTTTTGCAGCATGAGGGTCGCCGCCGTATGCCGCAGTTTATGTGTGGAATATTGGCTGGCATCCAGCCCCGCACGAGTCAGATTCTTCTTAACCATGACCTGTACAGAATCGCAGCTGATGCGCGTGCGCCGATTGGAGAGAAACATGGCTGTTGTGCGCGGCGGCGCAATTTCACTGCGTACAGCCAGATAGCGGTCGAGCGCTTCGCGGCAGGCATCATTGAGGTAAACGACACGCTCTTTGTTGCCCTTGCCAAGGATACGCAGACTGTCTCCGTGGTCATCCTGGAGGTTCAAACCGACCAGCTCCGAGATACGCAGACCGCAGTTGAGAAAAATACACAGAATGCAATAATCACGTTCCTTGTTTTTCCCATCCACGGCAGACAGCAGCCGCTTGCTCTCTTCCAGTGTGAGATAGTGGGGGAGCGTCTTTGGGATCTTTGGGGAATCAAGATCCTGTACCGGATTTTCCTCCAGCAGCTTCGCTTTTACGGTCAGGTATTTGAAGAAGCTGCGAATCGCCGCGATTTTGCGCGCACGGGAGTTGGCGCTCAAGCCGTATTCCGGCTCATGTGCATTTGGCTGCTTGACACGGTCACGCGACAGATAGGCCAGAAAACCATAAACCTCCGTAAGCGTCACTGTGCGCAGAAAGGAAATATCAATATCTCCGATCGAGATTTCATCGAATTCCGCCGTGCGCGGTACGAGCCCGCGATCAAGCTTCAAAAACCGCAGGAACATCCGCAGATCAAGATAATACTGATCGACCGTAGCCTTGGAATGTCCGCAGATCGTTTCATGATAAATCAAAAAGTCGCGCAGCACCTGCGGCGCATCCGTATAGTCCATACCCAACACCTCAATAATTTCTGGTATGAGCATACCAGAAGTACGGGGCAGAGTCTATTGACAAAATCCACAAATAATTCGGCAAAATAAAAATTTTGCCGAATTTAGAGGAGGAGAAAACCGCCGAAAAGCCGCAAATGGGCCTTCCGGCGGTTTTCGTCGTCATTTTTACAATTCTTCAGCGCATGCCTTCTCGCAGCAGCAATCAAAAGATTTACGCACCGAACACGGCCTTGAGCGCTTCGCGAATGTTCTTGACCGGGATCGTCTGCAGACCGTTTTGCTTCTGCACATCGTCGCGCACATGCGCCGGGATGATACAGCGCTGGAATCCCAGCCGTGCAATCTCGGACAGGCGCTGGTTCAAATGGCTCACAGAGCGTATCTCACCAGACAGGCCGACCTCACCGACGGCAGCCAGATTGCTGCCGACCGGCAGATCCTTATAGCTTGACACGATCGCCAGAATGACTGCCAGATCTGTGGCAGGCTCGTCCAGCCGCAGGCCGCCAACCACATTGATGTACGCGTCGCAGCCCGACAGCGAAAAACCGGCACGCTTTTCCAGTACGGCCAGCAGCAGCATGGCGCGGTTATAGTCAATGCCGTTGGCGTTTCGGCGTGCGCCGCTGTAGCCCGACGGTGTGACAAGTGCCTGTACCTCGGCCAGGACCGTGCGCGAACCCTCCATGACGCCGACAACGCAGGTACCGGGCGCGTTGATCGGGCGCCCGGACAGTAACATTTCTGATGGATTTGTCACTTCTCGAAGCCCGGAATCTTCCATTTCAAAGACGCCGATCTCGTTTGTCGACCCAAATCTGTTTTTAGCAGCGCGCAAAATACGGTAAGACATGCTCTGGTCGCCCTCAAAGTACAACACACAGTCGACCATGTGCTCAAGCACTTTCGGTCCGGCAATGCTGCCTTCCTTATTAATATGGCCGACAACGAACGCCGTATAGCCGCTGTCTTTGGCTGAGCGCATGATGCGCATCGTGCACTCGCGCACCTGGCTGATGCTGCCGGGCGTCGAGGCTGTCTCGGCGTCGTACATGGTCTGAATGGAGTCGACGATCAGGACGGTTGGCTGCAGGTCATCGATCGTAGACAGGACGGTGTTCAAATCCGTTTCAGCCAGCACATAAATGCTGCCATGATCGACACCAAGGCGCTGCGCGCGCATTTTCAGCTGGCGCTGACTCTCTTCGCCGGAGACGTAGAGAATCGTTTCCCGCTCGCTGATGCGCCCACAGAGCTGCAGCAGCAGCGTGGATTTGCCGATACCGGGTGCGCCGCCGACCAAAACCAGCGAGCCGCGCACGGCGCCGCCGCCGAGCACACGGTCAAATTCACCGATTCCGGTAGAAAAACGCAGTTCTTCCTCGACATCCAACTCTGAGATCAGCTTTGGCTGCGCGATACGCTTGGCGCGCGTGCCAAGCACCATTTTGGGCTCCTTCGGTGCCTCGACCAGCGTGTTCCACGCTCCGCACGCCGGGCACTGTCCCATCCATTTTGCCGTCTCATTGCCGCATTCCGAGCAATAAAAGACGGTTTTTGTACTCGATTTTGTTTTCATATAACCATTCCTGTTTGCGGCAATGACTGCCGGTATTGTAAGTAGGATGCGATGATCACAGCTGCCAGCTTTGTCTGGTAGACGCCGTCTTCAAGCTTTGCGCACTCGGATTCATTGGATAAAAAGCCGCACTCAACCAGCACTGCAGGGCAATTCACCTCGCGCATCAGGTAGATCTTCTCCGAGATTGGCACTGCGACGCGCCGGTTTTGCGGATCAAGATACGCGACGAGATTATCGTGCATCCGTGAGCCGAGCGCATCGCTGCCGGGGCTCGCTGCATACAGCACCTGTGCACCCGACGGCTTCCGATCCGGATAGCAGTTCTGGTGGATGCTGATGAGCACGGCATTGTCTGTTCTGCGAATCAGCTCTGCGCGCTGGTGCTGGTCAGCCTTTTTCCGCTCTGCGATCGTAGTGGCATCGTCCGGATAGGCAATGTCCGGGCTGTCGCGTGTCATGATGACTTCAATACCGGTCAGTTCCGCGATGGCGCGGGCGCGCAGCGCGATCTGCAGGTTCACATCTGCCTCCACAGTCCCGTTTGGCGCCACTGCCCCGCCGTCCTCCCCGCCGTGACCGGCGTCAAGGATCAGGACCTGTTTCTGATCTGTCCAGTTTGCAGCCGCTTCCGCGCGCCGGAGCTGCCAGTCGGCAGCAAACCAGCCGCCGAACACCACGATCAATGCCAACAGCACGACCAGGATCCGTTGATAGAGTAACTTTGTCACGGCGCTCCCCCCTCTTGCTATGGTATGCGGTGGGGATAGACGCTTATGACATGCCCTCAGAATACCATTTTGTGCCCGGCGCGTCAACCAAGGCATAGGAAAAGAGGCGCGCGGTCGGCCCACGCGCCTCATAAATATCGGTTTACTGAAGCTGCTTCAAAAACGCCTCCAGGCGATCCATGCCGGTCTCGATATTTTCCATCGAGATCGCATAGCTCAGGCGCACAAAATTCGGCGCGCCAAAGCCGCCGCCCGGCACGACTGCAACCAGGCTCTTTTCCAGCAGGAGCTTTGCAAAATCATCACCGCTTCCGATGACCTGTCCATCGATCTGCTTCCCGAGAATCTGGTCCAGGTTCACAAAGACGTAAAACGCCCCGCTTGGCTTCCGGCAGCTCACGCCGGGCATGGCATTGATGCGGCGCACGATCAGATCACGACGCTGCTCAAACACCTGACGCATCTGCTCCGCCTCGTCCTGTGGGCCGGAGAGCGCCTCGATGGCCGCACACTGGCACATGGTGCCCGGTGCGCCGGTCGAATGGCTGAGGTAATTGGTCATGGCTTTGGCCACCGGCGCTGGGGACAGTGCATAGCCGATGCGCCAGCCAGTCATGGCATAGGTCTTGGAGACGCCATTGATGAGGATCGTGTGTGCCTTGATCTCGTCACTGAGCGCGGCGACGCTGGTGAACGGCACGCCGTCATATACAAGCTTGTCATAGATCTCATCTGAGATGATATACAGGTCATGCTTGACACAGACATCGGCAACGGCTTTGAGCGCCTCTTTCGGATAGACAGCGCCGGTCGGATTGGAGGGGTTATTGAGGATGATGGCCTTGGTCTTGTCCGTGATGGCCTGCTCGAGCTGCTCCGGCGTGAGCTGGAAGCCCTGCTCCTCGCTGACATTCACAACCACGGGCACGCCGCCGAACAGGCGCACCATCTCATAATAGCTGACCCAGTATGGGGCCGGAACGATCACTTCATCGCCCGGATCGACCAGCGCGGCCAGCGCAATATAGACCATGTGCTTGGCGCCGCTGGCGACAACCGCCTGCGTAGCCTCGTACTCCAGACCGTAGTCCGCCTTGGTGCGGTCACAGATTGCCTGGCGCAGCTCGATCATACCGGCCGCCGGGGTATAGCGTGTCTTTCCGTCGCAGATCGCACGCACGCCGGCATAACTGATGCGGTCGGGCGTGGCAAAATCGGGCTCACCGGCGCCGAAGCCGATGACATCTTTGCCTTCTGCTTTCATCTTCTTGGCCAGAGCGCTGACGGCCAGCGTTGCGGACGGGCTTACGCCGGCAGCGATTTTGGAAAGTGCCTTCATAAACATCCCTCGTTTTCTTTAGAATTCTTGCCCATAGTTTACCACAGCATTGTGAAGAAAACAACGCAAACCTTACACAAAACACAAGCCGGAATCCCCGTCGTTTTTGCCGGTTTGAGAAAAAATCTACTGCACCGTCCGCCGATATACACAAAGACGCAGCGCCTCCATGTCGAAGGCGCTGCGGCGCAGCGTGATACAGCAGACAACGATGATGATCTGTGGTGACGGTTGTACGCATCATAGTGATCACTTGTCCATTTCCCTGCGGGCGGTGCTGCTGCACCGCCCGCGCTGTTCTATAGTTCTATTCTATGAATATGCGGATGGGATTGTGCTTCTCGAATTTTGCAAACTGTTTTTTCTGCCATATCAGTAGTAAAATGTATAAAAGTATTGAAAAAGCTAAGGTTGCCAATCCGCCATTGCAGAATACGGGTCCGAAGATATAACATTTCTTTCTTTTTTATAAACGCTCAAATGCCTATAGTTCTTATAAAACACGACATCTACAAACATAGAAATTAATAAAATAACCGGGATTTCACGATCCTCAATTTTTTCACTCATGAATATAGTATACTGATTTTTCTCAAACCAAGAATCGCTTTGCTTTTGAATCTTTGCAATCTGAATTTCATTTTTGCAAATTGAACAAATATTATTTTTATGTAAACGTAAGGCGTATTCATCTAGACCTGTTCGCAAAATATACGCCCGAATTCCACAATTATATTTCATATGACCAGAGTAATTTGAATTACGATAGAAATAATATGGAACACGCACAAAAAGGCTAATTATCGGAATAACGGACAATATTTTAAGTATCCAGCTTCGTTGCCTCAAGGTTAGTATTTCAGGCTCCGGTGCTAGTGAAGGCGTCGACCACTTGAGTGTTAATTTCTGGAGAAGAATTCCGCATGTACATCTTCCAAAGCCGCATATTTGTTCACCAAAATCATTGCAAACCGAGAAAACCAACCTTGCTTTGCTTATTTTTCTTTGAAAACTAATAGTTCTCATTTTTCATCGCCTTCTAATCCAATAATAATAGATACGCCTATAACATCAGATTCTTTTTCGTGAAGGGAAGCGCCTGCTTTTGCTTCGGCCGAAACAGTAGTTAATGACCAACTGCCAAACCGATAGTCACCACCAATGGACATAATTCCCGCCTCGGCATTCACTATAGTCAGCCCTCTATCGAGATTGGGGGGAGTGGCTTTAACGTATAATCCATTTGTATATTTATTTCCAAATTGATTGAAATATCCAACAGAAAACGGCTCGGGTATAGGGATAGACACACTGTTTTTTGTGTTTTGAGGAGGTGTATATCCATCAATAAACCTATAGTTACCATGCTGATCACTAAACAAGATCAGATTATTCTCGCAATATGCGAACATGTTACTATTCAAAATGCTACCAACATTCGTAGTTACATATGCATCCGCATTGATGAACCGGCAGTTGGCAAAGTCGTAGTACCGGCTCTGGAGGTAGTAGAGACGCGTCGCGCGGTCGTAGTAATAGCCACGGTAGCGCAGGGGGTTGATGTGCCCGATGAAGCTGGCGGAGGTGTTCTTCTTTCCGTCTGCATCGTGCACGGAGTAGTTGCCCCACGCGCCGTAGGCGCTGCGGCGCAACGTGATGCAGCAGGCAACGATGATGATTTATGGTTGTGTGCTGACGGTTGTACGCATCATAGTGACCACTTATCCATTTCCCTGCGGGCGGTGCAACAGCACCGCCCGCTTGATGAATTTCCTATTTACAGGGCGGGACTTTTCGCTTTTTTGTCACTCGATAAGGCCCCTTAACGCTGCACTGGCCATGGTAAAAGCGCTCTTCCGTATAGCCGGTCAGATATCCATCTTTTACCGAAAAAACGCGGCGGTGATGTTCGTGAATCCAGGTTCCTGCAACCGCCGCCTCCCGATACCAATTATCTATAACCTGATCCGGCAGATAGCGAAACGTCTCTCGGGTCATGTAGGAAACCTGATCTGCCTTCGGAGTAAGTAAATAATACTCATATATTTGAATTCTGCTATTTTCGTCATACCGGCAGATGCTTATTGTATTTGCACTGTTATTTCTTATCTCCACCCCCAGCGTCACTCCTGCACCGTACAAAATATACTCCTCTAAGCAGTGCATGTGCTTGACCGTGATCAAGCGGTCCGATGCATCAAAGCCGTATATATGAGAAAGTCTTTCCTCCGGCGGCCGCTTCTTGCAAAGGCGGCCACGTTTTGTGTTGCCGAGCCAGAGATCTTCCGTCAAACTTGGACAATAGTAGCCACGATGCATCGTACCACCTGCGCAATACTGCTGATAAACGACCTGAGATTTCTGTTTCTGCAATTCGGCTGCCACGTCGATCTCTTTTGCCAGCAACGCCCGCATGTAATCATGAACGAAGTCCATGCTTCGCCTCCTTTCTTAAAATTTAGGGGTAATTCCATCCAATACAACGAGGTCGAGCCGTCGTTATAGATCATGGCGAACGGCTGGTTGCCATCGTCATAGGCAAACTCGAGGGACTTCCATGACCACAGTTTACCATTGCATCAGCACAAATTCAAGAATCATCATGATTCCTGATTTCAAGACACAAATCCTGAAATCAAGAACAGAAGCAACATAAACAGGCATCCGGCGCTTTGCCGGATGCCTGTTATAACGATTTGCTATTCTCAAAAAAAGCGTCTGCAAGCCGGTTCCCGGACGCCAGACAGAGCTCTTGTCACAAAATAATACAGATCAGTGTTCCGCTGCCCTCATTGACCACACGCTGCAAAGTTTCCTGGAGCTTTCCGACCGCTTTGGTCGGCAGGCAGCTGAGTTTTTCCTCCACGCCTTCCTGCGCGATCGTATAGATCGGCTTGCCGAAAATGTTGGACTGCCAGAGCTGCTCGACATCCCCGTCAAAGCCCTGCAGCAGGAAGCCGAGGATCTCGCTCGAGGCGTTCTCTCCGCCAATCTCCGGCGAAACCTCTGTTTCAATATTGGTCTGGAACATATGAATGGCTTTGGCGCGGGCCTTGAGCCGGACGCCGTAGCGCCCGCCCTTGCGGACGATCTCCGGCTCTGCCAGCTGCAAGTCACCGGCCGACGGCATGACGACCCCGTAGCCCTTGCTGCGTACATCCTCCAGTGCGCCACGGATGTGCTGATAGTCGGCCTGGATGCGCCCCATTTCCGCCAGGAACGAGATGAGCTCCCCGTCACTGCGCAGCGCAACGCCCGCCTGCTCGCTGATGATGCCGTAGTACAGCGCGCGTGGAAATGTGAGCACATAGCAAACGGCCCCGGTGTCCACGTAGATGTTTTCCACGTCTGCCGTTTCCAGCAGCTCACTGTCTGCAAGCGCCTGTGCCGCGCGGCGCGCGTCACGCAGGCGGTGCAGCGACGGCATTTGTTCGCGCAGCAGCGCATAGAGCTGCTGCTTCGTCTCGTTCTCAGGCGGCAGTACATCCATCCACTCCGGCATGCGAAAGCAGATCTCCGTGACCGGAAATTCGTACAGGACCGAGCGCAAAATCTCCAGAACATCCTGCTCCGTCAGCTCCAGACAGTTGACCGGCAGGCAGGCAGCATCGTACTGTTCCTGCAGCTGGGCAGCCAATGTTTGTGCAGTCTCCCCCGCCGGATTGGCCGTGTTGAGCAGGATGAGAAACGGCTTTCCGATGTCCTGCAGTTCTGCGACGATGCGCGCTTCCGCCGCGGCATAGTCCTCCCGCGCGAGTTCCGTCACGCTGCCGTCGGTCGTGACGACAATGCCGATCGTCGAGTGCTCGCGGATAACTTTGCGCGTCCCTTCTTCCGCCGCTGCGCGCATTGGGATCTCATGATCGTACCACGGCGTCGTGACCAGGCGCTCTTCCCCGTTTTCGTACTGACCGTTCGCGCCGGGGATCATGTATCCTACGCTGTCGATCAGGCGCACAGAGGCACGCACGGACGCGTCCAGCTCGATCGAGACGGCATCTTCCGGGACAAACTTCGGTTCTGCGGTCATGATCGTCCGGCCGGAGCCGCTTTGCGGCAGCTCGTCGCGTGCGCGCTCCCGCACATATTCATCGGTGATATTCGGCAGCACGAGCGTTTCCACGAATCGTTTGATGAAGGTCGATTTCCCGGTGCGCACCGGGCCGACAACGCCGATGTAAATATTCCCGCCGGTACGGGCGGCAATGTCTGCGTAAATTGAAGAATTGTCCATTCTGTCGTCCTCTCCTCATCAGTCTTACCAAAACTGTATGAGGCCTGGGACGAGAATATGCCGCCGGAAGAACACCGGCGGCATACATTATGGACAATATGTCTGCACTGTCTGATGGTGCACCTGGCTAATGGTGAACGCGACGTTCGGAAACCGCTGCTGAAGCTTGGCCTGCAGGACCGGGATGACCACATTTTCCGTGCAGAAATGGTCGGCGTCGATCAGATTGATGCCGAGCTCCTTGGCTGCAAGAAACCGGTCGTACTTCACATCCGCCGTCACAAACGTATCGCAGCCTTTTGCAGCCGCCAGCTCCAGCATATTCCCGCCGGAACCGCCGCAGACCGCGAGCCGTTCTACCGGCGAACCGCCGTCCACGTACCGCAGGCCGTTGGCATGCAGGCGTCCGGCAACATAAGGCAGAAATTCCGCCATGGTCATGGGTCTCTTCAGCTTCCCGATGCGTCCGCAGGTAAGCGTGCTCCCATCGGCCGCCGTACCTGCCGGCTCCAGACCGCCTGTGACCTCCGCACCCAGCGCCGCCATAAGCGCGTCATTGACGCCGCCATCGGCAATGTCCAGATTCGTATGCATGCAGATGGCGGAAATGCCGTGCCGCGCCAGTACCAGCACCTTACGTCCGGCGAGATCATCCGTCGTCGCGTGCCGCAGGGGCGTAAAGATGAGCGGGTGGTGCGAAACAATGAGCTGCGCGCGCAGCTCGACCGCTTCCGCGATTACATCATCCGTGATGTCCAGCACCAGCAGTGCTTTCTTCACCGCAGCGCGGCCGTCGCCGACCAGAAAGCCGGCGTTATCGAAGTCCATCTGATACCGTACCGGTGCGAGGGCATTGAGAAAAGCGTAAATGTCGTTTACGGTTGCCATGACTGTACCTCCTTCAAACAGGTCTCCAGCTCGCTCAGGCGCGCATCAAGCGCCGCGAGCGCCGCTTCCGGCGTCTGCTTTGCGTGCGCCATGCCGGCACGTGCACGCTTTTGCCGCCGAATCTCTTCCTTCAGGTGCTCCGGCAGCAGCGGGTCACGGTGCCGAAGCAGCAGCTGTTCCACCGTGCATGACTGTGCAGCCACTCGCCCGAGTACACGCAGGGCAAGATACCGTTTCCCGGCATCGCGGCACAGGGCTGCATCCTCGATCGTAAAGCCGTTGTGCCAAAGCCAGTCTGCCAGTTCCGGGACTTTGCTCTGCGGCTGCAAAATGAGCCGGCGTCCCTCCCGCAGCCATGGCGCCGCCGCCAGAATCGTGCAGATCGTCTCCCCACCCATACCGGCGATGGTAATGACGTCCGCTGCCTGCGCGCCCGAAAACTGCAAACCGTCCGCCTGCACGAACCGAAAGCGCTCTTCCAGATCGTAGGCAGCGGCAGACTGTCGAGCGTTGGCGAGCGGGCCGGCATGAATGTCGGCCGCGATGGCCGATTGAATGACGCCGCTTTGCAACAGCCAGACCGGTAAATATCCGTGATCCGTGCCAATATCCGCAGCGCAGGCACACGGCGGCACAAAGTCCGCGACCATCTGCAGGCGCGGCGACAGGCGAATGTGGTCCATAAATCTCTCCCCAAAAACGCCAAAAGCCGGCATATCGCCGGCTTTTGATCCTCGTCTGTATCTCTCTCTTACAGGCTCTCCAGATAGGTGCGCAGCTGCTCGAGAAACGCATCCGGATCGACGTCGTGCGCGAGGCAGGCCTGCTCCAGCGTTTCGCCGCTGGCCATGGCGCAGCCGAGGCAGTGCATACCGATGTTCTGGAACACGGGCATGGCTTCCGGCGCGTTGGTCAGGATCTCCGAAATCATCGTATCTCTGGAAATTTCAAACATAATTTTTTACCTCCGGTAGTTTGCTTGTGAGAAAATGATTGGGTCGCACGAAGCGCCCCAATCATTTTAACCAGTTTATCTGCTGATTAGTGCTGCTCTCTCATTTTCGCGAAGCACTCGCTGCAGTAGACAGGACGGTCAGACTTCGGCTCAAACGGAACTCTGGCCTCGCCGCCGCAAGCAGCGCAGGTGGCCGTGAAGAACTCGCGGGGACCGCGGGCGGCGTTCTTGCGCGCGTCACGGCAGGCCTTGCAGCGCTGGGGCTCATTCTGGAAGCCCTTTTCCGCATAGAATTCCTGCTCACCGGCGGTGAAAACGAACTCTGCGCCGCACTCTTTGCACTTCAACGTTTTGTCTTCGAACATGATAAATCCTCTCTTTTGAAAAACTTGCCTATCGGCTATATTGCGCTCAGCTTTTGCTGAAGTCGCTGAAATTGGGGAGCCGCGCCAGTTTGCGGCGGATCCGCTGCACGGCATTGTCAATGGATTTTTCGGGCTTATTTGTCTCGGCTGCCATTTCTGCATAGGACAGGCCGGACAAATACAGCCGAAGCACCCGCGCCTCAAACGCTGACAAGTACCGGGTAAATGCGGACAATAGCTCTTGTTCACTCTCTCTGGCCAGAACCTGCTCCTCAGTAACACGACAATTTGCTTCCGGATAGGTGGATGCCTGGGTCTGTGATTCTTCTGAGAGGATGCTGTCTAGGGAAATGCCGCTGTTGAGCGGAGAATGCTTCTGCCGGGAAGCAGACTTGATGGCGCTGTAAATGCGGTTGCTGATGCATACTTCCGCATAAGCTTTGAAAGGCACATTGGACGCCGGGTCATACTGCCGGATCGCCGAGAGCAGACCAAGCATCCCCTCCTGAATGAGATCCTCGCTGTCACCACCAGCGAGAAACAGCGGCCGCGCGCAGATACGCACCAAGCGGCTGTAGCGCTCAGCAAGCGCTTCCTCGGCGGCAGTGGCCCCGCCACTCACCTGCGCCAGCAGCTCTGCATCGGACAGTTGGGAATCATCCATCATAGCCTTTTAAACTCCAATACCACACAAAACAAATTATAGCTAAAATCGTTGAAAAGTCAATACATTTTTGTACAAAATGCACGTTATGTACGTTTTCGGCGACCTTCAGCATTTTTTCAGAGATCGATCTCCTGCTGGCCGATATATTCCAAGCCAAGGTGCTCGTAAGCGCGGCGTGTGACGCAGCGGCCTCGTGGCGTGCGCGTCAGGAAGCCCTGCTGCAGCAGATACGGCTCATAGACATCCTCGAGCGTCACGGCTTCCTCACCGATTGTCGCCGCAAGCGTCTCCAGGCCAACTGGTCCGCCATGATAAAACTCGATGATGCTGCGCAGCATGCGCCGGTCCGTCGCATCGAGCCCCATTTCGTCCACTTCGAGACGCAGCAGAGCGGCGTTGGCAACTTCTTTCGTGATGATGCCGTCAGCGCGTACTTGCGCATAGTCACGCACGCGCTTGAGCAGACGGTTGGCGATACGCGGCGTTCCGCGCGAACGCGAGGCGATCTCATACGCGCCGGCGCTGTCAATCTCCACCTTGAGGATCCCAGCGCTGCGTTCCACGATCTTCTGCAGTTCCTCCGGACTGTAGAGTTCCAAACGCAGATTGACACCAAAGCGGTCGCGCAGTGGCGCGGTCAGCTGCCCGGCGCGCGTGGTCGCTCCGATGAGCGTGAAGTGCGGCAGATCCAGCCGGATCGAATTGGCAGACGGGCCCTTGCCAATGATGATGTCGATTGCATAGTCCTCCATGGCCGGGTAAAGGATCTCCTCCACCGCGCGGTTGAGCCGATGGATCTCGTCCACAAATAAAATGTCATTTTCTTGCAGGTTTGTCAGCAGCGCCGCCAGATCGCCAGCCTTTTCAATGGCAGGGCCGGAGGTGATACGCATATTCACGCCCATTTCATTTGCGATGACGGCAGCCATCGTCGTCTTGCCAAGACCCGGAGGTCCGTAGAGCAGCACGTGATCGAGCGGCTCACCGCGCAAACGCGCCGCGTCGATACAGACCTGCAGATTCTCTTTCGCTTTTTCCTGACCGGTATAATCCTTCAGCAGCCGCGGGCGCAGAGAACCCTCGCCGGAATCTTCCGGCAGTACGCGGGAAGATGTGACGACCTCCTGCTGGGCGTCCTCGGAAAAACTGATGCTCATATGCGCTCCTCCCTGCTTACTGCTGCATCATGGCGCGCAGCGCGGCCTTGATGATCTGATCGGCGCTCATGCCCTCGATAGACGGCAGCTTGCGCAGTGCCGTATTGATCTCCGGCATACTGTAGCCAAGCACCGTCAGGCCGGCAATCGCATCGCTGCGCGCGGCCGAAGCCGAATCCGACGCGGGCACCGCCGGCATCAGGTCCGCAAAGTCGACGCTCGCGCTTTCCTTGGCCATCTTGTCCTTGAGTTCGAGCAGGATGCGCTGCGCAATGCGCTTGCCGATGCCGGGCGCGCTCGTGAGCGCCTTTTCATCGCCGTTGAGCACCGCCAGCGCCAGCCCATCCGGCGTGTTGGACGAAAGAATCGACAGCGCCGCCTTCGGCCCGACGCCGGAGATGGCAAGCAGCAGCTCAAAGCAGTGCTTCTCGCTCTTGCTGGCAAAACCGTAAAGATCATGTGCATCTTCGCGGATGATCTCGTATGTGTAGAGCTTGACGCGCTCGCCGGTTCTGACGCTGCTGATCGTGTTCAGGCTGGCGTTGAGCGCGTAGCCGACCCCGCCGCACTCCAGCACGACCAGATTCGGTTCGATATCGGTAACGACACCGTTTATGTGGTAGAACATGGGTCAAATTTCTCCTGTTGATAGATCAAAGATGTGGCGCTGCGCGCATGGCACAGCGCAATGGCGACAGCGTCCGCCGCGTCGTCCGGCCGCGGCACCGCCTGCAGAGACAGGATGCGGCGCACCATGTCCATGACCTGCTTTTTGTCCGCGCGGCCGTATCCGACGACCGCCTGCTTGACCTGCAGCGGCGTGTATTCATAGATCTGCAGCCCGGCCTGATGGCCCGAGAGCAGAATGATGCCGCGGCCGTGGGCAACGGCGATGCCGGTCGTGATATTCGTATTGAAAAACAGCTCCTCGACCGCCATCACTTCCGGGTGGAACTGCGCGATGAGTTCGTTCAGGTCGCGGTAGATCTGGTCGAGCCTGCTCGACAGCTGCGTTTGGGCCGGCGTCGTGATCACGCCGCAGGTCAGCAGCCGCTGGCTGCGCTTTTCCGCGTCCAGCACCGCGAAGCCGACTGTGGCAATGCCGGGGTCAACCCCCAGGATCCGCATATGTATCACTCCAATTAAATACCCAATTAAATTGTGCATTTTGGATAACTTCATAAGTATAGCATTTATTTGTCTTGTAGGCAACCACCGGGCAAAGAAAAAGCGCCCCGGATCCTTCCGGAGCGCTTGAAAACACACAATTTATGCGCGCGGGTGCGCTTTGTTGTAAACATCCTTGAGCTGCTTGCTGACCAGATGCGAATAAATCTGCGTCGAGGAGATGTCCGCATGGCCGAGCATTTCCTGAATGGCGTGGATATCGGCACCATTTTCCAGCAGATGTGCCGCGAAGGAATGACGCAGTGTGTGCGGTGTGATCGTCTTTTCGATGCCGGCCTTGGTCTGATAGTTTTTGATGAGCTTCCAGAAGCCCTGACGCGACATCCGTTCCCCGCTGACATTGACAAACAGTGCCTGTTCATCCGGCGCAGCGATCATCTGCGGGCGGATGAAGTTGATGTACTCCGTGAGTGCGCGCACGGCTGCCGGATACATAGGGATCATGCGCGATTTGTCGCGGCCCTGGCAGCGGATAACGCCCGCAGACAGATTCACGTCCGTGATGTTCAGCGAGATCAGCTCGCTGACGCGGATGCCGGTCGCATACAGTAACTCAAGCATGGCACGGTCACGGTAGCCCTTGGCGTCCGTGCATTCCGGCTGTGCCAGCAGCAGCTCGACTTCCTTACTCGAGAGGATCTGCGGCAGCTTCTGCTTGGCCTTGTCCGGCACGAGCTTTCCGGTCGGATTATGCTGCACATAGTGATTATTGAGCAGAAACCCATAGAAATTTTTCAGCGATGCGATTGCCCGGGAAACCGTGGCAACAGACTTGCCGTTGCTGCGCATCCAGTCGATATATTCACACAGCTCTTCCTCTTCCGCAGAGCCGAGGTCGGCGTCCGTGTGTGCATGCAGGTATTCGCTGAGTTGGCGGATATCCCGCAGGTATGAGGAAATCGTGTTTTGCGAGGAGCGCTTAACGTCGCGCAGATAGGATTCGAACAATTCCATTCCGTCGGAATCCCGCATGACGACTTCCCCCTTTCCAATCAGATTTCATCCACAGTGACCACAGGTCACAGAATAAGCCGTGTGAAAAATGGTACTGCATAGCACGCAGCGGCCGCAGCCGCCAGCAGCAGGCAGAACACAAGCGCCAGCTCCCGAGAATATCGCTCCGATGTCACGGGAACCGGCAGGCCGCGCCGCTGCTCGAGCAGGCGCACAGACATCTGCGCGCAGAGCGTGCCGAGCAGAAACAGCGCCGGCACAAGAAAAACGCCAGGCAGCCCGACCGCAACGCATGAGAGCCAAAACGCATGGTCGCAGCCGGAATTCAGGAAGGCAGCCGCCGTACACGCGGACAAAAAGCCTTTAACGCCGAAAACGGCCGGTATCAGCAAAAAACCAAGATAAGATGTAGACAGCAGCAAAAACGCAAAACCATAGGCGCACGAGACACACAATTCCGGCAGCAAACCACCGTACAGCGTCCCGCCCGCGCCGCTGCTGCTCAAAAACGAAAGAACCGGATTCGACGGCTCCGGCAGCACAGCGTTGGCGCCGAAGCAGCAGCCAATCACATAACCTGCCGCCATACCAATCGCGATCAGCGGCGGCAGCGGAAAGTGAGATGCGGCCAGTTTCCGGCGCACATGCAATCTGTTATGTCGCACATTTATCACCACTGACAGCTTATGAAAGTGCGCTCATAACATGACAATTTACATAACGCGTTGTAGACATAATATAATACAAATCAAAAATGTTATCAAGTAGTTCGTCAGAATTTGTTCATTTTTGTTTATTATGACAAGAAATTATGTTAACAATATTATGTAAACCTTGTAACTGAGCAGGGCGAGGTGCTCAGTGCTTTCAGCATTGTATGACTATATTTCGGTAATCGCAGCACCAGATACGCAATATATAGGTAATCACGTTACAATTATGTAAACCGGTTGCCTGATTACAATGCGTAATTTCTCTTCTGTTTCCGTTTTTTCTTCTTTGTTCTATTTCGTAACTTTTTATGAAAAATGCACGAACCAGCGATTGCGGCAGCCAGCGTGGTCAGCAGCGTAACGCCGGTAGCGGCGCAAAAAATCTGCGCTCCGACAGCCGCTTTCAGAATGAGATATCCGATTGCCCACATTGCCCACGTCATGGCTCCACCAAGCGCCCTCCCCTGCTCCGGCCGCGGCGAGAATGCGCCGGCCGCTAAGCACGCGAGCGCACAGCAAATGAGCGCCACAAGCCGCGCCTCTACCTCCGGCACCAGTTCGCAGTTCATCGCAAACGCAGCCAGCCAGCTCAACAGCAGCGTGAGCCCAAGTCCGGTCAGGGCAGCTGCCGCCGTGCGCGAGAGCATCGGCAACCATTTTTGTTCCGTATTCAAAAAAACACCCCCTGCAGAACGTATGCATCACAGCATATTCCTGCAGGGGGTGAATCATTCCGAAAGCAGCTTTACACCTCGGGGCCCTTCGGCTCCTCGTGCTTCGGCTCTTCCTTTTTTGTTTCTTTCGCTTTCTGCTTGGCAGCCTTGCGCTCCTGCGCTTCCTTGGCAGCCTGTGCCTCAGCGCGGGCATTCGTGGAAATGGCCCACTTGGCAACCTGGATGCGAACCTGATCTTCGCTGGTCTCGAAGGTCACGCTGTCGTCCGTGACGTGGACGACTTTGCCCATCATACCGCCGATCGTGACAATATCGTCACCGACTTTCAGATTGGAACGCATTTCATTGAGCTTTTTCTTCTTCTTGTTCTCCGGAAGGATCAGGAACAGATAGAAGATGACAAGCATCAGAACGATCATGATAATGGATGAATATCCGCCAGAGCTTCCCATGGTTTTACCTCCGTATAAAGATAAAGATATTATATCTGTTTTGCTATGCAAATGCAAGCATTAAATGCGCATATCCAGTACGGATGAGTAATTTTTCCGAAACGTCTCGTACTCCCCCGCCTCGATCGCCGTGCGGATGCGCTGCATGAGCGTGTTATAAAAATACAAATTATGCATCACGGAAAAGCGCATGGCCAGCATCTCCTCCGCCTTGAACAAATGGCGCAAATAGGCGCGGGAATACCGCCGGCAAACCGGGCAGTCGCACTGCGGGTCGATCGGCTGCTCATCGCGCTGATATTTCTCGTTTTTGATATTGATAACGCCCGACCAGGTGAACAGATGTCCATGGCGGCCATTGCGGGCCGGCATGACACAGTCGAAAAAGTCCACGCCGCGCGCGACGGATTCAATGATGTTCCCCGGCGTGCCGACGCCCATCAGGTAGCGCGGCTTGTCAGCCGGCATATAGGGCTCGACGGCGGCGATGGTGTCATACATCTCCTGCGTCGTCTCCCCCACCGCAAGGCCGCCGATTGCATAACCGGCCAGATCAAGATCCGCGATCTTCTTCATGTGCTCAATGCGCAGATCCTGAAAAATCGTGCCCTGATTGATACCGAAGAGCACCTGCCCGGGATTGACAGCATCATCGCGGCCGGTATAATCATCGAGTGCCGTCTTGCAGCGCTGCAGCCAGCGATATGTCCGGTCGCAGGAGTTTTTCACATAATCGTAGGGCGACGGGATCTTGATGCACTCGTCAAATGCCATCGCAATGTCAGAGCCGAGGTTTGCCTGAATGCGCATACTCTCTTCCGGCCCCATGAAGATGTGCCGGCCGTCCACGTGGCAGTTGAAGGCCACCCCCTCCTCCGTGATCTTCCGCAGCTGCGCCAGAGAAAAAATCTGGAATCCGCCGCTGTCGGTCAGAATCGGTTTTTCCCAGGTCATGAACTTGTGCAGGCCGCCCAAGTCGCGAATCAATTCATCACCGGGGCGCACGTGCAGATGGTAAGTGTTGGACAGCTCGACCTGACAGCCGATTGTCTCCAGATCCTCCGCCGAGAGCGCGCCCTTGATCGCCGCTTGTGTGCCGACATTCATAAACACCGGCGTCTGAACCGTGCCATGCGGTGTCGTGAACACACCGCGGCGCGCATGGCCGTCTTTGCAAATCAGTTGAAACATAGTCTGCTTGCCTTTCTGTTTGGATTGCCTACTTATTCTAACAGATTGCCGCATCAAGTCAAGCGTTCCCGGCAGATTTGCGTGTTAGTGGATCGTTGCTTTCTGCATATGATTTTTCAGTATTTCCAGCCCCAACACCACGGCAACGCCGAGCACAAACCAGAGAATGCAAAAATCAGAGAGCGTTATGACGCGCACTGAACTGGCGCTCTCAACAACATCATGTCAGAATGTTGCACCCGGGATTTAAGCGAAGGTTAAACGTCCGGTTTTATCTATGCCTGATAATAGGCCAGCTGCCGATCCAGCCCCTGCTCCAGCAGCGCATAGGCAGCATCGCCGTCCTGCCGTTCGATCGCATCGGCAAACTGCGTCAGCAGATTCACCGCAGACTCCAGTCCGGCAGTGCGCAGATACCGTTCCCAGAGGGCGATTGACCTTTCGCGCACCGCGTTCATCGTGAGCGGCAACATTGCGCTGTGGCTGCATTGACAGATCCGCAGATGGAACTGCTGAAAACGTTCTGCTAACCCGGTGTAGGTCATTGCACCGGATGCAATATCGTCACCAATCCGCTCTATGTCCGCCCACAGCGCGGCAACATCCGCCTGCGTCCGGCATTTTGCAAGCCGCCGGAGCGCAAAGCTTTCCACCACAAGACGAAAATCGAAAATCGCCGCGACCGTATCTGCGTCGAGGTGGTTGCCGTTGAAGCGCACGATTGCATTGAACGTCTCGAGATTGCCGGTCACCATGTAATCCGCAATGTATGTTCCGCTCTGCGGCTTGATCGTCACAAGCCCGATGCGTGCGAGCTCCGCAAGGCCGGAGTGTGCCACAGATTTGCTCACGCCCATCTGCTCTGCCAGCTGCCGCTCCGACGGCAGACGCTCGCCAACCCGCAATTCCCCCGACTGGATCATGTCCGCCAAACGCCGCACAAACAGTTCGCACATCGTCGGCGCAACGATCTTCCCAAAATCATGTATCGTGTTTCCCTCCGTTGAAATTGGTCGAACCAAGACCAATTTCATTTTTCCGTATTCATCTTTACCAGAATATGCGTGAAATTTCCGGCACTGCTCTGAAATTCCAAAGAATGCCGATGTTTGAATTGACATCTTCTGAGTTTCGTCGTTTCATTTAAATTTTGTCAACCAGTTTTACAGGCAATCTACAGGGAAGTCAATCAGGGAAGGAATGACATGGCTGAAAGGAAAGCACTGAAGCTTCTGTGCAAAAAGATCACGGACCGCATGCCGGTCGCGCTGGGTCTGGAAAAGGTAACGGAGGAATTCCCGGAATATCTAAGGCTGGAAAACGTCGTGACGGACGAAATGGCGGAAGTCGCCGTCGTCATGGACAAGCGCGTACCGATCACGGCAGCAGAAGTCACCAAAAAGTGCGGCAAACCGCTTGCGCGCACGGAGGAACTGCTGGAAGAGCTGGCTCTGCGCGGTGTGATCGAATACAACTGGGAAAACGAAGATCATCACAAGCAGTACGTGCTGCCCATGTTCGTACCCGGCAGCGCAGAATATATGAATATGAATCTGGACACGGTCACGGCGCACCCGGAAGTGGCGACGATGTTCGAGCGGATGTCCTGCCTGCCGCTGGAAAAGATCACGCCCATGGTGCCGCCCGGAGGTGCCGGCATCGGCATGCACGTCGTCCCGGTCGAAAAAGCGATCCCATCGGAACAGAAATCGGTCGATCTGGAGCATCTGTCTCACTGGCTGGATAAGTACGACGGCAAGTGTGCAGTCGGCGCCTGCTCCTGCCGCCGTTCCCGCCGGGTCCGCGGCGAAGGCTGCGGCCATTTGGAAGAGGATATGTGCATCGCCGTCGGCGACATGGCGACCTACGCCATTGAGACCAACAAGGCCCGTCCTGCAACGCGCGAAGAAGTCATGGAGATCCTGCAGCGTACTGGGGACAACGGCTTTGTACATCAGATCACGAACATTGACGGTAAGGATAAGATCCTCGGTATCTGCAACTGCTGCGTCTGCTCCTGCTATGCGCTGCGCACCAGCCAGCTGTTCAACACGCCGAACATGTCCGCTTCCGCTTACCGCGCGCACGTCGATCCGGAAAAATGCGTTGCCTGCGGCCAGCGTGCCGAGGTATGCCCTGCGGGCGCCGCCAAGCTCGGACAGAAGCTGTGCACGAAGGATGGCCCGATCGTCTATCCGAAACAGGTACTGCCGGATGAGACCAAATGGGGCCCGGAGATGTGGAACGAAAATTATCGCGACGACAATCCGTCCGCCAACTGCTACGACACCGGCACAGCCCCCTGCAAGAGCAACTGTCGGCACACATTGCCGTTCAGGGCTATATCCGCATGGCAGCCGAAGGCCGCTACATGGATGCGCTCAAGCTCATCAAAAAAGAGAACCCCTTCCCCACCGTCTGCGGCCACATCTGCAACCGCCGCTGCGAACAGGCCTGCACCCGCGGCAGCGTGGACCGCGCCGTTGCCATCGACGAGATCAAGAAATTCATCGCAGAGCAGGAGCTGCATGCCGACAAGCGCTACGTGCCGAAGATGCTCAATCAGCGCAACATTCCGTTCACGGAGAAGATCGCCGTCATCGGCGGCGGCAACGTCTCCATCGATGTCGCCCGTGCGGCGCTTCGTCTCGGTGCGGAGAAGGTCTACCTTGTCTATCACCGCGGCGAGAGTGAGCTGAAAGCCGACCGTGATGAGATCGAGGATGCGCTCGCCGAGGGCATGGAGCTCAAGCTCCTGCGCGCGCCGTCAGAAATCGTCGGCAAGAACGGCAAGGTCTCCGCGATCCGCCTGGAAATCATGGAACTCGGCGAGACCGACGCTTCCGGCCGCCGTGCCCCGGTCGGCACCGGCGAATATGAGACATGGAATGTGAACACAGTCATCGGCGCCATCGGTCAGCGCGTAGATTGGGGTGCGCTGCTTGACGGGGAAAACGTGGAGCTGCGCAAAAACGGTACTGCCGTCTGCGACGGTCTCACGCTTCAGACCGCGCAGCCGGATATCTTCGTCGGCGGCGACGTGGCCACCGGGCCGAAATTTGCGATCGGCGCCATTGCCGCCGGCAAGGAAGCCGCCATTTCCCTACACCACTATGTACACGAGGGTCAGAGCCTGACGATCGGCCGTAACCGCCGCTCGTACCCCGAACTGGACAAGCGCAATGTTGCTCTGCCGACAGAGTGCTTCGATGCTCCGGCGCGTCAGGTGCCCGCAGCGCTCCCCGGTGCGCAGGCACGCAAGACGTTCCGTGACTCGCGCTGCACATTCACAGAAGAGCAGGTCAAAATGGAAGCGTCCCGCTGCCTTGGCTGCGGTGTGAGCGTCGTTGATACCAATCGCTGCATTGGCTGCGGTGTGTGTACGACCAAGTGCGAGTTTGACGCCATCCACCTGCGCCGCGACCACCCGGAGGCAACCAAAATGATCCGCTCCGAGGACAAGATGAAGGCCATCCTCCCATACATGATCAAGCGCGCTGCCAAGATCAAAGTCAAAGAACTGCGCAGCAAGCACAGCTGAAGGCATTTATAACAGACAGATCCCCGCCGTCGCCCTTTCAGGTCACGGAGGGGATCCCCCTTTTAAAGCGCCAAGCGCTCCGGCCGAAACGGCCGGGGCGCTTGCGCATTGCTGTGTGTTACTCGATCGCGATGGTGGTGTGCTTTGGAAGCTCCTTCGGCGCCGCCTTCGGGACGCTGATCTTCAGAATGCCATCCTCGAACTTCGCGGAGACATCTTCAGATCTCACATCGTCGCCGACGTAGAAGCTGCGGCTCATGGAACCAGCGTAACGCTCCTGACGCAGGAACTTGCCCTTCTTATCGGGCTCGTCCTTGTCCAAGCCCTTGGCAGCGCTGATCGTCAGGTAACCATCCTGCAGATTGACTGTCACTTCATCCTTCTTGAAGCCCGGCAGATCCACGTCCAGCTCGTACGAGCCATCCAATTCGCGGACATCGGTCTTCATCAGATTTCTGGCGTGCTTGCCATACAGCTCACTGCTGACCTGCGGCATAAAGCGGCCGAAATCAAAGAAATCGGACAACGAATCATCAAACAGGTTTTCACCAAAAATGCTCGGCAACATAAGTCATTCCTCCATTCAAACCTTTCGTAGGCGCTGGGGAAAAACTCCACGCGTTGGCGAACTCTGTTACCGTTTATACAACAATGCCCGATCTCCGGAGTCCTCTGAAGGTCCTCCCTCATCGATCGTCTTCATCATAGCACGCTTTTTAGCACTGTCAAGAAGAGAGTGCCAATATTCATAAAAGGCGCCATATCTGTTCACAAAATATGTGATTTTTACAAAACAGCACGCTTTTGGCAGGCTGAGCAGCCCGCAAAGCCGCGAGTGAAACGGCTATTGCACCAGCAAAAAGGCACCGATACAAATCGCCGCGATCCCGAGGCATTTTTCCACGGTGATGCGTTCATGGAGCAGCAGCGCAGAAAAAATCAAAGACCATACATAAGTGATTGCTGTCAGCGGGTAGACGATCGAATAGGCATAGTGGTGCAAAAGCGCGATGTTCATCAATGCACCCGCAAGATAAAAACAGCCGCCGAGCCAAATTTTCGGTGTCGTGAAAACAGAACGGATCCCGGTGATTCTCACGGCCCCGGTTTTCAAAAAGAGCGCGCCGAGCGCACCGCACAGCGTCATGATAAGGACGCAGAAGAAAAATTTCATGGTTCTTTCACCCCGCTGCGTACGATCAGGATCAGGCCGAGAAGGATGGCAAGAAGGCCGATCATCTTCATAACCGAAATGGATTCCTGCAGGAAAATACGCCCAAGCACAAAGGACAGCACATATCCGGCGCCGAGCATCGGGTGGAGAACGGAAAGATCCCCATAGTTCATGGCAAGGAGCATAAGCAGCGCGCCGACGCCATAAAGAGCGAACCCTGCGAGAAGAAACAGAACGGAACCGGTCGCAGATAGTTTCCAGAAAAGCTGCCCAACGCAAGTGGAAAAGGAAGAAATGAGCATGAGCAGAACGCCGCGCAGAATCGGCCGCGTAGAATCAGATCGTTTCATAGTATCACACCAAATAAATGAGAGCGCCGATTATGAGCGCAAACGCCGCAATCAGGCGCAAAAGCGTTTTATCCCGAAAAATGACCTCAACGGGGTCACCGTCGGAATTGCCGTCAATGGTCAGGAAGTATTTAAGACACAGGCAGATAACAAGAGGAACTGTCCAGATCATGTATGTATTTGCCGAGTCTGCACTCCAGAGAGAGTAAAACACGATCGCAAGCGTCAGGCACATGTTCATGTTCTTGTTCAGGAAATCGTCGTTATAGTATTTCAGCACTTTTCGGGTCGTGTTTCGCTGCCGGCGCAATTCACCGCGGCGCTTACTCAGCGCCAGATAAAAGGAGATCGAAACGACAGTGAGATAGAGCCAATTTGAAATCACAACGCCGGTAATCGCGGACCCAAAAAGCACACGCAGCAGAAAGCCGGAGACCAGCAGCGCGACGTCCAGAATCGGAACGTTTTTTAACCCGAAACTGTATCCGATGTTGACTGCCAGATAAATAATCATGCAGAGCCAGCCGCTCAGCGGGAACCGTATACCGATGCCGATGACAAGGATCGCAGCCGCAAGAATCGCAGCCATGATCAGCGCAGCGGGAATGCTGACCGCGCCGCTGGCGAGCGGGCGCAGACACTTCGTTGGGTGCTGCCTGTCGGAATCGATGTCCCGGATGTCATTGATAATGTATACCAGCGACGAAAGAAAGCAAAATGCCGCAAAGCCCGCAAGGCCGCTGCAGAACATCTCGCGTTCAAAAAATCGCCCGCTGAAAAAGAGCGGCAGCAGCACCAGAACATTCTTCAAATAATGTTTGGGCCGCAAAAGGTGGATGTAATCTTTCATGATATTACCCCTTTAGAAAATCCATCATTATCCGGCATCATTTTGACGTCTCCTGGGGGACGAACGTGATCGTAAAGTCGTTTGGGGTCTGATAGTAGTAGGCATACTGCATTTTGGGCGTGTCCGGTTCCCAAAGCCAGCGGTCGCTTGGATAGGCCTGCACCTCTACCGAGCGTTCGCCCCGGGCAATCGCGTCTTCAATGGCACTGCGCTGCTGCACATCGACCTGATGGAGCGGGTAATAAACGGACCAGTTAAAGACGATAACGGCCGCACATAAAACGGCACAAACCGGGAAAGCAAACTTGAAGTTCCGCTTGAGCCCCGACAGCAGCTCCAGAGCAACGGTCAGAAGAAATACATAGGAAATATATAAGCACCGCGGTCCGATGGGGTTTACAAACAGCAGTGGAAAAGCCGCGCAAAGCGCTGACAGCAAAAAATAGAACGCTTTGCCGCCGATGGCTTTTCGAAGACGGAAAACAGCGACCGCAACGAGCAAAAGCCACAGCAGACTGATGCCCACGGTCACCCGATCAGACCACGTTCTGAACAAAAAAGCAGCGCAGCAGCCAACCAAAAGAACAAATCCGATTTTCTCTGCCGCGGTCGGCTTCTGCGCGCACAGAAGGTATGCGCCGAGCAAGGCGGTGATGGACAGATAGAGGACCGGGCAATTCGCCAGCAAGGCGTGAAACACAGTCCCGCAGTTATTGCGTGCCGACGTGAGCAGTCCGCGCAGACCGTGCGTAGCACCAATCTGGTAGTTTTCCCCCCGGAAAAAGATGTCCAGATAAGACGGTGATGCGAGCAGCAGCGCCGCTCCCATGATGGAACCGATGAGATAGCAAAGCAGCTCAGCCGAGCACTTTCTGTACCGGACGCATTGATAAATGTTGAGCGCAGCGGCGGAGCATACCACGTAAAACGTAACGTTCTCCACAAACAGCTGCGCGGAAAATGCAACGAAAAATAATGCAATGCTGCGCTTTATGGAGTTGCCCGCGGGCTTCCCGGCCCAGAGCTCCGGGATCAGGCACAGCGCAAGCAAAGCCAACGCAACGGGAGGAACATAGTTGAAATATCCGGCTGCCCACGGGTAGACTTCCCGGAACATGGTGCTGGGCAGAAACAGCACCAGAGCGGTGCACAGCAGCAGCCCGGAAGCAGTCCACTGTTTCGTGATACGGGAAAGCCAGACCACAAGGAGCAAAAGAATGCCTGCACGCAGCACGTCGCGCACGATGGGCCTGCTCCCGGCGGTGTAAGCAAGGACGTTTCCGAGAATACGCCCGTTGGAGGTGCTCCATTTCTGCGCGACCGTCCGCACCAGATCCTGAACGCTGTGCAGAGACGCGCCCAGCCCCTCCCGGAACCAATCGTCACCCGTGAGTGGAAAAATGCGAAAAAGTAAAAAAAGCAGCACAGCCAAGATCACTGCGGTCACATAATATAGGGTGTTTGTTTTCTTCTGCACCTGATTCTCCTCCGTTTGATGCAAATTCTCAACATGGTGCGTTGGCACGGCAGCATGGCACGGTGCTCGTGAAACCGTGTCACTGCAATTCACTGCGCCAAAGCGGGTGAATCACCGCTGTGGCAAAGCGATGTCACAAAATGAATCACCAACATGCGCTGCCCCGTTTTGCAGCAGCCAGTCGATTTCCCGGTCAATACAGTGAATGCCCTCCGGGATCATCTCCAGTGGGCAGCCGACATAGCTCAGGCGCAGAAAACGCTGTGCGCTGCCGGTCAGGCTGAACACCGTGCCCGGCATGAGCTTGACTCCCTGCAGACGCAGCCGCTTCCAGAGCAGGACGGCATCAACGGCGTCCGGGATCTGCGCCCAGAAAAACACACCGCCCGCCTGCTCCGGATATGGCAGGGACAGATGCTTTGACGCCCGGATCGCCTGCGACATGCAGCGGCGCTTGGACGCATACTGCGCGACCAGCCGCTCCAGATGCGCCGCATACAGCCCGCGCTGAAGATACAGCGCCAGCATCTCCCGACGTTTGCGCTCACTCCAGCAGACATTCGACGGACATTGAAAGTGCGTCATCGTGTAGTAAAAATCAATGGGTGTCTAGTCAACCACGGCACGAATCGCGTCCATATCCGGCCCGTCCGCCAGCAGCGGTACGGTCACCACCCGCGCACCGGCGCGCTGGAAACAATGCAGCGCGACCGAATAGCTGGGGCCCTCTGCGAGCACGACCGTGTTCTTGTCGACAAGCGCCTTGCTGATGAGGTCGATGCCCTGCTGGCTGCCGTTGACGACCAGAATGTCCTCATCCACAGCTGCGATACCGCGCGCAGCCAGATGCTGCCGCAGCGTCTGCGTGAGCGCGGGCGCACCGCGCGTCGGCGGATAGCGCAGGAGCGCCCCCGGCCGCTGCTGCGCCAGCTCATCGGCCAGCGCGACAAACTGCCGTGTCTCCTCCTGCGTTGCCAGCGGTGTGCTGGTGGCAAAATCATAGACGGGCCCGGTCTCCGACTGCCCTGCCTGAAAACTGTCGAGCACCACGCCGTCGGCAAAAAACTCAAAGTTATCCAGCGAAGGAAATCATACCATATATTGTGACGATTGAAATCATTTTTTCAGAAAATCAGAAAAGAAAGGAAACATCATCATGGCTCAAAAAACTTACGCTCCCGCAACGGTCGTCGTCCACGGCAACCATGTGCACAACGACTTTGGTGCGCTGTCCACGCCGATCTTCCAGGCCTCCACCTTCGTCTTTGATTCCGCCGAGCAGGGCGGCCGCCGCTTCGCCGGTCAGGAGAGCTGCTTCATCTATTCCCGTCTCGGCAACCCCACCACCAGCCAGCTCGAGCAGAAAATCGCGCTGCTGGAGGGCGGCAGGACTGCACGGCGTTCTCGTCCGGCATGGGTGCCATCTCCGCCACGCTGCTGTCGCTGCTCAGCTGCGGCGATCACCTTGTGGCAGACAAAACGCTCTACGGCTGCACGTTCGCGCTCATCCACGAGACACTGCCGCGCTTCGGCATCCACGCCGACAGCATCGACATGACGGACATGGCGCAGGTGAAAGCAGCCATTCGCCCGGACACAAAGGTCGTTTACTTTGAGACCACTGCCAACCCCAGCATGAAGGTCACGGACATCGCCGCCGTCGCGGACTACGCGCATGCACAGAATCCGGACTGCATCGTCATCGTGGACAACACCTTCGCCACGCCGCTGCTGGTGCAGCCGCTGAAGCTGGGCGCGGATGTTGTCGTGCACAGCACGACCAAGTATCTCAACGGCCACGGCGATGTGGTCGCAGGTTTCTCGGTGGCGCGCAAGGAGATCATGGACAAGATCCGCATGATCGGTCTCAAGGACATCACAGGCGCGGTGCTCGGTCCGCAGGAGGCGTTTTTGATCCTGCGCGGTCTCAAGACACTCAAGGTGCGTATGGACGCCGTCTGCGCCAACACGCAGAAGGTGGTCGACTTCCTTGCCGGCTCCAAGTATGTGCAGAAGGTGTTCTATCCCAGCCTGGAGAACCATCCCGATCTCAGTGGCCACCCGCGAGATGACGCGGTTCGGCGGCGTTGTCTCCTTCGAGATGGGCAGCTTTGAGGAAGCCAAAAAAGTGCTCAACCACGTGCATCTGTGCGCGCTGGCCGTCAGCCTTGGTGACTGCGAGACGCTCATCCAGCATCCTGCTTCCATGACGCACTCCATGTGCACAAAAGAAGAGATCGAGGCCGCCGGCTTCTCGGATCGCCTGATCCGTCTTGCAGTGGGTCTGGAGGATCCCGACGATATCATCGCCGATCTGCAGCAGGCATTTGAAGCTGCGCAAAACTGAACCGATCCAGTAAAAAAACAGGTTTGCGATCGCGAGCCTGTTTTTTATTTCCTCATTTGCAGCTGCCGGCATCGAGTCCGTCCGCAATGAACATTGCATCCCCAAACGAGAAGAACCGGTAGCGGTTTTCAACGGCGATCTTATATGCGTTGAGGATATGCTCCCGTCCGGCCAGCGCAGATACGAGCATGATGAGCGTGCTCTCCGGCAGGTGGAAATTCGTGACAAGCGCATCCATGCACTTGAATTGATAGCCGGGATAAATGAAAATGTCCGTCCAGCCGGACTGCGCGCGGAGCGTTCCGTCCGCATCCGCAAAGCTCTCGACCGTGCGGCAGGACGTCGTGCCGATGCAGATGACGCGGCCGCCATTGGCCTTCGTCTCGTTGACCATGCGCGCCGTTTCCTCCGGGATGATGCAAAATTCCGAGTGCATCGGGTGATCCTCGATCTCATCCTCCTTGACGGGCCGGAACGTGCCGAGGCCGACGTGCAGCGTGACGTAACCGATCTTCACACCCATGTCCGCAATCTGCTGCAGCAGTTCCTTCGTAAAGTGCAGGCCGGCCGTCGGCGCGGCGGCGCTGCCGAGCTCGCGGGAATAAACCGTCTGATAGCGCTCCTGATCCTGCAGCTCCGCCTTGATATACGGCGGCAGCGGCATTTTTCCCAGCCGCTCGAGCACCTCCAGAAAGATGCCGTCATAGTGAAACTGCACGATCTTGTTGCCGTCGGCGATCGCGTCGACGACCGTAGCGGTCAGTTCCCCGTCGCCAAATGAGAGCGCAGTGCCGGGCTGGGTCTTGCGGCCTGGACGGGTCAGGCACTCCCACTTGCTGTCGCCGAGGTCGCGCAGCAGCAGCACCTCGACCGCGCCGCCCGTACTCCGGTGGCCGAGCAGGCGCGCCGGGAGCACGCGCGAATCGTTGAGCACAAGGCAGTCGTTCGGGTGCAGAAACTGTGGCAGCTCGTAAAAATGGTGGTGGGCGACGGCGCCGGTCGTTTTATCCAGTGTCAGCAGCCGGGAAGCATCACGGCGCTCGAGCGGCGTCTGAGCGATGAGCTCCTCCGGCAGATCAAAATAAAAATCCGATTTTTTCATGCTACATAAGCTCCGGTATAATAGAAACTGATGATCTCTTCGTAGATTTTGCCGTGTTCCTGCGCCATAGCTTTGGCGCCCCACTGGCTCATGCCGCAGTTGTGGCCATAGCCGCCGCCGACGACAGAATAAGCATCCGAGGCGGCGTCATACTCTACTGTAAAGTGGCGGCTGTTATAGCGCAGACCGCAGACGCTCGTCAGGAACGTGCGCACGGCATCTTTGCTGTAGGTCTTGTCCCCGACCGTCACCGTCATGGCGTTGCCGATGGGCGTATAGGTGATGGAGACGTCCCCGACAGCAGCACGGGAGATGGACGTGCTCCAGCTTTTGCAATAGAAGTCGATATCTTTCTCATAGGGATCGACAACGCCGCGCAGGTACGGCACCGCCGTCACCCAGACATTTTCGGAGTCCTCGGTCGCACCGCCGTCCGCCGCGAAATAAAATGTCTCACAGAGCTTGCCCTCATAGCGGACAAACTTTCCTGCCGTCTCATCCACGGCGCGGTCGCTGTTGGCCGAGGCGTCCAGCGTACCGTAATAGACCTGACTGGTCGTCGTCCCCGTGACGTCAAAGCCGTAGGCCGGTGAGCCATTCATGTGCGAAGCAACATAGGTGCGCGCGCAGACCGCCTGTGCCTTGAGCGCCTCGAGCGGCCAGCCGCTGCTCATTTCATACGGCGCGACACCCTTGACATAGGGCTCCAGGCCGACGAAATTCACCAGCGTAAGCTTTTGCGGGTCCTGCGTACTGAGGCGGGAGAACTGAAAATCGCCGTAATACGTGCACGAGCGGGTGCCGCTGCGATCCTTGCACTCGGCCACCTGCGTAACGGCGGCGCCGCTGCCGCTCTGCGGCGCCAGCGAGAGTGAATACGTCGAGCCGCAGTCGAAACCGAAGAGGATCTGATCCGTGCCGCTCTTCACGACCAGCACGCTGCGTGCGCCGCCGGAGACAACGGAACCATAGGCCGTCGCCGCCGAATTTGACGCCGCTTCCATGGATGTATAGCTGCCGACATGAACGCGATACTTCCCGTTATAGAATACCGGATAGCCCCCTCGCTCATCAGCAGCCGCCTGTGCGGCCTCAAAGCTGGCATAGATATCACTCAGCTGAACGTGATAACCGCCGAAGGTGCTGTCCCCAACCGCAACGTTCGTATCCGCAACGACGGTAACAGCACTCTCACCCGTAGAACCGACAGACCGGAACACGCGGTCGGAATCATAATACCCAAACGCAAAACCGGAACCGGTCTGGATCTGCAGATGGAACGCATCCAGTGCCGTCGAACCGAACGCCAGGCCGACACGGACGATGCCATTCGGAATATTGGGCTGCTCATTTTCATATTCGCTGCCGCCGAGCAGCTGCGTGCCGCTCGCCGTGGCGGCATAGACGCCGCGCTCCGGCAGCTTCGCCGTGCTGCCGTCCGCCCCGATGGCATACGCATCCGCCAGTGCCAACGTATTATCACCGTCATTGACGTAGTACGTCTGCGCACCGAAGGCCGACGTGCACGGCGCTGCAGCCAGCAGAACGACGGCAAGCAGCGCCGTTATCCCTCTTTTCAGGTTTGATCTCATAGCGCACCTCGCTGTTTCGTGAGTGTGGTCATACGCAAAATATGACACTTTATTATAATGATTTTCCACGCATTATGCAAGTGCTTTTCCATGGCAAAACGCCCCCGGTTTCTCCGGAGGCGTTGCAGTATGCAGGTCAAAAATGCAGGAACATTTTTGCAATGGAAAAATAGATCAGCAGCGACACGGCGTCCGTGATCGTCGAGATGAGCGGGCTTGCCATGACAGCGGGGTCCACACCGATCTTTTCTGCGATCATCGGCAGCAGGCTGCCCACGGCCTTTGCGAACATGACCACGAACACAATCGTGCAGCAGACGGTCGCCGCGACCGACATCGTAACGGCGGTGTTGCCCAGCAGCAGCCGGTCAACAAGCAGCATCTTGATGAAGTTTGCCGCCGCCAGTGAAATGCCGCACAAAAATGCAACACGCAGCTCTTTCCAGATCACGCGCAGCGCGTCCGCCGGGGATGTATCGCCCAGCGACAGGCTGCGGATGATTGCCGTGGACGACTGGCTGCCGGAGTTGCCGCCCGTGCCCATGAGCATGGGCATGAATGACGCAAGCGCAACCTGCGTCGCCAGCGCGTCCTCAAAATGCGTGACGATCATGCCGGTAAACGTCGCCGAGAGCATGAGAAACATCAGCCACGGGATGCGGTTTTTCCAGATGTCCACGACGCTCGTGCGGGAGTAGGGCTTATCGGACGGCGTGATACCGGCCATCTTTTCGATGTCTTCCGTGGCCTCCTGCTCCATGACGTCGATGATATCGTCGACCGTGACGATACCGACGAGGCAGCCTTCCTTATCCACGACCGGGATCGCGATCAGGTCGTAGTTAGAGATCATGTCCGAGACCTCTTCCTGGTCGTCGGTCGTGGAGGCATAGATGACGTTCGTGTCCATGATGTCTTCGAGGATCACATCGTCATCCGACAGCAGCAGATCCTTGACCGTGACAACGCCCTCAAGCTTGCGCTTGGCCGACGTGACATAGCAGACGTAGATCGTCTCCTTATCCTCGCCGATCTTGCGGATGCGGGCAAATGCCTCACGCACACTCATGTATTTTTTCAGATCCACGAACTCGGCCGTCATGATGCTGCCAGCAGAGTTTTCAGGATATTTCAGGTACTGGTTGATGAGGTTGCGCGTGGCGGGTGTCGCCGTGCGCATGACACGCTTGACAACGTTGGCCGGCAGCTCCTCCATCATGTCGACGGCGTCGTCTACGTACAACTCTTCGATAATGCCGGCGAGCTCCGTATCGGTGATGGAGTTGATGATTGTCTCCTGCTCCTCGACCTCGAGGTTGGCAAACACGGCCGCCGCGATCTCCTTGGACAGGATGCGGAACACCATGGCCATCCGCTGCGGATTGTCCTCCCACAGCTCACCGAGAAACTCGGAAATATCAAACTCATTCATCTCGCCGAGCTTTTGACTCAGCGCCTTCATCCGGTGCTGATCCAGAAGTGCAAAGAGTTCGTCGTGCAGCGCCTCGTAATCTTCGTATTCCCGGTTCTGATCGTCCATCTCCCTGCCCCTCCTTTCCGTCCGGTCTCAAAGGATCAACCGTTGAGGTATTCTTTCTGGCTGCAGCTCAGGCTGTCAATGGAAACGCCCATGGCCTTGAGTTTGCGGCGCGCAATGTTATCATCGATTTCTGCGGGAACCGACACGACACCCGGCTTCAGCTGGCCGCGCGTGCGCACCAGATACTCTGCGCTCATGGCCTGCACGGCAAAGCTCATGTCCATGATCTCCGCCGGGTGCCCGTCACCCGCCGCCAGATTGACCAGCCGGCCCTGCGCAATGACATAAATCGTCTTGCCGTTCGGCAGACGGTAAGCATCAATATTGTGCCGCGCCTCATAAATTTCATCCGCGCAGCGATCGAGCGCCTCCATGTCGATCTCGACATTGAAGTGTCCGGCGTTGGAAACGATCGCACCGTCCTTCATCCGCTCGCAGTGCTCGAGCGTGATGACGTCTTTGCAGCCCGTGACGGACACAAAAATGTCGCCGATGGCGGCAGCGTCCATCATCGGCATGACCTCATAGCCGTCCATGACGGCCTCGAGCGCCCGGATGGGATCGACTTCGGTCACGATGACTTTCGCGCCGAGCCCCTTCGCGCGCAGGGCCACGCCCTTGCCGCACCAGCCGTAGCCGCTCACGACCACGTATTTACCGGCGACGACGAGGTTTGTCGTGCGCATGATGCCGTCCCACACGGACTGGCCTGTGCCGTAGCGGTTATCGAACAGGTGCTTGCAGTCGGCGTCATTGACCATGATCATCGGGAAACGCAGCGTCCCGGCGCGATCCATGATCCGAAGGCGGTGGATGCCCGTCGTCGTCTCTTCGCAGCCGCCGATGACCTGCGGGATAAGGTCCGTGAACTCCGTGTGCATCAGATGCACGAGATCGCCGCCGTCATCAATGATAATGTTCGGCCCGACGGAGAGCACACTGCGCAGATGCGCCTGATATTCCTCGTCCGTGCAGCCGTAGACCGCATGCACATCCATACCCTTCGCCGTCAGCGCAGCGGCAACATCGTCCTGCGTAGACAGCGGGTTGGAACCGGTGACGTGCATCTCCGCGCCGCCCATCTCGAGCACGCGGCACAGGTAGGCAGTCTTTGCCTCCAGATGCACGGAAAGCGCGATTTTCAGACCGGCAAACGGCTTTTCCCGCGCAAAATCATTGCCGATATCGCGCAAAACAGGCATATGTGCTTCCACCCAGCGGATCTTCCGCTCACCGGACGGTGCCAGGTTCAGATCTTTGATCGTGCTCATAAAGGTAACCTCCCGCTGTAAAAATCGTTTTCGGCGCTTTATTCTAACACTTTCGTCAAGCGTTGACAACCGGTTTTTCCGCAGAAAACGCCCCGGAGGACATACGGTCCTCCGGGGGGGAGGAAATTTGTCCGCTCACCAGCCGCAGTACAGGCAATAGCCGATGCCTGCCGCCAGCACACCGGCAATAGAGCACAGCCAGATCAGCAGGCCGGTGCAGGTTTTTTGCTGCGGCCTAGGTGCGGGTGTTGGCGGCACACGACCAACGGCATCGCGTGCCTGCTGCACCAGATCCGCTGCCGTGATGCCGCCGCAGGCAGCATCATCCCGCACAATATAAATAATCTGCTCAAACAGCGGACTTTCGGCCGCATCGACCACAACGACGCGGCGCGAAACGCCGTGGGCAAAGGCGATCTCGCCCGCGTCCGCCGGAAGCGGGAGCGGCTGCACGGTATCCTGCCGGCGGATGGGCTTGTTTTTTCGTTTCATTAGCTGCGCACCTCCACTTTCAGTGCCAGGGCGGTCATATCGTCGCTGCGCCCGTATTCACGGATCGCCGCGCGCACAACGCTGCCCGCCAGCGTTTTCATATCGCCGTCGTCCGAATCGCTCAGCAGCCTTCGCAGCCAGTCGTCGTGTCCGTCGGAGATGACGCCGTCGCTCGCGATCACGGCCACGCTGCCGGGCTTGAGATGCATGTGCAGCTCGTCCGGCGCTTTGCCGCTCTCCTGCTCGAGCCCGGGCGCAAAAGACGTGCAGCGCAGCTTTTTGAGCGCGCCGCCGGACTTGACATACGTCGGCGCAGCACCGTATTTATAAAAATCCGCCTCGCCGGTGAACAGGTTCATGCACATGAGATCAACGGTGGCATAGCCCCAGTTCTCCCCATCACGCAGGAGCATGGCGGAGTTGAGCAGCTTCATCGCCAGTGCCGGGCTGACACCGGAGCGCAAAAACTCCTCCAGCATACTGACCGTGCTGATGCTGCCGTCAGCCGCCGTCTCACCGCAGCCCATGCCGTCGGACAGGATCACGCACAGCTGCCCCGCGTCCGTCTTAAAATAGGTACCACGGTCGCCGGAGACAGTCTCCCCCTTCTTTCGCATGGACGCAATGCCGACGGAGACCGCCAGCGGCTCCGCCTCGAGCAGAAGCAGGCTGTCGTCCCGCGCGGCGTTTTCCGGCATGCACAGGCGCACGCCCAGTGTTGCCGAGAGCTTGTCGAGAAAGTCCGGCAGCTCCAACAGCGGGCGCAGATAGCGGCTGTCGATCGTAACGCGTAGGCGGCCCGTGCTCTCGCGGAATACGGCCGCGTCCGCTTCCACGCCGATGGTGCGAAGCCAGCGGATCAGGCGCTGCTCCGCCAGCGGGTCGGCGCCGTAGCTGCTGTCGAGCTCGCGGGAGACGTTCGTGAGCACCTGCGCAAAGTCGGCGTACTGCTCCCAGAGCACGGTGCGGTTTTCCTGCAGCATTTCCTGCATCCGCTGCCGGTAAGCACGCAGACGCAGTTCGCCGTTGACGACCTCGGTGTACTCGTGCAAATGGACGCAGCGATCACGAAAATACGGCGGGAAATCCTCCGGCAGCAGCCGGCCACGCGCATGAATGCGCCGCGTGACATCATTCATGACGTTGAAAGTGTCGAGCGCCCGGCGCGTCCAGCACTCCTGCTGCAGTTTGCACCGGCAGCAGACGCGGTCGGCCGCGCGGTCAAACACTTTCGCGACATCGGCATCATTTTCTGCGGTAGAAGCCGCCTGACTTGCCGTGTCATGCAGCTGCTGATACGCGTGCGCAACACCGCCGACGCGTGCGGCGACATAGCGGCGCAGACCGGACTCCCCGCTCCCGCCGCGCAGCGGCTGCAAAAAAGCGCCGACAGCTATCACGAACTTCTTCGGTATGATCACGTACGCGCCGACGGCGAGCACCAGCTCCACACCCGCGCCGATGCGCAGTTCCGGAAGCGGAATGCAAAACAGCGTCAGCAGGTACGCCGCCGCAAAAACAAGCAGATAAAACCCGCGCCGATGCTTGCAAAACTGCCCGGACAGCAGTCCGGCAGCGGCATAGATGACCGAGAACAGTACGCCTGCACCGGCGGCCACATCCATGGCAATGCCGAGGATGAGCCCTGCTGATGCTCCGCACAGAGCGCCGCCCGTCCCGCTGATGATGATCAAAATGAGCACCGAGAGCGCCCGGCCGACCGACAACTTGTCGAACAGCAGCAGATTGTTCACGCCCATGAGCAGGCACGCCAGCAAAAACACGGTCGAGACGTTGCGGCAGATCTCCGCATTGACCGTCCGCGGCTCCTGTGCGCGCAGCAGATCGTCAAATCCATAGGCCGACGCAGCGCACAGCAGCAAAAACAGTGCCATTCGGGACACCAGCAGCAGCGACAGGCCGCCCGTGAGCAGATACAGCACCAGCCGCGTCAGTATGTAAGCCGCCGCGGAGACGGCCGGCGGATACCAGCGCGTCTGCACAAAGGGATGGCTGCGCAGGAAATACGCCGTCAAAAATGTCAGGCAGCAGCCGGCGGCGAGCTGTGTGCCGGTCGCAACGCCGAACGCCGCAAAGTAGCCGAGCGCACAGCCGACAAGGCACAGTGCGCCGCCGGAACCATACCCCATGGCCGCCAGAAACGCCAGCCCGAACGGCGCCGGCGACCCGGCAATATGCGCCGTTGACAGGATCAGCCCGAGCGCAAAGCTGACGAGCATACCGACCCATTTGGCATTTTCGCTTGCCGGCAGCAGCCCGATCGGGCTCGGCAAGGCGCCGGGTGCACGCACCGGCTGGTCGTGCCCCGCAATCTTGACATGCATAGTGGTTCCTCCTGACGCAAAACAGTTTACATAAATTATAGATTTTTATTGTTATGAAAACTGTCATTCCCCGCTGTCGCAGAAAATGTCTTTGCGCAGGAATCGTTTGCTTTTGGGCGCAAAAAAGCTGCCGGCCGATAACCGACAGCTTTTGATGCAATTCGCTTCCAGCCGCGCGGACTCAATCCTTGTTGTCCGCTGGATGCAGGAGGTGCTCGCCGATGCGGAACACATCGCCGGCGCCCACGGTCAGGATAATATCGCCCGGGCGGGCAATGCGGCGCAGCTCGGCCTCGATCTCCGCGAACGTCGGGTAGAATTTCGCACCCGGGATCTGCGCGGCCAGATCGGCAGACGAAATGCCGATGGTGTTTTTCTCGCGCGCAGCGTAGATCTCCGCCAGATAGACGATCGTCGGGCGGCGGAGCTGCTCGACAAAATCGTTGAAGAGCTTCGCCGTGCGGCTGTAGGTATGCGGCTGGAACACGACGATCGTGCGCTGATAGTCGAGCGTATCGACCGCATCGAGCAGCGCGCGCAACTCGCTCGGATGGTGCGCATAATCGTCATACAGATCCGCGCCCTGGAACTTGCCCTTATAGTCAAACCGGCGGCCGGCACCTTCAAAGCCGGCGAGACCGTACTTGACGGCGTTCGGGCTGACGCCGAGCACGATGGCCGCAGCCGTAGCCGCGAGCGCATTGCGCACATTGTGGATGCCCGGAACGTGGATCGTCACATGGGAAAAAAGATTTCCCCGGTGATAAATATCAAACTCGGACGAGGAGCCGCGGTGCACAATGTTCTCGGCGTACACATCCGCCTTCGGGCTCAGGCCGAAGGTGATGACCTTGCGTTCGATCCCGCGCAGGGCGTCCATGGTATTGGCGTCATCGCAGTTTGCGATCACAGTGCCGGTCTCAGACGGGACGCGCTCTGCAAACAGGCGGAACGAGTGCTTGATGTCCTCGATATCCTTGAAAAAGTCCAGATGATCCGCCTCGATATTCAGAATCACGGCGATCGTCGGATTGAGGGCAAGAAACGAGTTATAGTACTCGCACGACTCCATAATGATCGTATTGCCCTTGCCGACACGGTGGCAGGCATGCAGCAACGGAAGCGTGCCGCCGATCATGACGGTCGGGTCCTTCTCCGCCGCCATCATGATGTGTGTGCACATGGACGTCGTCGTCGTCTTGCCGTGCGTGCCGGAAATGCACAGCGCGTTCGGGTAGCCGCGCATGAGCGCGCCCCACGCCTGCGTCCGCTCAAAGACCGGGATGCCGCGGCGGTGCGCCTCGTGCACCTCCGGATTGTCGTCATGCACGGCAGCCGTGCGGATCACGAACGCAATATCATCCGTGACGTTGGCGGCGCTGTGACCGATGTGGATCGGAATGCCGCGCTCGCGCAGCGTGAGCGTATTGTCGCTCTCGCACATGTCCGAGCCGCGAATGTCCAGCCCCGCACCGTGCAGCACCTCTGCCAGCGGCGACATGGACACGCCGCCGATACCGATCAGCAGCCCGGTTTTCCCGGGAACCAGATAATCCTGAAAATCCATTGAAAGCACCAAATTTCATTCAAAATATTGTGACGTCCGGCACGGCAGAGCTGTCCAGTGCTGCGCGGGCTGGTTACAAACAGGTTACAGTTGTTATTTTCACACCGGGGTATTATAATACGTTTGACGCTACATTACAATAGATTTTTGACGAACCGGCTGCAAAAAGCCGGTTTATCCAAGGAAAAGGAGCCAGAACGCATGAACGAAGCCTGGACAGAACTCAAGCAGGCGTGTGCGCAGTGCCGGCGCTGCGGCCTCGGCGAGACGCGGCACCATCTCGTCTTCGGCGACGGCGCCGAGGATGCACGCATCATGCTCATCGGCGAGGGCCCCGGCGAACAGGAGGATCTGCAGGGCCTGCCGTTTGTCGGCCCAGCCGGAAAGCTGCTCGACGACATGCTCGAAATGATCTATCTCGACCGAACAAAGGTTTACATCGCCAACATTGTCAAATGCCGCCCGCCGCACAACCGTGACCCGCAGTTTGTGGAGCAGAAATGCTGCAGCGAATGGCTGCGGCGGCAGATCGCACTCGTCGATCCGGCGATCATCGTCTGCCTGGGCCGCATCGCCGCGACTGCGCTCATAAAGGATCCGTTTCGCATCACACGCGAGCATGGACAGTGGTTTGATGTGAACGGCCGGCGCTGTATGGCAATCTATCATCCCTCCGCCCTGCTGCGCGACACGAGCAAGCGGCCGGAGACATTTGTCGACCTCAAGACGCTGCAGCGCGAGATCTATGCCCGCTGCCCGGAGGTGTATCCCGATGCCTGATGTGCATATCCGCCGCACCGCCGCGGCAGACCTGCCGGCGCTGACCCGGCTCTGGCAGACGGCCTTTGGCGACCCGCCGGAGCTGATCGGCGCGTTTTATGACCGCTTTCCGCCGGAAACGTCCACCTGGGTGGTCGAGGCTGACGGGAACGTTGCCACGGCTGCGCATCTGCTGGACGGCCGGCTGCATACGTCTGACGGCCACACTCTTCCCTGCGCCTATGTCTATGCGGTCTCCACCGATCCGGCGCAGCAGGGGCACGGCTATGCGTCGGCGCTGATGCAACGCTTTGCCGCCGATGCGGACGCGAGCGGCTGTGTGCTCTATACACTCCCCGCGGAAGCCTCCCTGTACGCTTGGTATCGGTCCGTTATGGGCACCACGCAAACCGCTCGCGGCGAGCGGCTGTTCATCACACGCGAGCCGGATATGCAATGTCTGCCAAACGTCCAACGGGTCAGCGCGCAGGAATACGCCGCGCTGCGGGAGCAAGCGCTGCAAGGCAGCGCGCACGTGGAGCTGTCAGCAGCGCTGCTGGCATTTCAGGCAGACCTCTGTGATATGTGCGGCGGCGCACTGGTGCGCATCGCCGGCGGCTGCGCCGCCGTGGAGCGGGACGGGGATCTGCTTCTCGTCAAGGAGCTGCTGGGTGCGGACACTTTGCCGGCCGTTCAGGCGCTGCTTACCGCCTTCGGCGTGCAGGATGCGCAGCTGTGCATCCAACGTACCGGCGGCGCGCAGGCGCTGGCCGCTTACCGCCCGTTTTCCTGTGCGGATCCGGATGTGCTCTGGGGGCTTTATCTGGACTGAGCGGAAACTTAATGAATTGGAAATACTTTTTCCCTTGCTTCTGTAATATTGTCCCGGTATTCTTTTATTCAGAAGCAAGCAATCCTTTTTCATTTTATCCTCATCCCCTCAACAAAACAAAGCGAAACGGCACAGAAGCATTCTTCTGTGCCGTTTTGTTTTGGCGGCAAAAAAATTTCTTTTCGGACACCATGCAGAAGCACGTCCGGTTACTGAACATATTCCACAAATAATGTGAAAAATCCACAGGAAAACAACGAAAATTTGAACAAAAGAAATCCCCCTCAGACGGATATTTTGTTTGACAATTAACAACAAATCCGCTATACTTCAGGTGTATGAATAGATATCCACATCGGCAAAGCTGTCTGGTAGACGCGCATATATCCAAGCATTTTTGTCGGGTTTTCATAAACCGGAATGTCAAATCATACAAAGTCTGTTGTTGAATGCGAAAAATTTTAAGGGGGCTTGCACATGAGAGACTTGAAACACCTGATCGCATTTGAAAACCTGCTCCAGGAGGCCAACAACGAGTTGGTCCGGCAAGGAAAGGCAGACGGCAAGAGAGCGCTGGGTTACACCTGCTACTTCATGCCCGAAGTTCTGCTCGACCTGCCCGGCTGCTTTGCAGTCCGTCTGAGAGCGCCGAAATGCACTTCTCCGGACATGGCTACATATTACATGTCCAGCCGTACCTGCCATTACGGCCGCAGCCTCTTCGAGCGCGCACTCGAAGGCGGCTACAACTTCCTGGATGCTGATTTCGGCACCGAGACCTGCACGGTCACCTGCCGTTTCCAGGAGCACCTTGACTACATGGACGTCATCCAGAATCCGGACTTCTTCGTGACGTTCACCGACGTGCCATTCAAGAGAAATCAGAACAGCATTGAGCACTATGAAGGCCAGCTTCAGGCCCACGTCCTCGATCCGCTGCACGAGAAATTCGGTATCGACATCTCCGACGAGGCGCTCATGAAGGCCATCGACCTGCACAATGAGATCAGCGCGGTCATCAATGAGATCGGTGATTACCGCAAGCTCGACAACCCGACCATCACGGGCTATGAGTTCCAGGTCATCCAGCTCTGCTCGCTGGTCTGCCCGAAGGAACTGATCCTCCCGATGCTGAAGGAAACGGCCAAGGAACTCAAGACCCGCAAGCCCGATAAGAAGAGCCCGTTCCGCTGCAAGGTCGTTCTGGCCGGCTCCGAGAACGATGACCCCGAGTTCACCAAGCTGATCGAAGGCTGCGGCGCCGAAGTCGTCTGCGACCGTCACTGCTACGGTGCTGTGGAGTCCCGTGCTCCCATCGTGGTCAAGGAAGGCGAAAAGCCGCTGACCGCGATTGCCCGCCACTACCTTGAGACCAGCAACTGCCCGCGCTTCATGCCGCAGGATATCATGCGCGAGCGCAAGCAGCGTCTGGCCGACCTCGCCAAGGAGTACAAGGCCGACGGTATCATCGTTGCCTCCAACAAGTTCTGCGAATACTGGAGCTACGAGCGCACGATCGATACCATCGTCATGCCGCGTGACTTTGGCTACCCGGTCTGCTCCATTGAAAAGGAATACATCAACGGCGCCTCCGGCCAGCTGCGTACCCGCTTCCAGGCCTTTGTCGAGAGCATCGAAATCAAGAAGATTCAGGAGGGCAAATAATGAAATACGATATGAAAGCACTTGCCCATGATTTCTGGTACGGCAAGCCCCATCAGGAGCGCCGCCTGGGCGATCTCTACATTGACAAGACCGGTCTGTACAAGCACAGAGAGTGGCGTGGTTTCAAAGACACCATGTACTACTTCTACAACATCTGGATGTACAACTACGCGCACATGGTCATGGACGTTGTCCGCTACGGCGGCCTCATCAACTTTGCCAAGGGCGTGTGGCGCTACCGCTGGGTCGGCCAGACCTACCTGCCGGTTCTGCACTGGTTCGACCGCGGCATGGAAGGTATGCGCGGCGAGGGCCTGAAGGCCTCCGCGTGGCACTACCGCGGCATGGTCAACGCGACCATCTTCCAGTTCCAGCGCATGTTCTCCTCCGACGCCAACCTCCGCGGCGGCAAGAAGAACTACAGATGGCATCACAACGTTGCCCACAACGAGACCGTCTGGGGCGGCGTGTTCTATCCCTGGCACGGCAAGCTGACGAACGTCCCGATGGAGATGATCCCGTACTTCGTCACCTGCCACGTCAACAGCCACACCGTTCTCAACTACATCGATGCGGTGCAGTCCATCGGCCTGCCGGGCGATCCGTGCCCGATGTGCCAGGCGGAAGCCGGCCTGTTCGTCCTCGACGACATGCCCGATTACGCGCCGATCGTTGTTACCTCCAACGAGGCCTGCGACGCTTCCGTCGCCACCTCCATCCTCCAGGACTGGTTCCTCGACAAGCCGCTGTTCGCCATGCCGCAGCCGATGCAGTTTGACGATCCGCTGCTCAAGAAGCATTGCCGCGACGAGATCGAGCAGTGCTGGAAGTTCGTCGAAGAGCAGACTGGCATCCCGTTCGATTGGAATTCCCTGGTCAAATGCATTGAGTCCCAGAACGAGCTGATGAAGTTCGAGTGGGAGAAGTGGGATGTCGCCGCCAAGACCAACTACTACCCGGTCAACGGCGTCGCGCAGGCTCTGTACCGTATCTACCAGTCCCAGTTCGGCGATCTGCCGGTCTGGCACGAGGTTGACGGCCACGTCCGCAAGATCCTCAATAAGTGCGTCAAGAAAAAGATCAACAGCTTCCCGGAGACCCGCCACAGAGTGCTGGCATGGTCCTGCGCACCGCTGTACTACTCCAACTGGTGCACTTGGGCGTATAACTGCTGGGGTCTGAACACCGTCATGAACATGGACTCCCTGATGTTCAATATGACCATCCGCACCGACAGCTACGATCACTGCCTGGACGACATGGCACAGTATCACATGTGGGCTCCGATGCGCCGCATGGCCGTCGGCGGCATGCACCACATCTTTGAGTGCTGGAAGTACATGGAAGAGTTCAACTGCGACATGGTCATGATGTACGATCAGCTGCAGTGCAAGGGCATGCAGGGTGTGCACGGCCTGTTCGAGGACGAGTTCCGTGAGAGAAATATCCATGCGATCTGGATGCCGCACGCGCTGCCTGACAGCCGCACCGTGTCCCGTATGGAGATCCGTCAGATCGTCAACGATTACATGACAACCGTTATGCACGAGGAGCCTCTCGACCCGACGCTGCTTGAGTTTGACGACTCCATGACTTGGTAATTGAAGGAGGAAACGATATGAAAGCAAAAATTCTGAAAGCTCTTCTCATGGCGCTCGGCGTCAACGCCGCGCTGTTTGCCGTTTTCTTCTTTGACCTGGACGGCAAATTCCTGTTCTACGTGGTCGAGCCCACGCTCAAAAAGCATTACGACAACATGCCGCGCCGCGACATGACCAAGATGCCGTATGAGATGAACAAGCCGAACTACGAGTACAACGTCTGATCACCTTACAATCTAAAAACATAGATATAACAGGAGGAGAAGTAATACTATGAAATACTTTGGCGGATGCGACGTAGGTTCTACCTACACGAAGGCAGTTATTCTTGATGAGAACGGCAAAATGTGCGCCGACACGACGATCCGCAGCAAGATCAATGCGGAGCAGTCCGCGATCGCGGCGATGGAAGAAG
>ERZ773228.194-NODE-194-length-77905-cov-26.126936_pt1 | contig 77905 bp, 70 predicted proteins | sample MGYA00580524_ERZ773228 | MGnify/ENA primary metagenome ERZ773228 (study PRJEB29015, sample SAMEA2737768) | human gut metagenome | biome: human gut; feature: human-associated habitat; material: faeces | place: China | collected 2012 ... | reverse complement strand
ATTTAAAAGCCGATGGAATTTACTCTTGCACTGGAATTTACTTTTTCAAGTCAGCGATCTCTTTCTCTGTTAAAAAAATAACAGGGGCTCCATAAGTAAGAGTCCCTGTTATATAATTATATATACCTGGTTAATGTGTACCGTAAGACCGGTAATCCTTTTTGGCTGATCCATCAAGCGAATACATCAGTACATCTCCATACCGGAAAGCATACTGTGCCTTATGCCAGTCTCTCCTCCGCAACTGCTGGTCTTCCATCTTATACATGCTGCAGTAGCCATAATCAACGTTCTGCCGGTTTGTATAGGTAAGATGCGGGATTGGCGTTTCGCTTTCCTTGTCAAAAATTTCAGCTCCCTCCATCCAGCCCATGCCGGTATCTCCATCGCCCTGGACACTTTCAAACCCGGCTTCAAAGGTCACAATCTCGAAATTGACTACAATGTATCCATCTTTTTTCCAGAAGTCCTCTTTATAGTCAATTCCTCCGTTTTCATGCGCGTATTTCGTTACGTCAAATCCTTTTTTGACCGCGTGCACATCAGATGGCAGTGAGTATTCGAAGTACCATTTCTGTTTTGACTTTGTGACCCTGTCAGGATCAACCCCATCCGGAATTACCCCGTCCGGTGCACAGTCCATTCCGATATATGTGGACATACGGGATGGAATGGTAATCTCCCCATACGTGTAGACATCATAAGTTGTGGACCGGATATCTTTTGGTTTGAGTCCTGCGATTTTCGCCTTTTGGTTGAATTCTTCATCTGTTACCCCTGTATATGGGTTTCCAAGCATCATCTTTTTGACATTCTGTTTATCCAGATCACTGCCGACTTTTACAACATTTCGGTATTTGCCATTGATTGTGCCATTGTAGTAAAGGTCAACCTCTTCCAACCTTGTAATATCAGATCCATTCACATTTCCCTTTTTTGAAACATAATAAAATGTCGGGTAGATCTTAATATAATCCGTGCCGTGGTAGATATTTCCGATGGTTATGAGGCTCATCCGGGATGTATAGCCCGGTTTTAACACACCTAGATTTCTCATATAAGGGTGGCTTCCATCCACGGTCGGCAGGGTAAATGCACTTCTTACTTTTTCCCCATTCTGGTTGTTGAATCCCACATGGTATGCAAACCTTTTAAGTTCCAGTGATTTCGGTTTCCGGAAAACGTCGAGCCAGAACGGGTAATCCGAATAGTCGTACATATTCAGATTGTATAAACGTCCGGATACTTCGGCATTTTTGGTATCAACCGCAACATAGTTGGTATTGTCTGCATTGGCACACACTTCTTCCATTTCCAGTCCATCGTTGGCATCACAGTTAATTGCACGTGCCCGGAAATCAATGCCAACGGCAGCAGTTTCATTGACCCAGATAGGGAGATAGAACTTTGTGGAATCCTGGTGCAGCGTGATCCACGTATCCGCGTCATAATAGGTGTAATCATCCCCGTCACACATATATACCTCAAACGGGAATTTGACTTCCCGCGATTTAATGTATTTTGCGTAATCACGTTCCCCGTATCCCTTCAGCGAACTGTGGTAACCGCTGGTAGGCAGGTTGACAGTAAAATACCGGTCCAATACCAGATGGTAACAGTTACCCGGTGACACCAGCTGGGTATATTCCTTCGCATCCGTAATCGTCGGGTAACATACCGTAGGGGTATGGATCACAACGTCGTTGATCGGGTTTATTTCAATGTCGACATCCGGAATATTCGTATTATAATCAAACGATGGATAAAACTGTACATCACCACTCGAATTGAAGGTACCATTTGATTTTTCCGGCTCAATCAGCAGGTCTGGCTGATAAAGTATATCCCTGTCAATCTGCGTAGATTCCGGGATTCTGCCCGGGGTCGGGGTTTTCTTTTCCACCGGGTCGGCATTCATGATGATCTTTCCGTCAAATTCTAGGTAATCATTCATAACGATATACTGTCCGACTGTCCAGCCGTCTGATGGGGATATGCCTATCCTTCCACATGCCATAAATGATACATTTCCGACATTATCATAGGATGCATCCGGTTTTATGGTGACGTGTTCATCCGGGAGCGAATAATTCATTACCGTAGCAGAATATATTCGGTATATCACCAAATAATCAACTTTCCAGTAGGAATATTCCCGCCATACCAGTTCGGTATCATGATCGTGTAATTTTTTCCCATGTTTATCGGTGTGGCTGCAACTAATATAATGGTTAAATTGCTTCTTTCCATATTTTCGGACAAACCGGTATTTATATAGGTAGGAATCCGTAAACACGTTGACATACTGCGTCTCGGATGTCGGAATTCCCTGTGTACTGTCAAACTGTTCATTGTCTCGTTTGTCTGACTGGATTACAGCACTTGTGCTGGCTGGTGTGAGCTTCTCTACCGAGATTACATCCTCATCCTCATGAGAGTCTGGTTTCGGTTTCGGGCTGTTTTTCTTATAAAGCACGTTGATAACAGTACCGCCATTGTAGACTTCAAAAGTCTGACGTGCTGTTTTAAGCCACTTGGTATAGCTGTCAGTCATGTTTCCATCCTTATCCGCAAAATTGCAGCTTTTAAAGATCGGAGCACTGGTTTTTGCAACTTTGTTCCGGATGGCTCCATTTTTTTTGCTTTTCTGCTTCGACACAAATGTCTTATAAAGATAATAATCTGAAGTTTTCCCCTCCCCGGCACCAACACTCGAAAGCCGTGCCGGAAGGCTCTTTACGGATGTTTTTATCTCCGAAAGATTGATATAATATTTCTTTTCCAGTCCAAGTCCACGGTCACCACTGGCGATAGAGGCGGTACCGCTGGTGCTGCTCCACTGGTAACCGGTATTCGCTTTATTCAGGTTTCTTGTGACCGGATTCTTTTCAATTTTTCCATCATCTGAGTTTGTGACAGATAAAACCAGTTTCCATTTGCCCTCATAACTCTGGTAATAATTGATGGTAACCGGTGCTTCGACCTTCTTGTACTCAACCGCGATATCATACCGTGCCCGCCAGCCTTCGTTACAGCTGGCCGGCCAGCCGATGCCATACCATGTAGATCCGTTTACTTTCCTGGTGTTACGTGTGTTCGCCATCTGCTTATAAGTATAGCAGCGTTCGGTAACGTTGCGCTTTGATCCGCCTTTTCTGATCGAGTATCCCTGCAGCACACCCTGGATATATACCTTGCCACCATTCTTCTGCAGTGTTTTCAGATTTACACCGGCTTTGTCACACATGCTGTTAAAGACTTCTTTGGATATAATAAATTTTGTAACTACAACTCCATTTGCACTTACTCTATCAGTTTTTGAACACCCCTTTGGAAGCTTGTCGAAAAATACACAGTCTTTTGCTTTAGTACTTTCTTTTCCATTTCTTCCAGTTGGATTACTGGTGACATACAATCCTACTGTCCTCCATCGTGTTCCAGTTGATGCTGCTTGTGCATTTAAAGAAAAAGTTAAATTTCCATTACTATCTAATTTTGCAACTCTATCACTATCACTGGAAACACTTCTGTTAACACCTGCATATACGTTTGAATTTCCAAATTGTTCAAATGATGAGATCAAAACTAAACATAATAAGAAAATAATTACTTTTCCAAATTTTTGTTTTCTCATGTTCCACCTCCATTTTTAATGGAAGTATTGTAGTCATAAACAACTTAAAAAAGTCAAGCATAAAATGAAAAATGATAAAAAAAATCCGGAAATTCAAAAATTCCGGATTTTCCTTTATTATTTTATTTTCCAAAGGTATCTGCTATGCAATCAAAATTCCATGCAACTCCACAAGAGGTTATTTTTTTATTTGTATATGAAATATCACACCCTATTTCATCTGCATATGTAATACTTTTTTTGGAAGGCAGTTTTTTAATTGCTGTATAGCTTCCATAAATAACCTCATTTTGACATTTACTTTTAACAGATGGAATCTTTCCGCTTTTTACACGAAATTTCACGTATACCCTTGCATAACATGTTGTTCCGCTTGACTCCATCCACAAAGAAGAAGGATCAACAATGACTTCACCGCTGCTAACCACGACTTTTCTTGCCTTTGCCGCCTTTATATATGCATTTACCGACTTCTGTTTATTCGTGTCAATGTAAGTGTTCATCAGATCGCTTTTCCATTTGGATGTAAATGTTTTTCTATAATCCACGTTAAGTCGCAACTCTACGTTCTTTTTGATCTTTGCACAGATCATATCCTTATCTCCATCACTTAAAATCTTTGCTGTCTGTGCCGGGGTTTTATCATTTTTTGTCCGCTGCTTTGTATACCACATTTTCTTCTCATAATAAGAATTTGGAAAACTTGCAAGGATATACGGGTAATCCTTATAGTTCTTTGGCAGGTTAATGATTCTTAACACCTGTCCATCGTAGGAAAGCTTGAATCTCTTTCCTTTGTTTTTCAGGCGATTCATCATCTTTTTTGCTTCATCCCTGGTGATCTTTGTCTTTGGCAAAAATTTCCGAGTGCTGGAATATGTTCCGTCACTCTTTCCTACCATAATGCCCTTGGTGAAGCATTTGTACAGGGATTCCTTATATTTGTCATCAGCCTTCTTGATATCACTGATACGGTTAAAGTATTTCACATAGCCATACAGATCATAGTTATAGGAGTTTTCCCCTCCATTAACCGTGGAATCAGCTTCATTCAGGAGATATGCCGCTATCTCGTTTGTAGTAGCGGCAGCGGTATTTTTAATGCCGGCATTCTTTAATACGTCTTTCCCTGTTACTTTCTGCACCTGGCTGGCAAAATCCTTGATGCTGATCTGGTTCTTCCCGATAGTAGTTGTTTCTGTAGTCTGATTTGCTGTATCTGTCGTTGCTGTCACACCGGTATCTGCAGTCTGTGTATCAACGGCCGCCTTTACGCTCTGGGTATGTCCTGCAGCTGCTACGGAAATTCCCATTACAAGGGCAAGTGCAATTCCGGATGCCTGACGCATGGAATATCTCAGATGCTGTCTGTTGCTGTTTTTTAACCATTTGTTTTTCATATACATTTCCTCCACTTTATACTCTGGTTTCCTTTGGGAAACACCTGTTTTCTTTGTTCTGATATCACTATAACTTCTTTTTTTACGAATGGCAATAAAAATAGGAGAAAAGAAATACCAGAATTTTCAAAAAAGTATAGGAACAATCAAATGGTATTTGTCAAGCAGAAAAAGAAAACCATGCGGTATAAAAATTTTTAAAGTGATAATTTCTTTAAATTCACCATAAGAGCTGTTTGTCGAAATCCGCGCAGATATATCAGGATCGATAAAAGAGCCATCCAGATGGATGACTCTTTTATCTAGTGCCTATTTAATTGATCATGCAAGCGCTACCGTTTCAGCATCTATGGCGCTTGATTTGAAAAAACTATTTTGCTTTCCACAATCAGGCTTTCATAAGAGCCAAAGCTTTTTCGTATTCCTCTCTGGAATACTGCTTAAGGATCTTTTCCTCAGATGCCCCAAGGGAAATCGCAAACTTGACTGCATTGATACGTTACTCTTGCCGTCCCATATTTTTTAATCTTTCAGCAACATCACACATGCTCTTCACCTGACCTTTTCTCCACTAGAATACGGATTGATAAAGGAATTTAAAGGTTTTAACAGAATAAAACCCAAGCTCTTATGCTGCTATATGTTTTCAAAACAGCAATTTTGCTTTCCACAATCAGGCTTTCATAAGAGCCAAAGCTTTTTCGTATTCCTCTCTGGAATACTGCTTAAGGATCTTTTCCTCAGACGCCCCAAGGGAAATTGCAAATTTGACTGCATTGATACGTTCCTCTGAACGACCTTCTGAACGACCTGCCTGAAATCCTTCCTGCCGCCCGATATTTTTTAATCTTTCAGCAACATCACACATGCTCTTCACCTGACCTTTCATTTCATCGCATATAACTTTTTCATAGTCCCGGTCCCCTGTCATAACAGATAAAAGCTTTAAGACTTCATCTACGTGCTGGATTTCTGTTGGGTCATCCGCAACATAGTCAGGGTCCCTTCTTTTGTTAACGAAAAACCATGCAACAACCTTGAAATGTCACTATACCTCTCTTTCCCTGCTTATGCAGTTTTTGTTATATATAAGCAGGGAAAGAGTGGTTATCCCTGTTACATATCAGGGATAACCCTATATCCCGCAGAAAAACAACCACGGTAAAAATAAAAAATCATACATCCGGAAGGACGTAAAAAACAAAATAATATATTTACCTATATTATAACAAATTTTGATAGATATACAACAAATTTCAGAGGCAATGGTTTTATCATAATATCCTGGTGCATTTTCTTGCTCCATAACTATTGAATTTTATGTAAAATTATGTAAAATATATCAAAAAGTGACAGGAGGTAATAGAAGTTGTTTTGGGACGTTGATAAGATCCGGCACATCCGGGAAGAAAAACATATAACAAGAGAAAGGCTAGCAACTATGACAGGTATACCAATACAGACATTGGCAGATTGGGAACAGCACCGGCATTCTCCAGTCAGGGTCAATGATTTGCAGAACATTGCTATTGCTCTCAATTGTTATTTGGATGATTTTGTTGTTGACGGAAAGCACATCTAATTTGGGTTACGAAAATCCCTGGGTCTCATCAAACCCAGGGATTTTTACCTTATTATAATTATCTAAAGAACTCGACACCTCCATCTGTAAAGAGATAGGTAAGAGCCCCATGGAACCATTTTACATTATCAGGGTCAGAGTAATCCGGATTCATAAAATACAATGCGCCTATGCTTTGATCAGCTCCATTTTTTGTAAAATTGCCTGATTCATCTGATCATAAGAATCCCAATACTCTTTTTTTATTTTAATTCCGGTATAGATAAACAATTTCTGAATCATTTGCATAATTTTATCAGCAGAAAATCCCGTTCTATTTTTTATCGTTATCTCAGTTACCGAAACAATATCATGCGCAGCTGTATTTCTTATTTTTTCTTCCGTCAGCCGCAAATTACAAATGAGTTCCTTCAACTGTGCATCCGTTGAAAAATACTCAATTAACGCTTTGATATGAATCGAATAAACATCACCGTTCTGATTGAAACTGCCAGAAAAAGCCTCATTTAACACCTTTTCAATCTCTGTCCCGCGCAATTTTTCCATATCCCACCGACGCAGCTTTGTACCATCTCTTTTCGTAATCCATTTACAGTAATTATTAATATCGATTTTGCACTGTACCTTTAACACAAGTTCAAATAAATCCACCAAAATCGGTGTAATTGCACGAATAAAATCTACATACTCACCATTTTTTAGTTTAATCTGCATTCCAAGCGCATATTCAAATAGCATTCTCTCCGAGGATGCTTTCACCGGAATACAATCAAATTCCATTTTTTTTGCCAGTTTATCTACTTCCGAAATATCCAGCAACAACCGTTTTTCTGCCAGTTCAAGATAGCCTCTGTATTTTTGGGTATCCTGTTTGCCCATCGTATCAGCAACCGTCAATGCTGCCCTATAATCATAGGATAGGATATGTTTTTTTATCACTTCTTCTTTTTTCAGTTTCTGCAAGCTTGGACAGGCAATTTCACTGCAGCGATTGTCTGCTCCTGGTTGATTGTCTTCATCCAGTTCCCACAACGTAAACACATCATAATCTTTATAATGATGCTCATTGATTCTTCGTTCTGGTGTTGCAACCTGTATCAATTTTGCCGGGTATTCTTCCATCGTCTGTAATACCAGAAGTCCGCTTTTCATTGCGGGTGTTCCAGACGATACATTCAAAAGTAATTCATCGGTTTCATCCATCGTCCCATAGATTCCATGAATAATTTTTTGAAAATCTTCATAATAAAAATCAAACTCATGAACATTTGTCAATTCTCTCCGTTCAATAATTTCACACGCCATTTTACGGTTTTGCAGTTCACAAAGTTTGTTTAAACAATAACGATACCGATCATCTTTCTCTTGATTTACCAGCATTTCTTTTGACATATACATAATCACTTTATCCGGCTGATAATGTCTGCAAATATGCAAAATCGCACCGTCAAAGCAGTTAGTTGCAGATATTGGATCAGTTCCTCCAACCGGAGTAAATAAAATTTTCTGATGCATTACATTTCTCCTTAAATTTAACCTGTCGTGACTTCTATTATATAATAATTACTTCTTCATCTGCAATTGCAGGACTTACCCCAAACAAATTCACTTCTCCGCTTCCGCGAATTTTATAGACACGCACACTGTCCAGTTCTTTATCAATCATTCTTGGAATTTCATCTATTAACTTACGGTACAGACTCTCAGTAATCATTGCCTCAAATGCTGATTTCTGTACCCTGAATCCATATCCATTCAGTTTTTTTGCAAAGGCAAGCCTCTTTTTATTATCTACAATATCATAAATGATAAGAACATACAATTTTTTAACGCTCTGCGTTTCCTCTGTATTCCAAAAATAATTTTCCATCGGCCACTCCTATCGGATCATCACAGGCATATACTGCTGCACATCCCTGCTCTCAATTGCATGAATAAACTGGTTTATCTGCAAATCCATCGCTTTTCTAAAACTCACACTATAATCAACATATGACAAATACCTGTTTTCCGTCCGAAATTTGTTTTCCAGTTTTTGCACATATTTTTTAAATCCCTCTTTTTCCAGAAAAACTCCCGGCTCCTCTGTTCCCGAATAAAAATCCTCCCGCACGAGTTCATGTCCGTTGAGCATACTCAGTGCTACAGAATCAATCAGTACTGCCCTCCATTCTTCCATTAAGTCACTCGCAAGTGTCGGATGTTTTTCCCTGTCACTGTGCATGATTCCAAAATACGGATTCAGCCCCTTTCCTTCAATTTTCCCATATAGTTCATTTAGTATAATCGAATATCCAAGACTGATCAAAGAATTAAATGGATCGCGCGGCGGTCTTCTGTTTCTTCCGGTAAAAGCAAATGCCGGATCTATTAATTTTCCCAGTTCCCGAAAATAAATTTTGGCGGCGGTTCCTTCAAATCCCATCACTTGTTCAATGCTCTGTGCCATATCGAGTTTCTGGTACATATTCTGCATTTCAATCACTGCACGCTGAATATCCGCTTCCTGATTTCTCGCATATCTTCGCAAAATCACGATTTGATTGCGAATTTTTGCATTGATAATACGTTTGGAAAAATCCAGCTTAAATTGCTCATCCTCCGTCACTGCTGCCTGCAAACGTTGCCTTTGAACATTAACATGATTGGTAGAAATCAGTCTTCCAAAATAAGCACCCTTCGTAGAATAAAACAAAATATTTACGCCACGTTTCAGACATTCCGTTATACATTGTGTAGTAATTTGTATTTTTCCAAATATCTCAATTACTTCCAAGGTCTCTGCAGGTATGCTTTTTACCATTCCATCTTTGTACTTTACCTGAAAGCGATTTTCAGTAATTCCGATTGTTGCCCCTTGTTCACATACATATAAATAGCTCATTTTTCACACCCCTTCCCCATTTTAAATTTATACCTGTCCCCTTTTTCGGGGTTTCTATTTTTCAATTTCTTGTCGTTGCTCCTGCTTTCAATCTCGAGTTATCATTTCCGTCCCCTTCCCGGGGATCTTATTTCTCAATAACATATGAATATCCTAAATGAAGGCGAAATTATCATGTTTCCGTCCCCTTCCCGGGGATCTTATTTCTCAATTGGTCAGAAAATTCTTGAATACGATATGACACATAACGTTTCCGTCCCCTTCCCGGGGATCTTATTTCTCAATAATTGTTACTCGCGATATCGAACAAAACGCCAATTCGTTTCCGTCCCCTTCCCGGGGATCTTATTTCTCAATAATTGTTACTCGCGATATCGAACAAAACGCCAATTCGTTTCCGTCCCCTTCCCGGGGATCTTATTTCTCAATAAGAGGTGATTGAAGCGTGGAAGTAGTGCAGTATTTAGTTTCCGTCCCCTTCCCGGGGATCTTATTTCTCAATAATGTAGAGTGTGAAAATATACGTTCCATGGTTCAATTGTTTCCGTCCCCTTCCCGGGGATCTTATTTCTCAATTATGTATAACTTTTTAATCTTTTTAAAGAATCTCTTCGAGGTTTCCGTCCCCTTCCCGGGGATCTTATTTCTCAATTTGTATCTGCATTGATGGATGCATTTGTTGCGTATAAAGTGTTTCCGTCCCCTTCCCGGGGATCTTATTTCTCAATAATCAATACAGGTTTATGAACTAAAATGGCGTGAGAATGGTTTCCGTCCCCTTCCCGGGGATCTTATTTCTCAATAAAGATGATGCGTTTGTATTATATAAAGCACAAGGGTTTCCGTCCCCTTCCCGGGGATCTTATTTCTCAATTTTTCAATTTCATCCGACTCTCCGGTGATCAGGGATTCGTGTTTCCGTCCCCTTCCCGGGGATCTTATTTCTCAATCCTGTCCTTTACATGCCTGATCTTAACTGGATTCCAAAGCCGAATTGCTGCGCAAAACCAAATCCGACTTTGGAATAAACTTCTTTCGCCTTAAAAAAGCCAAAACTGCAGTATTTTCAGGCATCGGCGCAAAATTAAGTTCTATCTCTTTGGAAACTATCATCATTATACCAATCTTTTCGATATAAATCTATCAATTTTCTTCATACGAAATTTGTCCAATTCCCATATCATATAATTTTCCCTGATACATCGTACACTTACAAACATGTGGCGCGATCTTCCATCCGATATCTTTCTGATGTTTATGCACACTGTATTGGCGTCCCAATGTATTTTTAAACACCTGATCTACCACCATTACCGCATTCTCACCAAACAGTGCATACAAAATCGTCTTGGAAAGGAATCCACAGCCTCCTCCCAAAAATACAGCATGTCCCGCTGTAACGGTGCGGTGAAACCGGCTGTAAAAATACTGATTGCAAACCTGTTGAAATACCTCTGCGGCTTCTAATAAATCATCGATATCATAAGGACATAACTGCGTATCAATAGAAAGAGGAAAACAGATTTCTGTTCCCGGAATCAAAGACTCCCGCAAAAGCGGCAATGGCTTTTGTTTTCCATCCAATGTATAATCAATTTTCTGACTCAACGTCAACTGATCGGTAGAGATTGACTCACTATCTCCCACATGAAGTCCTGCCAGACAATCATTGACTGCACTTGATAATTTCTTTTCATCTCTGGAAAGCGTATACAAAATCTGCTGCTCCAATTTTTGGTTTTCCCGCGACAAATAATCCTTCCTCTTGGCTTTCCGTGGTGCACTCATTTGGATTTCCTGGCAGATCTGCCAGAATGCCTCCGGCTTTTTTTGAATTTCCCAGACCAAAAGCGCAGTACGAAACATTCCTTTCACACTGCTTCCGGGTACATAAGGCAATCCATATGCATCTTTTACAAATGCATCAATCTCTTTTGGACGCGATGTACGATCGACAAAAGCCTCCCCTGCGTCCATTTCATAGAGCTTCCATGCTTCGTAATCTGCTTCCCGAAGTTTCTTTTGAGCAAGCCATGTAGACAATGGCATCTCTCCATTTCTACTGTCCATCAAAAAAGAAGTAAATTCTTTCTCCCATCCACGTGCACAGACATCTTCGTACATTTTTTCCACATTCGGAATAATAACACGATGATTCCATGGCATATATATGTATTCTTTTTTCTTTATTTTCTCACCCGAACCAATATGGATAGGCGAAAGCACACGAATTTTTACCCGATAATGTTTCAAAAACTGCTGCATACTCACACCCCCAAAAATAATGCCTTTGCATAACGATATACGGCATGTCGGCCACCATCCGACACATCATAGATATCTCCTGCAAAACGATTGACAAAACATGACCCCGGTGAGAATACATACAAATCTTTTTTCTTCCTCCATTCCGGCGCATAACTGGAAGATGCCACAAACCCAGATCTTTTTTCCAACAAATACGCAGCTCCTTCCAATGCCTGTTCCAATTCCTGCTCCATTGGTAATGCCGTGGAAATCAATATATTTTTGGATGATTTTTTCTGCAATCTTTTCTCCAGTTCTTCCGAAGGTTTTCCCCTTCGAAATTCAAATTTTCCCATACCACTGGATTTTTTTCCTCCAATTCCGGTATAAGACAATGACTCTAACAGTTCCTCTGCCAACGAAAGTTCTTCTTCTGATGCATATGCAACAATCAGATATAATCCGCATCCCTGCGCATAATAAAAGGTTCCCACCCGAAACGGCAACGTATCTTCCTCTTTCCTTACATACGCCATCGTCTGCTGCCGCAGTTGTCCATAGTCTTTCATTACATCCGCTTTGAAATTGATACTCCCTTTTAAAAATTCATCCAGTTGTTCTACCGGAAGATACTTTAATTTTTTATACGCTTTCTTTTGCTCGGATTCTCCCTGCCGGCCGGATGTAACATAGATCATTGGTTTCGGAATCATATACTGCTGCCCCATGTACGGCAATGCATCCGAAAAAAGCAGTGTTCCTGCTTTTACCGCGTCATAAAATTTCTGATCTATTCCAAGCTTTAATGCTTCTATATACATCGCAGAAAAAATCTGGTCTGCATGAAATGTATAAGTACATTCATCCAATGCGCCTGTTCCAAAATGTACTCCGGTTTGAAACTCTAATTTATAGATAGTATATTTCATACAATCATCCTTCCAATATTGCGCGACACTGTTCCATTACAGAATCATCTACCTCACCAATGACCGGCACCGCATCCAAATCTAAAAACCGGATGCGTCCGTATCCTCTTGAGCCGCTTCCTCCAAGGTAATCGTATTCCAAAAGACGAAATCCCTCTTTTAAAATTTTAAAATCCTGTAACAAAGTATCTACATCTATATCATTGGAAAATTCATATATAAGCTGCATCGGAAACTGTGCGCCACGGACAACGCGTTCAATTTGTCTTGGATTTGCCACAGCTGTTGTTCTGGATATAGAATTTTCAAACTTCACCTCTGTCGCACCAGTCAAGCCCAGATTCTTTAACTCCTCAAGATTAGACAAAAACATATCCGAAAATAAAATCCGGCTTTCTTTATGGTCTTTCGCACTTCCAAATAAATCTGTCAGGCATTTTGCATCATCATCTGCTGTTGCTTTCCAAACCGTATTATACTGTTTTGCAAGCAATGCTCTCATTTTTCCCTTTAAGCTGCTTCCAGGAATCATTGGCTGTTTTGAGCGTGTATCCATGATCACCGGCGAATCCACAGCACCAATCGCAGAAAACGCGCTGGAACCACCGATATGAAGTCCTGTTACAATTTCTATTGTTCCACTAATTTCAATCTTTGCAAACATTTTCTTTCCTCCTATTCATCGTGACCACCGTAAAATTTACGATACGCAACCAATGCCTCCATATAACGGCTAAATAACAGATACTGCGTCCGGCTGTTTCCAATTTCCTCCAAATGCTCCAAAAGTGATGCTTTTTCTACCAGCTCCTTCACCTTTGGCTCTCGTCCCGCCTCATATACAAACCGGATTTTCATATATTGAATCCGTCCAACGATTTCTGTAGACAATTTTTCTGACGTACAGACAATGACATCATTGTAAATAGCTGCTGTCATTGCCAAAAGATTTCGGATTTTTGAAGTTGTAACCGGAACAACAGTTCTCCCCATCCGATCTTTTTTCCCACAAATTTCTTTGATAGCCTTTTCTGCAGTCTCTACATAATTTTCTTCTGTTAATTTCATATCTACCTATCCTCCTCTTTGCGATTTAAGTATACATATAGATAAATAGCTGTAAGTAATTCTTTCCGATCCTTTGGATTCTGGCTCCACAAATACATTTTTTCAGAGAATTTCTGATACGCATTTTTTACTTCCGTCGAGCTCTCCCTCTCCGGTTCCATCCTCGATAACAGATACACATACCTTGCAATATTGATTTTGGTATCATAATCTCTCAGAAGCTCCGTCAGATGGTACAAAAAGGCCATTCCCCGTTCTTCGTTATTTCCAAAATATTCCTGCAATGCTCCGATTTTTTCTGCCACAACCTGTTCTAAAAATTCCGGCCACGGATAACAGTGATCTTTATTCCAGATGGTAATTGCGTTTTTTGTGTCACATGCTTTGGAACAATCCTCCAAAAACTGTGTCTCCTGCGCCATCACATGGATTGGATAAGAATCCTGATATACCCCGATTCCACCAGAAATCGTAAGTGTCCCCAGCGTAAAAGTCTCCAGTGCTTTTCTTAAATCCATAAATGCCGCAATTACTTCATTCCATGCTCCTGCCAGGAAAATATCATCTCCTCCGGAGTATACAATCACAACATTTCTTGGACCGCTTTCTGCAAAAACACTTTCTGTCCCCTGCGCAAGAATTTTGTTGATATATCCCTTAAAAAACAAGGATAACTGTCTGGATAAGGCTGCCGTACGTGACAACGTTACATAACGCTCATCTTCCCCACGTCTGAATCCATAAACAAAAGAAGTGCCCAGATTATCAACATCCGCACGCAGCACTGCAATTTTTTTAATTCCCTCTGACTTTTTTGCAAGTTCTCCGAATGTGTTGGCACCTTCCGCCACATAATCTCCAACCCAAAGCTTTGTTGTCACAAGCTTTCCGGTATAAAAATTGTTTTTTGTGTAGCAGCGCACATAACTGTCGTCTTTCATGACTTCCTTTATTTTCCGTTCATACTCTACCGTCAGGTATCGGTCTCCCGGCAGTGGCAATGCATGTTCCTTCACTTTACACAAAATCACGAAGTAATCACCATGCAGCATATCACGCCCCATAGATTCCAATGCATCACAGATCGGACATAACTGATTTGCTTCATTTAACTTTGCTACCCGGCGGCAGACACTGCATTCGCGCTCTCCATCGTGTGCTTTCCGGTTTAAATGCCGGATAACATCCGCACTGTAACGATGTGTTTTCTTTCCAGAAAGCATTTTGGAAATATTCTGATATAGTTCTGAATAACTTCCTTCTGGTACATTACGCAGATGATTGGCACTTGCTACTGCATATCCACAGGCAATATACAAAGAAATATCAAACGTCTCAAGAAGCCACTGATTCACTTGTTTTTCATAACTTTCCAGTATCTCCAACACTTCACTGGTATTTGGTAAAAGCATGTAGCAATGCCCACCGCCTGTGTAAATCAGATTTGCCCTTGATAAAGACACTTTTTCCAGTAATTCATCAATGATATGTTCCATCATGATTTCCAGATAAAAACTTCTGGCACGCAATCCTTTTAATGCACCTTTATCCCCAATCGAATAGATAAAATTCTGGATTCCGGAAATATCCATTGAATACAATAAAAACATCGGTTTTTCATAGGATTCTTTTGCATTTTCAAATAATACTTCCCGGTAATTTTTTTCTTTCTGTGCTGCAAGGTACTGTTCGACACAGGAAGCAACTGCCGCTGTAATTTTCACATGGTCAAACAAGGAAATATCTGCAAGTTCTCTTTTGGAAGTGGAAGATGGAATGTATGTAAGATTTGCTTCCAATACAGAAAGCAGGGAATTTACATATTCTTCATCCAATTTGATCCCCAGCAAATTATCTGTAATCTGATCCACCACAGTTTTATAAAAATGTTCATTCATAGCTACTGGGGCTTCCGTTGGATAATTAATATCCTCTTTGGGATTTAATACCTGCATGGCATAATGGCTTTTCCCATGATTTCCATTCAATATGTTAAATACACTGTCCAGCGGAATGGTTTTGTCAAATCCATCCTCCTGCTCAGAAGCCTCCCGACGATCCGTAAACGCAGCAACATTATCTGCATAATAAGTAATATAAGCCAGATCATCTGCTGCAATTTGAGCATTTTTTAAATATTTTCCGTGATGATATCTGACGCAGTTCAAAAGCTCTGCATCTTCAATTTTTGCTTCGTTTTTCAAAAAATCATATCCACTTGTGCTATGGTTTCTACCATCGCCGCTTCGATATACGACTTTTCCAATATCATGCAGCAGACTTCCAACAACCAGCTTTATCTGTCGATCTGTAAGCATTTGCTATCCCCTTTCTTTTATTTGCCGGATATATCCCATTCCAAGAGACGTTTTTATTCCCACTCCTGAAAATGTTCCAAATTCTATCAGCATATTTGCAAAACCCGCCATCGTTTTTGTTCCATTCATTCGAATCGTTATTTTCCCAATAAACGAAGGAATACGAACACCCTCCAATGAAAAACTGACACTTTTTAAATCATAGCGTACAATCTGCGCATTTGCACATAACTGTTCCAACGTTTCTTCATCCAACATGATATGATCCCCTGCCGCTGCATCATATTTATTCATCAGACTTTGAAACAGGCAGTGCAAATCGGGAAAGAAAACATAGTTTCCTCTCTGCTTAAATGCAGTCGGTGAAACAAACTGAATCTGCAAATATCTTCCGTGTTCTTCATGATAAAAATGCTCCATGAATTGCTTATACGGCATTTCTTCGTATTGTTTTCCACAGATTTCAATCAAAATCTGTTTCTTTTTCAACACAATCTGTTTCACATCCCATAATGCATCTTTCAGAATTGTTTTTACCGCCTGCTCATTTAATGCACAAACCACCCAGTACCAGACATCCTCTCTACACTCGAGATGCTGCGTATATGGATGTAATTGGGAATAATGCAGTTCATCTGCATATTCCTCTGGTAATAATTCCATCAACACTCCATGGAATAACGAAGCCATCTGATAGGATAATGCTTCTCTACATTTCAATTTCAGTTCTAATCTCGCAACCATATACCTTCTATTCCTACTTTGCAAATATTCTATAGATAAATTATATCTCTACCACATCAGTTATTCAACAACAAATTTACTCTCCTGCTTCTTACCAACATAAAAAAGGCGACAGCCTCTCGCCATCGCCTCATAATATGTTTTCTTTTAGAAATCAGTTAATGTAGCAGCTCTCTTTTCTAAGAATGCTCCCATGCCTTCCTTCTTGTCATGTGTATCATTGACAACGCCAAACAGGTTAGCTTCCATCTCAACAGCGTTCTTGATATCCATGTCATAACCATTGTTGATTGCAGCCTTTGCAACAGATACGGCATAGCTTCCCTTAGAAATAATCTTTGCTGCCATAGCCTTTGCAGTTGGCATAAGTTCTTCCTTGGCAACTACTTTATTTACCAGGCCGATACGGTATGCTTCGTTTGCATCTACGTTGTCGCAGGTGAAGATCATTTCTTTTGCACGTCCCATGCCTACCAGACGGGCAAGTCTCTGTGTACCACCGAATCCAGGAATGATTCCAAGACCACACTCTGGCTGTCCGAAGATTGCATTCTCGCTTGCGATACGGATATCACATGCCATAGAGATCTCACATCCTCCGCCTAATGCAAATCCGTTTACTGCAGCGATAGTAACCTGACGCATGTTCATCAGTTTGAAGAATGGCTCAGAAGCCTTGATTCCGAATGCACGTGCTTCCGGAGCTGTAAAGTTTACCATCTCGGCAATGTCTGCACCAGCTACGAATGACTTGAACTCGTTGCCCTTCTTGTCCGGACCACCGGTTAAGATGACAGCTTTAATATCATCGTTTGCTTCGATCTCGCTTAAGCATACGTTTAACTCATCCAGAGTCTCACTGTTTAATGCATTTAATGCTGCTGGTCTGGAGATTGCTAATACAGCGATTCCGTCAGCTACTTCCAGAGTTAAATTCTTGAACTCACTCATTGTATAAATCCTCCTAATCCTAAATGTCTTTCGTAACGGTATATGCACCTTCTGTCACGAATCATCGACAGTTTCATATGGGATAATCGTAACACTTTGTCAAAAATTTGTCAATCCTATAAGTGCCCGTAAACGCAGAAAAACAGCCGGATTTCCGACTGCCTTTCCTCTGTGCTATGCAACTCTGTGCTGCATACGATTTTTCAAAAACAAATAATCAATACCATCCACCACCTGTTTATTGACCAGCACAATATTCTCAATGTCTTTTGCAGTATCAATCTTACTGCTTAAATACTTATCATGCATCTTCTGAATATAATCAAACAGTGCCTCCTGGCTGGCAAACTGCCGATGCCCGCATTCATTCAATGCCTTCGGTGCCTCCGTCTTTAAAAAAGCGCGGAGTTCATGTTTGAGATGTTCTTCATAAGCACAGTGTTCTTTAAATCCTCCCGGGTATATCTTATTGTGCGGAAAGGTAAAATAATCTGCTACGTAATGCGTAATCTCCCCCAGATTCATGTAATACATCCGCTTCCGTTTCGGAAAACGGTTCTCTTTTCCATGAATCAATGCATCTATATCCTTCCTGAGTTTTGGAAATGTACCGGTAATCTCATGCCGTTTATAGATAAAAGATGGCTTACAATCCGGCAGGACACTTCCAATATAAAACGACAGCCAGTGTTTTTTCAGCCCTTCGTCCTCTGTGTTTGCTACAATATAACGTGCCAGTGAAATATGTGACTTCTTTCTCATGTTTTCCGTCCATCCTTTCTGAAATGGCTTTTGTGCTGTAACAATTTCCCTGTCATCATCATATATCCAGGGCTTCAAAAAAACAAGAGAAATTTTGGTAAATATCACTGGAAATTTTTGAAAAAACAGCCCGCTACTTCTCATTCATCTGTTTCATATAAGTAATAAACGCCTCCAGTTCCAGCGGTTTTGCATACAGATACCCCTGATAGCAATGACAGCCCAGCGTATCCAGAAGATCTCTCTGCTCCCTGTTTTCCACAAACTCTGCAATGACATTTACCCCAAGTTCCTGTCCCAGTTCAATAATCGAACGCACAATTTTCTGATTCGTATGGCTTTTCAAAAGCGGGCGGGTCAGTGAACCGTCCAGCTTGACCACATCAAAATACTCTGACTGCAGGTACAGCAGGGAAGTATGTCCCATGCCGAAATCATCAATCAAAAGCTTATGCCCCTGCTTTTTGAGTTCTTCAAGTTTCCGGACAACCACATCCGTCTGCAGAAGGATATCCTGTTCTGTAATTTCAATCCAGAGCATGCGGGCATCTATCCCTTTTTGTTCCATTGTCTGCCGGATATATCCCTCAACGTCCCACAACAGGGAATGCGCGGTAATGTTTACGGAAATTTTAAAATCCGAATCATATTGTGCATGCGTCTGCACAATCCCATCCGTAACCTCATCAATGATAAACCGTTCCAGTTCCGGCAATACCTTTCCCGCCTCTGCAAGATAAATAATAAGTGGTGGATATATCATACCATATACCGGATGGTTCCAACGCAGCAATGCCTCAGCACCAATACAGGTACCATCGCTGTATACCTGTGGCTGATAAAGCATATACAGTTCTTTATTCTTGATCGCATGCTTTAAATCAAGCAGGAGCATACGGGAAATCATTCCGATATGGTCTCCGCGCGTCAAAAACACCGGCTGGTCAATCTGTTCTTCCTTTTCCTGTAATTCGTGTATCAGAACCTGAACATGACACTTGGCTTTATATACCTCCATCCTCTGATTCATCTTCAGGAACGGAAGGTAAAACAATATCCCTGCCAGAATTCCCACTGCCTGCACGGCAATTCCCTTCCATGAACCGCTGGCAAGATAGCCACCGATACCAACCGGTGCCGACCATACCACCTCATGAGTAAGAACCGGCAGAAAACCGCATACTGTTGCCGCATATGCCAGGCAATAGCACACCACCGGTGTCAGGACAAACGGAACCAGCAGAATCGGATTTAATATGATCGGAATACCAAATGTAAGCATTTCATTTAAATTAAAGACTACCGTAAATGATGCCAGCCCTGCCAGCTTACCGGTACGTTCTTTGCGGAAGAACAAAAGCAATGCAATCAGGACACTGACCGTTGTGCCACAGCCTCCCATTGCCACATACACATCGTAAAATGCCTTTGAAAAAACAACATTTCCTGTGACACCAAAATTATGGACTGCCACTGCCTCCAGAATATGGCTTCCATGCAAACCGAAAAACCACATCAGATTTACCGCGAACGTATAGAGCAGTCCGGAAAGGAAATTACTGTAATCTGCAATATTCTGAAATGCTGCATAGAAAATACGGTTAAACCACTGATAACATCCATAGATTCCGGTAATTCTGCCAATAAGCAGATTCAAGCCTCCCGAACCAGCTGCAACAATACCGAGTGGAATCAGTGTACGGATTGCCGAGACACAGCCTCCCCCCATCCCCGCGGTATACTGTTCCAGCATCAGTTTATGGCATCTGCGCAGCTTTGAAAATGCCATGCAGGACAAATAACCGATAAACATTGCCGCAAAACATCCGGTCGTTCCTAGTCCTGCCACATCAAAATCTTCTGTTCCCAGATTCAGCTGTGCACTGAATGCGGCAAGTGCCACAACCACATACATAACGACATTTTCCAGCGATTCATTTTTCTCCATTGCATAACTGTACGCAATGGTAATCACCAATGCTACAGAAAAAATACCGTATGTTCCCTCATAAACCATTGTAAGGAAATCATAAAACCATCTCCCACCCCCCTGCGTCAGAAACGTCTGGTACGGGGCGACTGGAAAATCACGGACAGCACAGGCAATCCCCCCAGTCAAAACAAGTGGGATTATCATTCCCAATGCACATCGGACGACATGCGAAAAAAAGCTGTTCTCACATTTCAGCATTCCTCTTTTTAATACTTCTTTCATACCCTCTCCTACCCCAATTGATTCTTCTTGTTTTTTCTTTTATTATCGCTCACTTTCTGACGAAAAGCAACGGAAATGTACAATTTCAACAAAAAAGCACCCTATGAAAAGACTTTTTAGGTAATTTCATACGGTGCTTTTTTATCATTTTCAATTATTGATTGTCTGATTCTCCCAGCGACTGTAATCCTTTCAACAGCTCCCCGGCATCAATATCACTGAGTTTATTCAGGGCTTTTTCGAATTTCCCCACACCATCACTGCCTTCTGCACAGCCATGCCCACAGGTCATGCAATTATGGGTACATTCTTCCTCTATCTTATTTATATCTCCCATAGGACTGCCTCCTATTCATGTTTTGGAACGATTTTCTCAATTCCTCCCATATATGGCTGTAACGCCTTTGGAATATTTACGCTTCCGTCTTCGTTCAGATTATTCTCCAGAAATGCAATCAGCATACGCGGTGGAGCAACAACAGTATTGTTTAAGGTATGTGCAAAATACTTTCTGCCATCTTTTCCCTTTATGCGGATCTTCAGACGTCTTGCCTGAGCATCTCCCAGATTGGAGCAGCTTCCTACCTCAAAGTATTTCTTCTGACGCGGAGACCATGCCTCGACATCACAGGATTTCACTTTCAGATCTGCCAGGTCACCGGAACAGCACTCCAGGGTACGAACCGGAATATCCAGACTGCGAAACAGATCTACCGTATTCTTCCAGAGCTTGTCATACCATGCTTTGGATTCTTCCGGCTTACATACCACAATCATCTCCTGCTTTTCGAACTGGTGGATACGGTAAACACCACGCTCCTCGATACCATGTGCTCCCTTTTCCTTACGGAAACATGGGGAATAGCTGGTCAGTGTATATGGAAGCTTCTCCTCATCGTTGATGGTATCGATAAACTTACCGATCATGGAATGTTCGGATGTACCGATCAGATAAAGATCCTCCCCCTCGATCTTGTACATCATGGCATCCATCTCGTCAAAACTCATAACACCGGTCACTACATTTGAACGGATCATAAATGGCGGAACACAGTAAGTAAATCCACGGTTGATCATGAAATCTCTTGCATAGGAGATTACTGCAGAATGAATTCTTGCGATGTCTCCCATCAGATAATAGAAACCGTTTCCTGCAACTTTTCCTGCAGCATCGAGATCAATTCCATCAAAACGTTCCATAATATCTGTATGATATGGAATCTCGAAATCCGGAACAACCGGCTCGCCAAACTTCTCGATTTCTACGTTGCAGCTATCGTCTTTTCCGATCGGTACGGATGGATCAATGATGTTTGGAATGGTCATCATGATCTTGGTGACTTTCTCGGAAAGCTCCTTCTCCTGTGCCTCAAGCTCAGTCAGACGAGCTGCATTCTTGGCTACTTCTGCCTTTACTTCCTCTGCTTCTTCCTTCTTTCCCTGTGCCATCAGTGCACCAATCTGCTTGGAAATCTTGTTTTTATTGGCACGAAGCTCATCTGCTTCTGCCTGTGCGGCACGCGCCTTTGCGTCCAGTTCAATCACTTCATCAACAAGTGGAAGCTTGTGATCCTGGAATTTCTTCTTAATGTTCTCTTTTACCACTTCAGGGTTCTCTCGTAAAAATTTTAAATCAATCATAATGTCCTCCTATTGATATTATTTTTATTTTAGTGCATTGGCTGAAGTGGGTATTTATCTGTCAATGTTTTGATGATTGCCTGTGCTTTCTCAACAGCCGGCTCACCCTCTTTGATGAGCATGGCAATTGCCTCAGCTACCTGATCAAAATCGTCCTCTTTTAATCCTCTGGATGTAGCTGCCGGTGTTCCCAGACGGATTCCACTTGTCACGAATGGTTTCTGTGGATCGTTTGGAATCGTATTCTTATTTGCAGTAATATGCGCACTGTCAAGAAGTTTCTCCACAACTTTTCCGGTCAGCTCATATGGAGTCAGGTCAACCAGCATCAGATGATTGTCTGTTCCACCGGATACGATCTTAATGTCACGCGCCTGTAATCCCTTGCAGAGTGCCTGTGCATTCTTAACGATCTGTGTCTGATATTCTTTAAACTCAGGCTTTAACGCTTCCTCGAAACATACCGCTTTGGCTGCGATCACATGCATCAGCGGGCCTCCCTGTGTACCTGGGAAAATAGCCTTGTTGAAATTATATTTTTTATTTGTTTCCTCACTGCAGAGGATCATTCCTCCACGAGGTCCGCGCAGTGTCTTGTGTGTTGTGGTTGTAACAACATCTGCATATGGAATCGGGCTTGGATGAAGTCCAGCAGCTACCAGTCCTGCGATATGAGCCATATCTACCATGAGTACCGCATTTACCTCGTCTGCGATTTCACGGAATTTCTTGAAATCAATCGTGCGCGCATATGCAGAGGCACCTGCAATAATCATCTTTGGCTTGCATTCCAGTGCAATCTCTCTTACTTTATCATAGTCAATAAATCCCTCATCATTGACTCCATAAGGTACCACATGGAAATACGTACCAGAAAAATTCACCGGTGAACCGTGTGTCAGATGTCCGCCGTGATCGAGATTCATTCCCATAATGGTATCACCCGGCTTTAAAATTGCAAACTGTACTGCCATGTTTGCCTGTGCACCGGAATGCGGCTGTACATTGACGTACTCACAGCCAAACAGTTTCTTTGCGCGCTCTCTTGCCAGTTCCTCAACTACATCCACGCACTCACATCCGCCGTAATAACGCTTTCCCGGATACCCTTCTGCATATTTGTTGGTCAGAATACTTCCCATTGCAGACATAACCGCCGGGCTCACCCAGTTTTCCGATGCGATCAGCTCAATGTGGCTGTTTTGTCTGTCAAACTCTGCAGTGATCGCTGCTGCAATTTCAGGATCTACTGCCTGTATATCTTCCAGTGTATACATAATATTCTCCTTTTCAACTCTTTTTTCCCATTATACCGAATTCTTCGGTGCAATGCAACCATTCCACTCCTTAGAAAACAAACGGGAGCTGCCGTGCAGCTCCCCTGTTTTTTAATATTTATTTCTTTTTTGTCTTTGCTACTGCTGGTTTTAACAATTTGTCTTTGCCAAGATGCAGTTTCATGACATACCATAATGCAGCTGCAATAAAGATGGAAGAATACGTACCACTGATCAGTCCAATCATAAGCGGTAATGCAAACTCACGGATGGAAGATACTCCGAGGATAAACAGCAGCAATACCATGATGATGGTTGTAATGGAGGTATTCAGTGAACGGGAAAGTGTCTGTGTCAGAGACCGGTTTGCCACCTCTGCCAGTGTTTCCGGTGTCTGTTTCTTCATTCCCTGCATGTTCTCACGGATACGGTCAAAGATAACAATGGTATCATTGATGGAATATCCGACAATTGTAAGTATGCAGGCAATAAATGTATTACCTACAGAAATACGGATCAATGCATAACCTGTCAGCATAACAAGTACATCGTGTACCAGTGCAATAATCGCACTTCCGGCGAAACGGATGTCCTTGAAACGGAACCAGATATAAAACAGCATGAAAATACATGCAACGATCAGTGCCTTGACCGCATTGGAACGCATCTCATTACTGATGGTAGAACCAATACTCTGGCTCTCGATTGTGGATTCATCAACACCAAACTTGTCCACAAGCATCTGATTTACTTCTTCACGTTCGCTCAGGCTCAGTGTCTTTGTCTTGATTGTCACAACATTGCTGCCGGATACGGTACTTGCCTGGATCGCATTATCATTAATAACCTTTGCGACTTCCGGTACAATCTTGTCCTCTACCTGTTCAACGGTATAATCCTTACCAAAATCTGCGGAAATGGATGTACCACCCTTAAATTCCAGACTGAAATTCAAAGATCCCTTTCCAGCTGCTCCGTAACCGATCATTCCAACAAATCCGGCTGCGATCACAACAAGGGAAATGATAAAACATACCCAGCGATGCTTCATGAAATCAATGGTCTTATGTTCTCTTGCACGGCCGTATAATTTCTCGTTTCTGCATCCAACGGCATAAAATGCCAGATTTAACAGTCTCGAAATAACCAGTGCCGTAAACATGGAAACGATCAGGGAGATAATCAGTGTATATGCAAATCCCTTAACTGTTCCGGAACCAAGCCACATCAGCACCAGTGCTGCAATAAAGGTGGTCACGTTACCGTCAATGATGGCAGACATGGCCTTCTGGTAACCTGTTTTGATGGATGTCAGTACGGACTTCCCTGCTGCAATTTCTTCACGGATACGCGAAATGATAATAACATTCGCATCTACCGCCATACCGATACCAAGGATAACACCCGCGATACCCGGAAGTGTCAGCGTGATCTCAAACAGATAGATCAATGCAACAGTTACTGTCGTATAGATTGCAAGACCAATGGATGCAACGATACCGGATAAGCTGTAGTTTAAGATCATAAACAGCATAACAAGGATCAGACCGATGATGGCTGCCTTGACACTGGAAGAAAGTGCCTTTCCACCTAACTGTGCACCTACGACAGAAGACTCCATCTCTTCAAGTTTTAAGTTAATGGCACCTACACGGATAAATGTTGCAAGCTGTTCTGCTTCTTCATAATCCGACATGCCGTTGATAACACAGCTTCCGTCTTTGATTGCACTCTCTACCTTCGGTACACTGATAAAATGGTCATCATAATAAATACCGATGGATTCTCCGGAAGAAGCTGCCTTTGTTGTTGCCTCGCCAAATACCTCTGCGGCTTTTTTCTTTAATGCCAGCTGGACAACCGGCTCCTTGGTGCTGGTAGATGAAGACTGGTTATACGCTGCATTGGCAGACTTTACGTCGTTACCATCCATGATCACCGAACCGTTGTCGATCAGATTCTGAATGTCATAGTTGAGCTTATAGGTTCCTGTAGAACTGTCATAACTGTAGTTTTCATTACCGTCCGAATCTTTCTGTACGATAAAATACAGCGATCCCGGGCTTCCCAGATCCTCAAGTACGGCATTTGCATCATAGACACCCGGAATCTCTACCGTGATACGGTCATCACCCACCGGGTATACGGAATACTCCGTGCTATAACTTTCTGCACGTTCCTCTAACTTTGCTACTGTGTCATCGATATCTTTCTTGGACGGATTTTTGTCTTTAATCCGGTAAGTAATGGATACACCTCCGGAAAGATCAAGACCAAGTTTGATACCTTCGGACTCCGTCTTGTTGTCCGTTTTCTTCTGACTTGTGCTTGTCGCAGTCATAATCGTGCTTGTATAATATCCCAGTCCGATCAAACAGGCCAGGATAATCGCGATTATAGCGACGCCCTTGCTTTTTTTCATTTTTGCTTCCTTCCTATTCCTTTAATTTTCCGCTTCCGCAGCTTTTATCATGATTGCGCATTCGATACGTTTCTTCTGGAGCTCGCATCCCAGATCATAGGCATCTGTGATCGTCCCATGGAAATTGTACGAATTTGCAGCACATCCCCCACTACAGTAAAATCTGGCAAAGCATTTACGGCACTTTTCTTTTGCATAGACATTGCAGCATTTAAACTCGTCCTGCAGATTCGTGTTTTTCACGCCATCCCAGACATTTCCCATCAGGAAATCTTCATTTCCGACAAACTGATGGCACGGATACAGATCTCCCCACGGTGTGACCGCAAGGTATTCCGTTCCGGAACCACATCCGGACAGACGCTTGTACACACATGGTCCCCCTTCCAGATCAATCATGAAATGAAAGAAATTGAAAGAATTTCCTTCCCTGTTACGGCGGACCATCTCGGCTGCCAGTTTATCATATTCTTCAAAGAGAACCGGAAGATCCTCTTCCTGCAGTGCATATTCATCGGTCGGCTGTGCCACAACAGGCTCAACAGAAATCTGCTTGAATCCCAGATCTGCCAGATGCAGTACATCCTTGGAAAAATCAGTGTTGAAATGGGTATAGGTACCGCGGACATAATAACGCTCCTGATTCCGGCTTTCTGCAAGTTTCTGGAACTTCGGAACGATCAGGTCATAGCTTCCCGCCCCCTTCCGGAACGGACGCATACGGTCATTCACTTCTTTTCTTCCATCAATACTTAAAACGACATTGTCCATTTCCTTATTTGCAAATTCCATGATATCGTCGTTTAACAACACCCCATTCGTTGTCAGCGTAAAACGGAAATGCTTGTCATGCAGCTTTTCCTGTTCCCGTCCATAGGCAACCAACTGTTTTACCACATCAAAATTCATGAGTGGCTCTCCTCCGAAGAAATCCACTTCAAGATTTTTCCGGTTTCCGGAGTTTGCAATCAGGAAATCAAGTGCCTGTTTTCCTGTCTCATAAGACATCAGGGCTCTTCTTCCATGATATTCGCCCTCTTCCGCAAAGCAATAGCGGCATGCCAGATTACAGTCATGTGCAATATGTAAACACAATGCCTTTACTACCGTCGGGCGCTTCTTAAAATCAAAAATCTTCTGTTCGTAAGCATCTTCCGTAAACAGGTCTCCCTGCTCCTTTAACTGCTCTGTTTCTTCGATTGCTTCTGCAATCTCCTGTTCCGGATACCGGGATTGTAACTGGGCAATGATCTCTTCCCTGGAGTGATCTTCAAATAATGCGATCACGTCATAAGTCACATCATCCACCACATGAATGGCACCGGAGTTTACGTCTAATACAATATCATAGCCATTGTTCTTAAACTGATGAACCACTATAATATTTCCTCTCTTTCCTAAACATAATAAAACCGCGCGCTACGCACGCGGCTTTATTATGCCTTATTTTTCTTACCTTAGCATTCGGGCTGTGTAAGTAATCACTCCGTGATTACTTGCACTTCTCGCAGGTCTGGTTTCCTACTGTACAGGATGTCTTACATGCAGACTGGCATGATGTCTGGCACTCGCCACATCCACCTGTCTTGATTGTGTTCTGTAACTTTCTTGTATTTAATGTCTTTACATGCTTCATGAGAATCTCTCCTTTGTCTGTTTTTTCGGATTTCCCGTCTATCTGTATTATTATAGCACAGTGGTCACCATAAGGAAAGTCTTTTTTTACAGTCACACAGCCCTTACTTCTTTTTCCACTGCACGCTTCCCAGTAGTGCCGCTGCCGTACACAAAATCAGAATCGTCAGGTTTTCTCCCTCCAGCGCAATCCAGTGCTGTTCCCGTATGCAGGAACAGACATACAGAATCCCGTAAAAAAAGCCTCCCAGCATAACTGCGCAAAAAGGTATGGCACCACATTTACATGCGCGCAGGATTTTTCCACCGATGAGACCGGAAAGCGCATACCATGCCGTAATTCCCACCCGGATCAGTTCCACTGACAATCTCATGGAATAGGAAATCCCGCACCATAACAGAAAAAGCGCCGCGGAGAGCAGACATGTGCCTATAAAGCAGCCTGCAAACTTTGCGACGTTTCTTCCTGTTTTATTATTTATTTGTTCCTGCCCATTCTCCACACATACTTCTCCGGAAATTGTCCTCCTTAGAGTTTATGGGAAATACGGCTCTTTTATTCCATTTTACAGTTCGCAGTTATTTACGGTTCTAGGGAACGGAATGACATCGCGGATATTTGCCATACCTGTCAGATACATCACGCAGCGCTCAAATCCAAGTCCAAATCCTGCATGTCTGGCAGATCCGTATTTACGCAGATCCAGATAAAACTTATAGTCTTCCTCTTTGAGTCCCAGTTCCTGAATACGTGCCAGAAGCTTGTCATAGTCATCCTCTCTCTGGCTTCCACCGATGATCTCCCCGATGCCCGGAACCAGACAGTCCACTGCTGCAACTGTTTTTTGATCTTCATTGAGTTTCATGTAAAATGCCTTGATCTCCTTTGGATAATCAGTGACAAATACCGGTCTCTTATAAATCTGCTCCGTCAGATAGCGCTCATGCTCTGTCTGCAGATCACAGCCCCAGGATACCTTATAGTCAAACTTGTCATTGTGTTTTGACAAAATCTTGATGGCCTCCGTATAAGTTACCCGTGCAAAATCGTTGTTTACTACGTTCTCCAGACGATCCAGCAGACCTTTGTCCACAAAATTATTGAAAAATGCCATTTCTTCTGGTGCATGTTCAATCACATAATTAATCACATACTTTAACATGCTTTCCGCAAGCATCATATCATCTTCAAGATCCGCAAATGCGATCTCCGGCTCAATCATCCAGAACTCAGCCGCATGTCTGGTTGTGTTTGAATTTTCCGCACGGAAGGTCGGTCCAAACGTATAAATATTTTTGAAGGCCATCGCATAGGTTTCTCCGTTTAACTGACCGGATACAGTCAGATTGGTAGGTTTTCCAAAGAAATCCTTAGTATAATCCACGGTTCCATCCTGTTTTTTCGGCACATCTTTTAAATCAAGCGTTGTTACCTGGAACATTTCCCCGGCACCCTCGCAGTCACTTCCTGTGATGAGCGGAGTATGCACATAAACGAAATCGCGCTCCTGGAAAAACTTGTGAATCGCATATGCACACAGGGAACGTACACGGAACACCGCCTCAAACGTATTGGTTCTCGGACGCAGATGTGAAATGGTACGCAGATATTCAAACGTGTGACGCTTCTTCTGCAACGGATAATCCGGTGTGGAAGCCCCTTCCACGGTTACCTCTGCTGCCTGGATCTCAAACGGCTGTTTTGCTTCCGGCGTAGGCACCAGCTGTCCTTTTACAATGACTGCTGCTCCGACATTAATCTTGCAGACTTCCTCATAATTCTCCAGACCATCTCCATATACAACCTGAATCGGCTCAAAAAAGGTACCATCATTCACTACAATGAATCCAAAATTTTTGGAATTACGGTTACTTCTTACCCATCCGCCGATCGTTACCTGCTGATTTTCATATCTGATCGTATTTTTGAAAATCTCTCTGACATTTACTAATTCCATACTGTTCCTCCGTTAAAAATCTAATCTATCCCTTAGTTGTTTTTATTGAACCCTTTAGTTTTCCGATGACTCTGTCGTCTGTGTATCCGGTTCTACGGTAATATTGGCTTTCTCCACAACATACGAAATCGCCTGATTGACCACATACAGCTGACGAAGTGTTTTCTCTCCATCCTCTTTATTTCCAACGCCATAATATTTATATACCGCATTTTCATCTGCCATCTGGCTGTTGCTCGAACTTACCAGATAATCTACAAATGACTTAAAATCATCATCACTGATTGTAATATTTTCTTTTTCCGCAATCCGTCCAAAGATAAATTCAGTTTTGATCTGCTTGGTCATCAGTTCTTTCCACTGTTTTTTCATATCATCCACGGTGGTACTGTTGTTCTTTGCATACTGCTCCAGAGTCTGTGTATCATTGCAGTTGTCTGCTTCAAATTCATACTGGTATTCCTGCAGGCGCGCATCCAGATACTCATCCGGAATCGTCACTTTACATTTATCCAGCAGTTCATCTTCAACTGCGCTGATACTTGCCTGAGACTTGGAATTTGCGGCCTGCTTTTCGAGTACCTGCCGTACATATGCAACCAGATCCTTTTTCGTGGTGATCTTCTGCTCGGTAAATGCATCTGCTACCATGTCATCGGTCAGCGTGTCCATGGTAACCGGCTTATAAATTCCCTTGATTTTGAATTTAAACGTTGTTTTCTTTCCCGCCAGATCGGAAGACTGGTAATTCTCCGGAAAGGTCACATCCGAACTTACTTCATCCCCGACTTTTGCGCCGACAAGCCCATCACTGAATCCATCAATGTAATTTGTCTTCTGTGTGGCATCACAGTTGTTCGCCACATCAATCATTGTGTCTGTCGCAGAACCGCCATCAAACGCATCCCCGTCAAGATATCCGGTATAATCCACCTTGACATAATCATCCTTTTGAACGGTATCACGGTCCTTTACCTCAACTCCGGTGATTCCGTAATATGAAAGCAGTGACATCAGATTCTGCTCCACCTGATCATCTGTCACATCATAATTTCCGGTGATGGTGACATCTATCCCTTTATAATCTGCAAGTTTCGTCACAAGTTTTGACAAATCCAGCTTCATCTGTGCGCTGTGCGGTCCGTCAAATACTTCACTTGCCGTCTCCTGTGTTCCCTGCTGGGTACTTGCCTTTTTATCACTGTCTGTACCACATGCCCCCATGGATAATACCATCGTCATGCACAAAAAAAGTATAACCACTCTTTTCTTCATAATGTCCCAAATCCTTCTTTCTTTCCTTTTACAACTAATTAAACATACCATAAATCCATAGAAAATACAAACAGTAAACGTTGATTTTTACAGAAATCTTTGCTACAATAAATTTTAGTATATAGAGGAGGAAATCCACGATGAAACCAATAGGAATCGTATTATTAGTGATTGCCATTATTCTGGTAGCCGCTATGATTGTCCTGTACTTTCTCGGAAAGAAAGCACAGAAGAAAAAGGAAGAACAGGATGAGCAGATGAAAGCCGCTGCGCAGACAGTGACAATGCTGATCATCGACAAAAAACGAATGAAAATGAAAGATGCCGGCCTTCCTTCACAGGTAATGGAGCAGGCAAACAAACTCATGCAGCGCGCCAAACTTCCAATCGTAAAAGCCAAAGTCGGACCAAGAGTCATGACACTGATCGCAGACGAGCAGATCTACGATGACATTCCGGTCAAGAAAGAAGTCAAGGCAACCGTCAGTGGTCTTTATATCACAGGCGTACGCGGACTCCGTGGACCGCTGGAAAAACCGGTCAAAAAGAAAAAAGGATTCCGTGCAAAGCTTCAGGAAAAGTACAATGAAGCCAATGCCCAGCTGAAAGAATCCAAATCCGGTTCCAGCAGGAAAAAGAAATAATGTGTTTACAGGAAAAACAGGAAAAGGCCTATCTTCCCCATCGGGAAGATAAGCCTTTTCTTTTCATGCAGATTCTATAACGTTGTTCCACAAATCATGATTCTTCCATCTGAAACAGCTGCACATTCTTTTCCAGAACCTCTGCAATATTTTTAAGGTTCTCTGCATTCTGGCTGATATCATTGATAACCGAACCAATTTCCATCATGGAAGCCGAAGTCTCCTGTGTGCTTGCCGCATTTTCCTCTGCGATTGCCGACAGGCTCTGTACCGTATCTACAATCTTATTTCTTGCATCCTCAATCTTTTGTGTCTGTTCTTCTATGGATACCATTCCATGGATGGACAAATTGACACCTTCATGCATTTGTTCAAAAACTTCTGCCGTCTTTTTCACTTTTTCGTTCTGCTCCTGCATGATTTCCTTCACATCTTCCATCGTATGTACTGCAGTTTCGGAATCTTTCAGCAGTTCACGGATAATATCCTCAATCCGCTTGGCAGATTCGTTGGACTGTTCTGCCAGCTTCTGGATCTGTGCTGCCACCACCGCAAAACCTTTTCCTGCCTCTCCTGCCCTGGCAGCCTCAATGGAAGCATTGAGTGACAGCAGATTGGTTTCATCTGCAATGGAAGCAATCAGCGATGTTGCATCCTTGATCTTTAAGGCAGAATCATTCGTTGTATTGGTCTGTTCATAAATCACATTGATGGACTCGGTTGCCCTCTCATTGATTTCTCCCAGTTCTTCCAGTGCCTTTTTGGCTATCTGTCCGGACGCATTCATCACATCTGCCGTCTCGTTCATGGATTTTACCTGGTTTGTAGAATCCTCAATCATCGTACCCATGGAAATAATGGACTCGGTTGCCCCCTGAGTCTCCTGTGCCTGACTGGTTGCACTGGTTGCGATCTCATTTACTGCGGTCTCCACATTATTTACGTTTCCTGCCGTCTTTACCGCGTTATTGTTTAACGTTTCCGATGCCTCAAACAGCTGTCCACCCTGCTGTCGTATCTTCTGTACAATTTCCGTCAGAGCCTCTTTCATCCGAAGCACGGCATTTGCAATGCTTCCGACTTCCCCACGATGTGCGGCACATTGTTCCAGTACCTGATCGTTTCGCAGATCCAGCTGTGCAATCCGGTTCACGGAATCTGTAATCTTTAATAACGGACGTGTAATCCGTGTTGCAAAAACAAACGCTGCCAAAGCCCCGATCAACAGCAACACACCGGAAATCAGGATTCCCCTTTGCTCCAGCATTAATGCCGGTGCAAGAAGATCTGCATCATCCGCTGTGACTACCAGGATAAACTGTTTTTTGCTGGTATAACATGCGGAAAATTTTTTCTCCCCCTGAAATACATACTGCACAGTCTCCGGTTTTGGGATACTTCCCCCCTGTATCTCGTTGAGCATCTTTTTGACAGCATCGTTTTCTACCGGCTGTCCGATTTTCTCAGCGGTAGGATGATACAGCATCGTTCCGTCAAATCCGACCAGATAGGCATAAGCTGTCTTGGCTCCTGCGACATCTAGCTGCTGTAAAATGTCCTGTGCAGCTTCCGGGTTATCTAAAAAATCAATATTTACCTGCATGGCACTTTCTATCTCCCGTCCATACGAAATGGAAAGATCCAGCAGATAGTTGGAATAGATACTGCGGATATTGCTTTTTACCCCAGGCATAATCATGAGTGTATACAATATTACAATCACTGCCGCCACAAGAATCACTACCGCAATAAACTGCGTTTTCATAGAATGCCAGAAAGAAATTTTCTGCTGCCTGTGTTCCGTATTCATAATGATTCCTCCTCTGTTATCATTTTTTGTATTTTACCACAAATCGGCATTTTTCACAATATTCCACAGCTTTTTCGTATATTTTCGTTTATTTTTTCTGTTTTAATTACCATTATCTGTTTATTTGACAAGTTTAAATTCCGGATTCTGTTTCGGATTTGCCAGAATCCGGATATGGCAGTCTGCCAGATGCTCATTGTTTATCTCCAGTGCATATTCAACCTCAACCGTAATCTCATTTTCTTTCTCCCGCACATCCACACGGTAGGCATCAATTCCCACCAGCAGGCTGCCGTATGGGGTATTATAATATGTAATATTTTTTTTGTTTTTTTCAAAAATCATATGAACGTTGACGGCTCCCTTTTTCGTCAGTTCCATATAATTATCACGCACTTTAATCATGTTCCTGGTCGATTCTTTCTGACCTTCCATGACCTCCTCGTACATAAAAAAGTGCCTGCCATTCCGAAAATAATAATCTCCCGGGGAGATCACTTCTATCGTGTCATTCTGTTCGTTTTCCCCGATCTGCAATCCCTTGATGGACAATAATACGTCTTTTGTCATAGCCAGTTCCTTCTTTTCCTTGATATCTTAACGCACATTGGTGCGCCCCATTATCATAACGAGTTTAGCGAAAATAATCAAGGAATTTCCACCGGATCTGCATTTTTCCCGAATCAAACACATCTGCATATTCTTCCTGCGTCAAAACTTCACGCAGCTCCTCGCCGGAAGATTCATCCACAACCTCATATACTGATCCCTGAAAACACATGTTCGGATACAGCACACACCACCAGTTATGTCCTTCTCCTTTTCCCAGTGTAATCTGCAATGCACGGTATTTACCTGCCGGAAACGTATAATCCCCATACGTTTTCACAGGGAAATCCACATTGGCAAGCCTTGCGCTGGCACCGTATGTATAGCCGCTTTTGCGCAGCGTTTTTTCCGCTGTTTCTATAATTTCGTCCATATGGTCCTGCACAATTTTTTCGGTTTGCGCCCGGTCTGTTACCTTTTTTAGTTTTTGCCCAAGCATATGCCCCACCGCATCCCGAACCTTTAGTTTCACATTCTGGTCGTCCTTGGCATCACTGTTTGCCAGTACATGAAACCGCAGTATTTTTTCTGCAATTGCCGGCTGCAGTGGGTCCACCCTTTCCTTTTCTGTTGCGTGCGCAGTTCCCGCAGCAAGAACCGTTAACATACATAAAATGATAAACATGATTTTTTTCTTTTTCATTTTCCCACACTCTCTTTCCTCTGATAGTAAGAGCATTTCCATTATTTTTCCTGTTTATACAAAAACCTGTCATCCGGTACCCGGTACATGGTTTTCCAGAAGATGATATGGTCTTCTGTTTCCAGATATGGCAGCATGATCTGCAGGATATGGTTTTCCTTCTCGTCCAGCAGCCTGCCAAGCTTAAACAGTTTTCCTGATCCCGCTGATTCCTGATTCTGCAGATACTGTTCCAGATAACTTCCCAGATCCTGTGGCAGATCTTCTTCTGTCTCAAACAATGCCAATGGATCTTCCGCCACACATACATAGATGTTTCTTGGGAAAAGTCCGGTTTGTTTCAGATAAGAAAGAACATCCGCATACCGTCCGGTATCCTCCATCAGATTTTCCCCGAAGACAAGCACTTTCATATGATTGCAGTCTGCCAGTTTTTCCAGCCGGCTATCATAGGTCCGCACACAGCTTTCCATTGTCTTTCCCGTGACAGGCGCGATATTCACACGCGCCTCTTCCAGATCCGTATTATCCTTCTGGCTCAGCTTGGGAAATCCATAACCAAAAGAAATCTGTCCATCCTTTTCGTCCACAACCGCCATCATTGGAAAACAGCGGTCTTCGAGTTCTGTGGCGCTGCATCCGCAAAGCAGCTGCTGCACAGACAATACCAGTGCAACATATTTTTTTATTTTACCCTTCATGCCGTTTTTTCCCCTTTCCCCACAAAAGTACAAACAATGGCAGGAACAAAAACAACGGGATTCCGATATACAGCAGATAATCCCGGAACCATTCCCCATGGCTGCTTTGGTGGAGCATTTCTGCCACCCCGAAAACGGCAGCCATCACCCCACAGAGATACCATTTTTTATGCGTATCTTTTTTCCGCAGTTTCTGTACCAGTTCCTGTGCATAAAACAAAAACACAGTCACAAGTGCAAACAGCGTAAAAAACCAGATGGCGATCATAAAGGCATCCAGCCGCTTCAAAAAACTTCCCCTCAGATGGATACTGCTCATCAGCGTAATTGCCGGATATTTCATGGTCGTTAGGGAACGGCTTCCAAAACTGCCCAGCAGGATCACATACAAAACTGCAAGAACACCTATGGCAAACCACATTGCCGCATGCACGGCATGCACCAGCTTCCCCCATTTTTCTTTCTGCACATAGGAGGGAAAAAATGCAAGCAGAAACAATGGCATCAGACAAAAAAAGACTGCCAGACTTCCTTTCATCACCGACCCGGTATCTGCCTGAAAAAAGCCATACAGATATTCCATCTCCAGATCCCCCGCCGCAATCAAAAGCATTCCTGCAAGAAGTACAAACAAAACGACAAACAAAATCTCATACACCCGTGCACGGCTTTCAATCCCGCCACACACGGCATATCCTGCCATCAGCAATACCAGAATCAGAATCAGGGGAAACGACTCCCCTGCAATCAGCCCCTTTTGTATCACGTCCGAAAAGATATATGCCCCGTATCCTGCCATACCGGTAAAATAGACCAGCAGTAACACCAGAAAAATTTTTTTCATCCATGCCGGCAGAATCCGTTCCATATAAGTGACCAGATCCGTTTCCATCTTTTTTAAAACATATGCAAGATACCACAGATACAGGCTTCCCATGATACCTCCCAGCACAATGGATGCCAGACCGTCATTTCCCGCAAATGCTGCCAGCTGTGAGGGCAGAATCAGCGTACTTTCCCCTACAAAATCGAACACAAACAGCCGGAACACCTGCCGCGTTGATATCCGGTTATTATTTGAAAACATATCGTTCCTCCGTTACTGTTTACTCAGCCTATTTTTTCCGCAGACGTATCCGCTCCCCGCGTTTTGCATAAATGGGTCTTCGCACCATTTTTTTCAGTGGTGCACGCCAGATACTGTCGCGTTCATCATGATAATCATTGACATCTGCCCCCACAAACGGCATGAGATACGGAATCCCAAAGCTTTCCAGCCGCGACAGATGGATGAACACCGTAAGCAGTGCAATCAAAAATCCGAAAAATCCAAGCCATGCGGACAGGACAATCACATAAAATTTCAATATCCGGAATGAAAAAGCAAATTCTTCATTCGGAATGGAAAAGGAACAAAGCGCGGTAAACGCAACCACAATCACCACAATCGGACTGACAAGGTTGGCATCCACAGCTGCCTGCCCGATAATCAGACCTCCGACAATTCCGATCGTATTTCCCATTGCCCCCGGCAGCCGGACCCCCGCCTCCCGCAACAGTTCAAAAGAAATCTCCATGAGAATGACCTCCAGTGCCGCCGGAAAAGGCACACCGATCCGTGCCTCCCAGAAGGATAACAAAAGCGGTGTCGGCAGAATCTGTGTGTGAAAATTTGTCACCGCCAGATACAGTCCGGGGAGTGTCATGGCAAAAAAAGCTGCCATGTAACGCAAGATCCGTGCAAACGTTGCCACACCAAACCGATTATAATAGTCATCACTCGTCTTCAGAAAAGAATTCAGGTCTGTCGGCAGAATGAGAGCGACCGGAGAATTGTCGCATAACAATACGATCCTTCCCTCCAGCACCGCAAGTGCTGCCCGGTCCGGCCTCTGCGTCGTCTGAAACTGTGGAAACGGTGAATACCATTTCTTTTCCGCCAGCTGCTCTAAGATTCCGCTGTCCATGACCCCGTCAATCTCATATTCTGTAATTTTTTCCCGGATCTGCCGCAGCACGGATTCATATTTCAGATCTGCCATATACACCAGGTCAATTGCCGTGTGCGAACGCACCCCCTCCTGTACTTCTTCTACTTTAACCCGCGTTGATCGCACACGCTTACGGATAAGAGCCGTGTTGGTTTTGATGGAATCGGTAAATCCCTCCTTCGAACCGCGGATTACTTTTTCCGAATCCGGCTCCTGCACCCCCATACCGGGATATCCTTTGTCGGCAATCTTTAATGCATGTCCGTATCCATCCACAAAAAGGATGGCATCCCCCGTGAGCATCCCCTGTGCTGCATCCTCTATGGTATCGTACGGTGTCACATCTGAAATCCCCATCGCATTCTCATTGAGTACCTGATTTAAGTCTCTGTCCGGCAGCTCCGATAATGCCGCCAGCAGTCTCCCCAAAGCCGTCGTTTCCAGCAGCATATTGCTGACTGCCACCTCAATATATGCCAGAAAACATCGTCTTCTTTTTCCTTTTCCCAGACGCATTTCCTTCATTTTAATATCTGCACTGTCTGCAAACAGCTGTTGAAACTGTTTTATATTCTGCTCAATATCGGTCGAAATTTTTGTATGCTCCATTTTTACATTCCTATCTCTTTTCATCCCATAAGGTGCCTGTATACCTAAAAAAAGACAGACACCAAAAGGTATCTGTCCTTACTATTTCCATCTGTTACATAAACTATTCATTTTCTGCTTCATCCTGACACTGGATTACACTTTTTACTGCCACTGCCTGGTTTTTTACATGCTTGTGCATGGCAAGCGTTGCCGCTTCTTTATCCCTGTTTTTCAAGCCCTCCGCAATCGCATTATGTTCTGCGATCAATACCGGATAATTGTCCGGATTTTTGATATATTCCACACGGTACCGGTAGATCTGCTCCCGCAGGTTATTCAGTAACGTCACAAGTTTCGGATTTCCCGTAGATTCAAAAATAACATCGTGGAATTTCACATCCATCTCGGCAATCTTTTTCACATCTCCGGTTTTTGTACTGTTTTCAAACTGATCTTTGACTTCTAAAAGTTTTTGCAGCTCTTTCTCCGAAATCTTATCACATGCAATCTTTACGGCAAGTTCATCCAGCGCCTCCCGGATTTCCAGAACATCCTCCATATCTTTGAGCGTCATCTTTGCAACCTCTGCCCCTTTGCGTGGCATGGTTACAGCAAGTCCCTCCTGCTCGAGCATACGGATGGCTTCACGGATCGGTGTACGGCTCACCCCAAGCTTTGCTGCCAGCTGTAACTCCATAAGCCGCTCTCCCGGTTTGAGATCTCCTTTTAAAATTGCCTCTCTTAACGTATTAAATACAACATCTCTCAGTGGCAGATATGCGTCCATATTGAGCGTCAGATCATCTGTCATGTTATCGTCTCCATTTCTGTTTGTGTGAATTATTACTTTCTCCTGTTGTTGTAGATCGTGGTCAGATATACCTGTTTTGCAAGACCGGAGCGTTTCATTTCCCGCAGCGCACGCTTTGCCGTTTCTCCATCTTCAAAAAGACCGAATACGGTAGGACCGCTTCCGCTCATCATGGAAGCTTTTGCACCCGAACGCATCATCTGCTGTTTGATCTCTGCAATTACCGGATAGTTTGGTATCGTAACCGATTCCAGTACATTTCCCATATGTGCACAGACACCATCAAAATCTTTCTCCCGGATATCTTTCATCAGTGCATCAATATCCGGATGGTTCGTCTGTTCATCCAGCTTCAGGTTCTGATATACAAATTTGGTCGATACCGAAATGGATGGTTTTGCAATCAGCACCGGACATTTGATCATCGGCGGAAGCTGCGTCAATTTTTCCCCGATTCCTTCTGCCAGTGCCGTTCCACGCATAAGACAGTAAGGAACATCTGCCCCGATCTGTACCCCTCTCTTCATCAGTTCCCTGCGGGACAATCCCAGATCATACAACTGATTCATCGCATACAGCATGGCGGCAGCATCCGTGCTTCCTCCTGCCATCCCCGCCGCTACCGGAATTCTCTTTGTCAGTTTTACGGAAATTCCATCTGTAAGCGCAAACTCTTCCTGTAACAGCCGTGCCGCTTTATAGACCAGATTATTTTCATTTACCGGCAAAAAAGAGAGGTTGGAAACAATCTGTATCTCCGGCTCCCGGATCTTTTGAATCTCCAGAAGATCGTACAGATGAATGGTCTGCATGATCATGCGCACTTCATGATATCCATCCTCCCTGCGCCGGACCACATCCAGTCCCAGATTTATTTTTGCAAGTGCTTTGAGTGTTATTTCATCCATTTGTATTTCCTCAGTATTTTGTATACACCGATTGTACTACAAAAAATACAATCGGTCAAATCCTATTCTCCCTGTTATTCTTTCCACTTTCTTCCGAAAAAATAAGTCACAAAATAGATCACAGATGCGATAATTACAATCATTGGGCCGGTTGCAACGTTCGTGTAATAAGACAAAATCAGTCCCATGACGCCCGAGAAAACGGAAAAAATTATCGAAAAGACATGGTATTCCCGCATGTTTACCGACAGATTTCTGCTCGATGCCGCCGGAAGGATCAGCAATGCATTGATGATCAGAATACCTACCCACTTGATGGAAAGCATGACAATCAGTGCTACAAGTACCGCAAAAACATAATCCATCAGTTGTACCGGAATCCGCTTGCTCTTTGCCAGTGCCCGGTGAATACAGATGGCATTCAGCCAGTTAAAACAGGTGATCCAGAACAAAATCGTAACGATAAAAATAATAACAAGATACCCGATTTCCTTTTTGGTAATGCTCAGAACATCCCCGACTAAAAGACTCGAATATTTACTGAAATTTCCGCCTTTTGACAGGATTGCCAGACCAATCGCAACCGAACAGGAGGAAAAAACCGAAATAATCGTATCGGTTGATACGGTACTTCTGCTTCCGATTTTGTTTAACAGCAGCGCGAATACAACTGCAAAAATCACCATGGAAATATTCGTATCCGGAATTCCGCATACCACTCCTACAGCAATTCCCGTCAGTGCGGAATGCCCCAGGGCATCCGAAAAATATGCCATTTTTTTATTGACAATCATGGTTCCCATCAGCCCAAACAGTGGTGTAATGATCAGTATTGCGGCCAATGCCATCTTCATAAAACCATAATCCATCCAGGAGGTCCAATCAATCATTTGTCTCATCCTCCTTTATCCATGTTTCTTCTTTTCCCGCAGAAAAAATCCGTTCAAATTCGGAACTTTCGTATACTTCTTTTACCGTTCCCTGCCTGAGGACCGTCTTGTCCAGAAGCACTACATGATCCGCATATCTTGCCACGTAATCCAGATCATGTGAGATCAGAATAATCGCAAGGTCATAATGTTTTTTCAGATAATCCATCGTTTTAAAAAAAAGTTCCATGCCATTCTGGTCAATTCCGGATACCGGCTCATCCAAAAGCAGCAGATTCGGCTCATCCATCACCGCCAGTGCAAGAAGCACTCTCTGCAGCTGTCCTCCGGACAGATTACAAACCTGTTTGTCGATCAGTTCTTCTGCCTCAAAAATGCGCAGATGCGCTTTGATCTTTTCATATAATTTCCGGTTTTTCGGCAGAAACACCGGATATCTCGACTCATAGCTTGCCAGCAGGTCATAGACACTGACCGGTGTATTTTTTTCGATGTTAATCGATTGCGGGACATATCCGATTTTTAAATTCTGCATCCGTCCGTCTTTGGTATCCCGAAACTCAATATCTCCCGTATGCGGGATGTCCCCCAGCATGGCACGGATCAATGTCGATTTTCCGGCACCGTTTTTTCCGATAATCGCATTCAGCGATCCACAGTGCATATGAAGATTCACATCTTTTAAGATTTCCTGCTCACTGAACCACACCCCCAGATGATTCACCTTGATGCAGTGAAATCCACACGGACTAATGATCTTTCGCATAAAATGCCTCCTCAAGTATCTCCATGTTTTTTTTCATACCGTTAATATAACTGTCTTTTTCGTAAGTTCCGCGATTCAGCGGGTCCAGATATAATACCTTTGCATCGGACTCTTTCCGGATCGTATCTCCCATACTCTTTCCATACAGTTCTTCTGCAAGAATGTATTTTACATGCCCCTTGTGGACAGCAGAAAGCACATCCGATACTTCTCCTGCGCTGACCTGCCGTTCCTCATCGAGATCCAGCAGATAGTTTACCTGCAGTCCATAGTCCTCAGCGACATAGGCATATGCTTCATGAAACAGAATCACCGACTGACCGGAAATTTCCTGTTTTAATTTCTCCTGACGTTTTTTCAGTCCGTCCAGTTTTTCCAGATATGCCTTTGCCCCATTCTGATAGGCACTGCTTCTTTCCGGATCTGCTCCAGATAATCCATCGGCAATCGTCTGTACCTGTGTCTCATAAGCAGAAACGCTCATCCATGCGTGGGCATTGACATCCCCATGGGCATGTTCTTCTTCTGTTTCCCCCTCATGATGATGTGTATCGTCCTCCTCCCCGGAGAGCAAAGAAATATTCTCACAGGCTTCTATAATTTTCAGATTCGGGTAAGCCTCTGCAACTTCCTTCATAAAGCTTTCAATTCCACCACCATTGATGATAAACACATCCGCCGTACTGAGTAACTTCATATCTTCCGGTGTCAGCTGGAAATCATGCAGGCAGCCGGTCTGCGGCTCACTTAAATTTTCCAGACGCACTCCATCTGCATCCCCGATTACATTCTCAGCCGCAATATACATTGGATAAAAGGAAGTCACAACCGTCAGTTCCTGTCCATCCGTCTGTTCCTGTGTCTGGCTGACGTACCATCCGGTCAGTCCCATTCCTGCCACCAGAATGGCAAAAAGCATGATTGCAGTATACAAATACTTTTTCTTCATTCTACTTTTTTTTCACTTTCTTTTTCTGTTCTTTTCGAAGTGTCTTTTTGGCTACCGGGCGGTCTGTCTTTTTCCAGCGCTCTTTTTTCTTCGGTTCCTGCGGTGCCGGCTGCTTTTGTTTTGCCTCTCTTTTGGCATTTTCCGCCTCGATGTACCCTTGCGGAAGTTCAATAACGGATTCTACAATCTGCCAGATTTCTTCCCGGCCCTGTTTTGACTCCGCAGAAAACGGAATAACGATCGTTCCCGGCTCTACTTGCAGGATATCCTTTATCATTTGCACATGTTGCAGGATTTGCATCTTTTTTAATTTGTCCGATTTTGTTGCAATGATGATTGGCGCAAATCCCTGATGAACCATCCACTCATACATCATCTGATCATTTTCCGACGGTTCATGACGGATATCAATCAGAAGAAAAACTGCTTTCAGCCGTTTGGATGTATGCAGATAATTTTCGATCATCTGTCCCCATTTCGCCTTAATCTCAATATTTGCATTTGCGTATCCGTATCCCGGCAAGTCCACCAGATACATTGCCTCATTGACATTGTAAAAATTTATGGTCTGCGTTTTTCCCGGCTGGGAAGAAGTACGCGCAAGCGATTTCCGGTTCATCAGCGCATTGATCAGCGATGACTTTCCCACATTGGATTTTCCGGCAAAAGCCACTTCATCCAATAGGTTGTCCGGAATCGCACTTGTAATTCCACAAACTGTCTCCAAATTCACATTTTTGATAATCATATTTATTCTCCTGCAAAAAGAATTTGGGCTGCATTATACAAATGCAGCCTTAATTACCTGATCCATATGTTCTACCGGTATGATCTCCATATCTCCAACGATCTCTTCCGAAATTTCGGCAAGATCCTGTTCATTCTCTTTTGGAATACAGACCGTCTTCATTCCGGCATTCTTTGCCGCAAGCAATTTCTCTTTTAATCCGCCAATCGGAAGTACACGTCCGCGCAGTGTAATTTCCCCTGTCATGGCAACATCTGCCCGTACCGGCTTCCCGGTGACCGCAGAAAGAATTGCGGTTGCCATGGTAATTCCGGCAGACGGTCCGTCTTTTGGAACCGCACCTTCCGGAACATGGATATGGATGTCATGTTTCTGGAAAAATTCCGGATCAATATGGTAATCTTCACTGATGGACCGAATATAACTGATTCCGGTCTGTGCAGACTCTTTCATGACGTCTCCGAGTTTTCCCGTCAACACCACACTGCCCTTGCCCGGCATCAGATTCACCTCAATCTCTAAAGTTACACCACCCACACTGGTCCATGCCAGACCGCGCACAATGCCTACTTCATTCTTTTTGTTTTTCTTCTCCGGACGATATTTCGGTTTTCCGAGAAAATCTTCCAGATTTGTGCCGGTTACACGAATCATTTTCTCATCGCCCTCGTAGATTCTGCGGGCTGCTTTGCGGCAGATTTCTCCGATCTGCCGTTCGAGAGAACGTACACCTGCTTCTCTGGTATAAGAAGAAATCACCATTCGCAGCGCTTTGTCCGTAATCTTTAGTTTGCCATCTGCAACTCCGTTTTTTTCAAACTGTTTCGCCAGCAGATGATCCTTTGCAATATGGAACTTTTCGTTTTCCGTATAACTGCTGACTTCTATAATTTCCATACGATCCAGAAGCGGTCCCGGAATATCCTGCATGGAATTGGCACTTGCAATAAACAGTACCTCGGACAGATCCACCGGAAGCTCTACATAGTGATCCCGGAATTTATGATTCTGTTCCGAGTCAAGTACTTCCAGCATGGCAGAAGCTGTATCTCCCTTATAATCGCTGCTCATCTTGTCAATTTCATCCAGCAGCATCAGTGGATTTTTGACTCCCGCCATCCGCAGTCCATTGACGATTCTTCCCGGCATTGCTCCCACATAGGTTCTGCGGTGTCCGCGGATCTCCGCTTCATCCCGCACACCTCCGAGTGAAATACGAACATATTTTTTATCCAGCGCACGGGCAATCGAACGCGCAATGCTGGTTTTTCCAGTTCCCGGAGGCCCCACCAGACAAATAATCGGGCTCTCTCCCTTTCCGGTCAGATTACGGACTGCAAGAAATTCCAGAATACGTTCCTTTACCTTTTCGAGACCGTAATGATCCTCATCCAGAATCTTCTGCGCATGCTTTAAGTCTTTGTTATCCTCCGATACTGCATCCCACGGAAGTTCTAGTAAGGTTTCGATATAACCACGGCTTACCGTACTCTCGGATGAATTTCCTGAAATTCCCTGAAAACGCTCAATCTCCTTATGAATTCTTGCTTTCACTTCCCCGGAAGCCTGAAGTTCCTGCAGTTTCTTTTCATATTCCTGTGCATCGGTTTCTGTATTGGATTCTCCCAGCTCTTCCCGGATTACCTGCATCTGCTCCCGAAGCAGGTAATCTTTCTGGTTTTTATCCACATGTTCCTGCACTTTTTTCTGGAAATCACGCTTTAAAGCCAGAATCTCTGTCTCCTGCAGCAAAGAAGAAAGCACCGACTCATAACGTGCTGTCAGCGTGACAGCCTCTAACAGTTTCTGTTTCTTTTTATAACTGATTACAAGGCTGTTTCCCACATAATCAAGAAGTTTTAAAAGATCCGTCTCTTCCTGAACCTGGCGCATCACATCCTGCCCGATTTTGCCATGTACTCTTGCATATTTTGCAAACGTTTCCTGCACACTCAAAAGCATTGCAGACTTTGCCTGCTCCGGAAGCTGTTCATCGTCTTCCTGATCATACACGATCACACGCGCTTGCATATAATCGTCTGTCTGCGTATATTCATATGTCTCTGCGCGCCCGATTCCTTCGATCAGTACACGCATAATATTTTTCTGTAATTTTACGACCTGACGAACCACAGCCAGAAGCCCCACTTCATACAGATCTTCTCCCTGAGGATCTTCTTTCTCTGTATCTTTTTGTGTGACGATAAAAAGCTTCTGGTCTCCTTTCATGGCTTCCTCGACAGCACGCAGGGATTTGTCCCTGCTGATATCAAAATGAGCCACCATGCCCGGCAAAATCGTCATTCCCCGCAGTGCCACCGCCGGAATTGTCAATATTTTATCTTCCACTTGTATCTGCTCCTATATTTCCAGACGCATCCGGTCTTTTTATGAAGCAAGTTCTTCTTTTACTTCTTTCTTCGGGTCCTGCTCAATTCCAAGAATATCTTCTCCATCTAAAGCAAGATTGTTTTCCACCATCTTTTTATCTACCACACACTTGCTGATGGAATCATCCGATGGGACACGATACATCAGATCCAGCATTACCGCTTCCATGATGGCACGCAGTCCACGCGCTCCGGTTTTGCGCTCTAATGCCTTATCTGCAATTGCTTCGATTGCGCTGTCCTCAAATTCCAATCCTACCCCATCCAGTTCCAGAAGTCTGGTATACTGTTTGATCAGAGAATTCTTTGGCTCTTTTAAAATACGGATCAATGCGTCGCGATCCAGCGAATCTAAAGATACAGTAATCGGCACACGTCCGATAAACTCCGGAATCAGTCCAAACTTCACAAAATCCTGTGGCAGTGCACGCTTAAATGCATCCCCCACATTGATGTCAGACTTTGACTTCACCTCTGCATTAAATCCGATCGCAGAAGCGTCCATACGTGCCTCTACAATTTTCTCCAGACCATCAAATGCTCCGCCGCAAATAAACAGAATATTTGTCGTATCAATCGGAATCAGTTCCTGCTGCGGATGTTTACGTCCTCCCTGTGGCGGAACCGATGCAACCGTTCCTTCCAGAATCTTAAGTAATGCCTGCTGAACACCCTCTCCGGATACGTCTCTCGTGATGGATACATTCTCCGATTTCTTTGTGATCTTATCGATCTCGTCAATATAGATAATGCCGTGCTGTGCACGCTCCACATCATAATCTGCAGCCTGAATCAGCTTCAAAAGAATGTTCTCTACATCCTCTCCCACATAACCGGCCTCTGTCAGTGTCGTAGCATCTGCAATTGCAAACGGTACATTAAGTACACGGGCAAGTGTCTGCGCCAGAAGCGTCTTTCCGGAACCGGTCGGTCCCAGCATCAGAATATTGCTTTTCTGAAGTTCCACATCATTTTCCTGATCTGCAAGCACTCTCTTATAATGATTGTATACCGCAACCGAAAGTACCTTTTTTGCCTGATCCTGCCCGATTACATAATCGTCCAGAAACGCTTTCATTTCTTCCGGTTTAATCAGATTGATTTCTTCCTTTGCAGAAGCCGGAGCTTTTTCTTCCAGATTCTCTTCCTCAATGATCTCTGCGCAGATATCTACACACTCATCACAGATAAATGCACCATTTGGACCTGAAATCATTCTTCCGACCTGATCCTGTGTTTTTCCGCAAAAAGAGCAGCGGATTTTGCCATCATTCTTTCCTGCCATAATTTATTTACTCCTATAAATGAAAAATACCTCCGGCAATGACCGGAGGTTTCCACATAACTATCTATTCGTGATCACTCCATCGATCAAGCCGTAATCTGCAGCTTCCTGCGCGGACATATAATTGTCACGTTCCGTATCTGCTGCAATTGTCTCATATGGCTTACCGGTGTTTGCAGCAAGAATTTCATTCAAACGTTTCTTTGTCTTTAAAATATTCTCTGCCGCAATCTGAATCTCTGTTGCCTGTCCTTTTGCACCACCGGAAGGCTGATGAATCATGATTTCTGAATTAGGGAGTGCAAAACGTTTTCCCTTTGTACCACCTGCCAGAAGAAATGCACCCATGCTGGCTGCAAGCCCGATACAGATGGTTGATACATCACATTTGATATACTGCATGGTATCATAAATCGCCATACCTGCAGTAACCATTCCACCCGGAGAATTGATATATAACTGAATATCTTTGTTTGGATCTTCGGATTCCAGAAACAGAAGCTGTGCAACAACCAGACTTGCAGTTGTCTCATTTACTTCTTCCCCTAAAAAGATAATTCTGTCTTTTAACAGACGGGAATAAATATCATAATTTCTCTCGCCCCTGCTGGTCTGTTCAATGACATAAGGTACTAAACTCATAGAAAAATCGCCTCCTGTATTTATTACATGCATCCTGCGATGCACCTCAATGAACAAAAGACCAGTCTGGTATTCTCCCAGACCAGTCCTTCTCTGTCGTAGTTTTCGATATTAAGCCTCTGCTGTCTCAGCTTCTTTTTCTTTCTTTGTCTTAGCCTTTGCTCTTTCTTTGATGTTGTCCATGATCAGTTCAACTGCCTTTGTGATGGCAAGTTCTCTCTTCATGGATTCTTTCTCGCCTTCACCCATGTACTCTTTGAGCTTATCAGCTTCCATACCGTAATTCTTTGCCATCTTCTCGATCTCTGCATCTACATCTGCGTCAGATACTTCGATGTTTTCCTCTTTTGCAATCTGCTCTAATACAAGACTGCTCTGGATACGGGTAAGAGCTTCCGGACGAACCTGCTCCTTTAATCCGTCTACGGTAAGACCGGAGAACTGTAAGTACTGATCCATGGAAAGACCGCTCTGTGCGATTCTCTGAGCGAATTCCTCGATCATTGTCTCACACTGTGTATCGATCATTGCCTCCGGAATCTCCATCTTTGACTTGTCAATGATCTTCTGGATGGCTTCGTCTTCCTTTGTACGCTTTGCTTCATCCTGTTTCTTCTTCTCTAAGTCTTTCTTTAAGCTTTCCTTGTACTCAGCTAATGTATCAAACTCAGATACATCCTTTGCGAACTCATCATCAAGCTCCGGAAGTTCCTTTGCTTTGATCTCGTTGATCTTAACCTTGAATGTAGCCGGCTTTCCTGCCAGATCAGCAGCCTGATACTGCTCCGGGAAAGTAACATTTACATCTACTTCATCGCCAACATTCTTTCCAACCAGCTGATCCTCAAATGTATCAATAAAGGTGTGGGAACCGATCTCTAATGAATGATTTTCTCCCTTACCGCCCTCAAATGCAACACCGTCTACAAATCCTTCAAAATCGATCACAGCGGTATCTCCCTGTGCAACCGGTCTGTCTGTTACATTGATGGTTCTTGCATTGTTATTGCGTTCTTTTTCCAGAGCTTCGTCTACTTCTTCATCGGATACAGAAGTATCGATCTTTGTAACGGTCACTCCCATGTATTTGCCAAGTGTAACTTCAGGCTTTACAGCAACTTCAGCTGTGAAAATAAAAGGCTTGCCCTTTTCAATCTGTACAACGTCAACGGTCGGACGTGACACAATATCAATTCCGCTTTCGTCAACAGCTGCTGCATAATTCTGCTGCATCAGAGCGTTTGCTGCATCCTCATAGAATACGTCAACTCCATACATCTTCTCGATCATAGCTCTCGGAACTTTTCCTTTACGGAATCCCGGAACACTGATCTGCTTCTTCTGCTTCTGGTAAGCTGACTCAAGTGCTTTCTCCAGATCCTCTGCTGAAACCTCGATGGTAAGTTTCGCCATATTCTTCTCTAAATTTTCAACCTGTACACTCATCTTAATTGTTTCCTCCTTATATATATCAATTCCATGTACGATCTATTTTTCCGTGATGGTACAAACAGGCATACTACGACCACCACAGTCATTTAAGCATTATAGCATACGAAACACATATTTGCCAAGTGTTTTTTTATTTCCTATAATAAAAACAGCGTATGGCCTGTAAAAAGCCATACGCTGTTTTGTTTTCCGGCAGAAAGTCCTTATTTCATCTGTTCTTCCTGCTTCATGATCATCTTCTTGACCATTTCTCCACCAATAGAACCTGCCTGTTTGGAAGTCAGATCCCCATTGTATCCATCTTTTAAAGGTACTCCAAGCTCGCTTGCAACCTCTTCCTTAAAACGCTTCATTGCGTCCTTTGCCTCCGGTACTGCCATACGGTTTGTACCGCTTGATGAATTGTTGTTACCTGCCATAGTTCTTCACCTCCTGTATTTTATATGCCTGCATAAAAAAAGCCGGCCTGCACACAAGAAGGCAGGTCGGCTTTTGGGGTCAACTTGCTGTTCTCATGTGCCTGAGTATAGTGTGACCAGAACCAGAGGAATTATGAGAACAAAAAGCTGACAATTTCTGGAACCTGTTTATGCGTATACAAGTCCGGCTTTTACATGTTCTATGGTTGCATCATCGGTAAAATAACGGGCAACTGCAAGACCAAACGGTACGGCAGTTCCCATGCCGCGGCTTGTAATCACATTTCCATCACATACTACCGGGGAAAAGAATACTTCTGCTCCGGTCAGTTTTTCTTCAAATCCCGGATGACACGCAGCTTTCTTCCCATTTAAAATTCCGGCCTGTCCCAGCACACTCGGTGCTGCGCAGATTGCCGCAACAAGTTTTCCTTCTTTTGCAAACTCACGGATCACCTGACTGACCGTATCATCTTCTCCCAGATGAACCGTTCCCGGCATACCGCCCGGCAGAATGATCCCGTCATACGCGGAAAAGTCAGCCTCCTCTTTTGTCGTGTCTGTCATAAATGTCACATTGCGGGAACTGGTCACCTGCTTTGTTCCGTTGATGGAAATCATGTCAATTTCAAGTTTTGCACGGCGCACAATATCCACAACCGTCAGTGCTTCTACTTCTTCACATCCGTCTGCAATAAAAATTCCAAGTCTGCTCATATTTATCATTCTCCTTTTCGGTAATTGCTATGATCTATTGTAGCAATTTCTTACAAAAACGACAAGCACACAATCGGAGGATTTCCATTTGACTCACCTGCCATTTTTGTATTATACTTTCGATAGTTTATGAGGAGGGAATATCATGACTTTAGATTATTACCGCATTTTCTATTATGTTGCCCGTTATAAAAGTTTTTCCAACGCGGCAGAAATGCTCGGAAGTAACCAGCCCAACATCACCCGCTGTATGAATATTCTGGAAAATGAGCTTGACTGCAAACTGCTGATCCGTTCCCACAAAGGGATTCAGCTGACAACCGAGGGCGAGCACCTGTTCCGTCACGTTGCCATTGCAATTGAACAGCTCACCTATGGAGAAAAAGAAATTATCAAAAACAAGAGCCTTGAAAGCGGACAGATCACCGTCGGAATCAGTGAAACAGCCATGCGTCTGTATCTTTTGGATAAAATCCAGGAATTTCACAAAGATTATCCACATGTGCGCCTGAAAATTTCCAATCATTCCACCCCACAGGCCATCGATGCCTTAGAAAAAGGTCTGGTTGATATCGCCATGGTCACTTCTCCTTTAGAAATCCGAAAACCTTTGCGTAAAACCGCACTGCGCAGCTATCATGATATCCTCATCGGAGGCAGTGCTTACAAAGCAATCGCCAGCCGGAAGCGTTCTCTGAAAGAACTCGAAGATTATTCCTTTGTTTCTCTGATTTCCGGCACTGGAACAAGTGATCTGTATATCCGCTTTTTCTATGAAAACCATATGCGTTTTTCTCCGGATATGGAAGTTGCCACGACAGACCAGATTCTTCCTATGGTGCGCAGTAATCTCGGCATCGGTTTCTGCCCGGAAGGAATTGCCAGACCCGCTGTAGAACGCGGGGAAGTGTATGAGATTCTGTTAGAAGAAGAAATCCCGGAACGTCAGATCACACTCGTAGAAGACAGTGGAAAACCACAAAGTATCGCTGTACAAAAACTATTAACTTATTTTAAATGAGGAATTCTATAAAATGGAAATCGAACGAAAATATCTGGTAAAAACATTACCTGAGCACTTAGAACAATATCAAAGTAAAAAAATCGCACAGGGATACCTGTGTACGGCACCGGTGGTACGTATCCGCCGCTCCAACGATGATTATTATCTCACCTATAAAGGGGAAGGCCTTATGGTGCGGGAAGAATACAATCTACCGCTCACCAAAGAAGCCTACGAACACCTGCTTTTAAAAATCGACGGACTTCTGATAGCAAAAACCCGCTATCTGATTCCATTAAACGATCATCTGACTGCAGAACTGGATATCTTTGAAAAAGATCTCGCTCCGCTTTCTCTCGTAGAAGTGGAATTTGACTCCATAGAAGAAGCCGATCGCTTCACCGCACCGGACTGGTTCGGAGAAGACGTGACCAATTCCGGAAAATACCATAACAGTTATTTAAGTCAGCACGGACTGCGCTAATCAGCGCAGCCGGTTGGCAAATTCATACTGTTGTCTGGTCCGGATCACGTACCTTAAATCGTCATATCTCTTATCCAAATCTCCCTCCGGAATCACCGTATCCATCACAACCGCCATCGTATCGATCATGCTATCTGTGATGACATCCCTCATGGAAGTCAGAATATTATATTTTTGATCAAAACTGTCCGCTTCAAGAAACTCCATAAGCTTTGGTTCCACTTCCGCTTGTGTCATGTCCGGCTCTATGGTATTTTCTATCGTCTTTGTCTGCTGCGTAACAGGCGGCTCCATAACAGGCGGCTCCTGCTTTGCTTCCGGCATCGGTTCATCCACACGCTCAAAACGATATTTCTGGCTCACCTGCGGATACTTCACATGATCCACCTCACTTACAAACATGGATAGTGGTCTGGCATACACCCCGAAATCTCCATACAATGCCTGATAGATCACTAATTCTTCTCCTGTCTCGGAATGTTTTGCAACGGTAATCACCTGATACAATTTATTTTTAAAGTGCCGGTATTTTTCTCCCGGCATCGGTCTGCGTTCCATGGATATCCTCCTCACCTGTGTCTTTATTCTTCCATTAACTGTTCTAAAATATGTTCCGGCTGCCCGTCAAACAAAACCTGCAGCATTTCATATTTTTTCCTGCTGGCCCGGTCAGTTGCTGCTTCATAAGTATCTTTTAACTGTCCGGCACGGGAAATCCCGTTTTCCAAAAGCTGCAAAATCGGCTGCCGAAACTCATGTTCATAGAAATATGTAATTTTTTCCAGTTTTTCTGCTGGTGGCAGCTGTGCTAGTTCCTGATCCGATCCCAACTGATAATAAAACGTAAGGGCTTCTATCTTTGGTTCCTCTTTTTCCAGATTCTCCTTTAAAAGTGCAAGCAGATTTTCGATCTCACTCTGCAGCAGAAGTTTCTGATCCGAAGCATTTAATGCTTTCATTCCCAGACGCAGGATCGTATCATATGTGGAGTGAAACTCCTGATCTTCCTTGCTCACCAGAAATTCATGGTCAAAATTGTTCTGCATCTGCCGGAGGTCTTTTAATAATCTGCCAAACTCCTTCCGATCCGCAGTCTGTTCTGCAATAAGCATCTGTTCCATCAGCTGTGCATCTTCCTGCACCCGCTTCGTCTGTTCCCGGCAGCGCTCGTAACGCTCTTTCTGTTCTTTTTGTTTTTTCTTCAGACGGTCATACTGTTTCTGCCAGCTGCGAAATGCCCCCATATCACAACCGGCCGCTGCCAGTGCATCTTTTATATTTTCTATAAAATCATTTCTCCCAAACATATTTTATCACCTTCGTTCAAACACTCTAACTGACATTATACCAAAATTAATGGAAATGTGTTACAATTATTACAAAATAATGAAATCAGGAGATTCTATGCTAACCTTTGATGAAGTACTAAATTTAAATTATTACAAAAAGACAAGCTACACCGGATGGATCAATGGTATGCGCTTTCTGATCAAACGGGAAGCGCCCGAAGAAGGGGACGCTTTTTTTCATGCCTGGGTCTGGCCCGGTCCACTTATTTTTTCTCTGACCGACGATTCCCTGAAAACGGATTTTACCGCCCCTTTTTCCAACGAAGGAAAACAGCAGGTGGTCGACTGGATCAATGCACAGTATGAAGACCATCCTGAAAAATGGTCACACGAAAAAAAGAATCTGTATTAAACAAACGCCGAAAACACCAGGAAGATCTCCCGGAGTTTTCGGCGTTTTCATTACATTGCACACATGATTTTATTTTTCTTTTGTTGCATACATGAAGTATTTCATACCATAAATGGTAGAGTAAATACCCTGAATATTAGACTTTAACATATAGATATCATTGTAGTAGTAAATCGGCATTACTGCACCGGTATCCATCAGCATATCCTCTGCCTGATGCATCAGATCCACACGTTTGGAGAAATCAGCAGTTGTACGGATCTCTTTGATCAGCTTATTATAATCTGTCCAGTCCGGTGCAGAATCGGAAGGCTTGTCTCCCTTTCCAAGCTGCATATCGTTGTTACCGGAATCCGTTGTAAAGAGTTCTAACATATTGATCGGGTCGTTGTAATCTGCCAGCCATCCCTCGCGGGCGATGGTAAAGTTGCCGGACTTACGGTCTTCAATAAATACATTCCAGTCTTCCGACTTAATCTCCATATTGATCCCCAGCAGTGCGAAATCCTGCTGCAGGGACTCCCCAACTGCAATATGCGTACTGTCATCGTTGGTCAGGAACGTCATGGAAATTGCCGGATCACACTTGTATGAACCATCTCCGTTATCCGTAAATGTATAACCGGCACTTTCCAGCAGCTTCTTTGCTTCCTCTACCTGGTCTGCACCTGTCTTGTCTGCATCATAGTAGCTTGTATCATCGGTCTTGAATACTCCGCCGTTACCGTCTGACATACCTGCCGGTACGAAAGAATCTGCGGCAATCTGTCCGGTCTGTCCTACATTCTCCACGATAAACTCACGATCAATCAGCAGGTTCATTGCTTTACGCATAGATGCTGCCTGCTCTACGGTCTTTCCGTCAAAAATCGGGTCGTTTACGTTAAAACCAACATAATAAGTTCCAAGGTTTGGAATGATATGGAAATCAGAGTTCTTTCCATTTAATGTTGAAATCTCATCGTTTGGAACGGTATCTACAAAGTCAAGGTCTCCACTATTGTATGCTGCATAGGTTGCAGTATCATCTGCACTCAGCATGATGTGGATCTCATCCATAGTTACATTGTCTGCATCGTAATACTTCGGGTTCTTTACATAAACCATGCTCTCGTTGTGCTTCCATGATTTTAATGTATAAGCACCGTTTGATACAAAGCCAGCCTCCTGACACCACTTACCCGGATTCTTTCCATCAGGATCCGCTTTTTCCACATCCTTCTGGTATACCGGGAAATAAGTAGGAAATGCCATCAGGTCATTGAAATACGGGCATGGATTGGTCAGTGTAATTTTTAACGTATAATCATCAGTTGCCTCTACAGCAAGTGAGCCGTCATCATTTCTTGCAATAATATCAAACAGATACGCATAATCAGCTGCTGTTTTTTCATCCGCAGCACGGTTCCAGCTGTATACGAAGTCGTTTGCTGTTACCTCTTCCCCGTTGCTCCACTGGGATTTTATCATCTTTACCGTATAAACAGTTTCATCATCGGATACTTCCGGCATATCAGATGCCAGCTGCGGAATCAGCTTGCCGTCCTTGTCGTAGGTATAAAGACCCGCGAAAGAATTCACGATCATACATCCACCATCTACGGCAGAGTTCAGTGCCGGATCGATGGATTGTGGCTCGGAAGCAAGGTTAATGCTTATCTGGTTGTCCGGTGTTTTACTTACACTGGAAGCCATTGCTTCGGTTCCGTCCGTCTTTGCAGAGTTTCCTTTTGATGAACCACATGCAACTACGCTAAGAGCCATTGCAGCAACCAGCATGATTGATACAAGTTTCTTCTTCATAATTGTTCCTCCTGAAAATTATTTATATGTTTCACCCTTGCGGGAAAAAACCTTATTTATTCCAGCATGCAACCATATGACCATTCCCCCTGTCGGTCAGCTGCGGCATCTCCTGACCGCATTTTTCCGTTGCATACTTACATCTTGTACGGAATGGACATCCGGTTGGCATTTTCAGCGGACTCGGAACATCCCCCTCCAGCACGATTCTATGACTTTTTCTTGCTGTCTCCGGATCCGGAATTGGAACTGCGGACAGCAGACTCAGTGTATATGGATGTATCGGATTTGCATTTAACTCATCTGCATCCGCAATTTCCATCATCTTTCCCAGATACATAACCGCAATCCGGTCGGAAATATGATGTACAACCAACAGGTCATGTGCGATAAACAAATAGGCAACTCCAAGTTTTTCCTGTAATTCCTCAAACATATTGACAACCTGCGCCTGAATGGAAACATCCAGTGCAGATACCGCCTCATCACAGACAATAAATTTCGGATTTACCGCAAGTGCACGGGCAATTCCGATACGCTGGCGCTGTCCACCGGAAAACTCATGCGCATAACGCATGGCATGCTCTGCATTCAGACCGACCAGCTCCATCAGATCGAGAATCTTTTCACGACGCTCTTTTCTATTTCTGTAGAGTTTATGCACATCCAAAGGTTCCCCGATAATATCTTCCACCGTCATACGTGGATTTAATGATGAATACGGGTCTTGGAATACCATCTGCATTTCCTTGCGGTACGGCATCATATTGACATCTACTTTTTTGCCCATAACCGGCTTTCCGTTTGCATCAACGATCATTTTTCCGTTTTCATCATACTGTTCTCCACTGTCAAAGAGAACTTTTCCGTCAAACGTAATCTTACCTGCCGTCGGCTGATACAGGCGAAGCAGTGTACGGCCTACTGTTGTCTTTCCACAGCCGGACTCACCAACCAGACCAAGTGTTTCTCCCGGGCGGATGGCAAAGGAAATATCGTCCACTGCTTTCAGCGGAATGGTGCTAAAACCCTGATGCACCGGAAAATACTGCTTCAAATGTTCTACTTCCAGCAGATAATCATTGTTTTTCTTTTCACTGCTCATTGCTGCCGCCCTCCTGTGCTTCATAGATTTCTTTTACATTCATCCAGCAGCTCGCCAGATGGTCTTCGCCCACGCGGAACTCCGCTGGCTGCTGTTTTAAGCAGATCTTCATTGCCGACTCACAACGTGGACAAAACGCACAGCCCTCCGGCATCTGGAGCAGATTGATCGGAGTTCCGCCGATTGGGATGAGTTTTTCGTTCATATTGTCTGCCTTTGGGATGGAGCGGAGCAGTCCTTTGGTGTACTCATGTGCCGGATGATAGAAAATGGCATCCGCTGTGCCCCGCTCACAGACACGTCCACCATACATGACAATAATCTCATCACACATACTTGCAATAACACCCAGATCATGGGTTACCATGATGATCGCCATACCGAGCTTCTTCTGCAGATCCTGCATCAGTTCAAGGATCTGCGCCTGAATGGTCACATCAAGTGCCGTAGTCGGCTCATCTGCGATCAGAATATCCGGTTCACAGACCAGTGCCATGGCAATCATCACACGCTGGCGCATACCACCGGATAACTCATGCGGATACTGTTTCAGACGGCTTTCCGGCTCATTGACACCAACCAGTGTTAACATTTCAATGGCGCGCTCACGCGCCTGTTTTTTATCCTTGTCTGTGTGGAGCAGAATTGCCTCCATCAACTGATTTCCAATCGTAAATACCGGATTCAGGCTTGTCATCGGATCCTGGAAAATGATCGAGCACTTTTCCCCCCGGAACTTCTGCATCTGCTTTTCGTTCCACTTGGAGATATCCTCGCCGCGGTAAAGTACCTCTCCTCCAGTAATTTTTCCGGTTTCCGCAAGAATCTGCATGATGGAATATGACGTTACCGATTTACCGGAACCGGACTCTCCTACGATTCCCAGTGTCTTACCTGGTTCCAAATTAAAGGAGACACCGTTTACGGCACGGACTTCTCCAGCATCGGTTGCAAAGCTGGTATGAAGATCTTTTACTTGTAATATATATTTATTTTCTTCGCTCATTTGCTTATCTCCTTAATTCAGTTTTGAATCAAATGCATCTCTTAATCCATCGCCCAGAAGGTTCAATGCCAGCACGATCAGACAGATCAGCACTGCCGGAATAACCAGACGATAAGGATACGACTGCATAGCCGAACGCGCATCGTTTGCCAGACTTCCCAGAGAAGTCAGCGGTGCACTGACTCCCAGACCGAGGAAACTTAAGTAACTCTCAGTAAAGATAGCACTTGGCACCTGCAGCGCGGTCGTAATGATGATAACAGATAAACAGTTTGGCAGAATATGACGTGTCAGGATACGACTGTTCTTGGTACCAATACAGCGAGCTGCCAGTACATATTCGTTGTTTTTAATTGTAAGAATCTGTCCACGGATCAGACGCGCCATACTTACCCAGTAAAGCAATCCAAACACAATAAACATGGATATCATATTGGTTCCGAGTTTTTCAAACATGGTTCCCTCAATCAATGGCTTTAACCGTTCCTGAAACACAACCGAAAGCAGAATGATAATGAGCATATCCGGCAAGGAATACACAATATCCACGATACGCATCATGATCAGATCCACTTTTCCACCAAAATATCCCGCAACCGAACCATAAACCAGTCCAATGATAAGTACCATGATTGCAGCGATCACACCAACCGAAAGGCTGACTCTCGTACCGTAAATCACACGGATAAAGTAATCACGGCTTAAGTTATCGGTTCCGAAAATATGCGGAAACAGTTTCTCGCCGGTACGATCCATATACTGCTGCTCTAATTTCGAGTACTCAAACGGTGCCATATTGGCTGCGGTCTTGTCACGCTTGCCGTCCACTGTAATGATATCCGAATAGCTGTATGGTACAAAAAACGGTGCAATAATGATCAGTGCCAGAATCAGAACCAGAATCACAATACTTCCCATTGCCAGCGGATTCTTTTTCAGACGTTTCATGCCATCTTTAAAAAATGTCGTTGACTCGCCCATGACATCCTGCTGCTTCTTCTCTTCTTCCGTTGCCTTTATAAAATCGCCCTTATTAAATTTACTTAAATCAATCTGTGCGGACAGCATCTGCCGCTTTTTTAATTTTTCATTTCCCTGCATTATTCTAAGTTCCTTCCTCCATCATTATTCAAATGTGATTCTTGGATCAATCAGTTTATATGCAATATCTGTAAGAAGATTTGCAACTACCATCAGAACCGCAAGGAAAATCGTGATTGCCATAATCATCGTGTAATCACGGTTGACAATGCTTGTTACGAATTCGGTTCCAAGACCACCAATGGTAAATATGTTCTCCACAACCATGGAACCTGTCAGAATATAGGCAACCATAGGACCAACATATGTTACAACCGGAATCAGGGCATTTTTCAGCGCATGCTTAAAAATAACTTTGAGCCGGTGCACGCCCTTTGCCCTTGCAGTACGGATATAATCCTGATTTAGCGCATCCAGCATACTTGTCTTTGTCAGACGCGTAATATATGCCATCGGATATGCCGCCAGTGCAATGATCGGGAGCAAATAATTCGGATTGCTCGAAGACCATACCGGAATCCATCCGAGTTTTAAACAAAATACAAGTAAAAGCAGCGTTGCCAGTACAAAAGACGGCATTGCCGTACCCAGTGTCGTGAAAAATACGATCAGACGATCCGGCAGTTTATTTCTTGTAAGTGCTGCGATACTGCCCAATATCACACCGATGATAATGGCAACAATTGCCGCAATTCCACCTAATTTTGCAGATACTGCAAACTTTCTGGAAATCTCTGTTCCGATATTTCTTCCACTGTGAAGTGAAACTCCCCAGTCGCCATGCAGCAGATTGTTCATATACAATACATACTGTTCCGGAACCGGCTTGTCCAGATTGTACCTTTCCTCCAATACCTGCTGTGCTTCCTTGCTGGTCGCTTTCTCCTTATTAAACGGTCCACCAGGAATCAGGTTCATTACGAAAAACGTAATGGCACTTACAATGAGTATTGATAATATCGCTAACAATACACGTTTTACTAGATATTTACTCATGTTCTTCTCTCCTACCTCTTATTGAGTATTTAGTAATTTCATCGTATTATCTCATTGCTTCATTAGCTCTGTAGCACGTTAAAGTGCTTCAAAAAAAAAGCACGTAAACATGCCCCCTTTGACATTATTTGCGTACCAATTTACCTCAATGGATCATACAAATGATAATTTGTATTATACCTTCATAAAATATTTTGTCAATATACAAAAAATGGGTATTGTATGCTTTGTACCTTATTTGTTACGGTTTGCAGGGTAATCTGTGAACTGTAACCCCTATTTATAATATTTTCTTCTTGTCAATAAAACAAAAAAGATGTCCGGTCATCCCAGACATCCTGTAGGATATGGGCTTAAGTGGACTCGAACCACCGACCTCACGCTTATCAGGCGTGCGCTCTAACCGGCTGAGCTATAAGCCCTTGTGCAAAACACGTAATATACAATACAATATTTTTTTCTATTCGTCAAGTAGTTTTCCCATAATTTTGTCATTTTTTTAAGCAAAAAGTAATTGACATCTGCACACAATGTCGTTATAGTTAGTAAAGTATCTTCTATAATAAAAGATACAAAAACTACATAAACTTGCGGGCATGGCGGAATTGGCAGACGCGCTAGATTTAGGTTCTAGTGGGAGACCGTGCAGGTTCAAGTCCTGTTGCCCGCACGAAAAGAGACTATCCTTACTGTTAGTCTCTTTCTTTGACTACAATTACAAATGAATAAGAGGTAAAGGAGATTTTACTATGAGAAAAGACATGACGATCGGAAATCCAATGAAGATCATTCTTCTTTTTTCCCTTCCGGTTCTGCTTGGAAATCTGTTCCAGCAGTTCTACAACATGGTAGACACCGTGATCGTAGGCCAGTATCTTGGGGAGGATGCACTGGCCGCCGTCGGTTCTACGGGCTGCCTGATGTTTCTGGTTCTCGGTTTCGCCAACGGAATTGCCCAGGGATTCGGTGTCATGGTATCCCATGCATTCGGTGCCAAAGACATGAAGCTTCTCCGTCATTACGTAGCACTTTCACTGCTTTTAACGGTTGTAATTTCCATGATTCTGACCGTTCCTACGGTTGCGTTTTCCCGCCAGCTGCTTCTGTGGCTGAATACTCCGGAAAATATCATCACACTGGCAAACCGGTACATCCGGGTCATCTTTGCCGGTATCTTTGCTACCATGGCATATAACGTAGCATCCGGTATTTTACGCGGGATCGGTGACAGCCGGACACCACTTTATTTTTTGATCCTGTCCAGCGGTCTCAATATTTTTCTGGACATCTTCCTTATTGTTGTGGTAAAACTCGGCACTGCCGGTGCCGCTTATGCCACCGTTATCTCGCAGGCGGTTTCCGCAGTTTTATGTTTCATCGTCATGTTCCGCAAACATGACATCCTGCGGACCACACGCGAAGATTATTACTGTGATTTTCATGAGATCCGCCGGATGCTGTCTGTGGGAATTCCGATGGCTTTAAACTATTCCATCACAGCAATCGGAACCATGATCCTGCAAAGTGCCGTCAACGTGTTTGGTTCCAGCGTGGTAGCTGCTTTTACTGCTGCTTCCAAAGTCAGCAACATTGCCACCCAGACCATGCCGACACTCGGTACAGCCATGGCAACCTACTGCGGACAGAATCTCGGTGCAGGAAAACATGACCGCATTTTCCGCGGTATGAAAGATGCATTTTATTTATGTTTCTTTGCAGCCGGAGCCGCCGCACTGCTCTGCTGCCTTGCCGGACCTACGATGGTCGGATGGTTCATCCACAACCCATCTGAACAGACACTGCACGCAGCAATGCAGTATCTGCACATTGCAAGTATTTTTATGCTGCCTCTGGCATGGATCTTTGTATACCGTAATGGTCTGCAGGGCTTAGACCGTGGTCTGGTTCCCATGCTCAGCGGTGTGCTTGAACTGTTCAGCCGTTATGCGGTTATCCTGATCGCCGCAAAGCCTTTTGGATACGTGGGTGTATGCAGTGCCGATCCTGCTGCCTGGCTGACCACCGGTATTCTGCTGCTTGTCACCTATCTGGTGTGGAAACACCGTACCAAAAAGGAACTCCAACAGAAGACCGATGTCTGTGTTGAATAATAAAAAAGACGTTTCGAAGCAGAATTTCGAAACGTCTTTTTTCTATGCTCTATATTCTATGTTACTTAATTTTCTGTCATATAAACCACAACACAGATGCGAATACCGACTATTATTAACAATATTTTGAAAAATTTTCCCTGCTGCACATATAATAATTTCCCAAAATGTCCATTCTGTACTTTCTAATCATTTTCGTTTTACTAAGTCCCACCAGTTTTTGTTTTTCATATTTTGCTCTGTCTATCGGCTTTGTCTCAATATAATTTTTCACCTTAGGCATTGTCCTGGATAAAAATCTTTCCCTGACGATCTCTCCATCCTTCTCATACTCAATAATATCATTTTTATAAAATGATAATTGAAATTCAAATCCAAGCGCTTCCAAATCGCCTCTCTTTTGTCCTGGTTGAATCATTTTCTCCCGCACCAGATTTATTGCATATGCATCTTCGTCAATAACATACTCCCCATTGTCACATTTTACATCCGACTGTTTTATTCCGACCAAATAGTAAGTCTGTTCCTCTTTCTTATAATAAACATCCATGCGGTATGGCACCAGACTCTCAAGCACCACTTTCTGGCTGCCTTTCTCATACCCATATTTGTGTGAAATATCAATGCATGATCCAACTTCGCCATCTGTATATTTTAATTTGTCAATACGCGGTCCATTATGGTTTTTGGCATATTTTCGCACACAATCTCCAGTTTCTTTTTCATATTGCACAAATGGATTGTTCGAATCCGAATACTCCTGAGCGATTTGAATGAGATTCTCATATGTTTTTTTATCATTTTTATAAACCAATAGCTTTTCTCTATCGCTCTCTTTTTCACTAAATGCAAGCTTTTTAAAAAGTGCAGCCCCCTCTTTTGTCCGAATATCCAGCTTATTTATTTTATAGGTTTTTCCTTCATATGTTCTTGTTCCGCGAATGGTCTGGTTGCAAAGTCCACGGTTTGACTTATGATCTACATGATACCAATACTTTACCTGCTTTTCCGCCTTTGTAATCTGGGTTCGGATATTGCTCCATTTTTTTCCATAAAGATATTGTTCATATATTTCATCTGACATTTGAGCGTTCCATTTTTCCGCATTTAAAATTTCGCCTGTCTCAAAATCAATAAATTCGCCCTGTAATTTTCGATACGCTTCATATCCCAATTGTGAAAATGCAATCAGCATAGCATCCACGGCATGGTGTGCATAACTTTCTTCACGGTTCTTATCCAGTTTCATATTCACACGCATCTGATAAGTGTAGCTTCCCCGTATCACTTTTACCTTTGTATTAATTTCTTTTGCACGAAAATATCCTTGTACAGTGTTCAATACTACTCTTGCCGCATAACCTGTATCATTGATATTTCGATTGATAAATCCACGTAACACCTCTGCTTTTGTAATATCTTCACTATACAAAAGATTCTGTACTTTCTTTTTGGAAATACCATATTCTTTTTTCTTCGACAATTTCATCACCAAAGCTTTATACTGTTCAAAAGACCATTGGTTATTGGCATGTATTAAATAATAATATGGCGTCTGATTTCCTTTCTTCTGATTTTCCTCACCATACACAAGCACTTTATTGTTTCTGGAATCATCAAAAGAAATTGATCTTGGAATAATATGATCAATTTGAAATAGCTCCGAATGTTTAATCAAATCCTCCGGCTCAATCGTTTTACCGGAATATAAGCATTTCCCGTCCTGTTCATTCCACAATTTTAACTTTAACCCCAATTGCTTCTGATTGGAAAAATCAGTCGGTGAAAGCAATATATTATATTCTGCAGCCAGCTTCTTTTCAATATAAGCCAACTCTTTTTCGTTTTTCTTTTGCCTTTCTTTTTCCCATTTCTTTTGTTCCTCTGAATTCTGATCCCGAGGCATTTCAATTACTACTTCCTCTAATGTGCCATATTTTTTCATGAGCGCATTTAGTATTTTAAACGAAATTCTGACCGCTCTGCGGACAACCGGATTAAAAATATCTTCATCTGCTGCATCTACCGGTATATATTTATTTTTTTCGAATTTATCCATCTGCCCTCTCATAACACCCATTTCTGTCAACAGAGTCATTTGTTCTTTGGGCTGCTGATACATTTCCGGAATCAGCTCCTTCATTATTTTCAATGAGAATGAATGCCATTTACTAAATAATGCTCCATTTGTTTTTCTAAGTGAAATCAGGCAATCTTTTATTTCTTCTGACAATTTCACGTTTGCATGTTCAAATGCCTCCATCATAGCCTCTTGGTCCGTGTTAATGGTCAGAATATATCCGATTTCATCTAAATTTTCTCTGGAAAATTCTTCTATATTTACATGAATTTCTGCAAGAGCTTTTCTCATCTTATTATAAACTTCCATTTTATGGAAAATTTCTTTTTCGCTTTTGTCAATTCGGGCACCATAAAATTCTTCTATTTTTTCTCCCATAACATCTGCGATAATTTTCCGCATATTTATAGTGTTGCTTGTTTTTACTTTATCGATAATTATGCGTTTCTCATGTTCTTCCAGTTTTCTTCCGTTTATAGTCAGATTATTCAAGTCATTTAACAGATTAAATTCCTGTGCAGTATAAGAGGCTGATGCCGCGCGTAATTCCTCTTTATATACACTGCATTTTCCAATCAGCTTCTCGAAAATATTTTTTTCAGTAATATAGTCCCCATTTTCATCTAATCTCGTTGTAAATCTTCCATAATCAGTTCTCGACTTTTCGTTTCCTGGTCCTTCATAATATTTTCTTTTTCTCGTAAAAATTTCCAGATAGTCTTCACAGAATTCATCAGATATTTCGGAATGATAGTTTTTCTGCGTACATAAGACCTGCTGAATCTCTTTCGTATATGCGCCAATGGTAAACACATTACTCAAATCCAATTTTTCCCCCTGCGCATCCTCTATCTGTATCTGACCTCGATATTTTCCAACCTGTTCCAGTCTCTGCTTTTGAATTTCACATGGATAATTTGTTTCCAGTTCTTTTGCATTCAGCTTTAATCCATTTGCATATGCACTTGTTCCGCTAAGAGAAGTATCCTCCGCATCCTCTAAATAAGAGATCCCTCGATATTTCAGATAACTATACAAAATTAAATACAACTCATCCAAAGAAATGCTTTCGCGAAGTGCTTTCACTTTAAGTCCAACAATATCATTTTCCTGAACCTGCGGAATTGCAAATGCATATTCCTCCCACAGCTTCGTAAAATCATCTAACCGTGTTCTCTTTCTTCTCTTTAATCTTCTTGCCTGACGCATCCCCCTTCTCATCTGATTATCTGTTGCAGATGCCTCGGGGAAAATATTTGACCCGGCTTCTATTACGGTTTCGGTCTTTTTATCAATAACAGCAAAACCGACTGAGGCAACCCCTATATCCAAAGCTACAATATACTGCATACTTTTCTCCTTGTTATAATATCTTTTTCTAAATCAAAAATTTATTGTTCCTATTTCAGAATACACTTTTTCTTTTTATTTTGCAACTATTTATTCTAATCTTCCTAAATGGTTTCAAATATATTTTTATAAAAAGTACCCCTGCATTCTTGTATTTGACAATTTATGCAGGGGTATTTTTTGCTCCATTACTTATAAAATTTTGAGAGTTCACAAATCTCATCTTCAAACTAATTTTAGTTTTAATCTACAGTCACGTAATTTATTAGGTACTAAAATTAATCTTCCACAACATATTTTACAGTCACGTAATTTGTTTAGGTACTAAAATTTTAAAATAATTTTATCCATGTTTTTTAATGTTTTACAGTCACGTAATTTGTTTAGGTACTAAAATATAAAGACCTGAATACCATCCTTGTATCACTGTTTTACAGTCACGTAATTTGTTTAGGTACTAAAATCCCCGGACATTTCCATGGTAATATTGGTTAGTTTTACAGTCACGTAATTTGTTTAGGTACTAAAATATATTGACCCGCCGTATGTTTTGGGTACCAGTTATACAGTCACGTAATTTATTTAGGTACTAAAATTTCGGGTATGTAAATTCATCTCCTTCTTTCGTTTTACAGTCACGTAATTTGTTTAGGTACTAAAATCTCGCCGGATGCTGTCCTTGTCGATATAATGTTTTACAGTCACGTAATTTGTTTAGGTACTAAAATATTCTGTGCAACTGCTTAAATGATGTTGGCGTTTTACAGTCACGTAATTTGTTTAGGTACTAAAATTGGACGCTTCAAAGGAATTCAAAAAAGAACGTTTTACAGTCACGTAATTTGTTTAGGTACTAAAATTGGACGCTTCAAAGGAATTCAAAAAAGAACGTTTTACAGTCACGTAATTTGTTTAGGTACTAAAATCCATATCCATCCACCTTTGAAAGATATTCTGTTTTACAGTCACGTAATTTGTTTAGGTACTAAAATACATTGCTTCTACTTCGTCACGGTCCATTCGTTTTACAGTCACGTAATTTGTTTAGGTACTAAAATGGACAGAGTTTCCGTCCGGATAGCATACAGGTTTTACAGTCACGTAATTTGTTTAGGTACTAAAATCAGCTATGGCTATTAAAACGGGACTTACTGGTTTTACAGTCACGTAATTTGTTTAGGTACTAAAATCAGCTATGGCTATTAAAACGGGACTTACTGGTTTTACAGTCACGTAATTTGTTTAGGTACTAAAATATATCCATTTCAAAAATGACGTTGCTTTTCGTTTTACAGTCACGTAATTTGTTTAGGTACTAAAATCCCTCCATTATTTACAGTTAAATAATAATTGTTTTACAGTCACGTAATTTGTTTAGGTACTAAAATTTCTTTACTTCCTCCACCGGCAGACGTACCGTTTTACAGTCACGTAATTTGTTTAGGTACTAAAATTTCTTCCTGAAGGATTGTGTGAATAACGAAGTTTTACAGTCACGTAATTTGTTTAGGTACTAAAATTCAGATTGGGAATCATGGCTCTGCACCATTGTTTTACAGTCACGTAATTTGTTTAGGTACTAAAATATCAAATTTAGCACTCCCTACTTTTGTATACCATCATTTTCAGATTCATTATATCATTTTTCAAGCTTTTAAAAAAGCCATTTCAGGCATTTTTTCCTCATCTTTCCACCTATCATTCAGCATCAATGTTTGATTAATCAGCTTACATATAACGTTTTCTTCCACCGTATATAAATATCCACCCTGTCCTATCTTTTGAATGATCTTCTGCAAATCAGTCTGCAATTGTTCTTCCGATATTTTCTTATTGCATGGATAATTATTCTCCACGTATGTTTCTATATCCTCAAATTCCGGCATCTGAAAATCCACTTCTCCCAGTACCGTGATCCCCGAACACAATTTTCTGTCACAGCACACATATCCTTCCAGACTTGTTGACAAAACAAAATATATATCGTATTTTTCGCCAATTTGTATCATTCTCTCCAAAATCTCATCATACTCTTTTGGCAAAATTAAATGGTCAATATTCTCTACTATGATCAACATTTTTCTTGGATTTAATCCCATTACACTTTCAACCAGATTCAAAAAAATTGTCAACAAATCAAAATTATTTTTATCCTCCAACGACGTTTGCTCATTTCCAACAACGCTCGATTTTTGAACCATCTCCCATACATCCGATTCCGCATAGGTTAATTCAATATCTCCTAAATGATTCAAATCTTTATTTATCATCTGAAACATTTCTTCCAATTCTCCATGAATGGTGCGCAAATGCAACTGCCAGTCAAATTCCTGCATGAGTCCCCTGACATATTCCACCATCAAACTTTGCTTCGACCATTTTATCCACATCAACAGATCTACTACCCCGCTTACTGATAAAACCGTAAAAAATTTTCTACCAACTAATTCATCATCTATTTTAACATTGTTTCTCCACTTATTCCGTTCTTCGGAATACTTATATGCACTAAAATATCTTCTTATGGATTCCAAAATATATGATTTCTTCGGAATGTTCTGACCGCATAACTGTGTGATAGGTTTCAACTCAAACGTATATTTCTTTTCATATTCTGTTACATCAATTTTCATAATATAATCAGCCTCTCTGTTCCAAGCACTGTCTCAGCTATTGACGGGCTTCCAACCAGCAACTTCATATCTGAATATTGCTTTTCTGTAACACACAGCAATCTAACATTTCCTTCCCTTGGTATAAATTTCTTTATCCGATTCTCCAACCGATTGGCATATTCCCTGCTTGGACACACTCTCACATATACCGAATACTGCATCATAACAAATCCTTCTTGCATCAGATTTTTTCGAAATATACGGTATGCCCTTCTTTCTTCCTCTGTTTCAACCGGTAAATCAAACATACACAGCATTCTCATAATTTTATAATCCATCCAGTTCTTCTCCAACAAATTCATCTATATCCGGGAACACAATATTCTCACATCGCTCCATGATGAAAGAAGCATATTGCTCCACATAATTTTCTATCATATTACATACAAACATCTTTTTATTTCTATACAATATTTTCATATTCAAAACATTTACCAACTGTCGTCTATGCTCTGCCGTAAAATACGGTTCATTTTTCATAACTTCATATGCAACAATATCTATAAGTGGACGCAGAGGTTCCATTAAATCATCCACAAGATTAAATCGGTTATATTCATTTTTATGATGAATACCAATCTGCGTGTTTAATCCATATCCCACACATACTCTTGCAATATATCCACGCAACACGGCATATCCGTAATCCAGCCCACTGTTCAATAAAATATCTTCATTGCCTCTTGAAAAAGAAGTTCCCATCAAAAGATTAAAATACACTTTTGCTGCATGTGCTTCTCTATTGCTTTTATCCCCATTCATGATTCCGGTTGAAAATTCTTCAATCATCCTGGTTCCTTCCAAATCATTTGTCAATCTGAAATATGCTTTGGATTGATTTTGAATTTTCACTGTTACAATATTTCTCCACAACTGTTCATAATATTCTTTGCTTTTTTCTATCTGATAGCCGATTACTTTTGACGCTCTGCTATGATTATCATAAGAACTATAATAGCCCGTTGGTAAATGCTTCTGATTGCATATCATTAACCCGATTCCCTGCTCCGACAACTGGCACAAAAGCCTTGCTGAAAGCATAGATGAAAGATTGTCCATAACGATCATGGAAATATCATCTAATGGTATCCATAGATCCTCCCCTTCTTTTGTAACAATCAGATTATTTAATTTCACTTTTATTGTTACTTCATTCTCAATCAATACCACCCTGAATGCCATATTTTCCCCCATAAGTAAAAAAAGAAGCACCCATCGGTGCTTCTGATTTCGGCATAAAGCCTTGTTTTAGTAGGTCTAAACAAATTACGTGACTGTAAAAAATTTGTTCTCTACGTATTTTATTATATTCCAACAAATATATTTTGTCAATCATATTATCACTTGTATTTCCATGATCTTCCATACGTAATTCTTCAAGGTCAACGAATTAACCTTGTTGCTTTAAATCCAGTAAAAATTCCGATGCAATAAATTTAGGGAGAAATAAACAAAAAACTTACTACGAAATCGTAGCAAGTTCTTCCTAGTGAGACACGGGGGATTCGAACCCCCGACAACTTGATTAAAAGTTATCTTTGTCTTTTTCACCATAATAAAAGAATCTTTTGTGTTATATGTTATTGTTTTCGATTTTAAGTTCAAAAATTTCTACTAATCTATGTTATTTCAATTTAGATATCTTTTACCCTACGTTTTTTGAATTTGATGATTCTTTTTCCTGTTCGGCTTTTGCCGCTCCGGCATTTGCCAGTAGTAAAATGCTGTCCTGCTCTCCCGGGCTGCATTGTCGGAAGTGTTCCAGAAGTTCTTGTTCCTGATCGGTTAGGGTTGGCGGTGCTTCTGGATTAAGATCTAATAGGTAGTCACTGGATATCTCTAAGTATTTGCATATTTTTATTATTGTTTCACCATTTGGTATAGTTCCATTTTTCCAACGGCTTGTTGGAGATTGGGCAAGCCCTGTGCCTTTTGCTAATTTGTTTAGCGTTAGATTCTTTTGTTTTAGAATCTTTTCTAAATTTTCATAAAACATTTGTTCCCTTTCTAAAAAAAGTTAGACTTTTTTGTCTTTTTTTCTTGACAGTGTATCTCGAAATGTCTATAATGTAATTATAAGGTAGACATTTTGAGATACATTTTTTCAAAGTTATCTCAATTATAACACAAAATCAAAATAATTTATATTACATTTTCATGGAGGTGCTGACATGAAATTAGAAATTACTATTACTAATGGTTTTCTTGAATATTTGAAAGATTTTGAAACTGCTGATTCTGCATATTTAGCGGCACAGGATGCTTTGTTTGATTCTCTTGATGCTGATGATAATCAATGGAATGCGCTTAAATCTGTGCGTGATTCTGCCTATTCTAATCGTGATGATTGTGCTGTAGTTCTTTCGCGGTTTTTAGTAAGTGTTAAAGGTTGGATATCTTTTGAAGCTGATGCTCCGGCTGATGCTCCGGCTGATGCTCCGGCTGATGTTCCGGCTGATGCTTCGGCTGATGCTCCAGCTGATGCTCCAGCTGATGCTTCAGAGGATATATTCCCGGTGATGTCCGCAAAATGTAAACTTTGCCCGTCCTGTGTGGATGGACGGTGTTTTTTCGTCCCGGACATTTACGATAGTGTGTTTCCTTGTCAGTCCCCTGCTTGGAATAACTTTTTCAAAAACGGCGGCTCTCACGGACCGGCACCCTGACGCGCGTTCTTCTCTTTGCGCATCCTTGGTTTAAGTCTTTTTAACCGACTGATACCGATTTATTGCCGAGAAAGGACAATCAAAGGTACATGTCCGTGATCTCCGTAGTCGCTGTGTGTATGTGTAAAAGCTGCTGTTTTGTAGTCTTGTGCGTATCCTTGTGGGTAAGCTTGTTTATATACCGGGGTAACGCGCTACAGCACACCGGGAAGTCACCTGTGGGGATCTTGCCGGGGTGCGTTATCCCGGTATATAAACAGCTTATCCATAGGATATGCATAGACGGAATGCAGTTTTTGCACATATGCATAGCGATTTTGAGAGGTAGCGGGATGGATCTGTGTTGGAGTTATGAGAAATACTTCCCCAATCGGTATCGGTTGGTTTTAATTGACAAGGTCATGGGGCGCGGTCATACCCTGCGCGCGGTCTGGGTGCCGGGCTATGAGAGCCGCCGCCTGATAGATATATTGCAAGCGGCCTGGTATTTAAACAGTGGCGGTAAGATCCGGAACGGTTTAGTCGATCATACGATGTTGATTCTGGATCAGATTGCAGAAAGGAGTCTTAACGCTGGTAAAGAAAAGTATAGCAAAATCCGTGCGGTTGACGCAGGAAGTTTATGATTACATCGAACAGCAGGCTGGGAATGGATTTAACGAAAAATTTGAAAATATAATCCTTGAAGCTAAAAAAGGTGAATCGGAACGGAAGAAAGAACTTGCACGGCTTGACAAAGAAATTGAGAAACAGCGTAAAAAGGAAGCGTTGTTGTTTGACCAATATCGTACATTAAATTATTTTTTCAGAGATTTTTTAACAGTGCAGCATACATTAGAACGGCTTAAAAGCCAGATAGAAAAAGCTGCTGATTTAAACGGACAGATGGAGGATTAAAGATGAATAAATTTAGAATTTTTCTGTATTACTCGGGACTTGTAGACATGAAAGCAACTGAAACAAGGGATGCCGTCAAGGGTGTATCCATGGAGTTTCTTTTTTACGGCGAACACGGGGAGCAGGTAGAACCTACCGTTTCCGCTGACGGAATATCCGGAACCAGACGCGGTAAATCATTTCTTTCGGAGGATAAGTTACATAAAGTCAGCTACGTGCCTGGTATTTATGACGGCACTTTTGAAATGACTGTCGGTAGTGATGGAAAGCCAGTCCTTAAACTGGTGGATGTGGACTTTGTTGACGCTGCTGTTATTTCCCCAAAAGATTCCGGGAAAGGGGCTAAGTAATGAATGAAACCGAAATTTTGGAAAATCAGGAAACTGCTCCGGCTGCTTCTCCTACTGTTGACGGCTCTACAGAGGAAAGCCGATCAGATGATATTGTATCTTCTGAGACTGTTCAGGTGATTGATACGCCGGAAGTTTTGGCTTCAAAGATGAGTTACAATGTTGCTGTTTTATTCGTCCTGTCAATGTTGGTGGGACTTATCATATTTCATATATTATCGCGGAGGTGGCAGACATGAATTTTGATAATGATATGTTTTCTACATATTTAACAGTTATTGCCGCTGGAATATCCGCAGGTTTTGTTCTCGGCTTTATATCGTGGGGCATAGGCTACGCGATTTATAGCATAATAAAATTTTTTAAGATGGCTTGACCATCAGAAGGAGGTTACCTATGGAAGCTATTTCAAGTGCAATGAAGACAGCCTTTGCTACTGTCCAGACGGATGTTACATCCATGATTACCGCATCTGCGCCTTATGCGCTGGGTATCATTGGCACAGTGCTTGCCGTAACAATCGGCATTAAAGTTTTCAAAAAGCTCACCGCGCAGGCGTAGTTTTTCGGAAAATAGTTATCACTCTAAAAAGGGTAAGGGATTTCAAGTGCCCTTACCCTTTTTTGTATCTCAATATTCACGCAGCATCATTCGGATCAGGAACTTGCTGCAGAAAAAATGAGATACATTAGAAACACTCGGAGAGTTTGCTACACACATACATTATTATCAGGATCATGATTATGATTTTTCCTGGTTCGTCCAGATCTGCTTTTTCTGGTTTCTGTTTTTGTGGTTCGGGCTTCGGCTGTGGTTGTGGTTTTTTGCCGTCCCTTCCGTAATGTTCCAGGTAATATTCCGGATCTCTTAATATGGTGTTTTGGTAGCGCCCTCTCCAATATCCTTTACTGTGTTTTTTTGGTGCGTATTTATTGTACCAGTAGTTTTTGTCCTTTTTATCGTCTGGCATAGTCATCTCCTCCTGTTTTGATTATAGCATACTGACATATTTAATTACGAGGATTTTTTATGAAGCGAATTTTTAAAAAGATTGTACCTATCTTATTATCTATGTTTATAGTTATCGGTGTTGTTTTTTCCAGTTACGACACTGCTAAGGCTACCGGAATGGAAGAATATTTGTATGTAACTTATTGGGATCTTATGAACACTCTCTATTCTATGTGTGGCTATGATATGAAAGTATCTGATAATCAGATCAAGAATCATGGTGTGACAGGTAAGCAGGCATGGAATAATTTCACGACATTTGTTGAGAATGCCGCGAAAATCCATTGGAAAGCTTTTTCCGAAGCCGGAAGTTCCGTTGTGAAAGAGTTGAAAAATCTTGTAAACACTGCTACGGAAAAAGGTATATCTATATCGCAGGATCTTTATGATATGCTCAAGGATGTGTTTGGGTATCAGGCTGAATATTATAATAAAAATGTTTGTTTTGACACTTCGTCTGTTGATTCTGTTAATGATTTTATTAAGTCCGTTTCCGGCTGTTATAACACGTCTCTTGCTGAAGCTGTTTATTCGGGTAAATGCCGTTTGTATGTTTTGAGTGGAATCAGATCGGGTAAAACTGGACGCATTGCTTTTGGTGTATTGTCTGATACAAGTTTTCCTTTGTTTATAACTTATGATAAGTCTAGTGGGCTTTATTCTCCTGCGTATAATTATAATGGTCGTTTGATAACGGTTGGGTCTTGTGGTAATTTTTGTTGCTCTGATGGTACGGTTGTTGATGATGTAAGCGTTGAGTTTTGGGAGAGTGCACCGTCTTTTATTATCAATGATGGTTGTTGGTCTGGAACTGATGTAGTAAGTGCGCAAGTGTCCGCCGGAGCTTGCCCGGCCGAAGTCCCAGATGTGAAGCCGTGGATTAAGTCCCCAGATATTCCTGATGAATTTCGTATTGTTAAGCCAGGTGAAGCACCTGGTCAAAAACCCGATCCAGATGAGCACCCCGATTGGCTTCCTGGTATAATCCCGTTTAAGCCTAAAACTCCGCAAAAACCGGAAGATCCTAAAGATCCTGAAAAACCGAAGCCTGACAAAGACAAAGATAAGGATAAAAAAAGGAAACCTGCTTGGAATCCTATTATTAATCCGCAAACCGGGAATGTTATTGATCCGGAGACTGGTCTTGACATTGATCCGGAAACGGGAAAACTTATTGATCCGGAGACTGGTAAGCTGATTGATCCGGATGATGCCGGATCTGGAGGCGGTGGTGGAGGTGGTATTGCTGATAAGCTGGGGAAATATGGAGATATAACGAAATTATTCCCTTTCTGTATTCCTTTTGACATTGTAAATCTGATCAAAGGCATGAGTGCAGAAAAAGCTCCGCCCGTTTTTCATTTTAAGTATTATTTTAAATCTATTAATTACACATTTAAAGTTGATGTCGATCTGTCTAAATATGCTAAATATATTAAATTGTTTCGCTATGGGATGCAGATTTTTTATATATTGGCGCTTATGTTTATGACAATCAGGATATCTAAATTATTTAGTTAGGAGTGATTTTATGCAACTACTTTACGGAATTATATTTGCTATGCTCGTGCTTTGCGTTGGTTTAGTTTTTAAAATTTTACCAACCAGTCCATTTCTTGCTTATCTTGGTGTGTCCGAGTTTAGCGAATATCTACCTTATATTAACTATTTTGTACCTATAGATGCTTTTATAGTAATATCGGAGGGCTGGCTTGTCGCTGTAACGGCATGGATTATCTTGAAATTTGCCCGAAAAGCTGTGACAACTGTTACAGAAATTACGCCCCTTATGTAGGAGGTTTTATGATTACTCTTTATTCTGGAACACCGGGTGCAGGAAAATCCCTGCATCTGGCATCCCGGTTATATCATTGGATGCAATACCGCCCTGCTCCGATCATCGGCAACTTCTCCTGTGATTTTAGCAGCATAAACAAACCGAAAGGTTCTTTCCTGTATATTGATAACGCTTTCCTTACTCCTGAGCGTTTAATAACGTTTTCCCGTAACTATTCTGAATATGTGGGGCGGCGTGTTAAAGAAGGGGAAATTTTGTTAGTGATCGACGAATGCCAGATCATGTTTAATGCCAGGGAATGGGGGCAAAAGAACCGTGCTGCATGGTGTAGTTTTTTTACCCAGCATCGAAAACTTGGGTATGAGGTTATATTGGTTGCGCAGTTTGACAGGATGCTTGATCGGCAGATTCGCAGCTTGATCGAATATGAGTGGGTACACCGTAAAGTCAGTAATTTCGGCGCTGCTGGAAAGCTTCTTTCCCTTTTTGCTGGTGGTAAATTATTTGTTGCGGTAAAAGTCTGGTACCCCATGAAAGAAAAAGTGGGAAGTGAATTTTTTGTAGCCCGTAAGAAATTTTATTCCATTTACGATACCTATGCTCTTTTCTCCGCTCCTAGTTGATTTATTTTGTGTATCTCAAAAAGTCCGGCGCTTCCGGTGCCAGGAAAATTTTTTGAGATACAACGAAGAACGGCACGCCCCGGACAAGATGTGACGCGGGGGATTGAGGGGGACCCGCGGCGCGGCTTGCCCGGGGTGTGACCACGGGGCTGTAATACGTGGTCTCAAATTACATAACTAATTCTCTTTTACTTCCGATGGTTACAGTGTTTAACGGCAATTTTGTCGTTTCGCGAAACGGGCTTTTCGCGAAAAAATATTTTATGGAAGGATGTGTGATTTTGGTCGATGTACGATTGATAAAAGACACCTATGTATACAACGAGTTCGATGAAGTCGAAAACACTTACTGGTTCGACTTTAAACAAAAAAAGTTCTTACATAACATTGATACATTTTATTATGCAGTTAAATTTAAACAGGATTTCACGGCAGATTCTAAAGATGCAAGGGTGAAAGATTTTCGGAGGAAGTTTGAAGCGCTTTCTCGTCAATGGGATGATCTGAATTCTTTTGACGCTTCTGTTTCGTTTTTTGTCCCGGGGATGCCGGATGCATTGAATTACTCTCCTTTTACTTATGCATTTTTTTACAATGTGAAATTGGAGTGTCCGGAGCTATTCGATATCTTTTTTGCTCCAAAAGTTCCACATTCGGCTGATAATGGTGATTCGAATACTTGTGAATGTGTCGTACAGATTCGCAGCTATATGTTATGGATGTATGGTGTTAAGCTTGCTTATGAGCGATCTTATGCATATGTGCAGGCTATAGCTGATTATTTCGGACTGGAAATTGATTTTGTCCAGGAAAACCGTGTGGACTTCTGCTGGCATTCTAACTATTTGAAAAATCCGGAAAAATTTTTTACTCCGGAAAATTTTTACAAGATGCGTGTGGATCGTTTTAAGGATGCACTTATACATACCAGTAAAAAAGGTAGTGAGAACTTTGAAATTGATTACCTTGCTATGGGAAAGCGTTCCCAGAAGATTTTTATAAGAATTTATTTGAAATCTAAAGAGGTTGTTGAAAAGGGTTACAAACCATGGTTTTTCAAGGTGTGGCTTTTTAATGGGTTAATTAATCGCTATGACATGTACTGTTATGAATATGCATTTTTGAAACATAGCTGGAAATCGTTAGATCTTGGCCGGTTGCAGTTTTACGCGGAGTATGGCAGACAGAAACACTATGTTGAGAAGTGCCGCCGGATTTTGGCGCAGGAAGAAACCATGTCCCCGGATTCATTGCACGCTTTTGCTGATCGTTTGACTCCGGCTGTGAACTTAATTATGAATGTTGAGTATCAGGTGATGCGGAAACATACAAAATCATATGAGTTAATCCCATTTTTTGATAATTCGGATAAGCTCACTGGAAAGCGAATTTATGATTTTTTAGATAACCGTAAGTTGATCTGTGATTATTTGACCAATAAAGTGTTTCGGTTGGTTGAACCTCATGAACCGGGAAAGAACGATTCCAATAAATCGCGCCGTGATCTGTGTGCATTTTGGAAAGCACTTCGTGGTTGTAGGTTAACAGATACTTTTGTTCCTCCGGATGATGTTGGGCTGGTTAGAACATATACACGAAAACTAAATAGTGAAATGGTAAAGTCTCGCGCAGTTAAGGCAGCTATAACTTATGGAATATACACACGTGGTATTAATAGTGATAGTCCTTTGACGGATTGTATAGAAGCATTATGTATGCTTAATGATAATGATATGCATGATGCTTATAATTATAAGTCAAAAAAAGTCCGCCAATTCAATGCGAATGAACTGACGGACACAATGGAAAATGCTGTTAAGCGTTCCAGTAACCTTATGTTGATAGATAAAGATACCGGAGATATAATTTTTAACTCTTAGCTTTGTTATAACATGAAAAAGCCGAAATGTAAAGGCGAATGTTGCAAAGTGGTGGTTATATCTCCTGATAAGGAGGGTTTTTATATGAATGTACAGATGGCTTTTAATTTGTTTTTGGTCGATCATGAGTCTTACTGTTCTGAACAGTCTATTGTATATTATCGGTTCAATGTGCAGAAATTTGTTGATTTTCTTTCCGATCAGCTTGGATCAGCGCCTGATCTGATCGAGTGTGATGTAATTTCTCGGGAGTTGGTGCTTGCATATCTCTCCCAGCTCCGGGGGACAGGATGTAAAAATACTTCTATCAATACTTATTTCAGAGCAGCAAAGGTGTTTTTAAACTATTGCATTAATGAAGGGTACTGTTCTTCTGATGTTCTACGGAAAGTAAAATTTCTGAAAAAGGATAATGCTCCTGTTTTGCCATTGACACAATGGGAAGTCGATGAGATTGATGGTTGTTTTAGTGAAAAGACAGAATGCGGTTTGCGTAATCTCTGTATTATACATTTAATGCTGGATGCTGGTTTCCGTCTCGGTGATGTGGTGTCCCTGACATTTAAGGGAATCAATTTTAAACTCAATTACCTGACAATTAAAGGTAAAGGGGATAAGTTCCGGACAGTGTTTCTTTGTCCCAAATTAAAACGGATGCTTTACCATTATTTGATCAAATACCGGGCTTACACTCCAGAAGATGATTTTCCGGTGTTTGCTCAGGTTGGAACAACTGAACCGATAACAGAAACATCTGTGAAAATGGTTTTTGCCAGATTAAAAAAGCGATCTGGTATAGATCGGCTGCATCCGCATCTGCTTCGGCATACATTTGCAACGTCTTTTATTATTGGTGGCGGCAATTTGGAATTTTTGCGCATGATGTTGGGACATAGTGATTATTCAACAACTAAAATGTATTTACATCTCGCTCAACAAGCTAAGATGTTGCACAGCGATATATACAGATTAGATTCAGTATTTTTTCAGGCTGGGTATTAAGGAGGAATTATGGATATAAAAGAATTTACTATAACATTGGATGAATATGTAGTCGTTGATCCTGTGGATGGTTTTTGCTACTTCTGGTCAAAGTCAGAATTTGAAGCAAATCTTTTTTATAAGGTCAATTGTTCGCTTCGCGCTTCTTTGATTCATGTGTAATGTATCTCAATATTAAATGGCTACGGTGCTGATCAGGAAAACTGGCTTTGATTTGTGAGATACATTTTGAAATGTATTACAATTTCTTTTCCTGGTTCCGGTTGCTGCAGAAAAAATGAGATACAACGAAAAAGGACTTCCATTTCTGGAAGTCCTTACTTTTTATTTATATTAAAACATATAATAAAAAGTTCTTAGTGAGACACGGGGGATTCGAACCCCCGACAACTTGATTAAAAGTCAAGTGCTCTAC
>ERZ773228.189-NODE-189-length-78918-cov-9.744684_pt1 | contig 78918 bp, 72 predicted proteins | sample MGYA00580524_ERZ773228 | MGnify/ENA primary metagenome ERZ773228 (study PRJEB29015, sample SAMEA2737768) | human gut metagenome | biome: human gut; feature: human-associated habitat; material: faeces | place: China | collected 2012 ... | reverse complement strand
GGCGCTATCCAGGGATAATCGGGCAAACAGGCGCATGGAGGCGATTTCGTACAGGGCATCTTCCATGGCACCGTCGCTCAGGTTGTACCAATGCTGCATGCAGTGAATACGCAGCATGGTCTCCAGCGGATAGGGCCGTCGGCCATTGCCCGCCTTGGGATAAAACGGCTCGATGACAGCGGTCATATTCTGCCATGGCAGAATCTGCTCCATGCGGGAGAGGAAAATCTCTTTTCGGGTCTGACGGCGCTTAGTGCTGAATTCACTATCGGCGAAGGTGAGTTGATGGCTCATGATGTCCCTCTGGGATGCGCTCCGGATGAATATGATGATCTCATATCAGGAACTTGTTCGCACCTTCCCTAACACAATGGCCGGGGATGGTTCGGAAGAAAGCATAAAACTGAATTTCTCCGATATTAAGGATTTCGAACCTGAACAGGTTGCCCGCCAGATCCCCCAGCTCCGCGCCATGCTGGCCATGCGTAATTTATTACGCGACCTCAAATCCAATCTCCTTGATAACGCCACTTTCAGAAAAGAACTCGAGAAAATTCTTAAAGACCCGGCGCTGTCTCAGGAATTACGCGACGAAATGAGTGCACTGGCCCCGAAATAAGCGGCATGTGTAATTTAATGGATTAACCGGGAATATGCTGATGTCTGTGAATACTGAAACCGCCTCCGCGCAGGGGCAGACCACCGTACTGGAAAAAGAGGGCGTTTACGCCTCCCTGTTTGAAAAAATCAACCTGACCCCGGCCTCCAGCCTGGGGGATATCAATGCGTTTCTGGATGACGCCGCGCTTTCTGACGCTCCGGCGGGTGAACGCCTGACGGCGGCGATGCAGGTGTTTATGGACTGCATCCGCAAATCCGGTCAGCCGGTGGAGAAGCTCGACAAAACGCTGATTGACCACCATATCGCTGAGCTGGATTTCCAGATCAGCCGTCAGCTGGATGCCGTAATGCATCACCAGGAGTTCCAGAAGGTGGAGTCCCTGTGGCGCGGCCTGAAGCAGCTGGTGGACAGCACCGACTACCGCCAGAACGTGAAAACCGAAATTCTGGATGTGTCGAAAGAAGATCTGCGTCAGGACTTTGAAGACGCGCCGGAACTTATCCAGAGCGGCCTCTACTGGCACACCTATACCGCCGAATACGACACCCCGGGCGGCGAGCCGATTGGCTCCGTGATTTCATCCTATGAATTTGACGCCAGCCCGCAGGATGTGGCGCTGCTGCGCAACATCTCTAAAGTGTCAGCTGCCGCACATATGCCGTTTATTGGCTCTGTCGGTCCGAAATTCTTCCTGAAAGATTCGATGGAAGAGGTCGCTGCAATTAAGGATATCGGCAACTACTTCGACCGCGCGGAATACATCAAGTGGAAATCGTTCCGCGACACCGACGACGCCCGCTATATCGGCCTCGTGATGCCGCGCGTGCTGGGGCGTCTGCCGTATGGCCCGGACACCGTACCTGTACGCAGCTTTAACTACGTTGAGCAGGTGAAAGGCCCGGATCACGAGAAATACCTGTGGACTAGTGCGTCGTTCTCCTTCGCGTCAAACATGGTAAAGAGCTTCATCAATAACGGCTGGTGCGTGCAGATCCGTGGCCCGCAGGCGGGCGGGGCGGTGAAAGACCTGCCTATTCATCTGTACGATCTGGGCACCGGCAACCAGGTGAAAATCCCGTCTGAGGTGATGATCCCGGAGACCCGCGAGTTCGAGTTTGCCAACCTCGGCTTTATCCCGCTCTCGTATTACAAAAACCGCGACTATGCCTGCTTCTTCTCGGCGAACTCCGCCAGAAACCGGCGCTCTATGACACCGCAGATGCTACGGCCAACAGCCGCATCAACGCCCGTCTGCCGTACATCTTCCTGCTGTCGCGTATTGCGCACTACCTGAAGCTTATCCAGCGCGAAAACATCGGCACCACCAAGGACCGCCGTCTGCTGGAGCTGGAGCTGAATACCTGGGTGCGTAGTCTGGTGACGGAAATGACCGATCCGGGCGATGAGTTGCAGGCTTCTCATCCGCTGCGTGACGCGAAGGTGGTGGTGGAAGATATCGAAGATAACCCGGGTTTCTTCCGCGTGAAGCTGTTTGCGGTGCCGCACTTCCAGGTGGAAGGCATGGATGTGAACCTGTCTCTGGTGAGCCAGATGCCTAAAGCGAAAGCGTAAGGCGGTAGCAGGGATGAAAATTTATCGTCCGCTGTGGAACGAGGGGGCGTTGCTGTCCCCTCAGCAGTTCCAGCAACAGTCCGAATGGGAAACGTTTCGCAGTACAGGCGTGGCGGCGCTCTCCTCGCCGTTTGCGTGGGGCGTTGAGCAGGTGGAATTTGATGAAAGGCTGCTGGGTACGGGTCTGATTCAGATTACACAACTGCGGGTCTGGCTGCCGGATGGCACGCTGGTGGATACGTCAGTCAGCGATCTGCCTCCGGAGCCGCGCGAACTGGATTTATCGCAGCATTCAGACGCGGTTACGGTGGTGATTGCCCTGCCGTTGATGCAGTCCGGACTGAATAACGTGCTTCAGGAAACGGCGGTGGCCGATCGGCCGCTCCGTTACCGTGAAGAGTGGGTGCATGTTCAGGATGCGTTTGGCAGCGAAGAGGAATCTGTCGCCGTTGCCCGCTTTAATCTGGCGATCCGTTTTGAGCATGAGGATAACGCGTCGTGGCAGTGCTGTCCGGTTGCACGGCTGATCCGGGACGGGCAGGGGAGCTGGCGTCATGATCCGGCATTCATTCCGCCTATGGCCCTGTTTTCTGCCAGCCCGGCGATGCGGGAAAGGCTGGTGTTACTGAACCGCCAGCTTCGCTCCCGCCGCCAACGGTTGATGTCCATGCGTCGGGAAAGTAATGAGCGCCTGGCGGATTTTGCTGTGGCGGATGTTTCTCTTTTTTGGCTTCTCAATGCGCTTAACTCTCATGCCAGGGTGCTGGTGGAGTTTGAACGTTTTCCGGCTCGCCATCCGGAACAGGTGTGGTCGGAGCTTGCGCGGCTTGCGGGCAGTATGCTGACGTTTTCTCTGGACAGCGATCTGGACGCAATCCCTGGCTATGACCACGCCCGGCCTGAAATGACGTTTCCACCGTTGTTTGAACTGATCGCCGGTTTACTGGAAGCTAGCCTGCCGTCCCGTGTGATAGCGCTGGAGATGTCCCGTCCTGACGCCCAGACCTGGAAAGCCTCGCTGCACGACATCCGGCTGCGTGAAGAAGCCGATCTCTGGCTCTCTGTCCGGTCTGACGTTCCGGCCTGGCAGGTGGCGGAGAAATTCCCGACATTATGCAAGGCGGGTTCCCCGGATGATGTGAATGCGATTTCCACCGTTGCGCTGCAGGGGATCCCACTCATTGCCGTGAATCGCGTGCCTGCTGCGTTACCGGTGCGAATGGAGAACCAGTACTTCGCGCTGGACATGGAAAGTGCTGCGGCACGGGACATGCTGGAGCAGGGGATATGTATGTTCTATGTGCCTGCTTTGCTGGGACAGCTTGAACTTGAACTGTTTGCGGTACTGCGATCATGAGAAAAGAAACCGATATCGATGCTCTGATGGCGGAGACCTGGCTCACCGTCACCCTGCTTAAGCAGGGGGCAACAACGCCTGACGGGAATGTGCTGTACGACACCTGCTGCAAACATGTGGAAAGCGTGCGCGAGGCGCTGGATCGTGCAGGATATGATGAAGCCAGTATCGATCATATCTCTTATGCGCAGTGTGCGCTACTTGACGAAGTGGTCATGAGCAGAAAACTGCCTGACGGGGCAGATGCTGATGCGGGCCAGGTAGCCTGGCGAAAAGCGCCGCTACAGGCGCGCTATTTTGGGTCGCTGCACGCAGGTGAAGCCCTGTGGGATCGTATTGCGGAAGTATTGCGCCAGCCAGCGCCAAACATGGCCGTTCTGACCTGCTATCACCGGGTGCTCGCGCTGGGATTCCAGGGGTTGTACAGCATGGGTTCTGTCAGCCAGACCCAGCGTGAAGAGGCAATGAAAGCGCTTGCTGAGCGGGTTCCGCCTCTTGATGCCGGCCTTTCTCTGGTGGTTCGCAGGACCGGAAAACACCGTTACAGCCTGCTGCGCTCTGTCTGGTTCTGGATCGCGGCGGCGGCGGTAATCACCGGTGCCGTATGGTGGGGCGGTCATCTCTGGCTCCAGGCTCTGCTGTCCGCGCAGTTACCGGAGTTGCCCCATTAATGCGTAAATCGGTCATGGTTTCTCTGATATTCCACGTACTGGCGGGTGCCGCGGCGCTTTTATGGCTTCTGTGGGGCTTCGTTCCGGCAGGCTCACTGTTTAAAGGCGTGATGACGCTGTGCATTGTTGCGCTGGCAATCTGGCAGATCCGGCGAAAAAGCCGTTTTAGCCAGGCTCAGGGCAATGGCGGGTCTGGTTTTGATCTGCCCGTACTTGCTGATGCGGGTCCGGTTGTTCTTGTCTGCGGAGACAGACTGGATGCCCTGTTCGGGGAGCATACTCTGCGTAAAACAGCGCATGGCTGGTGGCTGCGGGTGAATGACGTCAGCAGGCTCAGTGATATCGTGCGCGATATTCAGGAGCGGCAGCCGCGCCAGGCCGGACAGATCGCCGTTATGTATGCCACCCACCCCGACGGGCACCAGGATGAAGCGGTGCTGCGCGCGACCCTGAAAGTGTTGCGCCAGCAGATGAAACAGCTGAGCCTGATCGCCGGATTCTCACCGCCGGTGATCCTGAGCGGTGAGTTTTCCGGCCCTGAAACCCCGTGGGTTATTGTCCATGGCGACAAACCGGTTGTTTACCCTGTTGATGAGACGCCACAGGCTACGGACGACTGGCAACAGGCAAATCGTCTGGCGCTGATGCCTGTGCTGCGGGAAGGCTTTGCTTTTATGCGCACCCTTCTTATGGATGAACTGGCGAAAGAAGATCGGTTATTTCCGCCGGTCCACCCGTTTGCGGTGGCTCTGAAAAGCGGGGGCGCTTCAGCCAGCAATACGTCTTTATGGGCACTCTGGCTTTGTCGCCTGACACACCTGCTTCTGCCGCAGACAGACGAAATAGCGGCGGCATCCGGTCGTTTTCCTGATGCGGTACTACCGTTGCTCACGCCTTACTGCGCACCTGTTCAGGGCGGGAAGCGCACCCGCCGTCTCATTGTGTGGGTCCTGGCCTGCGTTCTTGCTGCCCTTGGTTTTTCTGCCATGAATAACGCGGCGCTGATCCGCCAGGTGGGAATGAATCTACAGCGCTGGTATGCCATCCCCATGAACCATTATGAGCCGAAGGCGCAGTCACTTGCCGCACTGAAACAGGACGCCCTTCTGCTGGAGCGCTGGCAGCGGCAGGGGGAACCGCTCAGGTATGCGCTGGGCTATTACCCCGGTCAGCGTCTGTGGCTGGCGTTACAGAAGGCGATTGACACGTATGTGCCGCCACCGGCTCCCGCCATGGAACCGGTACCGAAAATCATCCGCCTCGACAGCATGTCACTGTTCGATACCGGAAAGTGGGCGCTTAAACCCGCCTCAACAAAGCTGCTGGTGAACTCACTGGTGGGGATCAAGGCGAAGCCCGGCTGGCTGATTGTGGTGGCGGGCCATACCGACAGCACCGGGGATGACCAGTCCAACCAGGTGCTGTCGCTTAAGCGCGCGGAGTCGGTGCGCGACTGGATGCGGGATACCGGCGACGTGCCGGAAAGCTGTTTTGCGGTGCAGGGCTATGGTGAAAGCCGTCCTGTCGCCACCAACGACACGGCTGAAGGTCGGGCGCTGAACCGCCGTGTCGAAATCAGTCTGGTGCCGCAGGCGAATGCCTGTCAGGCGCCGGGCACGACCCATGCGTCATCGCAGGATGATGGCGCTGATAACAATGTAACGGAGTAATTAACATGGCAATTCCAGTCTATCTGTGGCTGAAGGACGACGGCGGCGCGGACATCAAAGGGTCCGTGGACGTGAAAGATCGTGAAGGCAGTATCGAAGTGGTGGCCCAGGAGCACAACCTGTACATCCCGACCGATAACAATACCGGCAAGCTGACCGGCACCCGTATCCACACCCCGTTCCTGTTCACCAAGGAAATCGACTCCTCCAGCCCGTACCTGTACAAGGCGGTGACGACCGGCCAGACCCTGAAATCGGCCGAGTTCAAATGGTACAGAATCAATGACGCAGGCCAGGAAGTGGAGTACTTCAACACGAAGCTTGAGAACGTGAAGCTGGTGAAAGTGAATCCGAAGATGCATGACATCAAGGACCCTTCTTTCGAGAAGCACAACCACCTCGAGCAGATTGAACTGCGTTACGAAAAAATCACCTGGACCTACAAAGACGGCAACATCATTCATTCCGATTCCTGGAACGAACGTACCACTGCGTAAGTGCCCCGAGCAGACGGTCAGCCGTCTGCTTTTTTTGCTGAACGCCTGCACTGACGGGTGGTCAGCAAAGAAAAACACAAACTGCCTGCCCGACCTGATGCGCTTTGGGTTCCTGAATAACAGGGAACAGCGACGGGCGGTAGCGTGTCCGGAACTGATAAAGAGAGAGTCTCATGGAAAATCCAGCCATCCTGTTACGCCGTCTTAACCCTTACTGTGCCCGCGCGATGGAGGGGGCCGCTTCCCTGTGCCAGACCCGCGCCCATGCGGAAATCCTGCCTGAGCACTGGCTGCTGAAACTGCTGGAGCAGGGTGAGGGCGACCTGACGGTGCTGGCGCGGCGCTACGAATGGGATATGGATACGATATGGCAGGATATGCTGGGTTTTCTGGACAGCCTGCCACGGTCAGTGCGCAGCCGTCCGCAGCTTTCGGAGGGCGTGCAGTCACTGATGCAGGACGCCTGGCTGCACGCCTCGCTGGCGGGGGAAGAGCATATCCGCAGCATTCACCTCCTGATGGCGCTGGTGGAAAAACCGAAACTGCTGCGCTGCGACGGCCTGTGGCCGCTGCTGACGCTGGCGCAGAGCCAGCTTGAGCGCCTGCGTGGACTTCTGGATGCGCAGTCGGATGAACGCCCGGAGGTGCAGCAGGAAGCGGAGCTTACGCAGGGTGATGAGGTGGAGTTTGTCGGCCGTCCGGTGAATGCGGATATAACAGGAGAGCTGAACCCGGCGTTGCAGAATGCGCTGGACAGGTTCACCCTCGACGTCACCGCCCGCGCCCGTGAGGGCAGAATCGACCCGGTCTATGGCCGCGACAATGAAATCCGCCAGATGGTGGACATTCTTTCCCGGCGCCGCAAGAACAACCCGATTCTGGTCGGCGAACCGGGCGTCGGCAAGACCGCGCTCGTGGAAGGACTGGCGCTGCGCATTCATGAGGGCAATGTGCCGGACGCGCTGAAGCCGGTCGCGGTGCGCACCCTTGACCTCGGCCTGTTACAGGCCGGGGCGGGTGTGAAGGGGGAATTCGAGCAGCGCCTGAAAAACATCATCGACGCGGTGCAGCAGTCACCCCTGCCGGTTCTGCTCTTCATTGACGAGGCGCACACCATTATCGGCGCGGGCAACCAGGCGGGCGGCGCCGATGCGGCCAACCTGCTGAAACCGGCGCTCGCCCGCGGTGAGCTCAGAACCATCGCCGCCACCACCTGGAGTGAGTACAAACAGTACTTTGAGCGCGACGCCGCGCTGGAGCGTCGTTTCCAGATGGTGAAGGTGGACGAACCGGACGACGACACCGCCTGCCTGATGCTGCGCGGACTCAAGTCACGCTACGCGGAGCACCATGGCGTGCATATTACCGATGAAGCGGTTAAAGCTGCCGTCACGTTGTCCAGACGCTATCTGACCGGACGCCAGCTTCCTGACAAGGCGGTGGATTTGCTGGATACCGCCTCTGCCCGTGTCCGTATGAGCCTGGATACGGTGCCGGAGCCGCTGACCCGCATGAAGGCGCAGCTCACGGCACTGGCTATGGAGAAGCAGGCGCTGCTGGAGGATATCGCGGTGGGCAACACCGCCCACGGCGAACGTCTGGCGGCCATTGAACAGGACGAAATCCGCATCATCCTGCAACTCGACGAACGGGAAATCCAGTACGGCCAGGAGCTGGCGCTGACGGAACAACTGCTGGCCTGCCGGGCTGATATCTCCCGTCAGGCGGAGATGGCGGACCTGCAACAGCAACTGAGCGATATACAAAAGCATACCCCGCTGCTGGGGCTGGATGTGGATGCGCGTACCGTCGCCACCGTTATCGCCGACTGGACGGGCGTACCGCTCTCTTCCCTGATGAAGGACGAGCAGACGGAACTGCTGAGCCTTGAGCACAGTCTGGCGAAACGCGTTGTCGGTCAGGACAGTGCACTGAATGCCATTGCGCAGCGCCTGCGCGCCAGCAAAACCGGTCTGGCGCCGGAGAACGGCCCGCAGGGCGTGTTCCTGCTTGTGGGGCCGAGCGGCACCGGCAAGACCGAAACCGCCCTGGCGCTGGCCGATGAACTGTTCGGCGGCGAGAAGTCCCTTATCACCATCAACCTCTCGGAATACCAGGAGCCACACACCGTCTCGCAGCTCAAGGGCTCACCGCCGGGCTACGTGGGTTACGGTCAGGGCGGCATTCTGACCGAAGCCGTCCGTAAGCGCCCCTACAGCGTGGTGCTGCTGGATGAAGTGGAAAAGGCGCACCGGGATGTGATGAACCTGTTCTACCAGGTCTTTGACCGGGGCTTCATGCGCGACGGCGAGGGACGGGAAATTGACTTCCGCAACACGGTGATTCTGATGACCTCTAATCTCGGCAGCGACCTCATCATGCAGATGCTGGAGGAACAGCCGGAGGCGACAGAGCCGGATCTGCATGAACTGCTGCGCCCTGTCCTGCGGGACCACTTCCAGCCCGCGCTGCTGGCGCGCTTCCAGACGGTGATTTACCGTCCGCTGGCGCAGGCAGCGATGCGCACCATCGTGGAAATGAAGCTGGCGCAGGTCAGTAAACGCCTCAACCGTCACTACGGTATGAAGACCGATATCCACGAAAGTCTGTACGACGCACTGACCGATGCCTGCCTGCTGCCGGACACCGGGGCGCGCAATGTTGACAGCCTGCTGAACCAGCAGATTCTGCCGGTGCTGAGCCAGCAGCTGCTGATGCATATGGCGGCGGGGCAGAAGCCGCAGCATCTTACATTGGGTTGGGATGAGGAGGAGGGGATTGTGCTGGCATTTGACGAACAAGCAGAAGGAGAAGCCTCATGAACAGTTCCCTGGTCAACCAGGCAACCGATGCGGTACAACAGCTGCTGGGCCAGTCACGTTACCGGGTTGATGTGCATGGATGCGGCGATTTCCTGGATGTTCTGCGTTACAACGCGGTTGAGTCACTCAGCCAGCCATGGCGGTATGATGTGACAGTCACCTGTTCTTCTGCGGATATTGCCTGCGACACGTTACTGCTGAAACCGGCGTCATTTACTTTTCAGACCCCGATGTTTGACGGGGCACCGGCGCTGCCGGTCCGGACGGTTTATGGGGTGGTGGCGTCATTTCGCCGGATTTCCACGTCAAATGACGAGACCCGTTACGCACTGAAGATCGTTCCCCGCATCGCGCTTTTGGGTTTTACAAAGGGCAGTCAGATTTACCTCAACCAGTCGGTAACGGAAGTGGTTGAACAGGTACTGTGTAAACACGGCCTGGAAGGACCTGACTTTGAGTTCCGGCTCTCAAGGGAGTACCCGGCTCGGGAGCTCATCACCCAGTGGCGGGAAACTGACCTTGAATTTATTCAGCGCCTGCTGGCTGAAGTCGGTATTTACTGGCGTTATGAAATGGACAGCCGTCTTGAACAGGATGTGGTAATTTTTCAGGACAGCCAGCAGCAGTATGAATTTGGCCTCACGCTGCCATTGCGCAGCCAGGCCGGGATGAGTGACTGCGGCCAGGAGAGCATCTGGGGTATTCAGACCGCATACAATGTGGTGAGCGGGAGTGTGGTCACCCGTGACTACAACTACCGCGAAGCGCTGATGCCTCAGGACAGCGCCGAAAGTATTTTCAGCAAGGAAGGGATCACCACCGGGGAAACGTACCATTACGCGGAACCCTTCCTGTCAGCAGGTGATACTGAAAGTACAGAGACCGGGGCATACTTCGCTCGTCTGCGTCACGAACGCATTCTGAACGCGCAATATCGCGTCAGCGGGCATTCTTCCAGTCCGCTTCTGGTCCCGGGTCAGGTACTGGAAACGGACGGCACGTTACCCGATGCCGTCAAGGAAGGCATCGTCATCACCACGGTGCGCACTCGCGGTTCACGCAAAAGTAGCTTTACGCTGAGGTTTGAGGGTATCCCCTACAGCGAAACCGTCTGCTGGCGTCCGGCACTGCTCAGTCGTCCGGTGATATCCGGTTCGTTGCCTGCCCGGGTGGAAAGCACACAGAAAGGTGACACCTATTCCTGGCTCGACCCGGACGGGCGATACCGGGTAAAACTGGACTTTGACCGCAGCAGCACTGAACACGGTTATGCCTATTTGTGGCTGCGGCTGGCTAAACCGTATGCCGGTGATACGTACGGATTCCACTCCCCGCTTATCGACGGAACTGAAGTGGCCGTCGTTTTTGACGGCGGAGACCCGGATCGTCCCTACATCGCTTATGCCCTGCATGATTCAGAACATCCGGACCATGTCACCAGTGACAATCATACGCGGAACGTGTGGCGTACCCCGGCGAACAATAAGCTGCGGATGGAGGATAAGCGCCAGGAAGAGCATATCAAGCTCGCGACAGAATATGGCAAAACGCAGCTGAATATGGGTCATCTGGTCAACGGCCAGCGAGAAAAACGCGGTGCCGGTTTTGAATTGCGTACGGACGAATTTGGTGCAGTACGTGCGGCAAAGGGTCTGTTCCTGACGGCGGATGCCCAAGCCAAAGCCCAGGGGCCGGTGCTGGAAATGGCTCCTGCCATCAACCAGATTAACCAGGCCAACAGCCAGATGCAGGCGCTGAATAGTGCTGCTGAAGCCGCCGGAGCGCTGGTCTGTGATATCAGTACCCAGATTAGTCTTGTGACGGACAAAATCAAAGATCTCCAGTCTGCGGTCCTGCTGGGTAGCGCTCCGCAGGGGGTGGCACTGTCCTCAGGTGAACACCTTCAGCTCAGTAGCACCCGCAACACCATGATCAATGCAGGTCAGCATCTTGATATCGGTGCGATGAAAAATCTGTCCGTCACGGCAGAAAAAGCTCTCGGTCTGTTTGTCCATAAAGACGGGGCTAAACTGGTTGCGAATCAGGGAGATATTGAAATTCAGGCTCAGCACAACACGATGGCCCTGTTTTCAGAAAAGCAGCTGACGGTGACCAGCAGTGAAGACGAAATCATCATCAGCACCCCGAAAACGCTGACGCTGAACGGTGGTGGGTCTTACCTGAAGCTGAACCAGAACGGGATAGAGCATGGCTCAGAAGGGATGATGATAATGAAAGTTGCAATGTATCTGGTTCCCGGTACTCCTGCGAGTCTTCCCTACGACACTCCCGATTTTCCGTTAACCTCTTTAAATCTGGGCGCTAACAACGAGCCAGGAACGGATAATTCGGACTCATCGAAAAATGGTGATCAAAATCGACAGAAACAACCTGAAAAGGATTCTGTTAAAGGTTCTGCAAAACGGGCATGTGATTAACACGGAGGTTTTTTATGGCAGCAGTTATACCTAAACAGAGTTTTCCCGTTCCTTCAGATGCTAAAGGCCAACCGTTCACTTCTGCAGAAGAACTGTTATCGAAGCTTGAGCGGGAAAGTTCAGGTCTGTATCTGGTAGGAAGCCAGGGAATGTGGCATGGCGGTATTCATATTACCGATGCCACCATCCCCTGGTGTGCCCTTGGGACGGAGAGTGCGGAAGAAAAAGCCTACCGTAACGGGGAGCCTTATAAAGGGGAGCAATTTATCCGTTGCATGGCTGATGGTGAGATAGTCGCATGGCGCGTGTGTAAGGACTATGAAAATGCCGCTATAGAGTGGCGAGGTGAAAACCTGTTTTACTCAACCTCGTTTGTACTGGTAAAGCATTACATCCAGCCGGGTGAGACAAAAGACAGCGAACTGACATTTTTCACCCTATATATGAACCTGGCCCCTTTTGCTGCATATAAACAGTTGGATGATCTTCATGGCAGAATAGTGTCGAGCCGCCAGCGCTATTATAAAAGCAAGGATGATCTGCAGGGGGGGCGGGCAGCTGGAAATCTGAGAGCAGGCACAATTGTCATGCTAAGCAACAATATTGTAACCCGCAGCAGCGACAGACGTCAGTTCACGGAAGTTTCTATTTCTACTGAGACGAAAAATGCAGCCGGAGAAATACTCGTCGCGGGCACTAAGGTCTGGACGGTTTCTGACCAAGGTTCTCTGAAAGCATCTGTGTCGGCCCCCGTTCCGTCATGGTGGACAAAATGTACGCCACCTTACACTAATCAGCCGGAAGGTGCGATTAACTGCACTTCGCGTACCGTCCTGAATTACTATCTGAGTAGTGAAGATGTATTGCAATACACCAGTGCAGGCACATTGCCGGCAGATATTCCGCTCTCTTATGAATCCGGTAATACCACGCAACAACTTACCCGCCCCGGCAAAAACGCTGAAGACGCATCCAGAACATTCAGTCTGGTCACTCTTGGACGCGATCTGGGTAAGATGAAAAAGGGCGATCGGGTATGGGTGGTATCCGACGATGACAACCTTGCGCCAGTTACTCCGGCAGCATCAGGCAGTGCGCCTGTCTTTAATGATGTGCATGTTCCGGCCACGCCAGTGCCTGTCAGTGCCGGAGACAGTCTCGGGCATATGGGCTTTTGTCAGCTACCGGAAGAAAACGGTAAGCACTCACGTTACCAGGTACATATTGAGTGCCTGAGTATGGATGATATGGAGAAATTCATTACCAATCCCGGTAATGTGGGGAACGATTCACCGGTTTACCTGGCCTGGCAGAAAGATGCAGCTTTATCTGACAAGGGGGATACCGGAATGACAGCAAGTAATCGTAAAACAAAGATATCAGGAATTCTGACACTTGCAAGAGTCCCTGGTGTTGATGCTGCCGGGAATGCTCTGTCTAGTAACAAGGATGCGGCCTGGTTTCAGATACGCCCTGAAGGCGGCTGGCTGGCTGCCGGTAGTGTGCAGAAACTGTCACAGTATGCGTTAGGTGAACTGGGCTTTGTCACATTGAATAAGGCACCGGAAAGCTTTGACCTGCTTGACGGCATAAAACAGCCGAATAATGTGGTGAAGGGAATACTTGAACAATTGTATAAAGTGGCCCAGGAAGAAACCCGGCCTGCCCATGCGCTGAATAAATATAATTACGAGCGCCTGCTGAAACTGATAGACAGTAACCAGGATGGGCACTACTCAGAGCAGGAGTATCTTCAGGCGGTGCATAATGTGTCCTACCGGGAACGTCTGTACCGTATTATTGCGAAGCACGGAAGTGAATGGTATTACGGCAAGGATGATCCGCTGTGGAAAACCTACCTGGATACGCTGACCAAGGATGCGCCAGCCTGGAAAACGTATCTGGAAACCTTCATTGATAAGATGACGTGGATGAAAACGGTGACTGAGAAGGGAGTGTCACTGGGGCCGGAATTGTGGCATATGCATCCGGTGGTGTTTTTGAGTGCAATGGTGGATGAAGATGAGATGGCCCTTAAATGGTTACAAGTACCGAAAGGGCAGCTTACTTTCGATGCTGAGGGAAATGATATTGATACTAGTCCATGGTTTAGTCGTAAAATTCATTGGCCTGGTGGTGTATCGGGTGTGACGATTGGTCGTGGGTATGATCTTGGTCAACAAGCTTCGGCAAATGCTGATCTTGTTCAGATTGGTGTCACTGACCCCTTTAAGTCTTGGCTTGTTGGTTCTCAGGGATTATCTGGGGCAGGCGCTCAATCTAGGTTTAATTCGGCTTCAGAGGATATACGGAATTCTACAATAACACGAAAACAACAATATGATATATTTATGATTAGTTATCAAAGGTTAGAGGACGATGTTAAAAGAATATGTCAAAAGCCAGATACAATTCGTGTCTACCACTCAAATCCCCAAGCAACTCCTGAACAAGCATGGAGTGATATCCCAGAGAAGATAAAAGAGATTCTCGTTGACCTTCGATATAGAGGTGATTATACACCCCGTGCCAGATCTCTTATACAGCGGTATGCATATTCGGGAGATTTAAACTCATTTGGTAATGTTTTATCTACCCGAAGTAATTGGCAAAATGTCCCAGAAGAAAGATTTAATCAGAGAGTGTCTTTTTATGAGAACTAAAGTATTGTTGGTTTGTGGTTTTGTTTTTTATTCAGTGAATGTTCTTGCTGCCTTTAGTGATGTTGAAAATAAACAACTGTCAGAGATAAACTCTAAGTCAGAGCATTTAAAAAAGACTGCTATACATTTATTGGATCAGTCTCAGTTAGATCAAGTTCGAAACAATCCAGATAAAAAAAAATTAATTGACGCCCTTAGAGTATCGTGGGATTTTACTATTGAAAATAGGTGTGCGCTAGAGACGTCAGAATCACATGGCACTGATGCAGAAATTTCCGAAGTTAATAATTGTTTGACTAAAGGGTATAAGGAGGAAAAAGAGTATTTTGATAATATGCTACCCTAATGGATGAAAATTGACGATTCGGCAAGAACATTCAGTCTGGTCACTCTTGGACGTGATCTGGGTAAGATGAAAAAGGGCGATCGGGTATGGGTGGTATCCGACGATGACAACCTTGCGCCAGTTACTCCGGCAGCATCAGGCAGTGCGCCTGTCTTTAATGATGTGCATGTTCCGGCCACGCCAGTGCCTGTCAGTGCCGGAGACAGTCTCGGGCATATGGGCTTTTGTCAGCTACCGGAAGAAAACGGTAAGCACTCACGTTACCAGGTACATATTGAGTGCCTGAGTATGGATGATATGGAGAAATTCATTACCAATCCCGGTAATGTGGGGAACGATTCACCGGTTTACCTGGCCTGGCAGAAAGATGCAGCTTTATCTGACAAGGGGGATACCGGAATGACAGCAAGTAATCGTAAAACAAAGATATCAGGAATTCTGACACTTGCAAGAGTCCCTGGTGTTGATGCTGCCGGGAATGCTCTGTCTAGTAACAAGGATGCGGCCTGGTTTCAGATACGCCCTGAAGGCGGCTGGCTGGCTGCCGGTAGTGTGCAGAAACTGTCACAGTATGCGTTAGGTGAACTGGGCTTTGTCACATTGAATAAGGCACCGGAAAGCTTTGACCTGCTTGACGGCATAAAACAGCCGAATAATGTGGTGAAGGGAATACTTGAACAATTGTATAAAGTGGCCCAGGAAGAAACCCGGCCTGCCCATGCGCTGAATAAATATAATTACGAGCGCCTGCTGAAACTGATAGACAGTAACCAGGATGGGCACTACTCAGAGCAGGAGTATCTTCAGGCGGTGCATAATGTGTCCTACCGGGAACGTCTGTACCGTATTATTGCGAAGCACGGAAGTGAATGGTATTACGGCAAGGATGATCCGCTGTGGAAAACCTACCTGGATACGCTGACCAAGGATGCGCCAGCCTGGAAAACGTATCTGGAAACCTTCATTGATAAGATGACGTGGATGAAAACGGTGACTGAGAAGGGAGTGTCACTGGGGCCGGAATTGTGGCATATGCATCCGGTGGTGTTTTTGGAAGCGATGAAGCCATCTGATAATGGTGTGACATATGAACAATTGAAAAAAGTTTTTCCACAAGCTTCAGATGAAGATCTGAACACTGTTGTTGAAGAGTTAAGAGGGAAACTTACAACATTTAAATTGGATACACCAATAAGGCTGAGACATTTTTTCGCTCAAATTAAAGGTGAGGTTGGTGCTCAAATGAAAGGAAAAACCGAAAGTTTTCAATTTTCCCCTGCTACGCTGAGATCGTTTAGCTCTTATTATCGGGCAAATCACACCGAATCTGAAGAGGATGGTTATGAGAAAAATTCGGCAGGGAGAATTATTCGCGGAGCTAATGAGCAGGCTATTGGAAGAAAACATTATTTACGATTGAATGGGAATAGGCAAACTAACCCCGATGATGGATATAACTTTAGAGGAAGAGGACTGATTCAAATTACAGGATACGAAAAGTATCATGGATTTTCTCTGGAGTATAATAATTATTGGAGTGATGCTGTACCTGACACAGTAAATCATCCTGAAAAAATTAATGAAATGCCTTATGCTATTCGTAGTGCGCTGTGGTTTTGGACAAAATATAAGCCTTACAGGGCAGATTCAAACAGAGGTTATGATGATGTTGAAAGTATTACAAGAGAAGTTAGTTTATTATCTATCAGTGCTGATGGGAAATGGTGTAAGGCAAGGTATATTAATAATAAAAATAAATCTATGGATAGTAATATGCTATGTTCAGATTTAAGTATTTAGCTAGTTACGCATGAACTGATATATCATAAAATAGTCAACTTACTATATTTATAGATCCTTATTTTGATTTATACGCAATTTACGTGAAGGCATGTGGCTGGACTGTTGAAAGAACAGGGAATTCAGCCGTGATTTATTATAGTGATGGCTTGTTAACTCAGGGGAAAAGAATAACCACCACAGAATTGAAAACTTTGTTAAGGCTGGGGGGCACAGAAAACACACGCAACCAGAAGGTATATAATAAACCTCTTGCCGCACTCGTGAAAGTTCTGGCATTGCTTGAGTATTTAGATATTCAAGTTTAATATTTTATAGAAAGGCTTCACAGTGCAGAAAACAAAGTGGTTTTAAATACAGGTAATAAAAAATTAAAGATTTTGTAAAAAGTAGTTTTGGCAGAGTTGTTGTTCTGGATGATTCAGTTAATCGTCGAGGATATGTGTCGACTGATTTTAAAAAAGCTATCGAAAATTTCATGCAAATAATCCATCTGTAAGTTTAGATCCCCAGTCGTGGGGGAGTGAAAGTACATTATATGAAAGCAAACTTCTGGAAGAGTATAAATTAACCAAGAGAATGACTGATTCTTCTCTTCGTTTTAATACGTTAAAGGCAAAGTTATGATTAATAGAATGTATGCGAGCGTTGTGCTATTCTCTTTTTTTTACTAAAGCAAGCTATGCAGATATAACTATCCAATCTCCGGTTGGAGGGAGTTTTACTTTTCTCAGAAAAAATAATGAGCACTACGATGATCACTTATGGGGGGGGTATTTTTTCCAATCATGATTACTCTGCTGATCTCAATCGGGATGATCGAACTTACATTGAGGATGGTACTTCAAAAGTGTCTCCATCTGGAAAATATCTTATTGTTAATAGTGTTTCTGGTGGAACTGTGAAGTTCGACGATGGCACTACAAAGTATACCGATAGAGCTTATTGTAGCGTCGTTGACATGAGCAATGGGTGTATTGTTAGTGACTGGGATGGAGAAGTATGCGGGTATACCTGGATGGAAGGGAAAGATGTATTGGCCAATTCTGAAGATGCCGGTACTGATGTTTTTGATTTTAATTCAATGCGACCTTCAATCAATAAAATTAAAAATAAACTATCGTCAATGGATATCAGGCGTACAAGTAATATGCTTCGTTGTGATAAGCCCTCTAAAATAAACATAAATAACTATCAGCAATTGGTGAGGGAGGATAAAAATATAAAAGCGTTGTAACAAACGCCATTTCTTATTATTTGCATACTATTGAGAATCAATCATCAATAAATAGTAAGTCGTATTTATTTAATTCTCCAGATAATCATACTCAAACTAAATCCTATCTTGTGTCTGGAGACAAAGTAAAATCATACAATATTCTTCTGATAATTAATGAGTGAATATTGGTTATAATAATTCGGGGAATGTTCCGATTGTTGCCTGTATCAAGTCTGATTCTCTAATTAAATAAATGTTTATTTAAAAATCGGGTGACAAAGACAGCCCGTATTATCTTGATAATATCCAACAGATTAATAGAGGCAAAGGTGTTGCAAATTATTCGAAAAGGCGACAAAACCACCCACGGTGGTTCCGTAATGACCTGTTCCGAAACCATGATTTTTGGTGGAATTGGCGTGGCACGTAAAGGTGACAGGGTTTCCTGCCCGATACCTGGACATGGTCCGACAACGATTATCGAAGGTAATCCCAACTATTTGGATAATGGTATCCCTGTTGCTTTTCACGGCCACAGGTGCGGCTGCGGCTGCACTTTGATCAGTTCTTTTGTTCCTGCAAAGGTTGGTTGAACATGCCCGTCTGGCTGGACGCCATTCCCGAAAAAGCGCCGAAAGTTATGCGCCCCAATCCCCGGCGTTGGTTGCTGTTTCTGGTACTTATGCTGGTGACTGGTATCACGTTAACGTTCTGGCAATGGACCTCCGGTAGAAACGGATTCATTTTCTGGTTTACCGCGCTGGGGCTGCCATTTTGTTTATGGGGATTGCTCTTTTCCCTGCGGCGGTTTGCGTACAAAGCGGAACAGGTCGGGGCTGAATCCCGTAATGCTGAGCGGGAAGCGCTGATTCAGCAGGAAATCCGCCGTGGTCAGCGTTGCGGCAGGGTGCTGGGTTATCACATTCAGCACCCTGCAGGAAATAAGCCCGGAGCATTAATGCAGACGGCTAGCCATACTATGCCCATAGTGCAGTTCTCAACGCCGCGAGGCAGTAAAGTCGCTGTCAGATATGCAGCCCTGACAGGATTTCAGGTTGACCTGGAGGCTGAAATCATTGCCACCACCTCAACACTTGCCGCCCGGGTGCAGGATATTACCGCAACACTCCCGACGGATATTCCCTGCTGCCTGATGCTGGACTGTGATGACGATATCAGGCAATGCGTTGAGTCACATCTCAAAAATGAGCTTGCTGCCAAAACAGGGAGAAGTTTCAGGCTCCTGTCTGGCAAAGGTCTGTCGGCGTTTGATGCCTGGCTGGACCAGCGCTGGGAAAACCCGGGCATTCTTGCCGCTGTGACATTCTCGGTACCAGCGTATCCCAGTCAGGGTGACGCCGATGCCATCACACTGGTGGTGCTCTGCAACCGAAAGGCTGCTGCTTATCCTCACGCAGTGTGCCTGCACCGCCCGGAAAAAGGCAAAGAGCCCGCGCTGGTAAAAACGCTGAACCGGGCACTGCTTTGGTCCGACACAGACCCTGAATCACTGAAGGCTGCATGGCATACAGGACCAGCTCTTGCCAGCGGGAGCGGGTGGAACAAAGCTTGTGAAGATAACGGAGTGACATTCAGCCTGTCAGATGACAATCGCAGTATTGATTACGCTATGGGATATACCGGGCGAGCCGCTCCCTGGCTTGTCATTATTCTTGCTTCTGCCGCATGTCACGATAATGGCCCACAGGTCATCGCAGCCCAATCAGCAGCAGACGAAGAAGATGTCTGGGTAGCCGTCGTTAATAAAAAAGACGTTCGTAAGGAAAATCAAGGGAATGGCTAAGGTAAAAGTCAAAACGCTCATTGGCGCAACGGCTGGAGTTCTGTTTTTTTTGACAGCGACCGTCGCATTTCTGTTTTATGCGTTCCCGCAATGGCTGGCATCTGCCACCGGGCTGGGACCGTATGATGGACAGCGCATCCTGACATTTTGCGCATTGTTGAATGCAGCCATATTCCTGTTGGGATGGATGACAGAAAAAGCGTTCAGCTATGCGGGGAAAGCGGGTCTTTATCTTCACTGGGGAAATAGCCAACGGCAGGCCATGGCGCATTCAGCAGAGATCCCGTCTGCTGATGGTGATGGGCAGGTAGCCACTTACAGTGATGAACAGATGTCAGAACATCTGGAAATGCGCTATGGACGTCGCTGGCGGTCTAAGGTCCGGATCCTGCTTGTGCAGGGTAATACTGACGAGACGGAAAAAGCTGCGCCCGGACTTTGTCACGACCTCTGGCAGGAAGGTGACGGTAATGTTCTGGTATATGGCGGCGATGCGCAGTCTCTTCCCGACGAGCACTTCCTGTCCCGGTTAAAACGCCTGCGTCCTGGCAAACCTGTGGATGGCATCATCCACGTAATGGATACCGCAGCGTTGCCAACCGATACAGAGCGCGATGCGTTTTTACGGTGCCGCCAGAAAGCCGATTATCTTCTGGGCTGGCAGGCTCCCGTCTGGCTATGGCTGATCGACAGGACAGCTACTTCCGGCGATCAGGCTGACCCTGTAGCGACCGGCGCGTTATTTGGCCCTGGCGTGACCTCGCAGGATGCGCTCAGCACGCTGGATACGCTGGTTCCGCATTTACGCCAGGTCGGGATGTCAGAGGTGCTGAACAACCCGCATCATAGCTGGCTGCTGCAACTCTCGTCCCGCCTGCAGGGGGACCTGAAGGCAGGCCTGCACGCCCTGTTTGACGGGTTGATGCAGGGCTCTGCTGCTTATCGGCTCCGGGGAGCGATGTTCAGCCCTGAACTGGCCGTTGCCGGTTCAGTACCCAATACCCGGCTTGATACGCCCGGCTGGAAAGCCGTTATTGATGACTGCTCTACCATCCGCGCCAGAAAATTAACCTTCGACTGGCTTAAAGGGCTGCGTTTACTTGTGCTTGCCCTGATTGTCCTCTGGGGAGCCGGTACACTGCTGTCGCTTGCCGTCAACCGGGCGCAGATATACCAGGCTCAGAGTACCGCCCGTCTTGCCGCGGATACTGAAAGTCCGCTGACAGAGCGTCTGCGTAACCAGCTTGTGCTCCAGCAGGCGATTGCCCGACTGCAGAACCGGGAAGCAACCGGTGCGCCCTGGTACACCCGCTTTGGACTCAATCAGGACCACGACACGCTGGTGGCCCTGTGGCCGCTGTATGCCCGTAATAATGCGCTGTTGGTACGGGATGCCACAGCTGCGCACCTGAAACAGCAGCTTCAGGCTTTTGTTAATCTCCCTCCGGCCAGTGATGCCCGTACGCAGGGAACACAACGGGCTTACGATGTGCTGAAAAGTTATCTGATGCTGGCCCGACCGGACAAAGCCGAAGCAGGATGGCTGGCGAAGAATATGCTGAAGGCCTGGCCGAAACGGCAGGGTATGTCAGATGGCGCCTGGCAGGAAATGGCACCCAAACTGCTGGGCTTTTACGCTCAGAATCTTCCTTCACATCCGGAATGGAAAATTAAGCCTGATGCCGGACTTGTCACGACCGTGCGCCAGATCCTCCTTAAACAGATTGGCCAGCGTAATGCTGAATCCGGGCTGTACCAGGACATGCTGAAGCGCGTTTCCAGCAACTGGCCTGATTTAACGCTTGCCGATATGACCGGCGACACGGATGCCTCCACCGTCTTCAGTACAGAAGAAGTGGTGCCGGGCATGTTTACCCGCCAGGCCTGGGAAGAACAGGTGCAGGATGCAATTGAGGAGGTGGTTAAAACCCGCCGCGATGAAATCGACTGGGTGCTGACGGATAAAACTCATCAGCCCGGAAGCGATATTTCGCCGGAAGCGCTGAAGTCCAGACTGACCGAACGTTACTTTACCGATTTCGGGAATGCCTGGCTGAATATGGTCAACAGCATCCAGTGGCACGAAGCGGCCTCGCTCTCTGACGCGATCGCCCAGCTTAATCTGATCGGTGACGTGCGACAGTCGCCACTGGTGGCGCTGATGAATACCCTGGCATGGCAGGGAAAAACCGGCGAGAAGGGGGAAGCGCTGGCGGATTCGATAGTGGATTCGGCGAAAAAGCTGGTCGGCCGGAAAAAGAACGTGAAGCAGTTTATCGAACAGGCGCAGGGACCGCGCGGTCCGCTGGACGATGTGTTTGGTCCGCTGACGGGATTCATGGAGGGAAAAGAGGGAACCGGACGTAACGGTAACCTGAGTTTTCAGTCCTGGCTTGCCCGTATTACCCAGGTACGCCTGAAACTCCAGCAGGTCACCAGCGCGCCGGATCCACAGGCAATGTCTCAAATGCTGGCTCAGACCGTGTTCCAGGGCAAGGCTATTGATCTGACCGACACGCGTGACTACAGCAGTCTGGTGGCGGCGAGTCTGGGCCAGGAGTGGAGCGGGTTCGGCCAGTCACTGTTTGTTCAGCCGCTGGATCTGGCCTGGCGGCAGGTGCTGACCCCGGCAGCAGAAAGCCTCAATACCCGCTGGCAGACGACCATTGTCGATCAGTGGAATAAAGCGTTTGCCGGCCGCTATCCGTTTAAAGCCACCGGAAGTGATGCTTCCTTACCACTGCTGGCGCAGTTCCTGCGCGGCGATTCAGGTCGCATCGCCACGTTCCTGAAAACCAGCCTTGGCGGCATTCTCCACCAGGAGGGGAACCGCTGGGTGGTGGATCCTTCTGCAAGCCAGGGAATGGAAGTGAGCCCGGATTTCCTGCGGGCAATTAACCAGCTGGCCGAACTGTCGGATATCGTTTTTGCCCAGGGCGATGCGGGCGTTCGCTTTGAATTAATGGCGCGTCCTTCCCGTGATGTGGCCCGTATGCAGCTGACGCTTGATGAACAGAATCTGGACTTCTTTAACCAGATGGAAAGCTGGCAGAGCTTTACCTGGCCGGGAAACACGTATTACCCGGGTGTCAGCCTTCGCTGGCGCAGCGTGAACAGCGGGATGCAGCTCTACACCAGCAACCAGGGGAACTGGGGATTCATCCGGCTGCTGGATAAGGCATTAATTACACCTCTTGATGCAAGCCGCACACAGCTGGTCTGGATCACCCCCGACGGTAATCCGCTGAAGTTTGTTATGCGTAGTGAGCTGGGTGACGGTCCGCTTGCCCTGCTGAAGCTCCAGGGATTTACGCTGCCTGAAACCATCTTTACGGTTGTGGCCAGCGCTGAAGATGTCGAATAAAGACAAGACAAGGAAAAACATGAGTTCACCGGAAGCCCTGTTATCGGCATGCACCACTAACCACGAAGCGCAGTTGCGCCTTACTGAAAGCGCCTCCGGCACCCTGTCCCTCTGGGAGAACTGGTTAAAACCGATCCGCCCTGGGGAGGAAACGGGTGACGATCCGGCCTGTGACGATGATTTCCAACTGATGCGTGAAGAAATCAACAAACTTTCGGGCACCGATCCGGAGTTGCTCTGCACGCTGGCGGAAAAAATACTGTGTGAATGCGCCAAAGATATCCGTGTTGTTACCTGGTATACCCAGGCCCGGCTGAGCCGTGACGGCGAGAAAGGCCTGGCGGAAGGGATACTGCTGCTGGTCGCGATGTTGTCCCGCTATGGCAGACACTGTCATCCGCTGCGCCCGAATGCCCGGAAAGCCGCGCTGGAGTGGCTCAACAGTACAAAAGTACTTGATACGCTCTCGCGCTGGCCGGAAGTCGAACGGGAAGATGCCGGCCTGACGGCCGGAGCGGTCACTCTGCTGAGTAAGGTGGTCTCAGACTGGCCTGAAAATGAAAAACCCGCATTCGCTGGCCTTTGTAGCGCGCTGGAAAACCGTCTGGCGCGTTCTGGCGGGGTGACAGCGCTAATCCCCCAGAACAGCAGCACTCAGGATACCGGGTATGACGCTGTCTTTTCTCCGTCGCCACTGCTGACGGACGTGAAGTCGGGGCGCGATTTGCTGGATCAGGCAAAGGTACTCTCCCGCTGGCTCGGAGAACAACCCCAGGGGTGGCTGGCCTCTCACCGGCTGATGAAAACCGTTCGCTGGGATACCGTCGATCAAATTCCACCGCTGGACAGCAGTGGACGTACCCGGCTGATTCCGCCTAAACCAGAGTACCGGGCGCAGCTGAAGCGTCTGTACCTGCAAAAAAGCTGGGCTGAGCTGGTTGAGCAGGCCAGCCAGATGTACTGCGAAGGGGTGAATCATTTCTGGCTCGATCTCCAGTGGTACCTCTGGCAGGGACTCAGCCATGCGGGACAGCCCTGGGAGAACCTGGCGGAGTCAGTCCTGCTGGATCTTCGGTTCCTCCTCAGGCGTCTGCCCGGGCTTGAAAGCCTGGCCTGGAATGACGGTACCCCGTTTGCCGATGAGGTGACAACGGGATGGATTGCGGAAAAGGTGAATGAGGAAGGGCTGTCATTCGGTAGCGAGCCGGTCACGACGGCAACCGGATACGGGGACGAGGTGCTGTCACTTGAGGCCGAGGCGATGGAGAAGGGTGACAGTGAGGGGCCCGAAGCGGCTCTGACGTGGCTCCAGACCCGCCCCGGACTGGACTCTCCGCGAAATCGCTGGCTGATACGTCTGCTGATGGCTCGTGTTGCGGAACAATACGGGCGTAACGACATGGCGCTTCATCTGCTGGCTGAACTGACATCCTGTGCGGCGCAGTTGACGATGGGGGACTGGGAGCCGGGCCTGATGTTCGAAGTTCAGGCCCGCCGTCTGAAACTGTTGCGCATGAAAGCCGGTCGCAGCGAGTCCGATAAAATCCGGCTGATGCCTGAGATGGATGCCCTGCTGGCGGGGCTGATTACCATCGATCCTGCCCGTGCCATGGTGCTGTGTGGCTGAATTTTGTCTGTTAACTATCAGGAATACCGAGCATGGATGATTTAACCCTGCGCTATTTTGAAGCCGAAATGCGCTATCTGCGCGAGGCAGGAAAAGAATTTGCCCGGGCACATCCGGACCGGGCGGCAATGCTCAATCTCGATAAGCCCGGAGCCCGGGATCCGTATGTGGAACGCCTGTTTGAAGGCTTTGCCTTCCTGATGGGCCGTCTGCGAGAAAAGCTGGATGATGATCTGCCGGAACTGACTGAAGGACTGGTGAGTCTGCTGTGGCCGCACTATATGCGGACTATCCCGTCGCTGGCCATCGTTGAGTTTTCGCCTGACTGGCGTGGTCTGCGTCAGGCCGAAATGCTGGCTGAAGGCTTTTCCGTTTTGTCACGTCCTGTCGGGCCGCATAAAACCGCCTGTCAGTACCGGACGACCCGCGATGTTCCGCTACAACCGCTCCACCTTGCAGATGCCCGCCTGCATACTGAAACGGATGGCCGCTCTGCTATCCGTCTGCGCTTCGAATGCCCTGAAAAAGTGGACTGGAGTAAAGCCGGGATCGACAAGGTCGCCATATTCCTTAACGCAGAGAGTCCTGTGAGTTCTGCGCTGCATCTGGCAATGACCCGGCGTGTACATGCCATGTATGCGCGTCATGCCGGGACGCATACTGAAAGTCATCAGTTTGATGGCTGGTGCAAACCCATGGGCTTCGATGACAATGACGGCCTGTGGAAAAAAGCCGATACGGCCTTCAGTGGTTACCAGCTGCTGCTGGAGTATTTCAGCTTCCGTCCAAAGTTTATGTTTGTGGAGCTGCGCGGTCTCGACACTATCGGGCTCACTGCGGCCAGCACCTGGTTTGAAATCGACATTGTACTCAGTGAAGCCTGGTCATCCGATCTGCCCTTTGAGACGGAAGACTTCCGGCTGCACTGTGCGCCGGTTATCAACCTTTTTACCCTGGAAGCCGACCCGCTGACGCTAAATCCGCTGGAGAACGAATACCTGCTCAGGCCATTGCGTCTTCAGGATGGTCACACCGAGATTTACAGCGTCGATAATATTCACGGCGCGGTGAAGAATGGCAAACACCCTTATGTGCCGTTCACCAGCTTTCGCCACCGGGGCGGCATGATGCGCCACGATGCCCCTGAACGTTATTACCATACCCGCGTGAAACGCGGTCCCTCTGGCCTGTATGACACCTGGTTAATTCTCGGTGGCAGCTCGTTTGAACTGGAGCAGTTGTCCGAAAAACCGGAGTCACTCTCGATGCGAATAACCGGGACCAACGGTCAGCTTCCGCGTAAGGCACTGGAAAGTACCCTGCTGGATAGGGTGGTCAAATCCGGCAAGGTGCCCGTCAGGGTCCTCAACCTCACAGCACCGACGATGCCGCTGTATCCCCCGGCAAACGACCGTTTTCACTGGCGAGTGATGAGCCACCTCGGCTCAAACTTCCTCAGCATGATGGACAATCCTGAGGTCCTGCGGGGCACGCTGGCGCTGTACGACTGGACCGACGATGAAATGAACCGCCGCCGGCTTGAAGCAATCGTCGCCGTGAAGCACACCCTGATCCGCCGTTTTGAGAAGGGCTTTATGATGCGGGGAGTGGACATTGAGGTCACGCTGAATATGGACAATTTTGCAGGCGAGGGCGATGTGAATCTCTTCGGCGAGATGCTGCACCGGTTCTTCGCGCTCTATGCCGATATTCACCTCTTTAACCAGCTCACGCTGGTACTGCAACCGACAGGGAAACGACTGAGATGGCGCGAGAATCACAGCCAGCACGTACCGGGCTGACGTTAGCTCTTGATAAAGACATCTGGCGGGTCAATTTCTATCGTTTCTGCCAGTTGCTGGAGCAGGAAAATCCGGGCGCGCCAAAACTGGGCACCACCAGCCATTCGGGCAACGACCCGGTACGTTTCAGACCCTGGCCGGGAATGGGTTTCCCGGTCAGCACCCTGAAAGCGGTTGAGACCGACGAAGACCACCCGACATTGCCCCCAACGGTCCGCACGACTTTTCTGGGGATGTATGGCGTGGACTCCCCTCTGCCGACGTCTTATCTGGATGACATTGCGCAGCGCCGGGAAGGCTATGAGGCGGTCACCTCGTTTCTGGATATCTTCAGCCACCGCATCACCACGCAGTATTACCGGATCTGGCGAAAATACGCGTATCCGGCCACTTTCGAGGCGGGGGGGCGCGATGCCACATCGCAATGTCTGCTGGGTCTGGTGGGACTCGGTATACCGGGCACGGCTGATCAGGTGGCAACACCGGTTTCCCGTTTCCTGGCCTTGCTGGGTACCATGCGATTGCCCACCCGCAATGCTGAAGGCATCCGGGCTCTGGTGAGCCTGCTGGCACCGAATACCCGGGTATTTATCACCGAACCGGATCCGGTAAAGGTCCATATCGATAATCGCAGTGGGTTGGGTACCGGAAACCGCGTCCATCTTTCACAGCGGGCCACGCTGGGTAAAACGGGCAGAGAAGCCTGTAGCAGAGTGCTGGTGACACTGGCCACGGAAGATCCCGGCGAAGCCGAAGGCTGGTTACCCGGTGGCATCCTCCATACCGATTTGCTGGTCCTGATGCGCGTCTATCTTGGTTACCGCAGCAATGCCCGACTGCGCCTCACTGTACCCGTGTGGTTGTTGCCTGAGCCGCGCCTTGGCAAAGGCAGGCGTATTCAGCTCGGGCGTACCGGCCTGCTCGGACTGAAGGACGGCAGACTCAGCGATAACCGGGAAACACTGACTGTCAGTCTGGGCTGCTATGAAGGGCTCCGGTGTTCTGCGTTCCCTCCCGCTGAAGACGGACATTACCGCTTCGACTAAACGTATTCACATTCTCAATAAAGGAACTTTTGAATGGCAACAGTAACCCGCTGGCGGGCGCTGACGCTTATTGCCTGTGGTCTGCTCACAGGCTGCGGTCTGACACAGACCGTCACGGACGGTACGGTCAGCATCACGAAATCCATCTTCTACAAGAAAATTAAAACGCTGCATCTGGATTTTACCCCACGCACGGCCATTAACGCCGATGGCGCACAGACGCCGCTGGCGACGATGGTGCGGGTTTATCAGCTCAGGGATCGTAAAGCAGTTGATGCCGCCGATTACCAGACGCTGCTTCGCAATGCCGATACGGTCCTTAAAGACGACGTACTGGCGTCAAAATCGGTGCTGGTGATGCCTAAAGTCAGCGTGACTCTCAATATGCCCATGGATGAAGATGCTCAGTTCGTGGTTGTGGTGGGACTGTTTAACCGCCCGGATCAGAAGGATAACCGCTGGCACCTGGTACTGACCCGTGACGATCTCGACCCGGACAAACCCCGCACGATTGAACTGGGTGATGGCTGGCTCAGCCTCGTGCCGGTGAAGGAGTGACGTGATGGATAACCGGTCAGCGCTTTTTGACGGACAGACCCGATATTTTCTGGATATCAATGACAGTTCAGTGAAGCCGGATGTTCTGCGCTTTTACGGCAGGGAAGCCCTGAGCGAACCATTCCGCTGGGACATTGAGTTCACAACGTTTCAGGCGAACATTCCCCCGGAACAGGTGCTGATGAAATATGCCTCCTTCCGGATGCGGAGCGGCAAAAGTGTGCACGGCATGGTGACCCACCTGGAATGGCTTTCCACCTCAAAGGACCAGTCTCACTAACTTATCATTCATTTGAATAAGGTAGATAAGCAGGAATATATTTACTGGAAAGAGGTGAATATAAATGCATAGCTTTATAAAAAAAACGTGCTGCTTCATGTTGATATCAGTTTTCTTCTTTTGCGTTTTGCTAATGGTGATTAAGATCATGGCTTATCAAAACGCAATCAAGAATGATACTATATGGAGTCGAGATAATAAATGCGAACTGACTACTTATATTCCTGACTATCGACCATATGGTGGTATCGGGAGAGTGTTACGGTTGTTTTCCAATCAATCTTTTTTTGTTGTATATGATTCCAATGGGAATAAAATAAAAAGCTCTGCATGGCACTTTTGGCAAGCTCAGTTCTCTGATTCGGTTGCACCAGAATGGCACGGGCAATATGCAATGTATCCAACAAGTGAAGGGTGGGCTGGATGGAAAATTCCAGAGTGTGGTTAACGTTTAAAATGCCAATTCCCTTCGCCCCCTTGGTCAGAATTGACCTGGAAACGCGATTAAGGCAATGAAATAGTATGGGCTATAGCGACTTATTACCATAAGTACGGTAAGGATCATATCAGTATCCGGTCATACTAATCGCTGATACGGATGAATATAAACTCTTAACAAATGGGTGAATACTGAAAGGTTGCTCTGGCGGCCAGTGTAATGACAAAGACAGGTAAGACCAGGACTCACTACACCTGAATCAGTCACTGGGCTTAAAGCCGCGAAGGAAATAAGGGTGAATCAGCGAATTACATTGGGGCTGGCAGCGTTATAGCTGCAAATAAGCCAGGAATAATGTTGAACCCTACCCGTCAATGTCTAAACAATGGATGCTTTGCAAACGGAATGTGTTCATATAATGACTTATGCCACAGGGACACAACACGCCATCGCTGTATGAAATGCTGAGCGGCAATTTCTCAGGTGGCCTGAACCTCAACCAGGTCAGCGAACAGAATCAGGTGATTTTATCGGTACTCGATAATATGCAGCGGGTACTCAACTGCCGCGCCGGTACGCTGGCTCACCTGCCGGACTACGGCCTGCCGGATATGACAAAAATCCTCCAGGGAATGCCCGGGACCGCCCACCAGCTGATCACCACACTGTCGGCCGTGTTGCTGAAATACGAGCCGCGCCTGAGCCGGATTAACGTGGTGATGCAGGAACAGATTCAGCCCGGTGAACTCCGCTACGCCATTGATGCGGAGCTGAAGGGGGTCGGGCTGGTGCGCTACGGCACGGAATTTATGCCCGAGGGCAGGGTATTAATCCGTCATCTGAAACAACAGCAATACCTCGATGCACGAGCCGCCATCTAGTTATTACTCAGGTTAAAACAGTTATGACAATAAATTCTGAACGCCAACTTAAAACCGGCGGGGATCCGCGCACACTTGCGGATTACGCTGCCTTGCGCGAAGAAATGAACAAGCTCACCCATCCGGCACGCCCGGATGTTAACTGGCAACACGCGGAAACGCTCTGTCTGTCACTGTTTGAGCATAACGGTGTGGAGCTACAAACGGCTGCCTGGTATACGCTCGCCCGCACGCATCTCGCCGGACTCTACGGCATGAATGAAGGGCTGGCGCTACTGGCTGCACTGGTCGTCCGTCAGTGGGGTAGCCTCTGGCCACAGCCTGTCCATGCGCGAGTTGAAATCCTCAGTGCACTGAGCAAACGCCTGCAACAGGTGGTGAGAACGCTGACGTTGACGTATGCCGATTTAGGACAACTTTATCAGGCTGAGGAGAATCTGAACGCTCTGAGTGACATGTTGCAGCGCCTCGAACTTAAGCATGCTGCTCAGCTTGATGCTCTGCGCACGATGATGCAGAACGCAGCAGTGCGTCTGGAAAACAGTGAAAATTCGGGCGTAAGTCTGCCGGGTAACGCGGTAGGGGCCGCGGAACTCCACCTCACAGAACCGACAGAGCGTTGTAAATGGGTTTATGTGGTTCAGCCCGAGCCGTTGCCGAATAAAGAGCCTCCTGTACCCGCGAAGCAGTGGAAGCCATTTGCTGCGGGTATGTTGTTCATGCTGGTGGCAGCCAGCATTGTCGCAGTGGGATGGCAGACGATGCATGCGCCAGATTCAGTACAAACTCAGCTGGCCGCGTCCCTGACTCCTTTACCTGATGGACTCTCTACAGCACAGTTGCAGGCGCTGCAACAAACGTCACCGCCACCTGAACCGGGGATCAGCAAGACACAGCAGCTGTTAGCGCAGCTTTTACACCTGAAACCAGACTGGGCAGTAAGCTACGGCGACCGTCTGGTGCAGCAGGCGCTGACGCTGTGGCCTGAAGAGGCCAAACCCCTGGCGCAACAGTGGCACAAGCAGATTAGCGTTGCCGGACTTGCAGAGTCAGAGCTGAATGGCTGGCATCAGGGAATGACGCAGTTACAGCAGTTGACGAACAGGCTAAACGCGCTGGATGAACAGAAGGGGAAGTACATGACGGTCAGCGAACTGAAATCAGCCGTGTTTGCCATGTCGCAGTCCTTCAGCCATACCGTTCCGCTTGAGGAGCAGCTTCGTCTGCTTTCCATTTTACCTGCCGGGCAACCCGTGTCAGCAGCGCAGCTAAACCAGGCCGAACAGCATCTTCAGCAGTTGATTGCCAGCTATGCCTTGCTGAAGCACCAAAAAGAATAATGAGACTGGCGAAAAACACGGAGTTGACATGTCAGCAAGAGAGCGTTTTTTTAAGAAAGTGCAGCAGAGCATCGGGGACAAACCGATCTATGTTAATACGGCTGAGGCCGAAGTCAGGGCGTTTTGTGAGCGGATGGAGGATCTTGCGCAGCAAATCATTACATGGTTTGAAGGTTCTGGTATTGAAATATTTTTATCAAAAAAACATATCACCGATTTAAGTACGGTTGGCTACAGCCTCAGTAGCGGTATATGTCGTTATGCCATTACGACGATCATTTTGCAAAATGGGGATCGCAGCGTCACCATTATGCCAGAACAGGTGATCAGGGGGCCGGAGAAGGGGTGTGTGACGATGAGTATTAATGTCCCCGATAGTCTGTCGGGGGCGAGGATATTCCATTTAAGCATGGCGCCTGATACAGGCTGGTATATTCGTCGCGGGCATCAAAGTGCAAAAGAGAATATTCTCATGACTGAGGACTATTTTTTCCAGGCTATCGACTGTCTGGCCTGAACGTAAGTCACCCTAACGGAAGGAGCGCGCATTAACGTAGTTAATATATATTAACTACGTTAACTTATTAAGCACCACTACACACCGGCGGCCTACAGTACCCCTCCTTAAATATATAATTAACATTTTTGAAGGGGTATCAGTAACCCAACGACAAGCCAGATATTTAGCGTAAAACATGCTTTTTATCCGCCTTAAGTAAAACTGAGCAAATCAAACTGCAAAACAACAAACCAGCGACGAACGTGAGGACAAATTCGTATGGCAATGCTATAACCCTTAATGCCAACCAAAATATAATGTCCCAGGAAAACGTATGCTAAGAAATATTAGTGTCAGAACGTTCATTGTCTATTTCCTTTTATGTGTATTTTTGGTAAGTGATGGAGTTATAGCGCTATTTTCACGAAATTCTTCGCTTTTTATTGCAGTCATAATTGTACAATTCATCGCCTTATTTTTGCTTTGGGCGTACATGACAAAATATCTTGTGACGCCGATCAATACGGTGAAAAAAAGTATTGAAGAAGTGACGTCAGGCAAACTTGGCGTGTCGATACCTGAATTTGGCAACAATTGTGCGGGACGCCTGATCCCGGGGATTAATAGTCTCTCCAGCAACATTGCAACCCTGGTCCGTGAGATCCGCGCCTCCTCGCAAACCGCGATGACCCTGTCAGATCAACTCTCTTCACGCAGCGCGCAGCTTTCAGTCAAAACAGAACAGCAGTCAGCTTCGCTGGTGCAAACGGCAGCCAGCATGGAAGAGATGGCTGCAAGTACAAAAAATAATGCCGACAATACCCGTTTAGCCAGCGAGCAGGCGAATATCGCGACGTTACAGGCGCGTAAAGGCGGAGAATTAATGGGGCAGGTCGCCAACAATATGCAGTCGATTACCGACTGCGCCCAGCAAATGACAGAGATTATCTCGCTGATTGACGGTATCGCTTTTCAGACCAATATTCTGGCGCTTAACGCCGCCGTTGAAGCGGCAAGAGCGGGCGACCATGGTAAAGGGTTTTCTGTGGTCGCGGGTGAGGTGAGAAGCCTGGCGCATCGTAGCGCCGAAGCGGCAAAAAATATTAAGTCACTGATTGAAGTTACCAGCCATAACGTGACGCAGGGCGTTAACGTGGTCTCTGAAGCCGAAAAAAACATGCATGACATTGTTACCGGTTCGGGCAATGTGAGCAGACTGATGGATGAAATATCCGCCTCAACATCAGAACAGGAAAAAGGTATTTCACAAATTACGCAGGCATTGTCAGAGCTTGAACGCGTAACGCAGAGCAACGTGTCGATGGTTGAGGAACTCAATGGGTCGTCAGATGTGCTGCGCAATCAGGTGATTGAGCTCCAGACACGAACACGTAATTTCCGTCTGGAAAATGAGTTCCAGACTGACAATGCGTTAAGAAGCCGCGAATGGGCGGTGAATTCCTGAACGTATTCAGGACGATGCCTCACATAATTATTGCTTAACCCTCGGCGAAAGCTAGACTGACACCGAAAGAGATAAAACGGTGGAGGCGCTGTGGAGAGCATTAAAGGGTCTGAGGTTAACGTACCTGACGCAGTTTTTGCATGGGTGTTTGATGGACAAGGCGGCGCAAGGCCGCTTGAAGATCAGGATCACATCGACAGCGAACATCCATGCTGGCTGCACCTCAACTACACGCACCCGGACAGCGCCGAGTGGCTCGCGTCCACGCCGCTACTGCCCAACAACGTTCGGGATGCGCTGGCGGGAGAAAGTCTCAGACCCCGCGTAAGCCGGATGGGTGAGGGGACGTTAATTACGCTGCGTTGTATAAACGGCAGTACGGATGAGCGTCCGGATCAGCTGGTGGCAATGCGTGTTTATATGGATGAACGGCTGATTGTTTCCACCCGCCAGAGAAAAGTGCTGGCGCTGGATGATGTCATTAACGATCTGAAAGAGGGCACGGGGCCTACGGATTGCGGCAGCTGGCTGGTGGATGTGTGTGATGCGCTGACCGATCATGCCAGCGAGTTTATAGAAGAACTTCACGATAAAATCATCGATCTGGAAGATAACCTGCTCGATCAGCAAATCCCCCCACGTGGTTTTCTGGCGCTGCTGCGTAAGCAGCTCATCGTGATGCGCCGCTATATGACCCCTCAGCGCGACGTTTATGCGCGGCTGGCCAGCGAACGCATGAGCTGGATGAACGACGATCAGCGCCGCAGAATGCAGGATATCGCTGACCGGCTCGGACGTGGACTGGACGAGATTGACTCATGTATTGCCAGAACGGCAGTCATGGCGGATGAGATAGCCCAGGTGATGCAGGAGTCGTTAGCCAGGAGAACGTACACCATGTCGCTGATGGCGATGGTCTTTTTACCGAGTACCTTCCTGACGGGGTTGTTTGGCGTAAACCTCGGAGGGATCCCCGGCGGTGAATATCACTATGGCTTCACCACGTTTTGCGTCATGTTAGTGGTTTTGATTGGGGGTGTTGCATGGTGGTTGCATCGTAGTAAATGGCTGTAAATTTACGCTTTTCTGAGGCAGAGTCGGCTTCAAAACGACATTTTAATTGAGCGAAGTCAATAAACTCCGACCATGTTAGGTGCAATATTACTCCCGCAGGTGAATGCAACGTCAAGCGATGGGCGTTGCGCTCCATATTGTCTTACTTCCTTTTTTTGAATTACTGCATAGCACAATTGATTCGTACGACGCCGACTTCATAGTCGGCTTTTTTTTTGCCTCCTGTTTATCTGCGTCTACCCTTTAGGGGTCAGCACCCTAATCTGGAGGAAAAGATGAGTATGCTACTTGCCCTGCAACGCCTCAACACCTGGCAGTCCGATCCGGTGCCCACCGATCCGACGCCGATACCCGATCCTGTCCCACGTCCGCAGCCGATGCCGGATCCGCCGCCCGATGAAGAACCGATTAAATTGTCGCATCGTTAGCGCAGATCTGCGAGGATACGCGCCATCTGACTGCAATCATTACCACGAGAGTATATTGTGACCGCTTTTTCCACGCTGAACGTTCTGCCTGAAGCCCAACTGACTAACCTGAATGAGTTGGGCTATCTCACTATGACCCCTGTCCAGGCCGCCGCGTTGCCGGCTATCCTTGAAGGCCGTGACGTGCGCGTGCAGGCGAAAACCGGCAGTGGAAAAACGGCTGCATTTGGGCTAGGCCTGTTACAACACATTGATGCAACCCTGTTTCAGACCCAGTCCCTGATACTCTGCCCGACGCGCGAGCTGGCCGACCAGGTCGCGGGTGAGCTGCGTCGTCTGGCGCGTTTTTTGCCTAACACTAAAATTTTAACGATCTGCGGCGGGCAACCGTTCGGTGCGCAGCGCGATTCCCTTCAGCACGCGCCGCATATCATTGTGGCAACGCCGGGCCGTCTGCTCGATCACCTGCAAAAAGGCACCGTTTCACTCGATGCACTGCAAACGCTGGTGATGGATGAAGCTGACCGCATGCTGGATATGGGCTTCAGCGATGCGATTGACGAAGTGATCCGCTTTGCCCCAGCCACACGCCAGACGCTGCTCTTTTCTGCCACCTGGCCAGAGGCGATAGCGGCGATCAGCGGGCGCGTGCAGAAGAACCCGCTGACCATTGAAATCGATACTGTCGATGCGTTACCGGCGATTGAGCAGCAGTTCTTCGAGACATCGCAGCACGGCAAAATTCCACTGCTACAAAAATTGCTGAGCCAACACCAGCCAGCGTCCTGCGTGGTGTTCTGTAATACCAAAAAAGATTGTCAGGCGGTGTGCGATGCTCTGAATGATGCCGGACAGAGCGCATTATCGCTGCATGGCGATCTGGAACAGCGCGAGCGCGATCAGACGCTGGTGCGTTTCGCTAACGGCAGCGCTCGCGTGCTGGTTGCAACGGATGTGGCGGCCCGTGGCCTGGATATTAAATCGCTTGAGCTGGTGGTGAATTTCGAACTGGCATGGGATCCGGAAGTGCATGTCCACCGCATCGGGCGTACCGCGCGCGCAGGTAACAGTGGTCTCGCCATCAGCTTCTGCGCACCTGAAGAGGCGCAGCGCGCCAATATTCTTGCGGAAATGCTGCAACTAAAACTCAACTGGGTGAATGCCCCAGGTAATATCAGCATCGCTCCGCTGGCGGCGGAGATGGCCACCCTGTGCATCGACGGCGGTAAAAAGGCCAAAATGCGTCCCGGTGACGTTCTGGGGGCGTTAACTGGGGATATCGGTCTCGACGGGGCAGATATTGGCAAGATCACGGTCCATCCTGCGCATGTCTACGTAGCGGTTCGCCAGTCGGTTGCACATAAGGCCTGGAAACAGTTGCAGGGCGGGAAGATTAAAGGGAAGACCTGCCGCGTTCGACTGCTGAAATAAGCTTAAAACGCGTCTCAGAAACGATATCTGAGACGCTGCCAGGTTACTTGACTTCTACCACGTTCAGGCGCAGTTCATCGAATTGCGCATCCTCTTCCTCTGGCTGCCAGCCAGCAGGCTGCATCGGGATCTCTTCGCGGTCAAACGCCAGATCCCCGCCATTCACCACCTCTGAACCGTGGTTAATCCCTTTGAAATCGAACAGTTCAACGTCGGCCAGGTGCGAAGGCACCACGTTCTGCATGGCGCTGAACATGGTTTCGATGCGGCCCGGATAGCGTTTATCCCAGTCACGCAGCATGTCGCCAATGACCTGACGTTGCAGGTTCGGCTGTGAGCCGCACAGATTGCACGGAATGATAGGGAAGGCTTTGGCCTGGGAGAAACGCTCAATGTCTTTCTCGCGGCAGTAGGCGAGTGGGCGGATCACGATGTGTTTGCCGTCGTCGCTCATCAGCTTCGGTGGCATTCCCTTCATTTTGCCGCCATAGAACATATTCAGAAACAGCGTTTGCAGAATGTCGTCCCGGTGATGACCAAGCGCAATCTTGGTGGCGCCCAGTTCGGTTGCGGTGCGGTACAGAATGCCGCGACGCAAACGTGAGCAGAGCGAGCAGGTCGTTTTGCCCTCTGGGATCTTCTCTTTAACAATGCCGTAGGTATTCTCTTCTACGATTTTGTACTCAACGCCCAGGTTCTCAAGGTACTCCGGCAGGATATGTTCCGGGAAGCCGGGCTGTTTCTGATCGAGGTTAACCGCGACCAGGGAAAAGTTCACCGGTGCGCTTTGCTGTAGATTGCGCAGGATCTCCAGCATGGTGTAGCTGTCTTTACCGCCCGACAGGCAGACCATGATGCGATCGCCTTCTTCAATCATGTTGAAGTCTGCAATGGCTTCGCCCACGTTACGGCGCAGTCGCTTTTGCAGTTTATTCAGGTTGTATTGCTCTTTCTTTGTATTTGATTGATTTTCTTGCATTTATTACTACCTTCGGAGCCAATAGGGGCATAATAGGGGCAAAAATTTTTTAGCGTGCGAGCTTATCGTTAAGCATCAGCACCTGTTCGCCATTCATTTCTTCAATCCACGCACCGTAGACTTCATAAACCATTTGCGCGTTTTCATGCCCCATTTGGCTGGCTATGAAAGACGGGTTAGCGCCGGCAGATAAAAGCCAGCAGGCAAAAGTATGCCGCGTATGGTACGGATTCCGGCGGCGAATACCAGCACGTTTTACAGCTGCGTTGAATCTCGCACCGATGCTCGATAAAGAGTAGTAGGCTTTCTGTTTGCCCTTGCGCATCCTGGGCATGAAAACAAAACGCAGGTTTTGATATTCCATCGCACCATACTCACGATGATGAAAAACAATCTCGGTTTTTGGCTGTACCGAAGTCAGTGTACGCTGTGCCTTCAAGGCCTCTAGTGCTGGCTCTAATAACGTGATAACTCGATCACCTGCATCGGTTTTAGGCGGGACGAACATTCCTAATGCATTAAGATTGCGCTGTATATGAGCCGTACCTTTTTCCCAGTCGATATCTTCCCAGGCAAGAGCTGCGAGCTCTCCATGACGGACTCCAGTATAAACTGCGAACGTCCACATGTTGAGGCTTTGGCCACGCTCGGATTCCGCAAGCAAACTAAACTCCTGCTTCGTTAAAGGATCCGGTTTTACTTTCCCTTTGTGTAGTTTCTTGATCCCTTCAAAGGGCTTGCCACTGATAAAGCCAGACTTGTGTGCAAACCGAAGAAGGGAGCACAGAAGCGATATATAGTTGTTCACGGTACGCACAGTGCGTCCCTGTTTGTTACTTCTGGGATTTGCCAGGTAAAGTGTCTCACCGTTCAACAGCTCCTTTCTGTATTTCAGAATGTCGCTGTGGCGTATAGCTGAAACAGGCGTATCTCCGTTAATGATGTGCATTAACGTACCGAGTTGTGAGCGCGTCTTACGCATGGTATTCGCGCTAATTTCGGTTTCTTTAATGCTCGTCCACAGTTCACACAGCTCTGAAAAGGTTTGAACTGAAACAGTGGTTACGGTTTTTTTTGCTCTGGATGATGAAGGAAAGCGCTGGTTGTAATCAAACTCTCCAAGGTTGATTTCGCTAACGATCACAGCCCGAAGGTTCCCGGCTTTTTTGATGTTCGCCGGGCTGTTAATCCAACCTTTGAGAATTTCGCGGCAACGCTTTCCCCGGTACATAAACCAGATACAAATCTTATTGTTTCTGATTTCTACACCTGTAGGCAAAGCCGCCATCTTACGCATCCCTTATTAACTGATTAATTCTCGGATAGTTGTACCAGGTTGTGCCACGCAAGGTTTTTTCGCCAGAAGGAGACACCCGTTTAAAATGGACACCTTCCACCCAACAGCCCTGGCGATACTTCTCAATCTGTCGTTCGGTCAGGCCTGTTTTTTCTGTGAGCCTTGCGCCAACAACCCATTCTTCGTTAAAAATTACCTGCGACATTGTTCACCTCAGGTAACCGGCATGAGTATAGATATGCCGGTCTTTAATCGTTGATATTTCAGTTTCAGTTTGCCTGGCCGGGCAGGGAACGCAGTCGGCGCATGCCGGTGATTGCTGTGGCCACGTAGCTTGCCTTGCAGTTGACCACTTCAACCCAGACCTTCACGCCTTCCACTCTCACCGTATAGGTCTCTTTCATCTTGCTGCGCCCATAGTCACCATATCTTTGCTGGTGGGCTGCGAGTGCGATTTCACATGCCTGGCGAGCCAAAGGGGATTGCTTACTGCCTCGATTAATCAGTCGCATTTCTTCTCCTTGAGGGAGGGTTTCCCCTCCCGATCTCGTTAGTCCACGTATTCCGGTTTCATATCCGCTAGGGTGATGCTGAATTGAACATGCAGTTCGTCGCCCAGATGGCGTTTCGATGATGCAAGAACGCGCTCTACTTCTGCGAACCGCTCAGCTGCATCGGGCTCATCTGAAGGTGGCAAGGAATTGATGGCTGCTTCGACTTTGTTCCGTGCATCAACCAGGTAATAACGCTTCACGGCCTTGTTTTTCAGCTCAGTGAACAGGGCAGAACCCAGCGTTGCTTTCACTGTTTCAATATCTGCGCGCAGAGCTTTAGCGCTATCCACATCCTGAGCCGCCTCGATGCGGTCACGGAAATCATCAGCAAGTGCATCGATGTTTTGAGCTGATTCCTGAGCCGTTTGCGTTGTAGTGACGTTGTCACCTGAAATGTCTGCAAGGCTTACGTGCTGCGCTGAGGCAGGGTTTACCTCTCGTTCTTCACGGCGATCATCCAATTCATCGGGTGTATAAACGCCCAGAATCACATCCGGACAGAACAGTCTCGCCCAACGTTTGACAGCCAGGTACGCCAGCTGCTGGCGAGGGTCGTCAGCCCACAGGGTAGAGTTTCGGGTACGGGCCTGAGCCAGCAGTAAATCCAGTTCTCTCGGCTGGTCTTCGCCTTTCAGGGTTGCGCGGATAATGATGCCGATCCCGGCCTCGTCAGCCAGGGTCCAGCCCGGGACGCGGTACTCGCCTTTGTCACCTTTACGTATATTGAATTTCCCAACAACCTTTTCCCATGGTCCGTACCATTCATATTCAAAGCGGCTGGCCAGCACGCCGCTACGTGAAATGACGGCATTAACCAACTGCGCTTCATACCCGAGCACCCCATTAATCAGGTGCGTCTTCTGTGCTACAGCAAAGGGATTCATCTGCCATTGTGCTGCCTGCATCGCTACGGCCATGCAATCGGCCTGATTGCCCTGAAGATGCTTGGGAACTGTCGCGTTGCCCTGAGCCATAATCTGCGCGAACGTGCTGATGGCGTTCAGATACTGTGAATCGAACAAAGCCACGTTTGAGTTAACAACGGTGTTTTGGTCAGTAACCGTAACATTAGTATTTTGCATAAATCCCCCTTAAGCCTGAGCGCGCAGCGCTTCAAGGCGGCGCAGGTCGAAGTCGTTCAGTTCGTCGGTGTAATCGTCGATGATTGGCGCTGGCCATTCCCCTGTGTCGAAGCCGGTTGCTATAGCGCGCATTGCTTTTCGGTACTCGAGCATGCCCAGTTCCAGAAGGTCTGCGGATGCCTCGATGATGGCGATCCAATGATAGTTCTCGTCTTTGTTGACGAAAATCCAGAAGAACTGGTCCAGCGCCGCGGTTTCGCAGTACATAGCCGCGCTCAGGTGATAATCACGTTCAATGATTTCCCGGTGTAGCCTGGCGCGCAGGCTTTCCTGCTTAACGTTCCACATGCTGATGGTTTTCAGGTCAGCACCAATACGCACGCCGTCCAGGTCGATCTCAAGGTCAGGGCGCACACGAACTTCCAGGCCCGTCTCCTCATCAAAGCCGAAGTAACTCACCTCGACGGCGCGGCTCGGGTGGGTCAGCAGCATGCCAGCGGTCGGGTGTGCCAGAAGAGCTTTTTGAATATCCAGCGCGGTGCTGAGTTGCTGGCGGGTGACCAGTACTTTCCCTTCCGGGTTGTCGCGCCAGGCATCTAGCAACTCGTCGGCAAACACGGCATCTGGTTTGGCTGCCTTCACGGCCTGGATCATGTCTGCTTTGGTACCGGACACTTTCAGTGGCGCCGGTTTCTGTGCTTCCTGAGCCACAAGGTCAGGGTTGATGATTGCCAACTGCTCCAGCAACGCGTCACGGCTGCCGCTGGTTTTAACCGGCGTCAGCAGGGTCGCGTTGTACTCTTTGATGCAAGCCTTCATTGCCGTCGCCGTCTGCTTCTGGTCACCATCAATACGCTGGAAGTCAGCTGGCAGCGCCATATAGTTCTGCGCCGTTTCTTCCAGGTTAGCGCCAAGCGGAACCTGCGGCGGCAGGGTGGCGTTGTACTCTTCCAGTAACACCTTAATGTCGTCGGCAGACAGCAGCGCCGGCAGGCTGGCATTGTGCTCATCGATAAAGGCGCGCAGGGTCGCGGCCGTTGTGAATGCGCCTTCCGGGATTACCGGTTCAACGCTGAATTCTGCGTCCAGTTGTTCAGGCTGCAACGCCAGCGCATGCACCAAGTTGCCCATGTCCAGCACCGCAGAGCGCTCTTTGACGATGGTTTTCTCAACGTGGCGCGCATTGAAGTACATCAGCGACACACGGGCATCTTTCACCTGAGTTGAGCTGATGCCGTTTGCTGCGTGATAAACATCATTCGGCAGACCTTCGTAGCGGCCAGGTTCGAAGTATGCAGGGAACTCCACTTCTGGGTTCGATTCCTGAACGTCAATTGTTGTTTCGTGCAACTGGTCTGCTTCTACGGAATCTGTCTGCGAATTAGCTGCATCAGTGCTTTCGCTCGGTGGTACCGAACCAACATCTTCGTTTTTTTCTGGCTTAGCCGTTTCCATCTGCACATCGCTGGTGGTCTCCGCTGTGTTTTCCGTTTTTTCGACTTCATTTGAGTTGGTATTGATGACCGGTTCGGTATTTCCATCCATCAGGCCATCGATGGAGAACACGCCGCTTCCAAGGCTTGCGACCTTTGTCTGGCTTGGAGTACTTGGTTCTTCCACTGTGGAATGACGAACCTCGCGGGAGTCTTCGTTCCATTCTGGATAGCCTTTAGAGCGCTCACCGCTTTCATAGATGCCGTTCGCCGTGAACCACTCACGCACCTGGCTACGCAGTTCGGTTGTGCTTTCTTCTCCAGACCATGAAATAGCGCGGGTAACTCCAAAAATACTGTTGGCGTCGTAGTCGAGGATGTCGGTGGTTTTACCAAGAACCTTGAGCGCCTTGGCGTGCGACTCATCTTTTTTGTCAGCGAGTTCTTTGGCGGCCAGGAGTTGCGTACGGTTGATTTGCCCCGGTACTGCATCTGGGTAAAGCTGAGCAATCGCGATCTCAATGCTCAAGTTCGCCATGTTCTGGGCAACAGCGCGTTTATAAGATTCGGTTGTTTCTGGTTTTTCTGGTTCTAAAGGTGCAGGAGAACCTACTTCAGAAATGCGATTACCCTCAACCCATTCGCGCACCAGGGTGCCGCGGTCAATGTAATCAGTCGCAGCCCAGATTCTGGTGAATCGGAGAACCAAAGCGAGTTCGTGACGCTTCTCCTGGCTGAACACTTTGCGAATGGCGTCGGTGTAGCGCCACAGGTCTTTGGTATCGTAACCCTTCACCTCTTCGCAGTTTTCTGCCGCCAGCAGCAAGTTCTGGACATAGCTGTTGTCTGTGTCCATTTCCAGCGCGCTGATACCTTCGTATTCTTCGCGGGTTAAGTGGTGGCGCAGTTCGTCGGCGGTGAACTGAGCGAGTAGCTGCTTGCGAAATGGCATACGAACGACCGGATAACGTGTGGTTTCGTCATCATTCTCGTCAATCTGAATACCGTTTTCAGGTTCTGGAACCTGATCGGTTGTAAAATCGGCGTCGCTGGTTCTTTCTGATTTGAGCAGAGTAAGCTTTCCGTTCCTCCACTCTCTCACTACCTCATTACGGTCGCCGGCATCTACTCTCAACCAGTCGGCCATGAAAGCAGTAAGTAGCTTTACTTCGTGCTCTTCATCTGGCGCGAAGACCTGCTTAATCGCCTGAACCAGTTTCCACTCAGCGTTCAGGCTGAGTTCGGCAACTTCAGGGATGTCGTTCTTCGCCAGCAGCAGATTCTGGAGATAGGTGTTGCCTTCATCCAGAGACATTTCGCTGGCAGCCAGTTGCTGCTCTTTAGTGATGTGTGACTGGTATTTGTCGCTGATCAGGTGGACGGCATAACGAACCGCTGGAGTGCGGTTTTCAAGCGGGACACTCTCGATGGTAGTTTCGACTTTAACGGTCGTTTCCGGTGCGGCAGAGCTGTCCCCGGGTCCAGTCGACTCAGCACCAGACTTTGGCAACCAGGTGCGTCCATCGTCTTGGAGTTCGTAGCGTTTGCACCAGGTGTAATCCACTGTACTTTCTTCCGGGAGGTCGTCGAAGACCGGAAAATCGGTGCGAATCGGTTTGGCATAATCCTTACCGCGTCCGGTTTCAATACCAGCATCTTCCAGCTCAACATCGAGCTGTAGGTTTGCGCGGGCTTCTGATTTCGCAGTGAACCAAATCACTGCGTCTTCTTTGCCAGATTTCTGCGTAGCCTTAACTACATAGAAAAATTCCATGTGAGATCCTCTTTTTTGGATGTAAGATCCCCGGGCCAGAGATAGCGCCCATTGGGTGAACTTTGGTTTTTTAAGTAGTTTTCCGGTGTAACTTTGGTCGGGAGCACCGGACGTACGGGCCGCCTTGCGCGGCTTTTACGTTATGCCTCGTGTGCCATCTGGTCGTACGAAGCACAACGTTCAGAGCAGTATTCTTTTTCTTTGCGCGCCAGCTGCGCGCCGTTGCTATAGAGAAGGGTACTTTTGACTACTTCCTCCGGTTTAACCGGCTTGCCGCAGTACCCGCATTTCGTTGAGTTACACATCTGGATTCCCCTTTTGCGCCAGCAAGTAACATAAGCGGCGAAGAATCACTTCGAACAAGTTAAGTTTTACGGCTTGCTGCCGTCCTGGTTTGCGTGCGAAATCAATCATTCTCACCCTCGTTTGCCTTATCGCCGGCCAGCGGAACGTTTACACCTGATGCGCGTTAAGTTGCAATGACAGCAATCTGACTAGCGATTTCATTGGGCTTATTAAATCACTGGTTTATATGTGTGTCAATCATGGGTTTTTGTTTGGCGGTGGTAAGGAGAAAATTTCTTGAAACTGCGAGGAAATCCAACACCTCATAAATGTGTGTTTGAAGGGAAGTGACTAGAGATGGGCACGTGAAAGAGACTAAGAAGGTCTTGCAGACTTAAAGAAAGGGTTGAAGATTGTAGGCTAAAAAAAAGTCCCGGGAATGGATCCGGGACTTCGATTACTGTAATACAGCTCTGTTAATTTTTTGATTTGTTATCAAGAAGTTGCAGCAATTGCTGCTTCTCATCTTGGTTAAGCTTTTTAACAGTCGATTTAACATTTTTTTCTTTCATTTACTCTCCTTCATTGTAAACGCAAGCGAAATAAACCAGTATAAACAAGACGTTGTGTAAAGGATTGGCCACTCAACAATTCATTTTTTCTTGATTTCACTATGACACAACATCTTCTTTATCGCCAGCAGAATTCTCTGCACCGGCCTCTATGTCAGCGATAGGTAAAATACCATTATCACTTCCTTCGTCGGAAGGCGTGTGCTGCTCTGGGAGCAGTGGCACAACGTTGTCTTGAGACGTTTCTTCAGTCTCTTCATCATCGATATCCGACTCGTCAGATGGAATTTCGAATCCTCTACTCAAAGCTACATCTCTCAGTTTTTCAGAAAGATCCGGTCCTATGAGTTTAAAGATAGGCATTTCCATGACCAGGGCTTCCACTAACTGCGGTTCTTCTAAAGATTGTGCCATCTTTAATGTTATTTCATCCTGTTCAAGCAGAATGGATAGTCCGAAGCTTAACCAGAGATCATCGAGTTTGATTGCTTTCTCGAGATCATCTTGAAGAGAAGAGTGAATATCTGAAGGTATAGATTTACCTTCAAGTTTAAGGATAAGTGCTCTATTCAAATTAATGAAGGATTTATGCCTTTCCCCAACACTTTTCTTATGAAGAATCGTGAGCAATTTATTGGCATGAACAAATGCACCATATGATATTAAGTCGACTATTGCGCTAATGACTCGTGTAATATCTTTATCAGTTAGGCTTGTTAACTCTGATAATTTATCGATGTCATTATTTATATCGGATATTTCATCTAGTTTCAGCTTGGAACGTATAAGCATTGATAATGCTTCGACTGAGAAAGATAGTTCTAAAGAACGTTGGGCGTATTTCTTGGCTGCAGTGAAATCCCCTTCTCTAAATGCGGCATTTGCAATGAATGCATTTGGGGTGCTATATATATATACCTCGTGGCCGTCATTAAGAAACTCAGCCTCTTTTAGCATTTTTTCTAAAGCGAGTCGAGCACTGTTGTCCGAAGGATCCATTTTATACTTCGACATTTGAGCATGAAGTTTGTTAATGAATTCTTTTGCCGAATTTATTTTTAAAACATGATCTTCTAAAGTTTTCATGTCTTTTTTGATCAAAGCATTAGTTATATCATCATCGCCATCAAGTTCGGTGAAGTATTTATCTAGTTTTTTTGAAAGTGCAGAGTAGGGATCGGCGACTTCTTCTTGTAAGGAAAACCCTAGTTCATGATGAATTTCAGCCATCAACTCATCAAACCCTTCAATTTCAATTAGGTGGAATCGAGGGAATCTCGCTAAGTTCTTGAGTTCTTCTGGTAAAGTGGCATCTTTACGAACGCACCAATATATACCATGTGGAAAACTATTGTCTGAATGTAGAAGTGTATTCAGTGTATCCATAATAGAACGGTCGTTACCAGCATAGCCAACGACTATCATACCGAATTCATTAGCATACTGTCTGAATTTAGTTCTCATGTTATCTTCAAGAGATTCCAATTCACGTATCGTATTTTTAATATCATCAAACAAGAAGTCACCATGTAATTTAATGATTTTCGGTCTGTTTGAAGTGAGTCTGATGTTTTTTATGCTGGAGTCATGTGCGCATACTACTGGTCTTAAATTACTTGAGAATGTGTAGCATGCTTCGTTAATTAAATCGTCAAAATTTGTTGTAAATATTGTATTGAATGTTTTTTGTTTGAGTAGGTTTACAAGGTATACATATCCCCAAGATGGAATGCTATTTACGATGCAATTCTCAATAAACTCACGTCGTTGGGTTGGTTGATCATATAAAGACTCGAAAAGCTCTGAGTATTCATTACTTTGATTGAACCAAGGTTGTTGTTTAAGAGATTCCTCGCCATGCATTTCACAATAGGAACTTCTCCACTCCTCAATCATCTTTGAAGCGCTTTTTATACCGCTCGTAATACTCGCACCTGCGCCTAGAAAAAGTGTGAAGTTAGGGTGGTGATCTTTAGTAGTACGCAATATGTTAATAAGATGTTTTTGCGGTTTACGTTTCATAAGACCCTTTATATAATAGTAGGCCGCTAAAGAAAGATGTAATAGCTTATAGACATACGCTTGTGAACATCACCTTCAGCTTTAATATGCAATAAAAGAGAGTACGAACACTCTCTACTATTTAATGCGTCCTCTCATATACTTCTCATACAACTGATCTAACTCCTTTAGTCGAAGCGCAAATATGCGTAGCATGTTTTGCTGCTCCTCCTCAGGAAGTTGTCGATAGAGTTCTAGAAGGCGTTGTTCATCAGGCTTAAGTCCATCCTTCTCACCGACTTCCTCTCCAAGTAACCATGCCACAGAAACCCCTACGGAATCAGAGATCGCAAGAGCAGATTTTTTACTAATTACGCCCTTTTTGAACCAGCCGTTAACCGCTTGAGGTGTTACTCCAGCTATACGAGCCATATCGGCTTTCGTAATGCCTCGAGCGTTAATTTCGCTGAGACGGTCTACGAGTATTTGATTCGGTTCTTCTTTTCTCATGTTGTCATTGTAAATATTTGGTTTATACAAGCAATAAATCCAAGGTTTGCATATAATGTAAATCTGTGGTTTACTCTTGCTATCTTTCAGCAGGGGGACTTATGTCAGGACTTGATAAAGCAATTAAAGCCGCTGGATCAGCAAGGAAATTAAGCACTTTTCTTGGGATATCTAGTATGTCTATTAGCCATTGGAAGAATCGTGATTGCGGTGTCATTCCACCAAATTATATTTTTCCAATTTTCCACATCACAGGTGTCACACCACATGAGCTTCGCCCAGATCTCTACCCAAACCCAACAGACGGTTTACCCAAACAGGAGCCTTAACCATGCAAACTGTTTCATTTCAACAGAGTAGCAGAGCTTCCTCTAATCCTCTGATATTCCAGTGTCATCAAAGCGAATCGGCAGTGAAGGATATCGATCATCGCGATATCTGCTCAGCGGTACGAGCTTGGGCGGCGGCAGAAGGGCGCATAGCTGTTGCACTTCAAATCCAGGAAGCGGCGGAAGAATTTCAACTTGATGCAGTGGACTTCTCAGGCCAGGCCGATGTCTGGAACGTGAAGCTGTTCCGCTGGCTCGACAACAAAGACGACTCCGCATCGTACCGAAAGAACGTCGAACAGCTGGTGCCCGCGATCATGTCTGTATTACCACTTCGATACCGCGACCGTGTCGTAAAGAACGACTCGTTTGCCTACCGGATGGCTAGGTTGGAAAAAGAGGTGAGTGAGGCGAAGCAAGCTCTGATGCTCGATGCACCGAAGAAGGAAAAACTGAAGGAGTTAGGCGAGGGGATTTTTGAGATGTTCCGTGTCGATCCTGACCTTACGGCGCCGCTACTGGCGATGGTCACAACCATGCTGGGGGCAATGTGAAGACTTCAGAAAAGGCGAAAGCCGCGGTGCTCGAACACCAACGGCTTTCAGGTGCAAAAACGGAGTGTAATTGCGGAGCTAAGTATGTCAAACACAGCTGAAATTATCAATTTCCCCCACAGAACCGAACAACCGGGAGGTCGTATGGCCGACCTGTCGAACGGGTATACCAAGGTCGCTAACGAGATCCAGCAGCTTAAGCCTCGCCTGAGAATGTCAGGCCGGGAGTGGCAATGTTTTGAGGCGGTGATCTGGCTTACCTACGGCTGGAACAAGAAACAGGACCGCGTTACGAACACGGTTATCGCTGAGCTTACAGGGCTGAGTGATTCCCACGTTTCTGATGCGCTCAAGTCACTCGCAGAACGCAAAATTATCTTCAGTCAAAAGCAGGGCGTGATGAAAACGGTCGGTATAAATACTGACCTTTCAGCCTGGATTTTAGACAAACCGAAAACGGGAAAAGTCTTCCCGAAATCGGGAAAAGTGTTACCGAAAACGGGAAAAACCTTCCCGGAAACGGTAGACACCCAAGACTATAACAAGAACAATAATAAAATATCCTCGTCTCGGAATTCTGACGAATCCCGAAACCAGAAAACTCAAAAGTTTCTCTCACGCCATCCAGAAGCTGCCGCCGGGATATACACCCCAGCAGGTAAATCATGGGGATCCTCTGACGACCTCAAGGCCGCCCGATGGATTTACGACAGGCTTCTCACCGTCAACGCATCGCTATCCGAGCCAAACTGGGCGGAATGGGCAAACACCATCAGGCTGATGCGTGTGCAGGACAAGCGCACTCACTACGAAATCTGTGACCTGTTCCAGTGGGCTAACAGGGACGAATTCTGGAAAGACAACATCCTGAGCCCCTCGAGTCTGCGCAAGCAGTGGGATCAGCTCACTACCAAACGGCTGCGCGCAACCGGAACGTCAAAACCATCCCGGGGCGGCATCGACCTGCATAACACCGACTGGATTGACGGGGTGATGGAATGAAAAATCTTGCCGAGAGTATTCGCAATTTTGACCGGGAGCAGGCTCGCCGAGTAGCGCACAACCTGCCTGAGCAGTACACCGAGCGCGAACAAACGCAGCAGGTGGCTCAGATTATCAACGGGCTATTCGTACAGCTGGCCGCTGCATTCCCAGCAAGCATGGTTAATCGCAGTCAGGAAGACGTGAACGAGATTCGCCGTCAGTGGGTGCTGGCGTTCAAAGAAAACGGGATAACCACCTTGGAACAGGTTGAAGCCGGCATGCGCATGGTGCGCCGTCAGGAGCGACCATTCCTGCCTTCACCAGGCCAGTTTATCAAGTGGTGCAGGGAAGGGCGCTGTGTGTTGGAGATCTCTACCTCAGACGTCATGGCTGAATACTGGAAGTGGCGTAAGCTGGTGTTCCGGTATCCGAGTAGTGAGCAGTATCCGTGGCCGAAGCCGGTTTTTTACCACATCTGTCTAGAGTTGCGGCGCCGCGGAACTGATGGCCAACTGAGTCAGAAAGAACTTGAGCGTGAAGCTGGCGAAATTCTGGATATGTGGGAAAAGCGGGTGCTGGCCGGTAAGCCGATCCCGCCTGTTCGACGGGCGTTGGCAGCACCAGTAGCTCCGCCGGGGCCAACACCAGTGGAGCTTTTGAAAGCCAAATACGAGCGGTTGAAAGCCGATGGGAGGGCACAGGGATGAAATGGTCCGCTTTGAGCGAAGAGCGGAAGTTAGCAATTCCAACAACTACATGACAATCATTGAGGTGTTTTAATCATCGGGCAGCAAGTTAATCACAATTGGGAAGAGTACCCAATAACTAAAGCCTATCGGCAGATAGCATCCCTACCTGATAACCTCCGCTTAAGTGGAGGTTATCAGCAGCCTATATAAGTTTGTCGACAAAGATTGCAGTCTGGCAGCAAACAGGTGGTGCCATCTTATCGTTACAATTTAGGAACGACTGATTAAACTGCTTCCCTTTAGGTATGAAAGCAATCAACTGGAAATCTCACTGTTGCTGAATCTTATATCTTCAAGCGCAACATCGTTATAATCAACAGAATGATCGACCTGTGATGTACGGTTATCAAACAAATCAACACCCGACATAATCATATTGCCGATATTCTCTCGCTGTTTAACACTGAGGCTGTCCCACCATTCAGGAGAAGAGTATGTATTTTCAGCTTTTGAGAAGAAAAAATACAGTAGGGTGTTGAATATCCTGTCGATTGGAATCTTAATCAGTGACCGCACAAAACGTCTGATAATTGCTGAAGCTCCCAGCCAGCTGAACACTACATATCCCTTATCTTCGCTGGAAAAAGCATTGAAGCAAACCTGTTCCGCCGACACGGTAAGATCGTTCAAATCCTGAATTTTGGTCCCATCGAAATCCCTCTCCGGTGAAAGAATTGACGAAACCGCAATAGGTAATGGTTCTGAAAAAGTGAAGACAACACTTTCAATTTCTGAAAACTGTCTGCTAAGCAGAATGCGATCGAGGTTAGTTTTAAGATTATTTAGTTCAGCTATTGCTGCATTCAAACCGCTTTGATGGAGGCTGACAAATTCCTGAATATAGATCTGTTCGGCTTGTCGCTTTCCTTTATCGGCATTTTTAGCAAAATCGGAAGATCGACTTCCCCCCTCCTTGGCGTAAATTTCTTTAGACAACGAACGAAACATTAGGGCAAAACACTGCTCGTCCGAACCTGTAAATTTATCGTTCTCTAGACATGAAAATAATATTCTGTCATGAACTGCACAAAATCCGGTAAAAGTGGATGCCTGGTTGATACCGATCTTCTCGGGAACCCATCTTCCATTGTTTCTCATCAGGCTCGGAAGATTCATTACCACTCCCATAACATGATTACTAGAGTCGGCGATTGCCCTAAGGCTACTGCTCTTAGAAAGGGTGTGCGCCTGAACGATACGTTTGTCACAATCTTCGTGCATTGATGTTGGCGCATAACATGCCTTTCTCTGCGAATTAGATTTTGAAAATTTCAGGGCTTCGGCTTTAGATACAGGCACTTCACGATCTCGATCGAGATGGCACTTTTTATACTTAAGTCCTGATTTGCACCAGCACTTATCATTTCTTTTTAACTTCACCTTATCATTTTCCACGAAATTGATGCTCTCTGACAAAAAATGTTCACTAAACATAGCTGTAATTTACCACCCCGGCAGCTAAAAGATCACCTGATATATTCCTAGCATCATTATCCCTCTCAATTCTAAAATCAGTAATTGACTATGTGCAAAGGATTAGCAAAGTGCAGTAGCCGAGATACATGTGTAAGTATCCCTGCAAACGAACCATCAACTTTTAAGGAGTCTCTGGCACTACAAATTCCGCTTCTGGCACAAAGCTGAAATTCCAGCCTGTGTATGACCGTAAAAACTACCTTCACGTGATAAGCCGCTTCGGGTAGTGACGAGGCGCTTTTGTGACATGCTGGAAAACCAACTAGTTCTTTTTAACATTCGCTGAATTCATTAGATTCTGGCCAGAAGATCTTCAAATATCCATTTTTATCATATTTTGAAAAAAGATTGCCCTGGAAGCAAAATATCCCAGCGGATTCGAGCCACATCCATTCTTCTGTCTGCTCGACTCCTGTAGCACAGATTCTTATTTCCAAAAGTTCACAGCAGCGGATTAAGCTTAGAAGTATAGCCTGCTTGGAACCTTCTTTATGTATATTGTGTATCAGTTGCGGGTGTATTTTGAGCTTCTCAGGCTGGAATTTCGAAAGAAACAATAAACCTGCATTACCCATACCAAAGTCATTAATAGCAACGCTTAATCCGCAACTTTTGAGTATCTGCACTGAATGCGCGAACTCATCAATTTCAGGGATTATTTCGCTCTCTGAAAACTCAACTATAACTTGTTCTGGGTATAAGTTACTTTCTCTGATATAATCGAGCAATATTTCAATCGCATCAGGCACCCTCAGTAAGGTTAAAGGCAGGAGTGTTATTGATATTCGTTGTGAGGAGTTAATGAACTTCCCTGCGATTTTTAACAAATCTTTCTTCGATTCCAAATCAAAAAATAAATTATTAGCTTTTATATCGTCTTTGTCTGATTTTGCACTCAAGACAAAAGAATGAATCTGGCTAGCGAGAGGATCTATAACTGCATGCATGTCTTGGATTATAGCGGGATCGACCGATGATACATCTATTTGCTCGGATGAAAAAAACCAACTGAATCTATCAGGAAGTACATAATAGCTATCTGTCTCAGCCGAATCTATAAATGTACGGAAAAACCTTAAAGCTCTGTCGTTGTAAAGCAATTTATGTTGGGTTGTTCCACGTTGAAGAACCCTGTCCAGACACTCGTCTTTACTGAATAGTCTTATATCAATTAATTCCATGCCGGAGCGACCAAATCGTCGATAGGGGGCATAATCGGATAAGAGTTCTACAATGTTAAAGTGAAGTCTATCCAGACAAATCTTTTTATAGATTTGCATAACAGCTACTTCATCACCTTCAAGAAGCTGTAAGAAATGAATCCCATTGAAAAGTAAAACACCAGTTACTCCCGCACGTTCATTTCGGGAATTGGCTTCACTGACCATGTCAATAATGGATTGAATTGGTGCATCAGCTCGCAGGTGGCTTCGGTAGATGAGAGTAGTAAGCATAGTTGCACACTTTTAAGGATTTTCTTCTAAAGTAGCATGAGAAAGGACAGTTAGTGCTATTTTACTGAAAAAATTTACAAAAAAGAGTTCTGTGACCATAAAATTGTCTATGAAGAGTAAAATGCTTAACAAAAAAACCATTCAATAAACGTGGTTAAAGCCCGCGAGATATGTTTGGCTCTGCAACATCAAATCGCCTGGTGTGCACACGTGACAAAGTAAAAATTAATTCTAAGATTGTGGTAGTAAAAATGATTACATGGAGTTTCTAATGGTTTTTATTGCGGCTTTAACTTTATCTTTTCTTCTGTGCGTAGCGGGCCTTATCTTCATTTTGCTGGAGTTAGTTAGCATAGGCTGCAACCCTGAACGACATTGAACAATACGTGCAAGAAATCCAGCAAATTATTGATTGAAAGGCTCTTGACCTCAGGTTAACTTAAGCTTTTAAGATGGCGATTCTGGAGATAGTCAAAGGATTAGCCTAATGAAAGAGATTGATGTCGGTTTTACGCACGTTGCGTTTGTTGTTAGAGATTTGGCTAAAAGTATTGATTTTTACGGCCGTTATGCTGGCATGGAAGTCGTACACAGGCGAGAGCCTGACCTTCCGGAGGCGCGTAAAGTCGCGTGGTTAAGTGACCTAACTCGCCCTTTTGCGCTTGTCCTTGTCCAGGTTGATGTTGTGACTGACACCCCTTTAGGTAATTTTGGTCACTTGGGAGTAGCTTGTTCAAGCATTGAAGAAATCGACAATAAAGTAGCGATGGCCAGGATGGAGGGCATCTTGCGAAAAGAACCTGTTCAGGCAGGGGAACCGGTAGGTTATTATGTCTTCTTCGCTGATCCTGATGGTAACACACTTGAACTTTCTTATGGTCAGAAAGTCGGGATCGAGGCTTTTCGTCATTATGATACAGTGCCTGCATCTCAGTAAATTTCGATAACCGGTTGGATTACATTACGCTCTGGTAATGTTTCATATCGTTTTAGAGCTTGCTGACTAATTTGTTGCTAGTAACAGCAAGCTCCATATTAGCCTTTACAGATTTTCATTTTATTAATCTCATTTCTAAGCCACAATTTAGTAGCGAAACTGCACCAAACTCCGCTGAAATCTATTCAACATAACTATTGTGTAGACCTCCAAATCTGAGATCTGCCCCATATCGTACTTAAAACATATACCTGTAAGCTTGAAAGCGCTCCATAGTGCGAACACTCTTTAATCGTTGCAAAATCCGTGAGATACGTTTATAAATATACTGTATATACATACAGTTGTTCATTGCGGAGGGAAAAATGAAAATCGAGTTAACCATTGATCGCATGAAGACACTTCCTGTTGGAGCTATACCTGCGCTCGAGTCAGAACTGCTCAAAAGACTTAGCAAGCAGTTTGATGGTTGCCAGATTACGATTAAGCGTGCCAGTAATGATGGTTTGACTGTTTTCGGGGGCGACAAGAAAGAGGTCGAACATATCGTGCAGGAGACTTGGGAAAGCGCGGACGAGTGGTTTTATTAATCGCGTGAATTTGACTGGAGCAGTTTCAAAGAGTATCGCTGTTTGCGTTCCCCTGGCTGTTCCCGATTACTGTTTGCCGCGTCAATAAGTCGCTCTGGGGGGAAATAGTGTGTAGTGCAGATGCCTTTAATGCAGATGATCAATGGTACGACGTGGTCAGAAGGGCCGATAATGCAGTTATCTATAGCTTCCCGGCGGAAGGGAGATATCTGGTTTATCGAGTAAATGGAATAGTTTCATTACGACCCTTACTCGAAGAGGAAGAAATCTTCACTCTTAACGGGTTTATGCAATTTGCAAAACGGCTTGGGTACCGAATTACACCACCGTCTGATATCATTCTTTCATAGGCCTGAACACCCTATACCTGATGCGCCACGGAGAGAACCATGGCGCTGGAATTACAACTTATCAAACACCATTCAGGAATACTGATCCCGGCCACACCCGAGACCAGTGATATCCTGCAATCCAAAACCCGGCTCGGCGATGTTCTTGTTGCCGAGTTCAGGCGACTACGAAACCCGGCATTCCACCGGCGATTTTTCGCGCTTCTCAATCTCGGTTTTGAATACTGGGAACCAATCGGCGGGGCTATCTCGAGTAACGAGCGGAAGTTAATCACCGGCTACGCAAAGTTCCTGGCTTCTTATGGCGGGAATGAGAGCGCGCTGATCAATGCTGCTGAGCAGTATCTGGAGCAAGTCGCATACCGCCGGGTCACGAATGGCATTAGCCTGTGCAAATCCTTCGATGCTTACCGCTCATGGGTAATCGTCGAGGCAGGGCACTTTGATGCTATTCAGCTACCTGACGGCACACTCAAAAAGCATCCACGTAGCATCTCATTCGCCAACATGGACGAACTCGAGTTCCAGCAACTTTATAAAGCTGCGCTCGATGTTCTTTGGCGCTGGGTCCTGTCTCGTTCATTCCGCAGTCGCCATGAGGCCGAAAATGTCGCCGCGCAGCTGCTTGGCTTTGCGGGGTGATGGGCATGCAACATTCATGGTTCCATCATACCGAATGCAGCACCGAACAGGCCGACGAACTGGTTAAGCGTTACAAAGCGCGCGGCGTGCGAGTTGAGCGCAGCCTAAACAAGGATTACGTGACCTGGACTGTCAGTGCTTTCCTTCCGACCTCAAATACACCAGCGCGCCCGGATAGCCGCTGGCGCAACCGGATGTGGGGGTGAACGTGAAAACATATCAAATTACTTTGCCCTGGCCACCGAGTAACAACCGGTATTACCGGCACAACCGCGGGCGTACACACATTAGCGCTGATGGCGTCGCGTACCGCTATGCCGTGGCCAGTTTCATTCGAAGCGCCAGGCTAAACATCCGAACGGCTGCACCACTCAAAATCCGAATTGAATGTCACATGCCCGACCGCAGGCGCCGCGATCTGGATAACCTGCAAAAAGCTGCATTCGACGCTTTAACTAAGGCGGGATTCTGGCTGGATGACTGCCAGGTAGTCGACTATCGAGTTGTGAAGATGCCTGCTGTTAAGGGCGGGAAATTAGAACTCACCATTACTGAGCTGGAGACCGCATGAATCTTGAAAATACCCTCAAATACCACTTCGCCAAGTCGACGCTTATTAGCGACTCTCCGCGCGCCACTGCTTCAGATTCACTGACCGGGACTGATGTTATGGCTGCCATGGGCATGACCCAGGAACGCGCCGCCATGGGATACAGTGCCTTCCTCGGAAAGATGGGCATCAGTTACAACGACCGGGCGAGGGCGATTGAGTTGCTGGCTGAGTACGCGTTAACCAAATGCGATAAGGTTGCCGCGCTGCGCAAGCTGGACGATGCCGTTAAGCCACTGGTAATGCGGCAGCTGGCCACCTTCGCTTTTGAGGATTATTCCCGCAGCGCCGCAAGCGTGAAACAGTGTGATTGCTGCTCGGGGCAGGGATTCATTGAGGCTGATGTTTTCACGATGAAATCGCACTACACCATGAGGCTTCCACAGTGGGCAAAAGACCTTAAGCAATCTCCGAGTGATTTCGAGGTTAAACGCCAGGTGAAAGAGGTGGTGCGGGTTCTATGTTCGGCCTGTAAAGGTAAAAAAGTTGTCAGCTGCGCCTGCAAAGACTGCCACGGGCGCGGTAAAGCAGTGAATCAGGACCTCACTGAAAAGCAGGGCGTGCCGGTTCTTGCAAACTGTAAGCGTTGCGGCGGACGTGGATATGAGCGTATCCCCTCAACTGAGGCATACGCTGCGGTGCGCCAGATAACGGATACAATCAGCCTAGATACCTGGAAGAAGTCTGTTAAGCCCTTTTACGATCAGCTAATCACCAAATTTGACATCGAAGAGGCATGGGCCGATGCGCAGTTGAAGCAGATAACAAAATAGGGCGTTATTTTATCGTGAGCTATTTACTTTTCCCGAATCTGTGGTATTTTTGCTCTAACGATGGGTTATTGCCTTCGTTTAAAGCCCTGCGGTTAACCCCGTAGGGCTTTTTGCTTTATAGCAATTTAAGAATTACTAAAACCATACAACCCCGTAGTAACTTCTAATTTCCCAGCCATGCTGGTGGGAAAATGGAAGAGGGTTTCTACTAGCTACAGCACAACGGCAGAATTCAGGTAGCCTACTACACCGATGGTGTACCGATGACCTTGAAACGGGCCAGTTGATAACTGGTATCTGGCATCTGACGCAGGGAGACGACATTTGCCACAATGGAGAGGCTGAGGTGATTGAAGGCCCTCTACCTGTACCATTTAAATGAATATATTGATCTGATTACTTGGCAGATTCTTTGTACTGCACATATGCTTTTTAAGCATCCTGCGGAATGTATGGGTTCTGAAAGCATTTTGGTGGTGAATCCCCCTATGCGGAGGGGCGTTCCAGCAATTACCAGAAAAGGAAACCTCTCAGACGCGAGAATGTTTGCTGGAGTAATTCTCACCGGAAGGAACCCGGCACCACTCTCTCAGCTATTGCCAACTTAGCAACTATGCCTGCTGTCCGAGCAGGCTTTTTTTTGCCGAGAGAGATAAACTATTGACCGCATGAATATATCCTGAGTAGGTTATGCATGTGGTGAATCCCATCTAAGCGATGGGGCGTCTGGTTAACTGCTATGTGCAGGTATGCGCGCGACTTTGACGACCAGAGATAAGTCACCGGGAGGCACCCGGCGCCACATCCTCAAAAAAACGTTTTGTCGACCACCAGGTTCTGAATCGTCATATACACTTCTAAATGAAACAATTTAAGAGGTGAATTATGAAAGAGGGATATTATTGGATTAGACACAATGACTGTGTCCAGATCGCCTACTTTTCGCACGGTAAAACTGAAGATATGGTTACAGGAAAAATAATCAGAGGCGTCTGGCATCTAACTCGTGGCTACGATCTATGCCATAACGGTGAAGCGGTCGTTCTGGAAGGCCCAATATCCCCACCTTTATGAACATAATTCGAAGAACACAGGCTGCCTCAGGGTGGCCTTTTTTATTTCCCCTCAAATTTACTGAGAGGATTCACAGCAATATGAGGGGGGCCGATGTCCGATCCATTTTCCGGCACGGGGCTGGCCGGTTTAGCTTTGACTGGAGCCAGTGTCTACGGTCTATTGACCGGAACTGACTACGGTGTTGTTTTTGGTGCATTTGCTGGCGCCGTATTTTACATAGCGACAGCAGCTGACCTGAGTGTGTTACGTCGCCTGGCATACTTCTTCGTGTCGTATATCGTCGGCATTCTTTGTTCGGGGCTGTTGGGTTCAAAACTCACTTCCTGGACGGGGTACACCGAGAAGCCTTTGGATGCTATCGGTGCCGTAATAGCTTCTGCGTTAGCCGTTCAAATCCTTACGTTCCTGAATAAACAGGACATCGGCTCGCTGGTGGCGCTAATAACGCGCCGGGGAGGTTCAGGTGGTACTAAATGATCCAACAGCAACTATCAACGCGCTGCTCTGCGCCGGAGTTGTAATTACTCTGATGTTTTATCGCCGTGGAGATTCGCGGCATCGGCCATGGATTTCGCGTTTAGCCTGGCTGATTACCGTCACCTACAGCGCTGTACCGCTGGCGTACCTGTGTGGGATTTACCCGCATTCATCATGGGCCACCATTGCGGCAAACATCATATTCCTTTCCGTGCTGGTGGCCGTCAAAGGCAACGTTGCACGTCTGGTTGATCATCTGAGGCACTAATGAACCAAACACAATTTCAGAAGGCGGCTGGCATCAGCGCCGGGTTAGCTGCGCGCTGGTTTCCGCATATCGACGCCGCTATGAAGGAATACGGCATAACCACACCGCTTGATCAGGCGATGTTTATTGCCCAGATGGGGCATGAAAGCACCAGATTTACCCGGCTGGTGGAGAACCTGAATTACGCGGTCGAAAACCTGGTACCGACGTTCGGTAGCCACCGCATCACGCAACAGCAGGCCGCCGCACTTGGCAGAACGGCAACGCAACCGGCAAACCAGAAAGCGATCGCCAATCTGGTATACGGTGGTGAGTGGGGAAAAGAACACCTTGGCAATCAAGTTGCCGGTGATGGCTGGAAATATCGTGGTCGCGGGCTGAAACAGGTTACCGGCCTGAGTAACTATCGCAGTTGTGGCTACGCGTTGAAACTGGACCTTGTTACCCACCCGGAGCTGCTTGAACAGGATGAATACGCCGCGCGCTCAGCCGCATGGTTCTATGCCTCCCGTGGTTGCCTGCTTCATTCCGGCGACGTTGAGCGCGTGACACTGTTAATCAATGGCGGCCGCAACGGGCTGGATAAGCGCCGCGAGCTGTTTAACCTGGCGAAATCAGTTCTGGTATGAGGTGAGTGTGGGTATCGAGACAATAATCGGGCTGGCCGCACTGGTCATTTCCGCTATCGCCGGCGCTTTTGGCCTAGGCCATATTCGCGGCACCAGCAAAGCAGAAGCCAAAGCCGACCAGCAGCGAACCGAAGATAACGCAGCGGCAATGGTCGCAGCAGCCGAACGCAGGGTAGAAACAACGAAAGAGGCCAGCAATGTACAGCAGACTGTTAATCATATGCCTGGCGACGATGTTGATCGCGAGCTGCGTGACGAATGGAAGCGTCCCGGCGGTGGTTGATACCGGTTGTGATTGGGTGAAGCCAATCTTCCTGACGGATCAAGACATCGACGTTCTGGACCGCCAGACGAAGAAAGACATCCTGGCGCATAACAAAGCATGGAAAGCAAATTGCGGGAAAAATTGAGCCTCATCCCTGAGGTTCGGACACAGTCTCTCCTCTGGACTTTAACCGTAGCAAATATTGAGAATTCTGTTATACAAATGGACAATTCTTGGGGCGCAGATGATTAATTAGCAGGGAAAAGCTTGAAGAAATCAGGGTGGCTCATCCTTGAGCACACGGGTAGTCCTAAACGACGACTTCACCTGACATAGCAAAGTCTATGTAAGAGTCTAGAAAATAATGAATATTTAGCAAGCCGGGAAAGGAAAAAAGTCCCTTCCGAAATGAAATCCTGCAATTCGGAAGGGAGACCAAAGGGGTCATCATTACAAGGAGAATGTAAATGTAATCCATTTCTCAAAAGTAAAAAGGTGTATTAAATAAATAATGCAAAGGAACAAAAAACTGCTTTCTTCTAATGCCTGATGGGTATACGGGATGAATGATTAGCGAAGAATTTCAACAATGCTCACAACTTTATTTTGTCTGTCAGCTACATTTTAATGGCACGAGTGATTCGATATCTCTGCCATACAGATGAATCCCCCTGAGCGGAGGGGCAACCAGTCACTGCTGGACGTAGTGTTGCGGGTTTGCGGAGTGATGCAAGTCCACCGGGAGGCACCCGGCGTCTGAATGCTTGACTAAAGGAATAGGGTACACGTCGAAATGAGTGCGAAGTAATACCTACTTACTGCTAGACCCAGCCAGTTCTGTCCGAGCTGGCTTTTTTTTGAAAAAAAAGCCCTCTCAGCGAGGGCTACAGGAGTCTCAGTTTCGTTGCTCTTTTTATTGATGTTCCCCGGAGTTGGCATTCTCCGCATCAGAGTCATGTATAGCCTGGCAGCCAGGCAGATAACAACAAGCGTAAGCGTGGGATATTAAGAAATTCCTCAGATTGTTTTCACTGGTGGATGGGCTAAAGACCTTGAAACAGTAAGCGGGTTGACCGCAGCCATAAGGCCATGCAGCAGCCATGATGCTGCCCCGAGTCGCGTAATGGCGAGCAGGTATAGCAGACCGTTGTGAGGGTAAATAAGGGGACATGCTCCGGTAAAGCAGCGCGAACGCCAGACGCGCACCGGTTATAAGCGGCGATGAAGCGACAGCAACTCAAGGGCATGAGCGTGGCCACTCCGGGTAGTGGCAGCCATTACAACGCCCACCTGCTGGTGGGCTTGATAATCGTTATAAGATTAAGCGGATGAATCAATCAGCTGATTATCTTGCGCAACTGGATTTCTTCCTGCTCGTTAAGCCTGGCATACTCGCTTATTTGTTTAATAAGTGACTCTTTGTTATTAGACATCATGGACGAAACATAGCAGCCAGTTCGCCATTCGAAAAAGCTCACCAAAAATAAGGTTGATGCTGTAGAATGCTGGTAATGTATTGAGAGGTGATTGCAAATTTTTTTCGTTACCATGGAGTTAGCTTTTACTTAATTCAAATTACCGGGATTTATAATGCTTTATTGATATGAGATATATGGATACTTAACGGTTGCTAAAAGAGAATTTAGCACCACTAAAAATAGTAGGAATAATCTTACGTCGTTGTTGCTGTTGGCACAATATGGATAATAACTTTGCCTAAACAAAACAATAGCAACCGATGAAAATTCACTTTATTACAATCGCCTTGCTGGCGACGATTTCTTCGCCATCCTACGCAGCGTTTCAGGAAAGAGAATACAATACTTGGTATCAAAAAGATGCTGTACTCTACGACATTACCCAGACCTCAGAGGGATTGCCTGTCATGATAAGCATCTCTCAACCGGGGAGGGAGTCAGCTAATATGCTCGTATCCTATATGTCCGATGGTGGCTGTGGAGATGAGAAGGTGCGGCTTAATGCTAACGGGAAGGATGTGCCTGCAACTTATACTTGTGTATCAGTCGGAGCAGACAGGATTGAACACTTTGCAGTGAATGATGCAAGCAAGGTCAATGAGATGGTTAACCACCTCAAGTCAGATTTCACTTTGTTGCTTCAGAACGATATCAAAGTCTGGGCTGCTAACATAAAGACGCCTAAGTATGGTTTAGCACCAAAATTTTAAATCTCAAAATTTAACCGCCTAAGGGCGGTTTTTTATTGGAGTTTATATGGCAAAACCGGACTGGGGCGAGCTTCAGCAACGGTTCCTGTCCGAACATGCCGCAACCGGCGTATCACCAAAGGAATGGTGTGAAGCGCAGGGACTGAACTATGCTACCGCACGTCGATATATCAAAAAACCTTCTGCGCAATCTGTGCACAAATCTGCGCAGAAAAAAGTGCGCACTGCGCAAAAAGAACAAAGCGCAGAAGAGCTGGTGGATGATGATGGATTAACGGCACAGCAAAGACGTTTTGTCGCAGAATACCTAAAGGATGGTAACGCCACACAAGCCGCTATCAGGGCGGGTTACAGCAAAAAATCTGCTGAACAAATCGGTTATCAACTCCTTCAGAAAACTTCAGTTGCCCAGGCTATTGCACAACAGCAGAAAGCCTCCATTGCGCGCACGCTTGGCAGTGCCGATGAAGTCCTCGCGCAGATGTGGCAACTTGCCACCTTCGATGCAAACCAACTCTCACAATACCGACGAGGCGCGTGTCGTTATTGCTGGGGCTTCGGTCATCACTACCAGTGGCGGGATGCAGTTGAGTTTGAAGAGAAAAGACTCGAGGCTGTTGAGCGTGACAGGCGTGAACCCGAAGATTCCGGCGGCTATGGCTACGACCACAACCGAGAACCAAACCCAGAATGCCCGCGCTGTAATGGGGACGGCATCGGCCAGCCTTATTTCCCAGACACTCGCAAGCTCCCGGCTGTTTCCAGGCTTGCCTATTCAGGCGTGAAGGTTGGCAAGAATGGTGTCGAAATCACAGCCATCAGCCGTGAGCGAATGTTTGAAGCGGTAATGAAGCGGCTCGGCCTGGCGGATAGCGAGTTCGCTCAGCGTCTCCAGCAGATCGAAATCGACCGCCGGCTGCTGGAGGTGGAAAAACTCCGCAAAGAGCTGGCCGGTGATGGTGATGATGACGAACCGACCCCAGTTCAGATCAATATCAATGTAGTGGACGCGAGGGCGGAAGATGGGGATCAGCCCGACACTTAACATTCCTCAGGCGCGCTTCCTCGCGATGCAGCACAAATTCAAAGCCTATGTTGCCGGGTTCGGTTCCGGTAAGACGTGGGTGGGTTGTGGCGGCATCTGTAAGGGGATGTGGGAGCACCCTAAAATCAACCAGGGTTATTTCGCACCGACGTACCCGCAGATTCGTGACATCTTCTACCCGACGATTGAAGAGGTGGCCTTTGACTGGGGCTTGAACGTCAAAATCAACGAGGGGAACAAAGAGGTTCACTTCTACGAGGGGAGACGATACCGCGGGACAACCATCTGCCGTTCGATGGAAAAACCCGGCTCGATAGTCGGCTTCAAAATCGGTAACGCGATGGTGGATGAGCTGGATGTCATGGCGGCTGCTAAAGCGCAGCAGGCCTGGCGAAAAATCATCGCCCGTATGCGTTACAAGATCGACGGGTTGCGTAACGGTATCGATGTAACGACTACGCCGGAGGGCTTCAAATTCGTCTACCAGCAGTTTGTGAAGGCGGTGCGTGAAAAGCCTGAGCTTTCTGCTCTGTACGGGCTGATACAGGCCAGCACGTTCGACAACGCGAAGAACCTGCCGCCTGACTACATTCCATCGCTTCTGAGCTCATACCCTGACGAACTGATTCAGGCCTATCTGCGCGGCAAATTCACCAACCTCAACAGCGGGACCATTTACCACACGTTCAACCGTAAGCTCAATAACTGTTCTGATGAGGTTCAGGATGGGGATCCGCTGTTTATCGGCATGGACTTCAACGTTGGGAAAATGGCCGCGATTGTTCACGTAAAGCGTAACGGCCTGCCGCGCGCTGTTCGTGAGTTAGTGAAGGTCTACGACACACCTGCGATGATTAAGCGTATCCAGGAAGAGTTCTGGCGATATGAAGATGGCCGTTATGTGAAGAACCGGGAGATTTACATTTATCCGGATGCCTCTGGCGACTCCCGCAAATCCCAGAACGCCAGTAAGACCGATATCGCCCAGCTCAACGAAGCCGGATTCAGCGTCATTGTTGATGATGCCAACCCGCCGGTTAAGGACCGTATCAACTCGATGAACGCCATGTTCTGTAACGCCAACGGCGAACGCCGCTATCTGGTCAACGTCCAGAACTGCCCGGTCTATACCGAAAGCCTTGAACAACAAGTCTGGGCTGCGAACGGCGAACCGGATAAATCAGCGGATAACGATCACCCCAATGATGCTGGTGGGTACTTCATCGTGAAGGATTACCCCATTGTGAAGCCGGCATACTCAATCACCATGGACACCACTTTCTGATATGGCAAACGACGACATCACCTGGGTTCGACCAGAACACCGGGCGGCTTCTGCTGCCTGGCGGAAATACAGGGACTTTTGCAAAGGGGCCGAGGCCGTAAAAGGGGCAGGTAATAAGTATCTGCCGTATCTCGACCCAACCGATAAATCATTACGCAATAAAAAGCGTAATGAGGACTATCTGAGCCGCGCTGTGTTCTACGCCATTGCCGGCAATACGAAGATCGGCATGCTTGGAATGGCGTATCGCAAGGACCCCACGTTTAACGGTCCTGAAAAGCTGAAATACCTGTTGGACAATGCTGACGGGGCCGGTACCAGCATCTATCAGCAGTCGCAACTGGTGACCGAGAACGTGCTGGAGGTGGCACGAGAGGGGCTTTATGTTGACTACGCAGAAGCATCCGATGAGGCGATCATCCTCCGCTATCCGGCAGAGAACATTATTAACTGGCGAACAAAGCGAATTAACGGACGCGATCAGCTGGTGCTGGTGGTACTGCGCGAATGCGTAGAAGAGCCGGATGGCTACGCTTACAAGGATGAAATCCAATACCGCGAGCTGGCGCTGGAAGAAGGGCGGTTCATCTGCCGGGTATGGCGCCGGGCTGGTGGCACTGCAAGCGGAACCTACACCGTTGACAGTGAGTACCACCCCAAGCCGAAAGGAAAGGACTACTGGGACGAAATCCCTTTCACCTTTGTCGGTGCTCAGAACAACGATCCCACTATCGATGATTCACCGTTGGCTGCGCTGGTGGAGATAAACCACGGTCATTACCGAAACAGCGCTGACTATGAGGATAGCGCGTGGTTCTGTGGCCAGGTGCAGCCTTATATGACTGGGCTTGATACCAACTGGCGCGATCACCTTGAGAAGACCGGAGTGAAAATTGGTTCCCGTTCACCACTGATGCTTCCCAGAGATGGGTCGTTTGGTTATGCCCAGGCACAGCCGAACATGCTGGCTAAAGAGGCCATGGACAGCAAGCGCGATTACATGGTGCAGCTGGGCGCCCGACTGATTGAGCAGAACGCCACGGCGAAGACGGCAACCCAGGCGAGTGGTGAGCAGACATCATCAACATCGGTGCTCGGTATCTGCGTTTCAAATGTTTCTGAGGCCTACACGCTGGCGCTTGCCTGGTGTGCGAAATATCTCGGCATCAAGGGCGAATCGACGAGCTACACGATCAACCAGGAATTCATTGCGAAGGTTGCCGAGTCGGGCATGGTGACGGCAATCGTCAATGCCTGGCAGTCCGGTGCGCTGCGCGATAGCGATATGATTCGAGCACTACAGAAGCTCGATCTCATTGACCCTGCCGACAGTCCGGACGAGGTAATTGATGCGCTTCGCAATCAGGCACCAACGTTGACCGGGGGGTGATATGGCAACCATAAACGAAAGCCTGCGCGATGAGTCGATCGCACACTCCGTCTGGTTAAGCCGCTATGCCACTGGCGTGGCAAATCGGATGGTGAAGTTGCTTAACGAGACGGACGCGGATCTGTCAGCCCGCCTGCTCGATGCGCTGGACAGATTGCCTCCTGAGAGCTTCACCGTTAACCGTCTGGAGAGTTTACTGGGCAGCGTGCGCGAACTTAACCATCAAGCCGTAGCGTCCATGCAGGCAGGGCTCGAAAATGAGCTGGTGGCACTGGCAAAGAACGAAGCCAGTTATCAGCTGAGCCTGTTCGATTCCCTTCTGCCTTCACAGGTCCTGTCTCACTATCCGCTGCAGGGCATCACCGCCGATATGGTGTATGCCGCAGCAATGGCGCAGCCCTTTCAGGGGAGGCTGCTGAGTGAGTGGGCGGAGAATCTGGAATCGGACAGGCTGGCACGGATAGTGAACGCCGTCCGCAGGGGGTATCTTGCCGGCGACACGGTAGAAACAATCGCGCGCAGTGTTCGCGGCCACGCCAATAAAGATTATCGCGACGGCGCGCTGCAGATGAGCAGGGCAAACGCTGCCAGCATCGCTAAAACAGCCGTGAATCATCTGGCTGCCACAGCACGCAACAGCTTCACCAGCGCCAACAGCGATATCGTAAAAGGCAAACAGTGGCTATCTACGCTGGACAATAAAACCAGCCACGACTGCATTATTCGTGACCTGTTGCGTTACACCCTGGATAACAAACCGGTCGGGCATAAGGTGCCTTACCTGCAGGGACCCGGGAGGATTCATTTCTGCTGTCGTTCTACTGAAACCCTGATTCTCAAGTCGTGGCGCGAACTCGGCATCGATATCGACGAGATGGACGAGGGGACTCGTGCCAGCATGGATGGACAGGTACCGGGAAAAACATCATATCTGGAATGGCTCGCGCGCCAGCCGGCACAACGCCAGGATCAGGTTTTGGGCGCCGAGCGTGGCCGTTTGTTCCGCGCGGGTGAAATCGACCTGGCTGATATGTTCACTGACAAAGGCGAATGGATCAGCCTGGAACGTCTGAAGCAGCTCTCAGGCACAGACAACTAACAATCCATCTTACTCCACGCCCTGGCATCCGCCGGGGCTTTTTTATGGGCGAGGCCCGGCAAAATCCCGAGGGGAAATTATGTTAATTCGAAACATGCTTCTGAAATATTACGCACCTGAAAGCGGCGGTGAGGGCGGCGGTGGCGGTGGTATCGAAATCACTCCTGAAATCCAGAAGCTGATTGATGAGCGCGTGACCAGTGAAGTCACTGGCCTCAAAACGAAAAATAGTGAACTGCTGGGCACCATTAAACAGCAGAAAGAAAACCTGTCCCGCTTTGAAGGTATCGATCCAGACGCTGTGCGCGGCATTCTCCAGCGTTTTTCCGACGACGAAGAGGCAAAGCTGATTGCCGCCGGAAAAATCGATGAGGTGCTCAATAGGCGCACCGAGCGTCTGCGTGCTGACGTTGATAAGCAGATTAAAGCCGCAAATGAACGCGCGGACAAAGCCGAAGCGTTCTCCAACAAATTCCGGGATCGAGTTCTGGGCGATGCAATCCGTGCAGCAGCGTCAAAAGCTGGCGCGCTGCCGGAAGCATCAGACGATCTGATCCTGCGTGCCAAAGGCACATTCCAGCTCAACGACGAAGGCGAGGCCGTGGCAGTTGATGCAAATGGCGATGTTCTGTTCGGTAAAGACGGCAAAACCCCACTAAGCCCGCTTGAATGGGCGGAGTCTCTTAAGGAGACGGCTCCGCACCTGTTCCCGCGCGCCGAAGGCACCGGCGCAGGCGGACACAAATCAAACAGCGGTGGCAGCCTGAAACGTTCCGAAATGAGCGCCAGCGACAAAGCGGACTACATCCGCAAACACGGCCAGCAGGCCTTCCTCAAACTTCCGAAATAAGGGATTTAAACCATGGCAACGACTGTTAATACTGACCTGGTTATTTATGACGACCTGGCGCAGACCGCTTTCCTTGAACGCCGACAGGATAACCTGGCAATCTTTAACGCCTCTTCCAACGGGGCGATTCTGCTGGATAACGAGCTGATTGAAGGTGATTTCCGCAAGCGAGCCTTCTACAAGGTGGGCGGTTCTATCGAATCGCGTGACGTGAACTCCACCGAAAAAGTGACGGGTAAGAAGATTGGCGCCGGCGAAGCAGTTTCCGTCAAAGCGCCGTGGAAATACGGTCCATACGAAACGACTGAAGAAGCGTTCAAACGCCGCGGCCGCTCGGTTGACGAGTTCTCCGAAGTGATCGGCACTGATGTGGCTGACGCGACGCTGGAAGGCTACGTGAAATACGGCTTGAAGGCGCTGACGGCTGCTATTGGCGCCAACACGGACATGGTGGTTACCGCCGATATCGAAACAGACGGCAAGAAGACCCTGACGCGCGGCCTGCGTAAGTACGGCGACAAGTTCAACCGTGTGGTGCTCTTCGTTATGCACTCCGCCACTTACTTCGACATCGTGGATGAGGCGATCGCCAACAAAATCTATGAAGAAGCGGGGGTGGTGGTTTACGGCGGGCAGCCGGGCACCCTGGGTAAACCTGTCCTGGTTACCGACACCATGGACGCTGATGCGATCCTTGGGCTGGTGGCCGGAGCGGTTACCGTCACCGAATCTCAGGCGCCGGGCTTCCGTTCCTACGATATCAACGATCAGGAAAACCTTGCGGTTGGCTATCGCGCTGAAGGCGTGGTGAACGTTGACCTGCTGGGCTACAGCTGGGATACCGCCAAAGGTGATAACCCTGACCTGACCGCCATCGGCACTGCGGGCAACTGGAAGAAACACTTCACCAGCAACAAATCAACGGCAGGTGTGCTGATTAAACTGGGATCCGCAGTGGGGGAGTAACGCTGTCAGCGGATAAAACCTCCGCAACCGCTGACAGCACCGATGCGGTCACCATTTCCCTGAAGTACACGCTAAACGGCGCAGGTGTTTCCGGTAAGACTGTTGCATGGAGTTCAACGGACGGCACGCTCAGCACTGCCAGCTCTCAGACCGGTTCTGCTGGTGGTGCAACGGTGAAACTCACATCAGACGTTGCTGGCACCTTTACGGTAACCGGCACGGTTGAAGGAGTGGCGAAAACCACTGATGAGATCACCTTCACTGCGCCTGCCGGAGAATAACGAATGGGGCGAAAGCCCCATAAACAGGATGATTCGATGATCAATACCGATATCACCTCTCCTGATGCCAACAGCTACGCCAGTGAAGAGGATCTTGTCTCATTTGCGGAAATACGCGGCATTGAACTGCCTGACAAGCTCACACCTTTGCTGATTAAGGCAATGGATTACCTGGAGGGGCTGGACTGGGTTGGCTCAAAAGCCGACCCTCGACAGCCGCTGGCATGGCCACGCGTGAATGTCGTTCTGGATGAACATGATTTCCCGCCGGATGAAGTTCCACGGCAGGTTATAACCGCGCAGTGCATGCTGGCGGTAGAGGCAATCGACGGCGATTTACTCTCCAGTGTGCGCGAAGCCGCTGTGAAAACGGAACGTGTGGAAGGTGCCGTCACGATGACCTATGCGGTCGCAGATGGTGAGGTTTTCACGCCGTCCTATCCTGCCGTTATGGCGCTGCTGGGCGACCTTGCTGGTGGTCGAGGTTACGCCATCAATGTATTTGCAGAGAGGGCCTGATATGTCGATTGATTACCAACTTATGCAGGCCAGAACGACCCGCATGCTCAGGCAAAACGGTACGGAATACAGCGTAATCCGTAAAGGCTCTGTGACTGTTATTGGCGGAGTCGAGCACAAAACGGATGATGTTCAGTTCACTGCGAACGGGGTAAAAACCGAATATGAGCCAGGCGAAATTGACGGAACCGTCATTGAAAACGGCGATGTACGGATTGCCTTCACTGCTGAGAAGGAAATTAAAACCGGCGATCTGATTGACGTGGACGGCGTAAGCCACCGCGTTGTTAAACCTAACCCGGTGAAACCGGGCGCTGTGGTGCTCTGCTACAAAGCTCAGTTGAGGGCATAAAATGGGCGATAATAAGGCGTTCACAGCTGCCATCACAGCATTTGTGGACAAAGCCAAAGCGAATCAGGAAGCAGTCGTACGCGCAGTCGGCATTCGGATCCTTAATCAACTGGTGATGATGTCCCCAGTGGGCAACCCGGAGTTGTGGGAAGTTAACCAGACAGCCGTTTCCTATAATCGCGCTGTTTACGACCATAACGAAGCGCAGCGGGCCAATCCCGACAACCTGACCAAAACCGGGCGACTGAAGAAAAAAGCCCAGGTGGTGGATGGGATGGATATCAAAACACCGCCGGGGTATACGGGCGGACGCTTTCGCGGTAACTGGCAGGTGTCCTTTGATGCGCCAACGACTGATGAAACAGGGCGAATAGACAAGACCGGCGACCTGACAAAAGCGGCCGGGAATTACACGCTGTCGCTCTTCAAAGTCGGGATGAAGGCCATTTATTTCTGCAACAACGTGCCCTATGCCTACCCGCTTGAAATGGGGCATTCCACACAGGCGCCGGGCGGCGTGGTCCGCATAACTGCAGCTGAGTTTCAACGCTTCTTTGAGGAAGCTGTCAGGGAGGTGACTAAGTGATTCCTGATATTGCATCTGCACTGGCCGCCAGACTGGGTACTTGGGCCGATGCTGAGGGCATTTCGGTTGCATGGGAGAATGTGCCGTTTTCACCTCCTGCTAACGAGATGTACCTGGCCGTTCACGATATGCCCGTTACACCGCGAATAATCGATCTCGGCTTGCGCTGTCGGACTTATTCTGGCGTGTACCAGATTAATGTCGTGGCGCCAGCCGGCTCCGGCCGTACCTCCGTCGTTGCCCTGGCGGGCAGAGTAGCGGAATTGTTCCCCGAGGGGCTGGAAATTGCAGGCAAAGACTTTACCTGCTGGATTAGCAGCGCGCCTGGCATATTCCGCGGCGTCCCTACACCTGTGTCCTACACCGTTCCTGTCAGCCTGAATTATCGGACAGACATTACCAGCTGATTCCCTCTGTGATGTCCCACAACTGACCGGCCTTGAGCCGGTTTTCCCGTTTCTAAAGGAGTAACCATTATGGGCTTTGCACTGCCTAACGGCGCTCACGTCTATCTTGCATCGGGCTATGGCCCAGCCATTACTTTCACCGGGGCGACGAACGCCGAAAACATGGTGATCACCGTGAGTGAAGCTGACGCACTCAAGGTGGGTGATATTGTCCATGTGAGCTGCAACTGGTCCGGTGTTGATAACGTCATTGCAAAAATTGATGCGATTGCAGAAAGCGCTGTCACTCTTCGCAATATCAATACCACCAACAAAAACAAATATGCTGCTGGTGGCGGTATCGGTTCGATCCGCAAAGTGCTTGAATGGACCGAGTTGCCGCAAATCACTGAGGTTTCTAAATCCGGTGGCGATCAGAACACAACGCAGATTCAGTTCCTGAGCGATGACCGCCAGCGCAACCTGAATACCTATAAATCTGCTGTCTCTCAGACCTACTCGATTGCACATGACTCTGCGCTCCCGGTTTATCCACTACTGCGCCAGTTGGATGAAGAGGAAGAGACTGTTGCAGCGTACATGTACGTGCCGAAGGCGAAGGAGAACCGGTACTGGGCGGCCACGGTATCCTTTGATGACACGCCGACCACAGCGGTTAACGAGGTAGAGACAGTGAGCGTGGTGCTGAACCTGCAGTCACCTGCGATGACGTTTTATAAGTTGACCGACGCTGCCGCCTGACCCGTCAGAACTTTCACTATCTTTGCCTCCCTTTGCGGAGGCATTTTTTTCGTAAGAGGTATCAATGGCGACCAAATTCACTCTTCAGCCCAAACCTACTTTTAAGGCCAATGTCTCGATTCCCCGTGCCGGGGATGAGGATGGCGTGCTGACGTTCACGTTTAATCACAAGCCGCTTAAAGAACTAGCTGACCTGGAAAGACTCGAAGGCAAAACCGCCACTGATTTTCTAATGGAAATCATTTCTGGTTGGGCACTTCCCGATGCGTTCAACGCGGAGAATCTGTCGGTACTGCTTGAAAACTATCCGGCGGCAATGAAGGCCATTCCGGAAACCTACTACCGCGAGCTGATGGGGCAGCGCGAAAAAAACTGATAGCGGTTGCCTCTGCGTTCTATACGCCTGAACCCACAGCGGCAGACCTGGCGCCTTACGGGCTTACGCCGGATGACTACGACGATCAATACATCGACGTATGGCCAGATGTATGGCCTTCATTCCTGGTGTTTCAGGCTGTCAGCACGCAGTGGCGCACGGGTATGGGAGGGGCATCAGGGCTTGATTACAACGTGCTGCCCTGGGTAATGCGCCTGCACCACGTCGAGGACGAGGCAACCGCACTTTCGGACATCCGAATCATGGAGAGCGCCGCACTAAAAGTTATGCATAAAGAGAGGGCGGAATGAGTAACGATATCGCCACGATTTCCCTGCGCGTAAATACCACTGAGCTGGAGCGCGGTAACCAGGCACTGGATCGCTTTCAGGAGACCGCGACCGCTGCTGCAGGTAAAGCGGATGACCTGAACAGTACGTTCCGCACCGGCATCGATAACCAGAAGAAGAACAGCGAAAGCCTGAAGCAGCAGCGTCAGGAACTGCAGAACCTGCTGAATAAAATTAGTCCGGTAAACAAGGCGCTGGATGAGCTGGACACTATCCAGGAGAGCCTGGCGAAGTTTCGTGGTAAAGGGCTGGTGGGAGACGAGGATTTTACTCGTTACAACAGCGTGCTTGAGACGACGCGGGCAAAACTGGCACAGGTAATGGAGTCTGAGACCGCAGAGGGGCGGGCTCGCATTGAGCAGGCTCAGGCAGCGCAGCGGGCAGCTGCAGCGAGCAAAACCTTTATCGATTCGCTGGAGGAGCAGGTCACAGCAATCGGAAGAACGCGCGCAGAACTGTTAGAGCTAAAAGCTGCCCAACTCGGCGTATCCGATCGTGCTGCACCAATGATCGCAAAGCTGAAAGAGCAGGAAGAAGCATGGAAGTCTGGGGCTGTCAGCGCGGGTCAATATCGCAATGCTATGCGTTATCTACCGATGCAAATGACCGACATTGTGACTTCACTGGCTTCCGGCATGCCGGTTTATATGGTTGCTATTCAGCAGGGCGGTCAGCTCCGTGACTCGTTTGGCGGTGTAGGCAATGCTCTGAAAGCGATGTTGTCGATGGTGACTCCTGCCCGAGTGGCCATTGGCGGCCTGGCTGGTGCCGTTCTGATTGCGGCGAAAGCGGGGTCGGACTACTTCACCGCCTACGACGAAATCAACAAGGCCATTATCAGGACTGGCAACATTGCCGGCACGTCAGCGCTTCAGATCATGGCTTCCTCCCAGTCTATTGCTGTCTCTACTGGCGCTACTGTAGGAACCGTTCAGAGTTTGATGACTGAGCTAGTTGGCATGGGATCGCTGACACAGCAGCAACTTGAAAAAGCAGCGGGCTCCACGGCGCTGGCGGTTCAGACCGGTATAGTCTCGGCGCAGGACATCACCAAAGCCTATAAGGACATCGAAAAAGACCCTGTTAAAGCGCTGCAGAGTCTCAACGAACAATATAATTTCCTGACCGTTTCACAACTTAAGCATGTTGACGATCTGATCAAGCAAAAGGACCAGACCGCGGCCGTTACGCAGGCTATGGACCTGTTTGGCGATACGATGTCAAAGCGCGGAGAACAGGCTTACGACTCGCTGACGCCGTTTGGTCGCCTGTGGCTGGATATTAAGGGCTGGGCGTCTGAGGCCATGCAGAGTATCGGTCAGTGGGTAGCTGAGCTGGCATCAAACACCCTGAAGGAATTCAACGCAATTTATTACAGCGTTGCGATCGTTTTCCAGAAGCTGAACCAGATCATTTCTTCCTCTATCGCTGCCGCGATCAACCTCGTTCCCGACTGGGCGAAAACAGATACTTTGCAGGGATGGCAGGACTACAACGAACAAATGGCCAGCGCTTATGGCGACAGCGTCTCTCAGCTGAAAAATGACTGGGATGCCGCTGATATCAGTGCAGGTAAATACCTCGATACGACCAGAAAGATAAGTACCGCAACCACCCAGAAGGATCGGGAAGGAGTCGCTTCTTTCGGCAAAAAGACCAAAACCGGAAAGCAGGGCACTTTATCGGCTGGCGATCGCAGCACGGATGCTGCCCAGGCAGAGCTGCTGGCGCTTCAGGCTCAGTTACGCGCGCTGCAGCAGCATAAAAGGCTGAACGACACTATCAGCCAGCAGCGCAAAGATCTGTGGACAACTGAAGCGAAATTTCAGGTGCTGGAGGAGGCCTCGCGTTCACGTTCACTGACAAAGCAGGAACAATCCCTGCTGGCGAGTAAAGACCAGGTGCTTCAGTTGGCACGGCAGAAAGCCCTGTTAGGTGATCAGATTACCGCACAGGAACAGCTGAACAAGCGAATGGATACCTCGCAGAAATACGTCACACAGATGGCAGAGAAGCAGGCTGCATTAGTGAACGGTGCCGGGATGAGTGACCGTCAGGCACAACGTGAGCTGGCAAAGAGCCAGCTTTCTTCTGGATGGATCAACTCAGGCGGCACGCTTGACGACGAGGGTTATCAGAAGCAGCTTAAAGCGGCGAATGATTACTATGATGCTGAGGATCGGTTACGTGGCGACTGGCTGACTGGCGCGAAAAAGGGCTGGGCTGAATTTGAGGACAGCGCGACCAATGTTTACTCGCAGGTGCAGACGATTACCAGCAATGCGTTCACCGGGATGGCCAGCACGCTCACCGACTTTTTTACTACTGGTAAATCTAACTTCTCCGACTTCCTGACTACCTTCCTGAAGGGCATCGCCCAGATGCTGACTCAACTGGCTCTGGTTAATGGAATGAAGTCAGCCTTTGGTGGAACGTGGTTCGGTAATTTCCTTGGAATAAAACAGGCGTGGTCAGGCGGTTATATCCCTGAGTACGCCAATGGTGGTGCGGTTGGCTATACCGGCGATGGCGGTAAATATCAGCCGAAGGGTGTGGTCCACGGTGGGGAGTTTGTTTTCACCAAAGAGGCTACCAGCGCGTTGGGTGTTGGCAACCTTTACGCGTTGATGCGAGGCGCTCAGGGCTATGCAAACGGCGGGTATGTAGGCACCGCGCCCATGTATGGATTGCAATCCGCTGGCGCTGGCAGTGTTACTGTTCAAACGTCTGTTGTTGTGCAGAACCAGAGCCCGCAACAGCAAACAAACGCTGGTAGCGATACGATGTACCGAGCCTATAAGCAAACTATTGATCAGTCAGTGCGCGAAGGTATTGCGAAGCAATTAAGGCCCGGAGGGCTCATCTGGAATGCAACGAAAATGCGTTAATGGAAAACTTTCTTAAAATTCGGTTTTAATTGCTGATCTTAGGAAATGGATAGTCATTGACCAAATAAAAGTTAATGTTAGGATGTTTCTGATTGTAACTTAAGGATATTGCAATGAGAAAATTACTAGGGCTGACAATTCTGACTTTACTGGTTGCCGGATGTACTACGCCAGCTAGAAACTATGTACCCCAAACGAAAGAGATAAGTATACCGCCGCTTAATACGACTACGACTACCTATGTTGGTGAAGATATGGTTAGACAGGGTATCGACGCCAGTATTGATGCTATTCATTTCAATCAGGCAGTTGAGATCGGATCCATAGGGGTATATACAATTCCTGCAGGTGACTACGTAAAAATTGGCGAGGATTCCAAATCTGAGTTTTTCTCTAATGTAGAAAGATCATCAGGTGCTCTAGTACCGAATCGATTTATGGTCAACGATCCAACTCAAAGTATTCAGCTCAAAAAAAATGGTGAGATCTGTATTGTGACAATCTATGGCGCGACCAAATGTGATACAGGGAAACCATATTCAAAAGTGAAATTTCAAACAGAACAGCAGTCGGCTTTTCAACAAACCTTGATTTATAATGGTAAGGTTGGGAATAAGATAAATATTGGTTATCGTGAGTTTCAGGGGGGATTGGCAAGAGCTGCCTTCTCAAATGAAGTCGAATATGACCTTTCTGAATCAAAAACCATACGCTATAAAGGTGCTGTTTTAGATATCCTTGAGGCGAATAACCAGTCAATCACTTTTAAGCTTACGCGAAACTTTAATACCAATTGAAAAATCTTTAACTTATTTATTGATATATTAACACTTAACCCGCTTCGGCGGGTTTTTTTATGTCCGGAGATAGCATGGCAATCGAAACGTTCACCTGGCGAACACAGATACAGGCGGGGATGGAAGGGGCATTCAGCCTTAAAACGCGCTCTGCAACCTTTGGCGACGGCTATGAGCAGATCGCCGGGGAAGGCATTAACCCTGAAAAGCAGTCATGGCCTGTCACACTGACGGGGAAAAAAGCGGACATGCTTCAGGCCCTGAAGTTCTTTCGTTCTCACGTCAAAAGTCATTTATCTGGACATCGCCAGTTGGCGAAACAGGGCTCTATCGGATTGAGGCCGAATCAATCAAGTCACAGCCCTTATCCAGCAACGTTCTGACCATTTCTTCAACATTCAAACAGGCGTACGCACCATGATCACCGCAGACTATCAAAGCCTTGAGCCCGGCAACAAAGTCCGGCTTATCGAAGTTGATGGCTCTACGTTCGGCGTGGATGATGTACTGCGATTTCACGCGTACAATCTCCCGCACACGGAAGAAGAAATCGCCGCCGCTGGTGGTGATGAATCAAAGCTGAAGGCGAAAAGCATCTGGTGGCAGGGGGAAGAATATGCCGCCTGGCCGTATCAAATTGAAGGACTTGAAGCATCCACTGAAGGCAACAGCGCCCAGCCAACGCTGACGGTTGCAGATATCGAAAGCAAGATTACAGCGCTGTGCCTTGCTTATGACGATATGCTACAGGCGAAAGTCTCTATCCATGACACCTATTCGCACTATCTCGATGCGAAGAACTTCCCAGCAGGTAACCCAACAGCTGATCCGCAACAGGTCAGAAAACGAGTTTTTTACATCGATAGTAAAAGCAGCGAAATTCCGGGCGAAAGTATCGAATTTGTACTCGATAGCCCAATGTCGTTACAGGGAAAGATGATTCCTACACGTCAACTTCATTATCTGTGTACCTGGTGTATCCGGAATAAATATCGCACCGGCGATGGCTGCGACTATGCCGGAACCCGCTATTTCGATAAAAACAACAACCCGGTGAGCGACCCCTCTCTGGATGAATGCAACGGCACGCTTACGGCCTGTAAGCTCCGGCATGGAGACGGCAACGAACTGCCGTTTGGTGGGTTCCCTGGCACGTCTTTGATCAGGAGCTGATATGCGTCAGAAAACCATCGATGCGATTATGGCTCATGCTGCAGCTGAGTATCCTCGCGAGTGTTGCGGCGTGGTGGCGCAGAAAAGCTGTGTTGAACGTTATTTCCCGTGCCGGAATCTTGCCGCGGCGCCGGAGGACAATTTTGTACTTTGCCCCGAAGACTATGCAGCTGCAGAAGACTGGGGGAAGGTGATCGCCATCGCTCACAGTCACCCAGATGCCACGACGCAACCGAGCGAGCTGGATAAAGCGCAATGCGATGCAACCCTTTTACCCTGGCATATCGTGAGCTGGCCGGAGGGGGATTTACGGACTATCCAGCCGCGTGGAGAACTGCCGCTGCTGGAGCGACCGTTTGTGCTTGGTCACTTCGACTGCTGGGGTCTGGTGATGAGCTATTACCGGCAAACACACGGGATAGAGCTTCACGATTACCGGGTCGATTATCCCTGGTGGGAAAACGACTACCCGGACAACTTCTATCAGGATTGCTGGTATGAGTGCGGATTCCGTGAATTCGACGGGCCGCCAAAACCTGGCGATATGGTGATCATGCAGGTTCAGGCTGATAAGTGGAATCATGCGGGGATTCTGCTGGAAGGCAACATGCTACTGCATCACCTTTATGGGCATCTGAGCCAGCGCGTACCTTATGGCGGTTACTGGCGTGAGCGCACGATGAAAATACTGCGCTTTAAAGACTGTTTCTGATAACTGCCTGTGACAGTTTTTATGGGGGAAAAATGGCTGCATTACTCAATGTTGAGCCGGTCCGCACAATTCGATTATACGGCGTGCTAGGCGCCACCTTCGGGCGTGAATATCGTTTATCAGTCGCTTCACCAAAGGAGGCCATCCGCGCCCTGAGCGTTATCGTGCCGGGTTTTGAACGTTTCCTTAATACCAGTAAGCAACGAGGTTTAACTTATGCGGTATTCAGCGGGAAACGAAACCTCTCAAACGATGAGCTTAGTATGGACAGGAGCAAAGAGGAAATCCGCATCGCGCCGGTGATCATCGGCAGTAAGCGAGCCGGGGTGTTTCAGACAATCCTCGGGGTTGCCCTTGTCGCTGTTGCCGCGTTCGTCACGGGAGGGGCCGCGATTGGGATTGGTGGTACCGCTTTCGCTGGTGGATGGGGCGCTGTGGCGGGGATTGGGGCATCAATGGCGATCGGAGGCGTAGTCCAGATGCTTTCTCCACAGACAACCGGGCTCGCCAGTAAGCAATCTGCGGATAACCAAGCCAGCTACGCCTTTGGTGGAGTAACAAACACGACAGCCCAGGGGAATCCGGTACCACTTCTTTATGGCCGCCGGCGAATCGGCGGCGCGATTATTTCTGCCGGGATTTATGTCGAAGATCAGCAATAAATACCTTCTTTCAGGCCACCTTCGGGTGGCTTTTTTCATGGGCGCAATATGGCAACTGCAATCGCTATAAAAGGCCGCAAGGGCGGCAGCTCAAGTTCCCGAACCCCTACCGAACAGCCTGATGATCTGCAATCTGTTGCAAAGGCAAAAATCCTCGTTGCACTGGGAGAGGGAGAATTTGCAGGGCAGCTGACGGCGAAAGATATCTACCTGGACGGAACGGCCCTGGAGAATGCTGATGGCTCTCAAAACTTCAGCGGCGTTACGTGGGAATTTCGCGCGGGAACTCAGGCGCAAAAATATATTCAGGGCATACCTGGTACCGAAAACGAAATCAACGTGGGAACTGAGGTATCGAGCGCTACAGCGTGGACGCGCACGTTTACCAATACGCAGCTTTCAGCTGTTCGCCTGCGCCTGAAATGGCCTTCGCTTTTCAGGCAGGAGGACGACGGCGATCTGGTCGGTTACTCGGTTAATTATGCGATTGACCTGCAGACGGACGGCGGCACATGGCAGACGGTACTCAATACCAGCGTGACCGGCAAAACGACGTCAGGTTACGAGCGCAGCCACCGTATTGATCTACCTCAGGCTGGCAGAACCTGGACAATCCGACTCCGTAAGATTACGTCTGATGCCAACAGTGCGAAGATCGGCGACGCGATGATGCTGCAGAGCTTCACCGAGGTAATTGACGCCAAATTACGCTATCCAAACACAGCGCTGCTTTATATCGAATTCGATTCCAGCCAGTTTAACGGCTCTATCCCGCAGATCTCCTGCGAGCCCCGCGGCCGCGTTATCCGCATTCCGGATACTTACGACCCCGAAACCCGCACTTATAGCGGTACGTGGGCTGGGACATTTAAATGGGCCTGGACCGATAACCCTGCATGGATTTTCTACGACCTGGTGGTTAGCGACCGTTTCGGTCTTGGGGATCGTCTTACAACGGCCAACATAGATAAATGGACGCTCTACCAGGTTGCGCAGTATTGCGATCAAATGGTACCGGATGGCAAAGGCGGAAGTGGTACCGAACCACGTTATACCTGCAACGTCTACATTCAGGAACGCAACGACGCTTATACGGTCCTGCGTGATTTTGCTGCCATCTTCCGTGGGATGACCTACTGGGGCGACGACCAGATTGTGGCGCTGGCGGACATGCCGAGAGATGTTGATTTTACATACACTCATGCGAACGTTATTGATGGCCGCTTTACCTATTCCAGCAGCACCACAAAGAACCGTTACACCAATGCGCTGGTTTCCTGGTCTGATCCTGATAACGCTTATTCTGATGCGATGGAGCCTGTTTTTGAGCAGGCCCTGGTTGCGCGTTATGGGTTTAATCAACTTGAGATAACTGCGATCGGTTGTACCCGTCAGTCGGAAGCGAATCGCAAAGGGCGATGGGGGATCCTCACCAACAACAAAGATCGCGTTGTTACTTTCAATGTAGGGGAAGACGGCAATATTCCACAGCCTGGCTATGTAATTGCTGTAGCCGACCGAAATCTTTCCGGACGTGACCTTGGCGGCCGTGTTTCAGCGGTGAATGGTCGTATTTTGACGCTGGACAGGGCGCCAGATGCATCTTCGGGCGACAGGATGATTATCAATCTGCCATCAGGGGTTGCGCAGTCACGCACCATCCAGTCGATAACGGGCAATAAAGTAACCGTTACGACTGCTTACAGCGAAACACCTGTGACTCAGACCGTGTGGGTCATAGAGTCTGATGAACTCTATGCACAGCAGTATCGCGTTATTACGGTAACTGATAATAATGACGGCACGTTCACAATCGTCGGTGCAAATCATGATCCGGATAAATATGCCCGAATCGATACCGGAGCCATCATTGACCAGCGGCCGG
>ERZ773228.183-NODE-183-length-80097-cov-6.001986_pt1 | contig 80097 bp, 70 predicted proteins | sample MGYA00580524_ERZ773228 | MGnify/ENA primary metagenome ERZ773228 (study PRJEB29015, sample SAMEA2737768) | human gut metagenome | biome: human gut; feature: human-associated habitat; material: faeces | place: China | collected 2012 ... | reverse complement strand
GCAGTGCGTAGCACTGACTGAGGGGTTTCCACTTATGCCGAAAACGTCATAAAAAGATTTCGCGAAAACCCCTCCACCGCCTAACGGCGGTCCCCCTCCCCTTTCAGGGGAGGCTAGTTATCACACACCATTACTACAGCAGCAAGGACACGTACACCGTGTCCTTTCCTTTTATATAGGTATCCAGACACAGACCACAGCCGCGGCAGGAACCGGCACCGGCAAAGCCGCACAAAAAACCGGAAAATTTCCGTGCAATTTTTTTTGCAAAAGGGCTTGACTTTTTTTGTCGGGTTTGGTATAATAGGTGTGTTATCCTTGCTCATGCCCTGCATGGGCGAAATCCAGAAGGAGGTGTATTGAGTATGGCAAAGAAACAGGAATCCTACGAACTGATGACGGTTTTCAGTCTGAAGAACGGTGAAGAAGCTGTAAAGGAACTGGTTGAAAAGTTCCGCGAGAAGATCGCATCTGCTGCCACACTGGACGAAGTAAACGAGTGGGGCAAGCGTAAGCTGGCTTATCCGATCAACGACGAGCCGGACGGTTACTACACACTGTATACCTTTACGTCCACTCCGGACGTTCCGGCAGAAGTAGAGCGTGTTCTGAACATCACAGACGGCGTTCTGCGTTCTCTCGTTACCGTAAAGTAAGACGAATTTCAGAAAGGGGAACAACATGCTGAACAAAGTAATTCTGATGGGACGGCTGTGTGCGGATCCGGATTTCCGGCAGACGCCGAGCGGTGTTGCAGTTTGCCGCATTCGTCTGGCGATCGATCGTCGTTTTACGAATAAGCAGACCGGCGAACGGGAAGCTGATTTTATCAACGTCAGCTGCTGGCGGCAGCAGGCAGAGTTTGTCAGCCGCTATTTCCACAAGGGCAGTATGATCATTGTGGAAGGCAGTCTGCGAAACAATGACTACACCGACCAGAATGGTGTAAAGCACTACAGCATGGAAGTTCTGGCAGACAATGTTACCTTTGGAGAGTCCAAGCGTTCCGCACAGGAAAATGGCGGCGGGTATCAAGGTGCCTATCAGCAACCGGCGTATGCACAGCCGGCTCCTGCACAGTCCGCACCGGCATATCAGCAGCCGGCAGCACAGCCTGCACCGCAGGCTCCGGCAGCGAACAACGCACCGGGTGCGATGCAGCTGGGCGATCTGGGTGATTTTGAGGAAATTCTGAGTGACGGCGAAGTTCCCTTCTGATCGAATCCAAAGAAATACCGCATTGCAGATAGGAGGATAAAAACATCATGGAGAGAGAAAGATCTCAGCGTGGCGGCAAACGCCCCCGCAAAAAGGTTTGTATGTTCTGTGTAGATCGCGTTGAGCGTATCGACTACAAGGACGTTGCCAAGCTCAAGAAGTGCATGACTGAACGTGCAAAGATTCTGCCCCGCAGAGTCACCGGCACTTGTGCATTCCACCAGCGTGAACTGACAACTGCAATCAAGCGTGCAAGACACATCGCACTGCTGCCGTATGTCAGCGACTAAGCTGTTTTTTACAACGAAAATGGAAGCGTTTCGGCTTTTGCCGGAACGCTTTTTTGTTTGGCGTTGGTTGTATGATCTGCTGAATTTTTCTGTGAAAATTTGTGCAAAATCACACCGGTTGAAAGATTGACAAAATACAAAAAAACCATTATAATAAAATTAGATAAATGTCTGTCAAAACGGCAGGAGTTTATCGCATTTTCAACCAGAAAGGGGCTTTTACTTATGAAGATGAGAAAGGGTATTTCCGCAGTACTTGCGGGCGTTATGGCACTGGCAGCACTGCCGGTATCTGCCATGAGTGCAAGTGCTGAGGGAGCGTATGCACTGGGCGATGTAGACATGGACGGTTTCATCACCGGACACGATGCGGCTATGGTGACACATGCACTGTATGTGGACAACGAGGCACTGACCGCGGAGCAGTTGAAGCTGGCAGATGTGAACGACGACGGTGTTGTTGACCAGAGCGATGCAGACTGGATCCACGAAAATCAGGTGTATGAACTGGGACAGATCGACGTGTTTACGATGAATGCATGCACGATTTATGAACAGTCATACACTGTTGCCAGAATGGGTGCGGGCAAGGCACGTCCTCTGGAAAAGGGCGTGGCTCTTTTGGAAAACGGGTACTATGAAGATGCTTTGCCGGAAGTCTGCTACAACTTGATGGACGTGAATGGTGACGGCGTTTTGGATAATGAGGATGTGTTTGTCACTGTTTTGGATGTGGCTCTTAGAGGTGCATGTGAAATGGACACCATTTATTTCACGGAAAAGCGGTATGATCTAGGTGAAGATCTGGTGCTGGCTTGGGTGGATGCCGATGCAGCCGGCGAGAGAGAAAATGTCTGGGATCAGATCAAAGCTGGTGTAGAACACAGCATTCGGTATGGTGTAGAAAACGCTTAAGGCAGTTATGTGCAAGATTTATTCCGCGTTTTTTTAATTTGAAGGAGGAATTTTTATGAAAATGAGAAAGAGTATTTCCGCAGTACTTGCGGGCGTTATGGCACTGGCGGCGTTGCCGGTATCTGCCATGAGTGCAAGTGCTGAGGGAGCGTATGCACTGGGCGATGTAGACATGGACGGTTTCATTACCGGACACGATGCGGCTATGGTGACACATGCACTGTATGTGGACAACGAGGCTTTGACTGCGGAGCAGTTGAAGCTGGCAGATGTGAACGGCGACGGTGTTGTTGACCAGAGCGATGCAGACTGGATCCATGAGAATCAGGTGTATGAACTGGGACAAATGGATAAGACATCTCAGCTGGATGTAGTAACGGTGTACTTCCAGTTGTATTGTGTTGCCAGATCTGGTGCCGGAAACGCTTGCTCCAACGTAAAGGGTGCAGATCTTCTGGATTCTGTTCTGGATTATAACGACGAATTTTCGGAAGTATGCTATAACTTGATGGACGTGAACGGTGACGGCGTTCTGGACAATACAGATGCTCTGACTGCACTGGTTGACGTGGGATTTATGGGAGCAGGAATCCAAAAGACCATTTATTTTGAAGAAGGACGCTATGATCTCACAATGGATTCTATTCCGGGAACCGTGAATATCAACGTTGTTGGGCCAACAACGGCAAACGTTACTTTGAGCGTGTATTAAGGCGATTTTGAGCATGTATTAGAGTCTGCTTCGCATCTTTTTGCATGCATTTCTCAAGAAAATTGATGACACAAAATACGAAACAGACGTTTATAACTGCTTTCGTTTGAAACGCAAGCCGTCGGCAATTCTGCCGGCGGCTTTTTCTATGGGCAGCCACCCAAAAAGTACACAAAACCCATTGCAAACCAGCATCATCTATGCTATAATAAAAGGGTATATCCGGCAGAACGCCGGTCATGGGAATCCCGCAAACAGGATTCGTATCAACAGAAAGGAAGTTTTTTCACTATGGACGCAAGTACATTTCCGATTTCATTCACCTATCACCTGATCTTCTGCCTGATCGCAGGAGCCTTTTTCGTTGTGCAGTTCATTCGCCTGCGTCGCCCGTACCAGCTGCTTCTGGCAGTGGGCATTGTCGCTTCCCTGCTGATCTACGTCGGCGGCGAACACAACAAGGTCTGGTTCCACACGGTGGGCATCTTTGAACTGGTGCTTCTGCTGGGAGCCATTGTTCTGTCCATAATCGCCCGCAAAAAGGAGAAGCAGGCAGCCGCTGCACAGGCAGCCGACACCGCCGGCGACAGCAAAACCGAGGAAACCGACGCATGAAACTGGTAGTGACAGACGGAGCGACCCTGTCCGGCGGCGGGGTGTCGCTGGACATATTTTCACAGTTTGGAGAAGTGCAGATCTACGACCTCACTGCACCGGAACAGCTGGCGGAACGTGTCGGCGATGCCGACGGCATTCTCTGCAACAAAACGCCCATTCCGGCGGAATTGTTCGACCGCTGTCCGAAGCTGCGGTACGTGGGCGAGTGTGCCACCGGCTATAACAACATCGACATTGCCGCCGCAAAAGCACACGGCGTGACAGTCTGCAATGTGGCAGGCTATTCCACCGATGCCGTGGCACAGCACACCTTTGCCCTGATCCTCCACCACTACAGCCGCGTGGCACAGTATGATGCCGCTGTCCGGCAGGGTGCGTGGAAACAGGCAAAGACTTTCTGCATCATGCCATACCCCATGCAGGAACTCGCCGGAAAAACGCTGGCAGTGGTGGGCTACGGCAGCATCGGCAAAAAGGTTGCCGCAATTGGTGCTGCTTTTGGCATGCGGCTCTGCATCGCCACACGAACCCAGCCCCAAAACTGCCCCTATCCGCTGGTATCGCTGGACGAAGCGTTCCGGCAGGCGGACATTCTCACCCTGCATACGCCCCTGACAGAACAGACCGCCGGCATGGTCAATGCCCGGCGACTGAGTACCATGAAGCCCTCGGCTCTGCTGGTGAATACCGCACGGGGCGGACTGATTGTGGAATCCGATCTGGCACAGGCTCTGCAAAAGGGCGTGATCGCCGGTGCCGCACTGGACGTGCTGACGGAAGAACCCATGGGAGATACGCCGCTATTCGGGCTGGAAAACTGTACACTGACACCCCATGCGGCATGGACACCGCTGGAAACCAGACAGCGGCTGCTGGAACTGGCGGCGGAAAATTTACGGTGCTGGCTCGCCGGAACGCCGCAGAATGTGATTACTGCACCATAAGGAGAAAAACCAAAATGATAGATGTATCCTCAAAAAAGCGTATTGTTCTCAAGCTGGGAACTTCTACGCTGACACATAAAACCGGAAAACTGAACATTCGCCGCATGACCAATCTGGTGCGGATCTTGTCCGACCTCCACAACGCGGGAAAGGAACTGCTGCTGGTTTCCTCCGGTGCGGTGGGCATGGGTGTCGGCAAGCTGAACCTGCCGGAACGCCCCAAGGACACGCCCTCCAAACAGGCTGCCGCCGCAGTGGGACAGTGCGAGCTGATGCACATTTACGACGACATGTTTTCCAAATATAATGTTACCGTGGCACAGATTTTGCTGACACGTGCCACCTTGACCAACGAGCGTCTGCCCCACGTACAGAACACCATTGGCAGACTGCTGGAAATGGGCGTGATCCCCATTGTCAACGAGAATGACACGGTGGCGATCGATGAGCTGGAACTGGAAATCGGCGAAAACGACTCCCTTTCCGCTACAGTTGCTGCCGCAGTGGGAGCCGATCTGCTGATTATCCTGTCCGACATCAACGGACTATACTCCGCTGATCCCCGCACCGATACCAATGCACAGGTCATTCGGGAAGTCCGGAAAATCGATGCCCGCATTGAACAAATGGCAGGCGGTGCCGGTTCGGCACTGGGCAGTGGCGGCATGGCAACCAAGATCAATGCCGCAAAAATTGCCACCGAAGCCGGCGTGGATATGGTCATCATGAACGGCAGAGATCCGGAACAGCTGTACGCCCTCTTTGACGGCGAACCGATCGGAACACATTTTCTGGCAGAATGAGTTTATCACACGAAACCCGCAAGTGATTGCATCAATAGCGTTTTTTGCTCCAGCAATTTTTTCAAAAATGCTGGCGAGGTATAACTTTTAAAACTTTACAAATTTGATTTTCCGCATATTTGGAGGAGAAAATATTATAAAACTCTAAAAGTTTTTGCAGATTAGGCTCCCTTGAAAAGGCACCCGTAGGGCGTGCTTTGTGCTGAGCTGGCAGCCGTAGGCTGACTGAGGAATTTTTTTGTGGAATCTAAAGATTTCGTAGAAATCCCTCCACCAGCTTCGCTGGTCCCCCTCCCTTTTCAAGGGAGGCTATCATGAAAATTGATTTCCGTGGATCCCCCTGACTACCCTTTTCCAGCAAGAAACCTATGAGAAATATTCCAGTGGAATATTTCTCACAAAATACCTGAAACAAGACTTGGTGCAGTATCAACATGGACAGCATTTTTTAGAAAAATAGCTGCACTAAAAAATCTTCTCATCCACCTTTATCATCTGGAAAGGAGCATGCCCATGAACGCTCTACTGACCTACCGCCGTCTGACAGAAGCAGACGTTCCCACATTTGTGACAATGCGAATCACGCAGCTAAAAGAAGAAGGGGCACAGTCCGATCTGGACTTAGAGCCGGCACTGACAGCATACTACCAGAAGCATCTGGCAGACGGCACTTTCGTGTCATGGCTGGCAGTGGACGGTGAAAAAATTGTCGGCACCAGCGGCATGTCCTTTGTGGAAAAACCGCCGTACTACAGCAATCCCACCGGCAAAATCGGGCTGCTCTCCAGTATGTACACGAATCCCGCCTATCGCAGACAAGGCATTGCCCGAAAACTGCTGGATCATGTGGTGGAAGAAGCCAGAACCTATGGCTGCGGAGCCGTTTGGATCACTGCGTCTGAAATGGGTGTGCTGTTATACACCGCATATGGATTCGAGAAAAACGGGCGGTTTTTGCAGTACCCGCTGTCATGAAAGAAATCATTAGAGAACGCTTCCGTGTAAAACATCCCGCTGGGATGTTTTACAGAGTCACCAATACAAAAGGGGTAGCCAGGGAAAGCGGTCGTGTTCGCTTTCCCTCGAAAATCTGTCGATTTTCTCACCCTTTTCTCCGTGCGCCAAAAGCACGGCGCAGAGATTTCGCTGTCTGCGGACAGCGACCAGGGCTTCTCGCCCTGGACCTCGGCAGCATTTTTTTAGAAAAATAGCTGCACCAAAAAAATCCTCTTATTATGAATCATGCCATCACTTTTACCACTCAGGAAGGAGCATACCCATGAATTACGCTGAAACCCTTGGTGTCAAGGCAAAAGCTGTGGAATCCGCCATTGCCACCGCCGCACCCCAGGTCAAAAACAACGCCCTCGCTGCCATTGCCGATGCCCTGCTGGCAAGACAGGAGGAAATCCTCGCCGCCAACGCCAAAGACTTGGAGGCTGCCGTACAGAACCACATGACAGAATCGCTGCAGGACCGTCTGCGGCTGACTCCTGCCCGCATTTCCGGCATGGCAAACGCTGCCCGCCAGCTGATCGCCGCCGAAGATCCCATTGGTTCTGTAGACAGCGGCTCTGTCCGCCCCAACGGCTTGCAGATTCTCAAAACTCGTGTGCCGCTGGGTGTCATCGGCATTATCTTTGAATCCCGCCCCAATGTCACTGTAGATGCTGCCACCCTCTGCCTGAAAGCCGGAAATGTGGTCATTCTCCGCGGCGGCAAGGAGGCGATCCACTCCAATACCGCACTGGCAGAAATCATGCGGGACGCTGTGGAAACTGCCGGACTGCCCAAGGATATCATTCAGCTGGTGGAGGACACTTCCCGTGAAACTGCCGCCGACATGATGCACCTGACTGGCTATCTGGACGTGCTGATCCCCCGCGGCGGTGCCGGTCTGATTCAGGCAGTGCTGCGGCAGTCCACCGTGCCGGTCATTGAAACCGGTGCCGGAAACTGTCACGTCTACGTGGACAGCTGCCTGCACGGCGAAGCGGATTATGAAATGGCTGTCCGCATCATCGACAATGCCAAGACCCAGCGTCCCTCTGTCTGCAACGCCATTGAAGGGCTGATCGTGCATCAGGACGTTGCCGCAGAAATTCTGCCGCGGGTACAGGCTGCATTCCGCACCCATGATGTGACTATTTACGGCGATGAACAGACACGGAAGATTCTGGGCGATGCCGTTCAGCCGGTGACGGAAGAACTGTATGACACAGAATTCAACGACTACAAAATTACCGTAAAAGTGGTGGCAAGTCTGGACGAAGCCATGGCACATATCGCCAAGTACAGCACCAAGCACTCGGAATGCATCATCACCCGCGATCTGGACGCTGCCCAGAAATTCCAGCGAACCGTTGATGCGGCAGTAGTCTATGTCAACGCTTCTACACGGTTTACCGACGGCGGCGAGTTCGGCTACGGTGCAGAAATCGGCATCTCCACCCAGAAGCTTCACGCAAGAGGACCTATGGGACTGCACGAACTGACCACAGTGAAGTATCTGGTCAGTGGCAACGGACAGATTCGGGAGTAAGTCATGCTGCCAATTCTCTGCGGCATCGGCTGTGCCGTGCTGGTGATTCTGGACATTGCCGGAAAGCTGCACCCAGAACGCACCCGCTCACAGGTACTGCTGCATCTGTTTTCGCTGGTGGGAGCACTGTTTCCGCTGGCAGTGATGGTTTGGGTGTACGTTCTGTTCCCAGACCAGACCGACTCGAATCCTGTGCTGCAAGTCCTGCGGTATTTGTATGATCTGCCGGCACCGCTGTCCTTCCTGCCCAAACCGGCAATGGCATTTTGTGCCATGACATGGTGCTATATCATGGTACGCACTTGCAGCTGTATACCCATTTCCCAAACCGGCAGCACCCCGCAGCAGGCGGCAAAACAACAGCTGACCATGCTGTGGCTCTCCCTGCCGTTTTTCCTGCTGATGCTGGTTTCCGGTGTCATTCTGCTCGTGTACCTGCTCAGTTTCTGGTGGATATTCGCACTGCTGGTACTGATGTTCGGCATTATTTTCCTGCCGGCAATTATTTTCGGAGCCGTGATGTTGGGATATGTGACACTTCTGATGGCTCTGCCCCTGCTGCTGTATCTTGTCGCCCTGCTGATTCCCTATGTCATGGGCATTGTCTACGGCAGCCGGTACCTGATCGCCTGTGCTCCCTGTCTGGGCTGGAAAAAGCCCTGGCGAATCTTTTTGCAGGTGGTCATGTGTCTGCCGTGGCTGCGGTGGATCGTGACAGCGATCACTATGGAAAAGATGCGGAAAATACATTAAGTCAAAACGCCTCGGCAAACGGAATTTTTACCGTTTGCCGAGGCGTTTTATACGATCTATGAAAGTTTTATCCCACAGCGTGAGAATCGTCCAGCTGTTCCAGCTGTTTCTGATACTCCTCCAGCGACAGGGCAGTTTTGGCATCTTTCACCTGCGGGCTGGCTTTATAGCGATAGTCCTCGATGCTCTGCTCGTCCAGCCGGAAAAAGCCCTCTCCGGCAGTGAGATCGTAATAGCCGTAAGCCGACTGTGCTTCGTTCTCCATCTGGTAGGCGTAGATCTGCACTTCTTCCAGCGAGTTCCCCTCTGTCAGATAATCCTGTGCAATATACTCCGTGTCCATGTGACAGCTGTTGATGAAAAAGCCCAGTTCTGTTTCCGAGCCGTAGATCTGGGTATGGGCACCGTTTCCACAGCCCTCCACCTGTACCGGCTGTTTGTCCGCATCGGCTGTCCAGACGTAGAGGGCATAATCCGCTTCGCTGTAGCCTGTCCGGACAATCAGTTCCGGTGTGCCGTCCTTGTCCATGTCATAGAGCACATAGGTGAACGGCTGAAGCATTTCGTCACTTTCCAGATCTTTCTGATACTGTTCCACATAGTACGCGATCACATTGGCGTAAGGGTCTACCCCATCTGCGGAGAATTCCAGCTTCGGGGCATCGGTGAACACCGGCGTGGTTTCCGGTCTGGTGTCCTTTGTCAATTCCTCTGCACTGTGGATTCGGGTGCAGCCGCCGGACACGATACCGGCAAGCAGCACTGCTGCCAGAATGATCGCTTGTGTATGCTGCATGAAAATGCCTCCTTATTCCACCGGTTTCCGCACCACGCTGCCTGCGGGGAATGCCGTTTCACAGGCAATGGAGCACTGCATCATGGCATGATTTGCGGTTTCGATAGATTCGCCGTCCTCGTTTTCCAGCCCCTGTGCAGCCACCGTCACCGGCGGCTGTCCGGCAGCCACGATTTCCAGAGAATCCCCCGCAAAAAAGCGGTTTCTCTGGGTGAGGTACAGTCTGCCCTGTTCCCAGCGGTTGACCACTGCCACCACGTCACAATTCCGGACATAGCTGCTGTCGGCGTATCGCTGGGCAGCGTTTTCTCTGCCGTAGAAAAAGCCGGTGCAGTATTCCCGATGACTGACCTGTACCACTTCCCGCAGTGCCCATTCCGGTGCCGGCTGTCCTGCCATTGCCGCGTCCAGAGCCGCACGGTAAGCGTTGGTGATAATTGCCACATAGTACGCCGACTTGTTCCGCCCCTCGATTTTCAGGCTGTCCACGCCAGCGTCCAGCAGTTCCTGCAAATGGTCGATCATGCAGAGGTCTTTCGCGTTGAAAATATAGGTGCCTTCATCAGTTTCCTTCACAGGGAAATACTGTCCCTCCCGCTTGGATTCCACCACGTGATAGTTCCAGCGGCAGGGCTGTGCACAGGCACCGCGGTTGGCATCCCGTCCGGTGAGATAGGCGGACAGCAGACAGCGTCCCGAAAAGGACATGCACATGGCACCGTGGACAAACACTTCCAGTTCCATTTCCGCCGGAATCTTTGCCCGAATACCGGCGATCTCCTCCAGCGAAAGCTCCCGTGCCAGCACGGCACGTTTCACGCCCATATCATACAGAGCCTGACAGGTGGCATAGTTGACAATACCGGTCTGGGTGGACATGTGGATCTCCATATCCGGTGCCAGCTTCCGAGCCGTTGCCAGAAGCCCCAGGTCTGCCAGAATCAGGGCATCTGCTCCGGCTTCCTGTGCTTCTCGCAGGAACTGGGGAAATGTGGGAATTTCCTCGTTGCGGGGCAGGGTGTTGCAGGTGAGGTATACCTTTTTCCCGTACTGATGTGCCAGTGCAACAGCTTCGTGCAGCTGTTCCGCACTGTGAAAATTGCTTGCCGCCGCCCGCATACTGAAGCTTTCCCGTCCCAGATACACCGCATCTGCCCCGTAATCCAGAGCCCCGCGGAGGCGTTCCAGATCGCCGGCAGGTGCCAGCAGTTCCGGTTTATTCTTCTGTGTCATTGCTTTCCTCCTCGCTGCTCTCCGCAGCTGCGGCTGCTTCCTGCTGTTCCTGCACTTTCTGCTGGTTGGCTTCGTGCTCCTGCAAGGTTTCCGCAAAGTAGGTTTCCTTGGTGTCAATGTTGGAGTAGAAGAAATAGTAGTTGGTGTTGTCCGGATAGAGTGCCGCGTGAATGGCTTCGCTGCCCGGATTGCAGATCGGGCCAGCCGGCAGACCGGTGCACTGATAGGTATCGTAAGAAGTATACAGATCCTGATTGTAGGACTCGCTGTGAGGCTTGATGACTTCTTCCACATACTTGGTGGTGGGGTCGGACTGGAGCAGCGGATACTCGGTGGCATTGTTCAGACGATTCCAGAATACGGAAGAGATCGTCGTCATCTGCTCGGTGTTCCCTGCCTCTGCCTGGATCATCGATGCCAGCGTAATGGTCTGATCCAGCGAAATATGCAGAGCGTCCATGCGGTCATACATGTCCTTGGTGATCTTGTCGTTGAAGTTCCCCAGAATCTTCTGGCAGACCAGTTCCACGTCCATTTCCTGATAGAATGTATAGGTATCGGGGAACAGATAGCCTTCCATCTGATAGAACTTTTCGTCCTGGAAGCTGGGCAGATAGTCCTCATAGGCATAGCCGAACTTCGCACTGTGGTTAAAGTAATCCAGAAATTCGTCAGCATCGCAGACGTTGTTTTCTTCCAGCAGATCTGCGGCATCTACCAGACGCATTCCCTCCGGAAATGTCACAGATACCGACAGCGAACTGTCCATGGGATCACTAATCAACTCGCTCAGAATGGTTTCATACGCCATGTCCGGACGCAGTTCGTGATCGCCGGGCTTGATGTCCTTGTCCTTGTCGCTCATGCCCACGATAAAGACAAAAAAGTCCGGCTTGGTAATGATCCCCGAATCCTGCAAAGTCCCTGCGATTTCTTTCATAGTAGCACCCTGCGGAATGGTAACGATCTTGGTGGAACTGTCGCTGTTGATGCCCAGAAGATCACGCCCGTAGACGATCAGGGCACTGGACAGCAGAATGGACACGCCAATGATGATAATAATCATTGCCAGTGCACTGATGACACGATGCTGTTTCCGCTTTTTGCGGGGACGCTTGGCGGTGTTGGCAGTGGTGCTATGTACCGATTCCGGACGAAACGGCTGGCTCTCCCCTTCCAGATCTTCATACAGCGGGTCATTTTCCAATACCGGCTGCCGGGCGGTGAACACCTGATCCGTATTCCACTGGGCACTGTTGAAAAGAACAGTGCGGTTGTCGGGCTCCGGTGCCGGTGTTTCCGCAGCCGGCTGCTGCTGTGTCTGCGGTGCTGCCGCAGGACGTACCGGTTCTGCCGGTGCCGGCCGGGCTGCCGGAGCAGCGGGAGCCGGTTTTGGCGGTTTCGGATCCCGTGCCGGTGCGGGCTGAGGAGCCGGCTGGCTCCTAGGGGCAGCCGTTTCCCGCAGGATCTCATTCAGCAATTGATCGCGGTTGAAGTCTTTGTTATCCATTCCATACCTCCAGCGAAGATTCTGTAGCAATACCGTCCAGACGCTGGTCTGTCGGTTCCGTGGGCACACAGTCCGTGAGAAACGGTGTCAGTGCACAGCCGATTTTCAGCAAAAAGGGATACGCCGCCAGAAAGCGGTCGTAATAGCCGGCACCATAGCCCAGTCTGCCGCCCTTTCGGTCAAACGCCAGCCCCGGCACCAGGCACAGCGGTGCCTGCTCCGGCTGGGGCGTGATGACCGGCAGCGTTTCCTGCGGTTCTGCCACGCCGAAGCTGCCGGAGAGCAGCTGCTGTTCCAGCGGCACTTCCCTGTTCAGCTGGTGAAATGCCATGCGGCGTTCCGGCAGACAGCGGGGCACGGCAACAATTTTACCGTCTGTCAGAGCCTGCCGGAGAATGCCCCGTGTTTCCGGTTCCTGCGGCAGGGCAACAAAACAAAACAGCTGGCGGCAGTTCCGGTAATACGAACTTTCCAGAAACCGGCGGCAAAGCCGCTGTTCCCCTGCGGTTTTTTCTTCCGGCGGCATTGCTTTGCGGCGGCGACGCATTTCCTGCCGGAGAGCCTGTTTTGCCGCAGTCTGCTCAATCACAGAGAATGGACCCGCGAATCTGCTGCTGGGTTTCCCTGCCGCATACGGCTCCCACCAGTTCCAGACCGAAATCCACTGCCACGCCGGCACCCCGTGCGGTAATGATCTTGCCGTCCCGAATGACACCGTCGCTGCCGATCTCCGCTCCGGTCAGTTCCTTTTCGAAGCCGGTATAGCAGGTAGCAGTCTTTCCGTTCAGCACGCCCTTGTGTCCCAGAATCGAGGGAGCGGCACAAATCGCACCGATCCAGCGATCGTTGGCAACACAATAGTCAATGGCAGCCTGCACCACCGGAGAAGCTTCCTCATTCAGCGTGCCCGGCATGCCGCCTGGCAGCACGATCATATCCATATCGCCGCCGATCTGCAATTCCTCTGCGGTGATGTCTGCGGTCACGGGAATGTGGTGCGAGCCGGTGACGATCTTTCCGGTCACGCCTACGGTGGTCACTTCCTGCTTGGCACGGCGGAGCATATCCACCGGTGCAAGAGCTTCGACTTCTTCAAATCCATTGGCAAGAAATACATAAATCATAGTGATGATCCTTTCTGTATGTTGAGGCAACACTGCACGAAGCTTTGTGCAGTGCTGTTTTAAAATTTCCGGAGAAACGGCTTTCAGCACAGTTCCTCCGGCGTATGACAAGTTGCCGTCCATTTTTCCAGCAGCAGTTCCGGATAGTAGGACAGCTTCGATTTCCGCAGTCCGGCAATGCCCAGATCTTCCTCCCGATTCAGATAGGTGTAGTCCATGGCAAAGTGTGCCGCGAATTCCCGTGCCATTGCCGGATACGCCCCATGATAGCGGGTGTCCGCCTTTTCAATGTGCACGCCGAACACATTGCTGCAAATGGGTTCTCCGATGGAGAACGCCGCCAGCCTGCCGTCTACCCGCAGCACGCCGCCTTTCAGTTCCAGTGCGGAAAAATTCTCGAAAAAGGTGTGAATGGCGTACTGCTCCGCCACGCTGGAAGCATCGGTATAGCCGTCCTTGGCGTTATAGCTTTCCGCTGCAAAGGCAATGCACTCGGCAAAGTCGTCCGGTGTCATCTCCGAGAAAACCGGAGCATACTTGGCAAACTGGGCAATATGATTTCGCTTTTTGTGATACTTCTTTCCGGAGAGTGCCACAAAGTCGGCGGTGCGATAGAGATAGTCCGCACTGTCGCGGTCGTTTTCCAGCGTGAACTGTTCCGGAAATACCGCCTGCAACAGCGGCAGGCTCTGCTGGGTCAAGCCGGTAATCACCAGCGGTTTCTGCATTGCCGCCGCGTATGCCGCCATTGCCGCGATCACCTGCTTCAGGTCGCCCGTCCCGCTGGGGAACGAAAAATGCGGCGTGCCGTCCGGCGTATCGAATGCACAGATCAGATAGAACCCCTCAAAGGCACAGATGCGGGAATCCGCCCCGCGGCACCATGCCAGATTGTTGGCGAAGCTGTATTCGCACCCCATGAAATCGGACTGCCGCAGAGCCGTCTGGATCCACGGGCGGTCTGCCAGAGTGATCTGCCGGAAATTCAGCATGCAAATGCCTCCTGTATGCGTCGGTATAATTCGTCCCGAATCTGTTCTACCGGATAAAGCTGTCTGCCGTCTGAAACCTCCACGAACTGCCACCCCAGCTTTTCACCGGCATAGCGGGCAGCACGGTCACACTGTTCCAGATAGGCAAGGTCTGCCTCGTGAATGTCTTTTTTCGAAGCATCCCCGTCATAGCGTTTGGCGAGAAGCTTCTGGGAAAGTTCCAGCGGCAGGGACAGAAACAGCACCAGATTCGGCTGGGGCAGTCCCAGTTTACAGTACTCATAATCCTCCAGCCATTCCAGATACCCGTCCCACTGCTCCTGCGGCAGCTTGCTCATCTGGTGAATGGCATTGGACGTGGTATAGCGGCTGGCGAGGATCAGTTCCCCAGCCGTGTAGTTCTTTTCCCAGTCCAGCTTATAGTTGGCGTAGCGGTCTACGGCGTAGAAGCTGGAAGCGGCATAGGCGTTCACGCCGTCCGGCGTGTCGGAAAAATCGCCGCGGAGATACATTTTCACCAGTGCGGCAGAGGGCTTGTCATACATGGGAAAGCTGATCGGCTTTACCGTTTCGCCCTGCTCCGTCAGCAGCTTGCCCAGTGCGGCAAACTGGGTGGACTTTCCGCAGCCGTCCAGCCCGTCCAGCACGATAATTTTACCTTGTTTCACCATGGATCACCTCAAATTTTTCCCGTACTTCCTTCGCCTTGCCGCAGCTCATCTTGCCCTCGGTACAGCCGCCGCAGCAGCAGGACGGACCGGCGGTGCGGAACAGGGCAGGAGAAACCTCGCAGCAGAGCCGGAGCATTTCCGTTGCCACTTCCCGAATCTCCCACTGTGCCCGATTGCAGCACCGCAGCCGGAAAAAGTTCCGTAGACTGCGGACATTCATGGTCAGGATCATTTTGGTTTCACAGGCGTTGGGCAGCACATACCGTGCGTCCTCGATCGCCTTTTTCTCCGCCTTAGTGCGGGCTGCCTTTTCGGTGCAGCCCTGTGCCAGAAATTCCGGCACATATTTCGCCGCCAACGCGTCCGCCAGCCGGTTGTAGCTGTCAATGGACTGCTGCATGGCGTTTTCGTATTCCCGCAGCAGTTCCGGCTCGGCAGCAATTGCCGGCGGTGTTACAAAGACAAAGTGATCCTGCCGCACATACCGCTGGCTCTGCACGGAAAACGAAGCAATGCGGTGACGTGTCACCTGTGCCAGAAACGAACGGGAAACGCCCTCGATCCCAAATGTAAATGTCACATGTTCTACGGGGCTTTCGTGCCCGAATCCCGCCAGCATTTCCACAAACTGTTCTGCACGCTCCTGCGAAATGGACTCCCGCAGAGCCTCTACATCAGTGTCAGAATAACATAGCCGTGCCGCAGCGGCAACGGTCTGTTCCGGCGTGGGGGTATGTGCCAGCAAAACCACCTTCATAGTATCACACTCCTGCTTTTGATTATACTTTATTGATTACACTCTATTATACCACAGAAGCCGCCTGTTTTCAAGTGCTTTTCCGTAGATGCAAAACAGCCGCCGGCAATGTCGCCGACGGCTGTTTGAGTTTCTGTGGACAGCACCCCACAAAGCTCGCCTGACAGCTTTATGCAGTGTTTCCTTAGTCTTGTTCTGCCTGCTCCGGCAAGGGCTTGTCGTCCGGCGTTTTGGCTTCCGGATGATCGTCATAGTCCATTTTCCGCACGTGATACTGCACATCTTCCAGCAGCTTCCGGTTGGCTGCCACAGTATCCCCCAGCAGACCAATGGTAATGGTCTGGAATCCGATCATCATCAGGGACGATGCCAGAATCAGCGACTGCACATGGCCGTGTCCGCCGCCCATGCAGAAGTACACCAGAAAACGAACTCCCACAGCAACGCCCAGCAGGAACAGGATCGTTCCCAGAACGCCGAAGAAATGCAGCGGGCGGTACATTGCCGTAGAGCGAATGATTACCGATGCGGAACGCTTCATATACCGCCACATGCTGGAAAACAGACGGGAGGGTCTGGTTTCCGGATTGGTGCGGATCGGCACCGAAGCCACTGCCATTTTGCTCTGTCCCGCCTGAATAATCGTTTCCAGCGTGTAGGTATACTCGTTGACCACGTTCATTCGCATGGCAGTTTCTCTGGAATATGCCCGAAAGCCGGACGGTGCGTCCGGTACGTCAGTGTTTGAAGCCACCCGTACCACCCAGCTGCCCAGATGCTGGAATTTCTTCTTTTTCCACGAAAAGTGTTCGGTTTCGTCAATGGGACGTTCGCCGATGACCATATCCGCCTTGCGATCCAGAATCGGACGCACCAGCTTTTCGATGTCCTCGCCGCAGTACTGGTTGTCTGCATCGGTGTTGACGATAATGTCCGCACCCAGCCGCAGGCAAGCGTCCAGACCAGCCATAAAGCCACGTGCCAGACCCTTGTTCCGCCGGAACGACACGACATGGTGAAATCCCAGTTCTCTCGCCCGCTGTACCGTCTTGTCCCTGCTGCCGTCGTTGACGATCAGATACTCAATGGTATCGATGCCGTCAATGTGACGGGGCAGGTCATTGTACGCCAGTTCCAATGTTTTCTCCTCATTGTAACATGGTACCTGAATGATCAGTTTCATATACTTCTTCCCTTTCTCCATATTTCAGAGCCGCTTATGCCGCTTCGAATTCCACATCCTGCAACGGGATTCCCAGCTCCCGTTCATCGTCCTCCATCACACAGCTGCCCTTCCAGAGTTTCGACTGGAAGGTGACAATGTTCGAGCCGTCGTGCAGGACTTCCTTGGACACCGGCAGCGTATACTCACCGTCGTTTTGCTGGTCGTCCAGCGTGATCGTTCCAACGTCGTTGCCGTTTACCAGCACATGCACCACATACGGATTCTGGTGGATCTGGTACAGCGGCACGGCTCCGCCCAGCGAAACCGTCATATTGTAATCCCGCTTTTGCAGGTCACACTGCACGGAAGCATTCTCGCTGCCCGACCAGCAGAAGTTCCCTTCCAGCGGATAGAACCCATAATATGCCGTATTGGCACAGGTGCTTGCCGGATAGGACAGGTTCTGTTCTTCGCCCCAGTACGCATACAGGGAAACCGTATAGCTGACTTCCTGATAGGACAGCGGGAACATGATGATGCGTCTGCCGGTATTGCTGTAGTTTTCATCTGTGCTCTGGGTAATGGTATTGGTGTATACCTGCTGGAACTGATGCTCAAAGGAATCGTTCCACTTGCCGTTCCCCAGATAGTACACATGGTCATACTGCCCAGCCAGTTCTGCCGCCTGTGTTTCCGGATCTTCCATTTCCGGATACATTGCCGCACCGGTGGTGGCACGCAGCGTCAGATACAGTGTCCACATGTCGTCGTCGCCGACGATCACGCAGTCATCAGAATTGATCTCATTGGACAAGTCCTCCAGCACCGACCATGTCATGCGGGTATCATCCTGATGTGTCGCCAGAAAATAGTCAAAGGGCGAAACAAACAGCAGGCATGCCGTCATCACCGGCAGCGTCACTCTCGCACGGAGTTTGTCCAGTGTCAGTGCCGCAAACACGGCGGCAATGGGCATAAATGGTGCCAGATAGCGACCATAGTAATAGTAGAATTCCACCTCTGTCCGCAAAAATGCAGCGTACACCACCACGCAGTAACATGCGGCTACCAGTATCACCAGATGCTTGGGCGTTTCCAGATAAGTTTTCGGGCGAATCACACCTACTACCCACGCAATGGGCAGCAGGAACAAGCCCGAACCACAGACAAATCCCCACAGGGTGTTCCCCTGCAATTTCAGCAATGGATTTTCTGCGGTAAGCACCTTTGCACCGATGTACAGCACCAGTGCCACCAACAGGAATTCCACCAGCACCACTGCAATTTTGGAGTGCTGCACCCACTGCATATAGGTTTCCGTGGAAGTGTCCCGATTTTTCCGGCAGATCAGGAAATAAACCAGACACAGGTAAATTCCCACGGCCACCAGCCCCACGCCGCACAGCAGCGGCACCAGCACCGGCAGATCTTTCTGGGAGATCCCAGCCACGAAAAACGGGCGGTAGTTGTTCATGGTGTAGAACGGCTGGACATGCCGCATGGCGAAAAAGCTGATGCAGTAGCCCACGATCGTCACCGGCATCAGGATCGCAAAGCTTTTCCGGCGGGTGATCCAGAACATGCCGCCATAAATCACTACAAACAGCGGTATCATGGTATAAATCGACACGTGAAAGCACGAAAAAACAGCAATGGGAATGATCGAAAGCCATTGCCGATAAGGGTGTTCCTCATCTGTCAGCAAATAGAGGAACAATACCAGCAGCACCGCCAGAAAACTTTCCGTCAAAGCGGACTTTTCCACCCAGACCACGATTGGCGAAGCCGCGAATACTGCACAGGCAAGTGCACTGCTGCTTTTCCGAATTTTCAAATTTTGGCAAAGAAAAAACAACAAAAAAATAGTACAGCCATAGCATAAGGTCTGTACCCCCTGCATATTTGCCATACCGAAGATTTTTCCCCACATTGCCAGCATCGATGCATAGGTGGGGATTCCGTGATAGATGCCGGAAACCGGACTGACATTGCGGTCATAGACTGTAGCGGGATAATCCTCTGTTTCCAAGTCGTATCCCACCAAGCAGGAAAACACCTTGTCGTGAAACAATTCCTGCTGCTCCTTGGAAAGCGTATGATATTCCGCAAAGTCCTGCTGGCGGTCTGTGATGCCGTTCAGGAAGTTGACCGCCACCGTCTGATACACGCCCTCGTCCTGTCCCATGCCAAACAGCTCATGCTTGAATACCACCAGCACAAAACCGCCGGCAAGCACCACCGCAGGAATCCAGTAGGCACGCACGTTCCATGAAATCCGCACCAGCTGTTTCCACGGGGTCTTGTCCCGCAGCTTTCGTACCAATACTGCCGCAATGCCTACCAGCAGTTCCACAGAAACTGCCGCAATGACACAACGCCGCAGCGAAAACTGATCCAGTACAAAAAGCCCCATGCCGGAAATCACCCATGTGCAGAGCCAGTAAACCACGCCCAGCACCAGAAGTTCCAGCACATTGGTCTTTTTCCACCAGACACCAACTGTCAGTGCCGCCAGCACAACACCCAGCAGCACTGCCCCTGTAAATAAACTCATCCCTTTTCTTCTTCCTCCACTGCGTTTTCCGCGTCAGTCTTTCTCCGGACTGACCCACTCTATGATCTGCTGAAAACGCTGCATAATACTCTCCCAATCGTAATATGCCGTGATGTATGCCCTCGCATTGGCACACAGCTGCATATACTCCACGGGGTGCTGCATCAGATATTGCAGAGCACCCTCAAACTCAAAATAACTCTGATAGAACAAGCCGCCGTTGCTCTTTTTGCAGTGTCCCTGCAGCACCGGACTTCCTCCGTTGACCAGCACCGGCACAGACATTGCCATAGATTCCAGCAGCGTCATGGAAACGCCCATCTGTCGGGACGGAATCACCACGGCTTTGGCTCCGGCAATGGCACTGAACTTTTCGTTCTCCGGCAAAAAGCCCAGTGCCAGAATATCCGGATGCTCCGGAATCCGGCAGATCTTCTTTCCCGCCAGCACCAGCTTCAGCTTGCTGCCGGTCCGCTTCTGGAACTCCATGAAGTACCGCATCAGCATGGGGCATTCCTTTTTTTCGTCCACCTGCCCCACATAGAGCAGATATTCACCGTCCAGCCCGTATTGCCGCCGGAATGTGCCGGTGTCCACCTGCCGCGGCACGTCCATGCCCAGTCCCATTACGGCACAGGGAATCGGCTCTGACAGCGGAAACCGCCGGCGAACCAGCAGGCGTTCTTCCTCCGACAAAAAGACAAACGCCCGCGGCTTCTGGTACAGGCTTTCCAGTGTGGAAAACCGCAGGAACGGGGTATCCTGTGCCATAGGGATAAAAATCGCCCGATTCCCCGCCAGCGGCAGTCCGGCATAAGTCAGATAGTTGGCATCGGACAGAAACAGGATCGCCCCATAGGTTTCCCGATACCGCTGCAAATAGCGGATCAGAGCCGGTGCATAGGGGCCGTGTTTTTCGAACCACTCTTTCTCTGTCACCAGATTGGATCTGCCCTGTGCCAGTTCTGCCAGATATGCCTCGTCGAATGCCTGAAAATCTCTGGCACGCATCTGCTGCACGGAGAACCGGCGTACTGTGACACCGCGAATCATCTCCACGTCCCGCACATACCAGTCTTTCCATGTGGCACTGTCCACTGCCTTGGTGGTCAGCACCTCCACTTCATACCGGTTCGCCAGATGTTCTGCAATTTTTCGGGCATAGGTTTCGCTGCCGCCGCTGATCTCCAGCCCGTACCGCGGGTGAACCAGTGCGATTCGCTTCATGCTCTCACGCTCCCATCAGCTTCTGGAAAAATGTCCGGTATTTTTCCACGATCACGTCCCACTCGAAGTTTTCCCGTACAAATGCCCCGCCGTTGGCACCCAGTTCTGCGGCTGCCTCCGGATTTTGCAGGATGTACTGCACACAGCCCTCGAATTCAAAATAATCCTTGAAATACAGACCGCCGTTGGAACGCTTGGCGAAATCCTTTGTCACGGCACACTGGGACGAAACCAGCACCGGTCTGCCGCAGAGCCAGCTTTCCATAATGACCAGCGAAAAGCTTTCGTTATGAGAGGGCTGACAGAGCAGTGCTGCCGCCGCCATGGCGTTGTACTTGTCCTGCTTGGAAACAAAGCCCAAGTCATAGACATCGTCCTTCACCGATTCCGGAATGGCAATATCGCCGCCGCCGATCAGCACCAGCTGAAGGTCGTCCTTCTGCCGCTGTTTCCATTCGGCAAAGTACCGCAGCAAAGTGTGGACGTTTTTACCCACGTCCTTTCTGCCGGCGTACAGGAGAAAGGGCTTGTCGATATGGTACTGTTTCCGGAACGTTTCCGCATCGGACTGAATCCTGGTATCCATACCGATACCCATGCAGATCTGCTCGGTGGTGGTGAAGTCGTACACCCGATTTGCCAGTTCCATTTCCGGCATAGCATTGTAGATCATGCCCCGTGCTTTCACATACGCCTGCCGGAACAGCCGCATGTACACATAGGCTTCGTCATGGAAGCAGGGGATCAGCACCGACTTTTCCGGACAAACCTGCATGCCGTAGTATGTCGTACCGAACATATACGGAATAAAGACAAACAGACCATACTCGTCGGCAGTGTCCCGCATATACTCGTACAGCTGGGGACTGTTGACCATTTCCTCCACGAAGATCTGTTCTTCCTTGGGAGAGATCTGCTTGCCGTCCATCAGCTTCCGGTTCACGCGGTCAAAAGCAGCAGTATCCCGCCGCCGCACCGGAAACCGGCGAACCGTAATGTTTCCCACCACGGCAGTTCCTGCGGCGTAATAATTTTCATTCCAGTCGGCGGTGAATTCCTTGACACATGTAGTCAGGATCTCCACTTCCATACCTGCCTGCTGCAAGTGTGCAGTGACTTCCCGCAGTTCCATTTCTGCACCGCCGGGAATATTTTCTCCAAACCACGGAATAACGAATCCAATTTTCTGCATGACGATATGACCTCCTGCCAATGTACCGCGTTCTGCGGCGTACCTTCTCAAAGACAGCACTGCACCAAACCCGCCTGACGACCGGAAGTGCATCTTACGCACCGGCTTTGTGCGGTACTGCCCAAAAATTTTTTCCCCTATAATAATTTACTTCCGCTTTTTCGAAACCGGCGGAACGGTGTCGATAAACTGCTGCAGCTGTCTCTCGAACACCTTTCGAATTTCCGGATAGGCGAATTCCTGCTGCCGCCGGTGCTGTTCTGCCACGATCTCCCGCCGCAGTTCCGCATTGCGGAGCACATGGTCTGCCGCCAGTGCCGCTTCCATGGGATCATTGGTGGGCAGCAGAATGCCGCTTCCGCCCAGCGTATCGGAAATTGCCGACGAATCGTATGCCAGAATCGGCAGATTGAAGTACATCGCTTCCACCAGCGGCACACAGAAGCCCTCGTGGTCGCTCATGCACAGGAACAGGTCTGCCAGATGATAGTATGCCAGAATCTGTGCAAAAGGAATGTGCCCCGTAAAGACCACGTTGTCCAGTTCCAACGCTCCCACATAGCGGCGAAGGCGGTGGTAATACCGTTCCATGCCGTTGTACGAACCCACAATGAACAGGCGGGACTTGGGATTGCAGTACTTCTTATAGCAGTAAAACGCCCGAATCACGTCCTCCTGCTTCTTGTTCGGAGCCACGCGGCCGACGAAAATAAAATTGGTGTAGCCGTCGTCCTGATAGTGTTCCATGACGGACTGATCCGGTGTCTTGGCGTAGTCGGCAAAGGGAATCAGGATCGGACGCACGGTAATGGGGCAGCGGTAGTTCAGTTCCCGCAGCACATCGCCGTTATAGGCGGAGTCTGCCATACAGCCGTCCACCTTGTCTGCCAGATGACAGAGTCCACGCATGCCGTATTCTGCCGATTCCATTGCCGCCTCGTTATAGCCTTTGAAGAAGCGGGGCGGAGTGATGTTGTGGAATACCATCAGTTTCCGGCAGGGGTACTTCTCCAGTGAAAAGTTCAGTTCCGAACCGGTGGACATGTGATACAAAATCACGTCCTCGCCGGAAAGGCGGGGCATTTTCTCCACCTGCTGTGCAGTGCCCTCCGGCAGTCTGCCGTCAATGACTTCTGCATAGATGCCGGTCTGATAGCCCATGCCGCGAATGACCTTGTCCAGTGCACGGACATCGTTTCCGATCGCATCGCCCATGGCAAGGGTAGGCAAAAGCTGCAATACTTTCATCGAGCGTCCTCCCCGTTCAGCTTCGCCTGTAATGCGGCGATCTGTGCCTGCATCTGTTCCATGGCGATCTTGGTGTTCTTCTGCTGGAGTTCCAGTGCCTCCACCTTATCCAGCAGTTCCTTGGTGCTGTGCATGCGGGATTCCCGAATGTACAGTTCCACCTGCTGTTCTGCCTGTGCGATATTGGCATTCAGGCTGCTCTGCTCTGCCGCATAGGGCTCCACATAGAAGCTCATGAATTTCCGCAGGACTTTCTTGAAAAAGACCGCCACGGGATTTCCTGCCAGAGGACGATACGGGTCTACGCGGTGGTGTTCGCTGATATACTGCACGTTGCCGCGGAGCATGTCCGCATCGAACCGTTCCACATAGATCCCTGCATCTGCATCTGCGGGGACATCGGCAAACGACAGCATGTCACTGCTGTATCCCTTTTCCTGAATTTCTGCCCGAATTCCGGACATGATCTCTTCTACATTTACGCTCATTGCTGCGATACTCCTTTAACCTTCCAGCGAAATGCCGGTGATTTTTTCATAAAACTGCTTGTCCAGAAAAATCGAGTTGATACCCGTAAAGGCATATTCCACATACCCCTTTTCCTGCATGAACCGCAGGATCTCCGGATTTTTCTTTCCCGCCACCAACTGTTTGGAATAGGGGATCATTTCAATGATCATGGTGGTGGGACGATATTTTGCAAAGTCGATGCTGCGGAGGATTTCCATTTCCATGCCCTCAATATCCAGATTCAGGATCTTCGGGGCACCGCCCAGCTGTTCCATGAGGTCGTTGACCGCCACGGTCTGCATGGGAATGGTTTCCAGCACCCGCACTGCCGGATTGGCACGGAGCACCTCGGAAACATCTCCCGGAGCCGAAAGCCCGTCGGCACTGAGCACATGGAAGTCCAGCGTTTCGCCGGAAACCGGACCGACACAGGCGTTGATGACCTGATCTTTCGGTCTTGCCCGCCGCAGTTCCTCTGCCAGCTTCGGATTGGCATCGACCAGAATGCCGGTGGCTCCCTGCTGATAGAAGAACCAGGTGTTGCTCATATCGCAGGGGTGATTGGCACCCAAGTCCAGATAATTGCATTGTGAAAGCGGAACACCCAGCATGACAAAGATGTACATGAGAATGGCATCTTCGCCTGCCTGTGAATAGCTTTTTTTGTTGAACAGCTGAAGTTCAGACGGCAGCAGCAGACCCGCTTCTCTCATGCCGTCCTCTGCCAACTCCATACGCCGCTGTAAGTCATTTGTCTGTCCCACAGTCTGCTGCAGCTGGGCATCGATGTTGTTGCGATGCTCGTCCTGTGCGGCAGCGTGCAGTTCCAGATGATCCAGCCGTTCCTGCGATGTCGTGTTGAATTGCTGTTGCTGTGCGTCTTGTGCTTTCCTTTCTTCTCTCTCTTTTTCCATTTGTGCCAGCTGCATCTGCTGCGTTTTCATCTGCTGTTCCAGCATCTGAATGTGCTGCTCCAGCAGATACGCACCAGTCGCCCGATACAGACAGCGGCGAAAAAACCCCTTTTTCACAATATCGCTCATTCTTTTTTATTCTCCTGTCTTGCGTTCCAGTGCCTTTCCGTCCACGAACCACTGGGACTCCAGCCGGCAGACACCAATGTCCCGATGCTCTGAAGTCACGGCAAACGCCTGAATCCGGCGAATGTCATCGTAATAGGTGCCATCCGGTGCATGGACTGCCACGTCCAGAAAATAGCGTCCCGGCAGCAAATGATTGCGGAACCGCACTTCGATCTCGCCGTTGGGCTGCAATGCCACCCACGAATCCGATTCGATCTCCACATTGGTGCCGTAACAGTGGACACTGTCCTCCCGAAAGATCCCGTACCCGAAGTTGCCCTTGGGGGTCTTTTCCGGTTCTACGCAATGATATTTGAGCCGCAGGGTGATCTCGTCACCGGTGCGGAACACATACTTGGATTCGCCGTCCTCGTCCAGCAGGGCGGCATCTGTAAACTGTACCTGACCGGTCCCCAGACGAACTGCCGACTTTTCACAGAATGCCGGCAGTTTCTGCTTGGAGAGCTTTTCCGCATCTGCGGTTTTCTCCTCGGCAGGCGTTTCCGCAGATCCCTCTGCGGCTTTTTCGGCTTCTTCTGCGGCAGCGTGTTCTTTCTGGCGGTCGGCTTCTTCCCGTTCCAGACGGATCTGTTCCATTTCGGACAGATAGTGCTCGTCCACGTACTTGGGAACGCCTTCTTCCTTGATCAGACCGTCCTCGATCCAGATACACCGGTCACAGATCTGTTCGATCTGTCCCATAGAGTGGGACACGATCACAATGGTAGTACCTTCTGCCTTGATCTCCTGTAACTTCTGGAAGCACTTCGCCTGAAAGTTGACATCGCCTACCCCCAGAATCTCATCGATCAGCAGCACATCTGCGTCCACGTTGATCGCCACGGAAAAGGCGAGCCGCATGTACATACCGGAAGAATAGGTACGCACCGGATTGTCGATGAACTGTTCCAGTTCGGAAAAGTCGATGATCGTTTGCAGACGGGAATCGATCTCTTTCTTGCTCAGTCCGAAAATGGAAGCATTGGTGTAGATGTTTTCCCGTCCACTCATATCCGGATGAAAACCGGCACCCAGTTCGATCAGGCTGGACACCCGACCTTTGATGGTGATGGTGCCGCTGTCGGGATAGAGGATCCGTGTCAGCAGCTTCAGCGTGGTGCTCTTGCCGCAGCCGTTGTGTCCGATCAGACCCACGGCTTCTCCACGCTTTACCGTGAAAGAAATGTCCCGCAGCACCTGACGGTTCTCATACCGCCGGCGGTTCCGGAACAGGAGCCGTTCCTTAAAGCTCTGTCCCTTGTCCAGAAACACCTTGAAGTGCTTCTTGACATGGTCCACAATAATTGCATTTTCCTGTTTGCTCTCTGCCGCCATTACAATTCCTCCGCAAAGCCCTTTTTCAATTTTCCGAACGCCAGCATACCCAGCACCAGGAACAGGGCTCCCAGCACGACTGCCTCCAGCAGGCTGGTCAGATCCGGCACCTGAGCGTAGTACAGCACATCCCGATAACAGCTGATGACCGAGGACATGGGGTTGATGTGATAGACAAACCGCAGCTTCTCCGGAATCATGTCAATGGAATAGAAGATCGGTGTCATGTACATCCACACCATAGTGATGATGCCGAGAATGTGCTCCAGATCGCGGAAATAGACCGTGACCGCCGAGGACAGCATCGCCATGCCCAGTGCCAGAAAATATTCCACTATCATAATCACCGGCAGACACAGCAGAGCCAGCGGGTTCAGCGAAATGCCGGAGATCACCATGACGGGGAAAATGATGAGGAAGCACAGCAGCATGTTGACAAAGCAGCTTGTCACATAGGAGATCGGTATGACTTCCCGCGGGAAGTAGATCTTCTTGATCAGATCCTTCTGTGCCACAATGGAACTGGAGCCGCCGGTGATCGCCGAGGAAAAGAAGATCCACGGGATCAGGGCGACAAACAGGTACAGATAATACTTGTCGATGCCGGCTTTCATGATGTAGGTAAACACAAAGGTGTAAACTACCAGCTGCATCAGCGGATTGATAAACGTCCACAAAAAGCCCAGCACGGAACCTTTATACCGTCCACGCAGGTCTTTTTTCACCAGACTGAAGATCATCTGGCGATACTGATAAATTTCCTTGCAAATTTTCATAAAAACGTCCTGTCTGGGGCTTGCGGTACTGCACTGCTGTTTTCTGCACGGCAAGCCCGAATCAAAGTGTTCGTGCAGAATACACGTATATTTTATTATAACCGATTTCCGCGAAAAAGTCAATGTTTTTCCAGCATTCCGACAGATTGCACAAGAGCCTGCCGCTTTTTCGAAAAATGGAATCGATTTCTCCAAAATTCACAGCAAACAAAAAGCCGGTGCAGAAAAAATCTGCTCCGGCTTTTCTGTTTCACATATGCTGCACCGCGTCAGAACTTACGCTCTGTCTTCGATGTAGTTTACGATGTCGCCAACGGTCTTGATGTTTTCCAGATCTTCGTCAGCAACCTTGACACCGAATTCTTCCTCAACGGACATTACCAGATCTACCAGATCCAGAGAGTCTGCACCCAGATCGTCCTGCATGGAAGCTTCCATTGTCACTTCGTCTTCTTCAACACCCAGCTGATCTACGACCAGTTCCTTCAGCTTGTCAAAAATTTCTTCTTTTGCCATGTTCTTTCTTCCTCCAATAATTTGATGTTGCACCCTCCTGCGGAGGGCGGCGTCACCGGCAGAAACCATGACGGGTTTCGCCGTTCAAACCGGCATGGTTTTAGTTTTCTTCAAACACACCGATTTTCCTAAACTTAGTATACCGTTCTTTTTGCAAAACGTCAATATCTTTTTGTAATTTTTCTGTTATCGTTTCCGCCAAATATTCCTTGATATTTGCCGAGATTTTGTCTATATCGCCCTGTGCCCCTGCTTCCGGCTCCGGAATGATGGCTTCTGCCACGCCAAAACGCACCATATCCTCTGCTGTGATCTGCATGACCTCACAAGCTTCCTGTTCGCGGGAGGCATCTTTCCACAGGATCGATGCGGCTCCACGAGGAGAGATCACAGAGTACAACGCGTTCTCCAGCATTGCCAGAGCATCGCACACGCCCAGTGCCAGAGCACCGCCGCTGCCGGCTTCGCCCAGCACCACAGAGATCACCGGCGTTTTCAGCATCATGAACTCTGCGATATTTCTGGCGATTGCCTCGCCCTGCCCCCGTTCCTCAGCTTCTACGCCGCAGAATGCACCGGGGGTGTCGATCAGGCAAATGATCGGGCGGTGGAATTTCTCCGCCTGATGTGCCAGACGCAGAGCCTTGCGGTAGCCCTCCGGATGCGGCATGGCGAAATTCGATGCCTTGTTTTCCCGCAGGTTTCTGCCCTTGACCTGTGCCAGAATCGTCACCGGCAAGCCGTTCAGTCTGCCGATGCCGCCGATAATGGCACCATCGTCCCCGAAATTCCGGTCGCCGTGCATCTCATAGAAATCTGTAAAGATCCGCGGGATATAATCCCGAACGGTGGGACGGTTTTTGTCCCGAATCAAAAGCTGGCGTTCCCACGCCGTCCGGTGCTGCTGCTGTTGTTCCATTGTCAAGCACCTCCTGCTTCTTGTTCCCGATCGTAGCCGTGGAGTTTCAGCAGATGCGACAGCGTGCTACGCATGCTGCGGCGTTCCACGATCATATCCACAAAGCCCTTTTCCTGCAAAAATTCTGCCAGCTGGAAATTGTCGGGCAGCCGCTGGCGAATCGTCCCTTCGATGACACGTCTGCCGGCGAACCCGATGAGCACCTTCGGCTCTGCCAGAATAATATCTCCCAGCGAAGCAAACGAAGCGGTCACGCCGCCGGTGGTGGGGTCTGTCATGACGGTCAGATACAGCAGTCCGGCATCGTTGTGCTTTGCCACTGCTGCCGAAGTCTTTGCCATTTGCATCAGAGAGATGATGCCCTCCTGCATTCTGGCACCGCCGGAGGCTGTGAATGCCACTACCGGCAAGCCCTTTTCCGTAGCAGTTTCAAAGGCACGGGTGATCTTTTCGCCCACCACGCTGCCCATAGATGCCATCATGAAATGGGAGTCCATGATAATCAGCACGGTGCGGGAGCCTTTAATGGTGCACTCTCCGGTGATGACAGCGTCTTTCAGCCCCGTCATGGTCTGGAGGGATTCCACCTTTCTGGCATACCCCGGAAATTGCAGGGGATCTGCACTGTGCATCTCCGCATCATATTCCACAAACGAACCGCTGTCCACCGTCAGCCGCATGCGTTCTGCGGCGGTGAGCCGTGCATGATAGTTGCAGTGGGGGCAGACCTTGTTCAGTTCCTGAAACTTGCTTTCCGGCGTGGTCTGCTGGCAGCGGGGACACTTGAACACCGGCTCATGTTCCTCCGGTGCGTCGTCGTTAAATCGTTTGGTGACGTTCTTGAACAGTTCTTCCAATGCCATGTTACATTCTCACCTTACTTTCCGTTTTCCTTCTCGCCGTTCTTGGAATCCGCAAGGAATTTTTCCAAAAAGGTGTTGTCATATGTACCGGCTTCGAAGTCCTTGTTCTTGATCAGCCGCAGCTGGAAGTCAATATTGGAATCGATGCCGTCCACGATAAATTCCGCCAGTGCCCACCGCATTTTCATGATCGCCTGACTGCGGGTCGGGGCATGGACGATCAGCTTTGCGATCATGGAATCGTAGTACGGCGGAATGGTGTAGCCCTGATACACAGCACTGTCCACACGGATTCCCGGACCGCCGGGGATATGGAGCGACCGGATCTTTCCGGGGGAGGGACGAAAGCCCTGCTCCGGATTTTCCGCATTGATGCGGCACTCGATCGCATGCCCGCGAACCTGAATGTCGTCCTGTGTAAACGGCAGAGGCTTGCCCTGTGCCACCAGCAGCTGAGTCTGTACCAGATCAACTCCGGTGACCCATTCGGTGACAGGGTGTTCCACCTGAATACGGGTGTTCATTTCCATGAAATAGAAGTTCCGGTCGTCGTCTACCAGAAATTCAATGGTGCCGGCGTTGTAATAGCCGCACGCCTTTGCCGCACGGACAGCGGCTTCCTGCATGGCTTTCCGCAGTTCCGGTGTCATCAGCGGGCTGGGGCTTTCCTCCAGCACTTTCTGGTTCCGCCGCTGCATGCTGCAATCACGCTCGCCCAGTGCCACGGTGTTGCCCATCTGGTCTGCAATGATCTGGATCTCCACGTGATGCGGCCCCACGATCAGCTTTTCCAGATAGACTTCATCGTTGCCGAAGAACAGCTTGGCTTCTTCCTTTGCCACGGACATCTGTTCTTCCAGCTGGTCTTCCCGATCGATCCGGCGAATGCCGCGTCCGCCGCCGCCGGCAGAGGCTTTCACCAGTACCGGATAGCCGATCTCTGCGGCGATCTTCTTGGCTTCTTCCACAGAAGAAATGGCACCGTCCGAACCAGGAATTACCGGCACGCCGGCAGCCTTCATGGTTTCCTTGGCACGTGCCTTGTCGCCCAGCATGGAGATCGACTCCGGTGACGGGCCGATGAAAGTGATGCCGTTATCGATGCAAAGCTGTGCAAACTCCGCACTCTCCGACAAAAAGCCGAAGCCGGGGTGCAGTGCTGTTGCACCGGTATTCTGGCACGCCGAGATGAGGGCGTTCATGTTCAGATAGCTGTCCTGTACCGAGGGCGGTCCGATGCAGACAGATTCGTCCGCGATCTCTGCATGCAGAGCCGTCCGGTCCGCAGTGGAATAGACCGTGACGCACTGCAAGCCTGCTTCACGGCAGGCACGAATGATACGCACGGCAATTTCACCGCGGTTTGCAATTAAAACCTTTTTCAACATCTTGCTGCCGCCTTACTGCTCCACTGCGAACTTGATTTCGCAGGTCACGGCACGCTTGCCGTCTACGCTGGCGATCGCCTTGCCGACACCTACCGATCCACGCTGTGCAATGATCTCCACTTCCAGATCCAGCACATCGCCGGGGACGACCTGCCGGCGGAACTTTGCCTTATCGATTCCGGCAAAGAGGGCGATCTTGCCCTTGAATTCCGGCTGGGACAGAATGCAGACCGCACCTGCCTGTGCCAGCATCTCGACCATCAGCACGCCCGGTGTCACCGGCTTTTCGGGGAAATGTCCCTTGAACCAAAAGTCGTCTGCCTTGATATATTTCCGTGCCACAACACGCTTTCCCACTTCCATTTCCAGAACCTCATCAATGAGGAGAAACGGGGCACGGTGGGGAATGATCTCCTTGATCTGTTCCTGATTGAGCAATACTTCTGCCATGTCTGCACTCCTTTACGAAAGAATCATCAGCGGCTGGTCATATTCTACCGCATCGCCGTTTTTCACCAGAATTTCCTGTACTACGCCGTCCACGTCGCTGGTGACTTCGTTCATCAGCTTCATGGATTCGATAATCAGCACCACGTCGCCCTTTTTCACGGTATCGCCCACCTGTACAAACGGCGGCTGATCCGGAGAGGGAGCCGCATAGAAAGTGCCTACCAGCGGAGCCTTGATCGACTTGCCTGCGGGCTTCTGGGAAACTGCCGGTGTTTCTGCCGGAGCTGCCGGTGCAGCAGCGGAAACTGCCGGCGAAGCAGCCACAGGTGCACCTGCCAGCGGCATCGGCGGCGGGCACTTCTTACCCTTTACGGTAATATATTTTTCACCGTCCGCAATGGTGATCTCGCCCAGTTCCTTTGCAGCCACGATGTCTGCCAGTTTTTCAATGGTTTCCAGATCCACCATGTTATAAATTTTTTCACTCATGTCTGATTCTCCTTAGTCTGTGCACTTCTTGAAGCAGAGTGTCGCATTGTGTCCGCCGAAGCCCAGCGAGTTGGACAGTGCGGCATTCACCGGCATCTCTACCGGACCGTCCACACAGTAATCCAGATCGCACTCCGGATCCGGTGTGGTATAGCCGATGGTCTGGTGAATGAAGCCGTCCCGAATGGACAGGGCACAAACTGCCGCTTCCACTGCACCGGTACCGCCCAGCATGTGACCAGTCATGGACTTGGTGGAGTTGATCTTCACCTTTCGTGCCTGCTCCTCGCCCAGAGCGATCTTCACCGCCTTGGTTTCCAGCATATCGTTCAGGTGTGTGGAGGTGCCGTGGGCATTGATATAGGTGATGTCCTCCGGCTTCAGACCAGCTTCGGTGTAAGCCTCGATCATTGCCTTGGAAGATGCACCGCATTCGTCTGCCGGAGCTGTCATGTGGTATGCGTCGCAGGTCGCACCATAGCCAGCCAGTTCGCAGTAGATCTTTGCACCGCGAGCCTTGGCGTGTTCGTATTCCTCCAGCACCAGTACCGCAGAGCCCTCACCCAGTACAAAGCCGCCGCGGTTCAGGTCGAACGGGGTGGAAGCCTTTGTCGGATCGCTCTCGGTAGTCAGTGCCTTCATGGTACGGAAGCCGCCCAGTGTAAATTCGGTAATGGTGGATTCGCTGCCGCCGCAGAGGCAAACGTCCAGATAGCCGTCCTTGATCTTGCGGAACGCTTCGCCAATGGCGTGGGTCGCCGATGCACAGGCAGTGGTGGTGCAGAAGTTGTCGCCGCGGAAGCCGGTGCGGATCGCTACCTGTCCGGCAGCCATGTTGCCGATCATCATGGGCACAAAGAACGGAGAGATCCGTCCCGGTCCCTTTGCACGATACTTGTCGTGTTCTTCTTCGATTCTGCCGATGCCGCCGATGCCGCAGCCGATAATGGTGCCTACACGATACGGATCCATATCCTTGAAGTCCGTGCCTGCGTCCTGCAACGCCTGAATCGCAGATGCCACGGCGATCTGGGTAAAGCGTTCCATGTGGCGAATGTCCTTGCGTTCAAAATATTCTGCGGGGTCGAAATCGCGGATAATGCCGGCAACGCTGACACCCAGTTCGGTGGTGTCAAAGCTGTCGATCTTGGAAACACCCAGTGTTCCCTTTTTTACGTTTTCCCAGAACTTTTCTACGGTGCTGCCCAGCGGGTTTACCGTACCCAGTCCGGTGATTACTACTCTTTTCATATTTCCTCGCTCTCTGCCGCCGTGCTGCGGCAAGCTTGTTTTTCATCTCAAAGCATTCTCAGACTGCCTTCCCTGAAAGAGAAGGCGAACCTGCGAAGCTGGTGGAAAAGTCCCTTACATCATCAGTCCGCCGGAGATCTCGATGGTCTGACCGGTGACATAGCTTGCATCTTCCGAGCAGAGGAACGAGATCACGCTTGCCACTTCTTCCGGATTGCCGTACCGCTTCATTGCCACCAGTTCCAGCATCTTGTTCCGCTGTTCCTCGGTGAGAGCGTCGGTCATGGGTGTCTTGATAAAGCCCGGAGCAACGGCGTTGACGGTGACATTTCTGGCACCCAGTTCCTTTGCCACGGTCTTGGTCATGCCGATAATGGCAGCCTTGGAAGCGGAATAGTTGATCTGTCCCGGATTGCCGTACAGACCGGCTACTGATGCCAGACTGACAATGTGTCCATGCCGCTGCCGCATCATGACAGCACCCACCAGCTTCATCATGTTGAACACGCTTTTCTGGTTGACGGCGATCACGGCATCATACTGTTCCTCGGACATGCGAACCATCAGACCGTCCTTGGTGATGCCGGCGTTGTTGACCAGTGCATCGATCGAGCCGAAACGTTCTTTTACTGCCTTGGTCATTGCTTCGCACTGGGCATAATCTGCCACGTTTGCTGCGAACAGTTCTGCCTCTACGCCGAAGCTGCGGCATTCTTCTGCCACCTTTTCTGCGTTTGCTTTATCGGAATCGCTGGGGAAATGGTTGATCGCTACATTGTAGCCGTCCTTTGCCAGACGCTTTGCGATGCAGGCACCAATGCCCTGCGATGCACCTGTAATCAATGCTGTTGCCATAGTGATTTTTCTCCTTTATCTAGTATCTATCTGTATCTGCATTAGTTCTTGCCTAGGGAATCACTGAATAAAGCCCGCCTGACGGCTTTGCACGCAATCTGCTTGCAGATTTTCCGTCATATTGCCCAGAAATCCCTTGCCATACATCCAGTATGCCTGCGGAATTTCTATGCAATCTGCCGAAAAATCTGACTACGCATCTTACGCACAAGCTTTATTCAGTGTTTCCCTAACAACTGATATGCTTCTGCCCACATCTCGTCGATGACTTCCTTGCAGGGCTTGACATCGTGCACCATGCCGGCGATCAGACCGCACAGGAACGAGCCTTCGTCCACGTTGCCGTCTACCACTGCCTTGCGGAGAGAGCCGACTGTCATTGCCTCGAAATCCTCCGGCGGGCAGGCTGCCTTTTCCATTGCCTGCAACTTCTTGGTGTACTTGGTCTTGATGCCGCGGCAGGGGCTGCCGGAATAGAAGCCGGTGATCTGGTTGTCGGTGTCCTTTGCCTTAACGACCAGTTCCTTGTACTTCGGAGAGATCTGGCATTCCTCTGTTGCGAGGAACCGTGTGCCCAGCTGTACGCCCTCGGCACCCAGCATAAAGGCTGCGGCGATGCCTCTACCGTCAGCGATACCGCCGGCAGCAATGACCGGAATGTCTACCGCATCGACCACCTGCGGCACCAGACACATGGTGGTGTTCATGCCGATATGTCCGCCGGACTCAGTGCCCTCTGCCACCAGTGCATCTGCACCGGAACGCTCCATACGCTTTGCCAGAGCTACAGACGGCACCACCGGAATCACCTTGATGCCGGCATTTTTCCACGCCTCCATGTACTTGCCGGGATTGCCGGCACCGGTAGTCACGATCGGCACTTTTTCGTCAATGACCAGCTGTGCCAGATCATCGGCGTTGGGGCTCATGAGCATGATGTTCACACCGAACGGGTTCTGCGTTTTTTCCTTGCAGATGCGGATCTGCTCCCGCAGGTAATCAATGGGGGCACTGCCGCCGGCGATCAATCCGACTGCTCCGGCATTGGATACCGCAGATGCCAGTGTACTCTCTGCGATCCACGCCATACCGCCCTGAATCATGGGGTACTTGCTCCCCAGCAGTTTTGTAATTCTGGTTTCCATAGCTATGTTCCTTTCTATTTCAGGAGATGTTTCTTTAGGCAATACCGCACAAAGATTGTGCGACAGATGCGTCGCACAATTTTTCGTCAGATGAAACAAAAAGCGGAGTGAATACTTGCTGTATTCACGAGCATTTTTGTGAAATATGACGGAAAATTTGCAAGCAGATGGCGTGCAAAGTCGCTAGACGCTCTTTGTGCGGTATTGCCTTTAATATTCCATAATCAGTGCTGCATAGGTCAGACCTGCTCCGAAACCGACCAGACAAACCTTATCGCCACGCTGGATCTTTCCGGCACGGATCGCTTCATCAAAGGCAATGGGGATCGAAGCACTGGAAGTGTTGCCGTGATATTCGATGTTAGTGATGACTTTTTCCATAGGCTGCTTCAGGAACTTCATTGCCGTTTCAATGATACGGATATTTGCCTGATGCGGAACGATCTTATCCAGTTCGTTCAGGTCGAAGCCGATCTTTTCCGCTGCCATTGTTGCCGCCTTTGCCAGTGCGTGGGTGGCGAACTTGTACACCTCTCTGCCGTCCTGCAGCATGGTGTGTTCCCAGCCCTCCGGACCTGCTCCGATGCCGTCATCATATTCTGCCTGACGCTCCGGCTTCACAAAGGGCGACTGAGGCAGTGCACTGTGGGCATAGAGGAACTTTGCACCGGTGCCGTCTGCACCCAGATGGCTGGTGTACAGAGCATCTTCCTTATACTCGATGACTGCCGCTGCGGCACCGTCCCCGAAGAGAATGCAGGAAGAACGGTCACTGTAGTTGGTGATCTTGGAAAGGCTCTCGTTTGCAACAACCAGTGCATACCGCATGGAGGAATCCGTTTTCAGGAAGCGGTGTGCGGTGTCCATGGCATAGACAAAGCCGGAGCATGCCGCATTCATATCAAAGCATGCCGCATTGGCTGCACCGGTTTCCCGCTGAATGATGCAGGACATAGACGGGGTGCAGTACTCCGGTGTAATGGTGGTGTCGATCAGCAGACCGATCTCCAGCGGATCGATGCCTGCCGCAGCAATGGCACGCTTGGCAGCTTCTGCCCCCATGTACCATGTCGGCTCGCCGTCTGAAATGTGGCGGGTGCCGATGCCGGTTCTGGTGCGGATCCACTCGTCGTTGGTTTCAACGATCTTTGCCATATCCTCATTGGTCACCTGAAATGCAGGCGTATAGCTTCCTGTTCCTAAAACGCGAATTCCCATGGAAAAATTTCCTCCGTTCCTCTTGTCACTTTCCTCATTTTGTGGTATGATAGATAGGGAACGTACCGCAGACAGAGGTTTCGGTACGCCCTGTAAAATTTAGAGTTTCCCTGCAATCACAGGATACACTTTCTATTATAGAATATTTTTACGCAATTTGCAATGTTCCCGAGTGGTTTTTCAAGTCGTGAAAGAGGAAATACTATTTTTTGCACAAATCTAAGCCTCTGATTTTGTACATCTTTGTACAACTCTTATGAGAAAGGAATGGTAGTTATGGCAACAATCGCACTTTTTTCCGGACAGGGTTCTCAATATGAGAAGATGGGACTGGATCTGGTACAGCAGGACGCTGCACTGGAGGAAATTTTTGAAGTCGCTTCGGAGGTTCTGGGCTTCGATCTGTATGCGGTCATCGCAGACAGCGACGCACAGACACTGGCTCACACCATTTATGCCCAGCCGGCAATCATGGCAACTTCTCTGATCTGTCTGGAGGCAGCCAAGAAGCGTGGTTTCACCTATGACGCCGTTGCCGGCCACTCTCTGGGCGAATATGCCGCAATGGTCGCTTCGGGCATGCTCTCTCTGGAGGACGGCTTTCGGGTCATCAAAGCTCGTTCAGAAGCCATGGACGCTGCGGCAAAGGCAGCCGACGGTGCCATGTGTGCAATCCTGAAGCTGGCTCCCGCAGAAGTGGAACGCATCTGTCAGGAAACGGAGGGCTATGTCATTCCGGCAAACTACAACTCCAGCGTACAGACCGTGATCGCCGGCGACCGTGATGCTGTGGAAAAGGCGGCTGCCGCTTGTGCCGCACTGAAGGCAAGAGCCGTACCGCTGGCTGTGGCAAGTGCATTCCACACCAAGCTGATGCAGCCGGCTGCGGATACCTTTTATAAAGCGATCCAGAACGTGAAGTTCTCTGCTCCGACGGTGCCCTTCTACTCCAACGTGCTGGGTGCTGTCCGGACAGACTTCTCCGATATGCCCAAGGCTCTGGCGGAACACATCGTTTCTCCGGTACGCTTCACCGACGAACTGGCAGCCATGCAGGCAGCCGGCATTGACACCTTTGTGGAATTCGGTCCCAAGAGCGTTCTCACTGGACTGGTCAAGAAAACCCTCAAGGGCGTGACTGCAAAGAACGTGGAAAATGTGGACACACTGGAAGGAGCACTGGCATAATGGAACAGTATACACTGATCGGACACCCGCTGGGACACTCCATGTCCCCGTTTATTCACGAACGGCTGTTCGCCATGGCGGGCAGAGAAGCCAGCTATACCCTTACCGACATTGCACCGGAGCATCTGGAGGGAAAAGAGCCCTATCTGCGTAGCTTACAGGGATTCAACATTACCATTCCCCATAAAATGGCGATTATTCCCATAGTGGACGAACTGGACGAAAGTGCAAAGCGGTACAACTCCGTCAACTGCGTGGCAAACCAGAACGGCAAGCTGATCGGCTATAACACCGACTGTGACGGCTTCACCATGTCTGTGAAAGAGTACCCCATGGACGGCAAGGTGCTGCTCATCGGCTGCGGCGGCGTAGGCAGAATGATCGCCACCGAAGCCCTGCGGCACGGGGCGAACCTGACCATTGGCATTATCCCGCAGGACAAGGAGCTGGTGGAAGCGTTCATTCAGGAGGCAAAACAGACCATGCCGGAAGCCAAGGTGACCTATGCTGTCACTGCGGACATTCACGACAAGTTTGATGTCATCATCAACGCTTCTCCGGTGGGCATGTTCCCCAAAGTGGACGCGTGTCCGGTATCTGATGAACTGATCGACGGGGCAGACTATTTCTTCGATGTCATCTACAACCCCACCAAGACGCTGTTCCTCCGCAAGGCTCTGGCTCAGGGCAAGGTGGCAAAGGGCGGTGCCGCTATGCTGGTATTGCAGGCAGTCCGTGCCCACGAGATCTGGAACGGCGACAGCTATACCGACAAGCAGATCGAATCCATTATCTGTGACATGGAAGAACGCATCGACGAACAGAATCAGACAAAGTGAGGCTGCATATGACGATTTTTCTTTGCGGCTTCATGGGCTGCGGCAAAACCACTGTGGGCGAGATTCTGGCGAAGCAGCTGGGGCTGCCGCTGATCGACACGGACGCTTATATTGTGGAACAGGAGGGCAGGAGCATTCCGGAAATTTTTGCTCAAGAGGGCGAACCGTATTTCCGGAAGGTGGAGGCTCAGGCGATCCGCACCCTGTGCACCAAAAACGCCGTGATCGCCTGCGGCGGCGGTGCCATGCTGAATCCGGACAGTGCTGCCTACGCCCGCGAAAACGGAGCTGTGGTACTGCTGAACGAATCCTTCGACACCTGCTATGCACGGATTCAGGGCGACACCAACCGCCCCATTGTGCAACGCAGCACCAAGGAAGAACTGCACCAGCTGTTTGACCAGCGTGCCGGCATCTACCGTGCCCACGCTTCCCACGTGGTAGACGGCGGTGTTTCGCCGGAACAAATGGCGGAACGTGTCGCCGCAGCGGTACAGTGACCGAACACCACACAATAGAATCAAGAAAACGCCGTCCGACAGGAGCATATGCCTGCCGGACGGCGTTTTTTATCGTTATCTGTCCTGTTATTCTGTCCAACTCGGTGTCAGACCTGCACCCTTTTCGGCACAGTATTTCAGAATCATATACATATCGGTGGTGTCGATTTTTCCGTCCCCGTTGACATCTGCCGCGTCCAGTGCAGCTGCTTCGGCAGCTTCGCCGTCTGTGGTCAGAGTGACAGCTTCCTTGCCGGAACCTTTCCACGCCAGATACTGCATGACGGCATAGAGGTCGCTGCTGGTGATCGCCTCGTCATTGTCCACATCGCCGGTATAGTACGCAGCAGTCAGGTCTACCGGCTCTCCGGAAGTCTGTGTTCCTGCACTTGCCGACATCAGATATTCCAGCCCCACTTCTGCGGCGGGATATGCCTCCTGCAATTTTTCTGCAAGAGCGATGCCGTCATAGATGGATTCTACCTTGGTAACGTTGATCGATTCCCAAGAAATGCCGTCGCTGTAATCGATATTTCGGATTTCCACTTCTGCATCAGAATCCACTGTCCGTGCCAGCCGGAGCACAGCATCTTTTTCGGATTCCTCCACATTTTTCACCCAGATGCCGTTGTAGTAGTTCCCCTCTGCTCCCATTGCACAAACTGCGTGATAGGTTGACTGGAGCAAAACGCCGGCTTTCTGCAAGTCACGGGTAAGCTTCAGCACAGCATCTCGCTTGTTTTCAAAATCAGCGGGATTTTTGGAATTTACGCCGTCTGCATTCTTCTCATCACACATGGAAATCAGCCAGTTCTTATCACTGTCCTGAATCTTACTGTATCCGTCGAAACCCAATGCCGCCTGATTTTCGGCATAGACCTTTTCAAATGTATCCAGATCGGAAACCAGAATCCCCGTATTATTAAACGCATAGTGTTCAAAAATATACAGATTTGCCGATTCGGCTTTTCCGTCGGTATAAACGGTATAGGCATCGCTGTAATTTGTCGCCCCTGCCAAAAAAGACTTATCGTCCAGCTCGGTGTATCCCTTGGGTGGTTCCAGACTGGTGCTGTAAAACGCCACCGCACCGGCAGACATACCGGAAACAGAAGCCGCCGCTGTAGTCACTGCCAACGCAGATCCCAGTATCCTTTTCCATTTTTTCATCATAAAAATCATCTCCTTTATAATAATGAGGGATTGTGTTTCCATTTTCATTATAATTATTTTATGCACATCTGTCAATATCAACAGCAGAATTTCAGCATCTTCAACAAGAAATGATACTCCATTTTGTCCCCCCACGAAAATATTGGAGAAAGCTGGAAAATGCAAAAAGACCGCACATCTGAAATGCACGGTCTGAATTTCTCTATTCTTCATACACCGGAAAATCTGCCGGATCATAGGGAATGTGGCTGCGGTCGTAGTAGTCCCTGACCGCGGCACGGACTGCCTGCTCTGCCAGCACAGAGCAGTGCAGCTTCTGTTCCGGCAGCCCGTCCAGAGCCTCTGCCACGGCTTGATTGGTAAGAGCCAGTGCCTGTGACAGGGGCTTTCCGGTAATCAATACCGTTGCCATGGAACTGGAAGCAATGGCAGTGCCGCAGCCGAACGTTTCAAAGGTTGCCCTGGTGATGATGCCGTCCTGAATTTTCAGGTAAATTTTCATGGTATCGCCGCAGCGGGCACTGCCCACCTGTCCCACGCCGTCCGCGTCCTCCATGATGCCGACGTTCCGCGGGTTCATGAAATGATCCATGACCTTTGCACTATATAACATGGGGCTTTCTCCCTTCTTCCAAGTCCCGCCAAACCGGCGACATGCTCCGCAGACGTGTCACCACTTCCGGCACTGCTTTCAACAAGTATTCCACTTCTTCCGGCGTGTTCTCCGCAGACAACGACAACCGCAGAGAGCCGTGTGCCGCCTCATAGGGCACGCCCACTGCCAGCAGCACATGGCTGGGCTCCAGTGAACCGGAGGTGCAGGCAGAGCCGGAGGAGGCACAGATGCCCTTTGCGTCCAGCAGAATCAGCAGGGCTTCGCCCTCTACGCCCTCGAAGCAGAAGTTCACGTTCCCCGCCAGACGGTTCTTCCGGTCGCCGCTAAGCAGACTGTGGGGAATGGTTTCCAGCCCTGCGATCAGCCGATCCCGCAGACCGGCAACATAGGCGGCGTTCTGTTCCAGATTTGCACATGCTTCCCGCAGTGCCGCCGCCATGCCTGCGATTGCCGGCAGATTTTCCGTGCCGGCACGCATGCCCCGTTCCTGTGCCCCGCCGCAGATCAGGCTGTGCAGCGGTGTCCCCCGTTTGGCGTACAGCACACCTACGCCTTTGGGGCCGTGGAATTTATGGGCGGACAGAGAGAGCATGTCCACCGGCAATCGCGACAGGTCGATCGGCACATGCCCCACCGCCTGCACGGCATCGGTGTGGAACAGCACGCCCTTTTCATGGCAGACTGCTCCGATCTCTGCAATGGGTTCGATCGTGCCGATTTCATTGTTGGCAAACATCACGCTGACCAGACAGGTGTCCGGACGAATTGCCGCCTGCACCGCTTCCGGCGTGACCATACCGGTTTCCGAAACCGGCAGAAGCGTCACAGAAAAGCCCTCCTCCTCCAGCTGTTTCAGGGTGTGGAGAATGGCGTGGTGTTCGATCGCGGTGGAAATGAGATGCTTCTTACCGGACTTGGCACCGGCATAGGCGGCAGACCGCAGTGCCTGATTGTCGGCTTCACTGCCGCCGGAGGTGAAATAGATTTCTCTCGCCGTACAGCCCAGACAGCCGGCAATGTCCTGCCGTGCCTGCAACAAGGCTTCTGCGGCAGCCTGCCCTACGTGGTGCAGACTGGAGGGGTTGCCGTAGTTCTGTTCCAGACAGGACAGCATGGCACGCACTGCCGCTTTAGAGGGCTTTGTGGTGGCTGCATTATCTGCGTATATTTGCAATGGGGATTCCTCCGTTTCTTTAGAACAAAAAGCGGGGATTGCCGCTGGTTTCCGGCACTCCCCGCTTTTCTATTGATAATCAGTTCTCTCTTACTTGACTGCTTCGAAGCCCTGTTCCAGATCTGCCAGAATGTCATCGATATGCTCGATACCGATAGACAGACGAACGGTGGTCGGTGTGATGCCGGCTGCCAGCAGTTCTTCCTCAGTCATCTGCGAATGGGTCGTAGATGCCGGATGGATCACCAGAGATTTCACGTCTGCGACGTTTGCCAGCAGCGAGAAGATCTTCAGGGATTCTGTGAACTTCTGTGCCTGCTCCTTGGTGCCGTTCAGTTCGAAGGTGAAGATCGATGCACCGCCGTTCGGATAGTACTTGTTGTACAGTTCCAGATCCTTGCCGGTTGCCTGCGACGGATGGTTGACCTTCTTGACCATGGGGTGCTTCTTCAGGTAATCTACCACCTTCAGAGCGTTTTCTACGTGGCGTTCTACACGCAGGGACAGGGTTTCCAGACCTTGCAGCAGCAGGAACGAATGGAACGGGGACAGGGTTGCACCGGTATCCCGCATGAGGGTGGTGCGAAGCTTCATGATATAGGCGATATTGCCGCATGCTTCTGTAAAGACAACGCCGTGATAGGACGGATTCGGCTTAGACAGTCCCGGGAACTTGTCGCTTGCTGCCCAGTCAAATTTACCGCCGTCTACAACAACACCGCCCATCACGGTACCGTGACCGCCGATAAACTTGGTTGCAGAGTGTACCACAACATCTGCACCGTGTTCCAGCGGACGGAACAGGAACGGTGTTGCAAAAGTGTTGTCCACGATCAGCGGCAGACCGTGCTTGTGAGCGATCTCTGCAATTGCTTCCATGTCTACCACGTCAGAATTCGGGTTGCCCAGAGATTCCACATACACTGCCTTGGTGTTCGGGCGAATGGCTGCTTCGATATTTGCCGGATCGTGTGCATCTACGAAAGTGGTTTCGATACCGATCTCTGCGTAAGTGTTTGCGAACAGGTTATAGGTGCCGCCGTAAACCGTCTGCGAAGAAACGATATGGTCGCCGCTGCCTGCGATATTGCGAATGGAATAGTCAATTGCTGCGGAACCGGTTGCGGTTGCCAGTGCAGCTGCACCGTTTTCCAGTGCGGCGATACGCTTTTCAAAAACGTCGTTGGTCGGGTTCATCAGACGGGTGTAGATGTTGCCCGGTTCTGTCAGACCGAAACGGCCGGCTGCCTGTGCGGAGTCCTTGAACACATAAGAAGTGGTCGCATAGATCGGCACTGCTCTTGCATCAGTGGTCGGATCCGGCTGTTCCTGACCTACATGTACCTGTTTGGTTTCAAAACGATATTCCTGATTTGCCATGGTGAATCTTTCCTTTCTATTTCGTCCGTGCCCTGCGGGCATTCAGAAAACACTGCAAGCAGATTGTGTGCAAAGCCGTCAGGCGGGCTTTATGCAGTGTTTCTTTCGGTTTGGTTTCCTTTGCTATGGTTGTATTATATCACAATTCACCTATAGTGTCAATAGGTTTTATATGCATTTTGAAATTTTGACATTTTAGACAAATACCGGCCTGTGAAACTGCCCTGTATCTGTGGAAATGCACAACATTCGGCAGCCGTGACAAAAACAACCCGACAAATCGTCGGGTTGTTTCCATTACAGTGTATATCCCTCTGCACGGAGGGCATCGATCAGGTCGCCCAGAATCTCGGCATTGGTGGAAGACACCGCGTGCAGCAGGAGGATCTCGCCGCCGTGTGCGTGTGCCCTGAGCCGTTCCAGAGATTCTGCCGGATCCGGCTGGGCATCGGTTTTCCAGTCCACGTAGGCATCGCTCCAGAACAGTGTCCGATAGCCGCATGCCTGTGCGGTTTCCAGTGCCGCCTCGGAGTATTCCCCGCAGGGGCAGCGGAAATACTGCATCTCATAGCCGTATTTGTCCAGCACATACTGGTGCAGATCCATAATTTCCGCCTTGGCTTCTGCTTCGGAAAGCGTAGGCAGGCTGGCATGTGTCATGCCGTGGTTGCCCAGCACGTGTCCCTCTGCGATCATGCGGTTCACAAGATCCGTTTCCTTTTTGGCATAGTCGCCGGTGAGGAAAAAGACGGCGTGCACCTGCTTTTCCCGCAGGGTGTCCAGAATCTGTCCGGTATAGCCGTTCTCGTACCCCTGGTCAAAGGTCAGCAAGATCTGGCTGCGGTCGGGCGTTGTGGCGTAGGCATCGTATTGGGCATACTGTGCATCAAATGCCACCGCATCGACGGGACGGTTTTCACTGTCCACCGCGGTGCCCTGCCCGTAGCCGATCACCTCGCCGCTGACGGCACTGACCGGCGAAACCGGAAGCACTGCCACTGTCAGCAAGCCGGACAACAGACCAGTCGTCCAACGATTTCTCATCTGCATTCCCTCCCTCGCTGCATTTGCAGCTGTAGAGAGTTTGTGCAGAATGGGAGTGAAAATTCGTTGGAAATATCCCGCTGGGATATTTTCAAGTTATTTCTTTTTGAAAAACTGCTGGACCGAAAAACTTTACTCTCCGGTACAACTTTTCACCATGTGTACAGCGATTCGCCTTAATAGAACGTTGCCACTTCCTGTTCCGGTGCACTTGTCATCACGACTTCCTGCACCTGCAGCACCGGTCCCTTGCCGCGGTACAGCTTATGCTTCTGCACGTGGATCTTTCCGGTCACCTGCACCCACTGCCGTGTCTGGAGCACGCTTGCCTTTTCCCACTCTGCCACAACGCAGCTATACGTAATATCTTCCACACAGCAGGTCATCACGTGTCTGCCTACGGCAAACGTATTGGGCGGGAATTTCGGATCCACAGCAACAATACCGCGGAATGAAACGGTCTTGCCGTCATATTTTTTCGGGTCTTCCATGATGTCCCGATACCACAGAGCATAGTCCGTGTCTGCCAGCCGAATCACCGGTGCATTGACGTCAAAGGGCAGCGGATCCTCGATCTCGTCGTATTCCACATGTCCGTCTGCATACTCATAGGCAATATCTGTCCGGCGGCTGACACCGCGGACGATCTTGTGAAATTCCATTTTGTCCATGTCCTTGCCGAACCGGTTGAACACTACCAGTTCGCAGGTGTTCAGCTTGTCCACCACAAGGCTCCGCATATTGGCGTTATATTGCAGGAACGTGGTGGCATCGGCAAAGAACATTTCCTGATACACTGCCCAGTCGTCCGGCAGGTTCTGGAACAGCTGCTGTAACTGCCACATGCCGTTGTACTCCAGCACCACGCGGGTGGCACCGCATTCTTTCAGCAGTTCCTGCAAGTGTGCCGGATTCAGTTCCTCCGGCTCCTCAATGGTGCGGATATAGATTTCCTGACAGGGCATAGCGGAAATATCGTATTCCTCCTCGCCCTCCTCACAGAGCAGCAGCATGGTCTTTTCGCCGGAATTGAACCGCTTGTCCTCTAAGGTTTCCTGAATAAACTTGGTCTTGCCTGCTTCCAGAAAGCCGGTAAACAGGTATACCGGAACGTCATTTTCCTGAGGCTGTTGTCCTCCTGCCATGATGTTGTCCTCCTTTTATTCTGCGTGGAATAGTTCGGTCAGGGCATCTTCGTGAATGCCGGAGCCAATGACACAAAGCCGTCCGGTAGTGCCGGCACTGCCGCTGCGAACGTCCGGTGTACCCGGTACATAGTCGAAGTGGATCCAGCTGCCGTCCTCTGCCGGTACAATGCCCTTGGCACGGAGGATCATGCCGTACTTGTCTGCGTCTTCCAGAGCCGTCAGAGCGTTGGTGATCTCCTCCTTGGTGTACTTCCGGGCAGACTCTACGCCCCAGCTGGTGAACACTTCGTCTGCATGGTGGTGGTGATGCTCGTGATCGTGGTCATGGCAGCCGCAGGTGCAGTTCTCGTCATGTTCGTCGTGGTCATGGTGGTGATGATGTTCATGTTCCTCATGGTCGTGGTCATGATCGTGGCAGCCGCAGGTGCAGTTCTCATCATGTTCGTCGTGGTCATGGTGGTGATGGTGTTCATGTTCCTCATGGTCATGATCGTGGTGGTGGTGATGATCGTGTGCAGCGGCTTCTGCCAGCAATTCCTGTAATTCGTCGTCCAGTGTGTTCTTCTGAGTCATTGCCTCAACCAGCTGCTTGCCGGTCAGTTCTGCCCAGTCCGTGGTGACGATAGGAGCCTTTTCGTTGCAGGTCCGCAGACGGCGAACGCAGTCGTCCAGCTTCTCCTGCGACAGACCAGCGGTATGGCTCAAGATCAGGCAGCTTGCATAGGTGATCTGATTGTTGAAGAACTCGCCGAAGTTCTTCTGATACATCTTGCACTTCTTGGCATCGACTACTGTGGTAAAGCCGTCCAGTTCCACGTCATGGGCATGGATATTCTGGACTGCACGAATGACATCGCTCAGCTTGCCCACGCCGGAAGGTTCGATCAGAATGCGATCCGGATGGTACTGTTCCAGCACCTTTTCCAGAGCCTTGCCAAAGTCGCCTACCAGACTACAGCAGATACAGCCGGAGTTCATCTCGGTGATCTCTACGCCGGCGTCCTGCAAAAAGCCGCCGTCAATACCGATCTCGCCGAATTCGTTTTCGATGAGCACCAGCTTTTCGCCAACATAGCCTTCCTGAATCAGCTTCTGGATCAGCGTGGTTTTACCGGCACCCAAAAAGCCGGAGAATATTGTAATTTTTGTCATTTTTATCTGCACTTCTTTCTCTCGATCTCAACAGCCGGAAGCATATTTTCGCTGAGGCTGCATAATATTAGTATAGCACAGTTTTTCCGGAGATGCAAGGGCTTTTCGGGCAGTTTGCATGGAATTTTTATGAATGCAGAAGAACACGTTCCCAGCGAAACTGTTCCCCCAGAAAATGCAAAAGGACGGTTTTCACCGTCCCCTGCGTGGTTTCAGGAATATGGCACATTTTCCGCAAAAGATGTACAGATTTGGGAATTACCGTTTGACTGCCATTTCCGGCTGTTCCGATACAGCTGCGGATTCCGGCAGGATTCCCGCCGCCAGCAGCTGTGCGGCAATCCATGCGACAACGTCCTCCGGCTGCGGTTCGTCCTGCTGACGGGGGATTTCTGCCCACGCCTGCTGCACGTCCGCGTCCGGATTGTTCATGCCCTGCCGGATTGCCTCTGCGATTTCCGCCTGCACTTTCTCCGCAGAGGTGCAATATTGGTCTGCCACCTGTTTCCAAAGATTCTGCATATGAAAAAGCCTCCTTTTGTCAGACCTGTCGGGCGGCAAAGCCATTGCGATCGCCGATGGCTTCCGGCTTTTGCCGTTTCTGCGTTCCGACAGGTCTATTATATCAAATTCTGCTGTCGGCTTTTGTCGGAATCGTGCCGCAGTTTTCCCCTTTTCTGCCCCGATTCTGCCGGAATTCCGTACATTTTCGGATATATGTACGAAGTGTACAAATGTCAAATGAAAAAAATTGCAAAAAGTAGTTGACAAGGCGGTTTTTTTGTGCTATAATAATTTACGTTGCAGGTTTCCTGTACAAAACAATTTTCATAGGGGTATAGCTCAGCTGGTAGAGCAGTGGTCTCCAAAACCACGTGTCCCGAGTTCGATTCTTGGTGCCCCTGCCAAATGGAAAAACCGTCGCATGATATTGCGGCGGTTTTTGTTTTGCGTGTATAAAAAATAACAAGCCCGTTCTTTTGTCGTAAAGCCAAAAGAACGGGCTTGTCTTAATTCATGAACAAGTTTTATGTAATATCGTCTTAGAATCTATAACCTTTCCGAAAAAGATTATTACAATGCGGATCCCAGTGAATATTTTCCTTTCGCACCTTTGCCGGAACACCAGCAAGCAAAACATTCGGCGTATCAAATGCTTTGGTCACAAGGCTGCCCCAGCCTACAATGCTGCCGGAACAAATGCGAGTATTTTTACCGATTTTCACATCTTTCCCAACCCACACGTGATCTCCGATTTCAACAAATTTTCCTGCATTTACGATGTTTTCATTTTCATCATAAATGGTATGTGCATCCGTTCACCAGAACATCAATACCCCATGAAAACATCGTGTTCTTTCCGATACAAATATGAGAATCATCATCCTGCAAATACAACATTGCACCGTTAAACTGAGTGTTCTCTCCTATTGTGAAACGACAATGATCTGCCGTTCGAAACACGTCATCTTCCAGCCAATCATCCGGCCCGCCTCCGATACTGATTCGAAGTCCGTTCATCTGCTTTTCCGGAATATAATTTACCTTGACACGATCCAGTTCTACACGATTATCGTTTCCCAGAATTGCAATAGAGATTCCTTCGCTAAGCAATGCATCTTCCAATTCTTCATCTTCCCACAAGCGGCGATAAATATAGTTCCCAGAACCTTTCACCAGAATTTTAGACTGGGACAACAATTTCAGCAGTTCTTTATCTTTGGTTGGAAACACCTGTACCTGTTCACCATCTGCATATTCAAAGACAATTGTATTTTAAAATTCTACAAATATTTATATTTCCATGCCTCCGATCTCACAAAGTATTTTCTGCCATGTCTGTGTAAGAAATGTCATTTCTTCATCTGCAAAAAACGCTTTATCGTAATAAAAACGATATACCCGAGCATTGTCATTCAAATCGATCATAAGCTGCAGCTTTGTTGCATTACTTTCCGCTTTATTTCTGATATAGTCAAACGCACCGTATCCAGTGTCATCTCCGGAATCAATCAAATTCAAAACAAAATCAGAATAAACTGCATTCAGTTTTTGTACCAAATGATTTTGATGCACAAACTCTCGAAAGGCACTGCTGGACTGCGAAGATGCTGTCAGAACTGCATTCTGTGCTGTATGCAAAGCAGCATGAAAATCGCTGACATCCGCCGGCATTCTGACAATAAGTTTTTTCACAAACATTCCAATGGTGTCCTCATACGGACCGCTTGCACGATCAGAAGAAGGCACTGCAATCCACAGATATTCCTGTTCCGTAATTGCACGTATCAGCTTTGTAAACAGTACCAAAAAGCCAGAAAACAGCGATACATTTTCCTGTATGCATATTTTTTTCAGATTCTGATACACCTGCTCATTCAGCATGAAATCCTTTTCCAAAAGCGAATCATCTGTTTCCAATATTTCCGGCATATAAATTTCTTCTGTAGATTCAGCTTGTTTCAGCTGTTCCCATGCGGCATCTGCCTGCCCGGAATTTTGAATGTTCTCACGGATATAATGGAAGAAATCTGCACTTCGATTTTCTGAACGCTCTTTATCATAATATTTGTCCAGAACCTTTCGGTATAGGATTCCAAAAGATTGTTCATCTGAAATGATATGATGCAGTGTTATCATCAACGCACAATTTTCATCGGAGCATTCCAGAAGTACAAACCGATACAAGGGACCTTTGGCTAGTTCCATTGGCACATCAGCAAGAACTTCTGCCTGCTGTTTTGCTGCACTTACAGTTTCGAAATGCATAACTTTCAGGCACTGTTCCGGAATTTCAGATTGTACTGCCTGTTCCAATGTTTTGGCATTGTTCATTCTAAAGTTTGTTCGCAGAATTGGTTCTTCCTGCAGTACTTCCCGAATCGCATGATTCAGCTTCACTGCATCAATATTTCCCTGTATTTTCAAAACTGCAGAAATCACATAGCGTGCATTTTTATGCATATTGTCATATATCCACATATCCTGTTGTTCCGGCGAAAGCGGATAGACATCTGCAATGGTTTCGTTCTTCTTGACATCGACTTGTTCCGTTTTGCCGGCATCGATGAGTTTTACCCATTCTGAAAAGTAGGGCACTCTCAAGAAATCTGCAATGGTCGCATGAACACCAAATTCAGCCTTCACACGGTTGACAAGCTTAATCACGCTAATTGAATTTCCGCCGTTCTGATACAAGCTCTTTCCGAGAACAAAGTTTTCACGAATCACACTGCGGCAAATATTTTCCAGCTGCTTTTCTGTTTCTGTTTCTGCATGCACCGTTTCTGCATATGTAAATTGATAAGCACGCAACTTTTTCAAATCTGTTTTTCCATTTGGTGTAAGCGGAAATTTCTCCAGAAAAACATATTGTGCCGGACGCATATACTGCGGCAGATTTTCTTCTGCAAATTTTTCAAGAGATTCTGTCGGGATTTCCTGATCTGCATGATAAAATGCTGTCAGCAAATCACTTTCATCATTCAGGACCACAACACATCGTGTCATATGTTCCTGTTCCATCAGAAGATTCGCAATTCCTTCCAGTTCTACTCGTTTTCCATGGATCTCCACCTGTGCGTCTTTTCTGCCACCAAATGCAATCTCTCCATTGGGCAAATACCAGCCTAGATCTCCGGTATCATACCAACGTTCCCCTTGGATCATAACAAATCGTTTTGCTGTCATCTCCGGCAAATTATGATAACCGGCTGCAAGCCCAACGCCGCTTGCATACATCGTACCAACCACTCCGGGCGGACAAATGTGATGAAAATCATCGAAGATCCTATACTTCATACCATTTAAAGCACGCCCGTATGGCAGACTCTCTCCATGCAGATCATCTTCGGTTACACGGTGCCAGATACTCCAAATGGTTACCTCGGCAGGTCCGCCTACATTATACAGATTTTCCGGTGCCAGCACTTCACAAATCTGCCTTGCAAGAGCCGGCGGAAATACTTCACCGCCCAATAGCACAGTTCGAATTTGCCCTTTTACGGCAGGAAGTTCTTCTTTCTCTGTCATCAACATTTCCATAACAGAGGGGCTGCCGTTCCACAGTGTAACGCCATGTTTTTTTATCAATTCCAGCCATTTGGCCGGATCTTTTTCCTCTGTATTTCCCTCCGGAATTACGACAGTTCCTCCGGCAGTCAGAATTCCAACGGTATCATATACAGACATATCATGACAAAAATTGGTGACTGCAATACATCTGTCAGCCGCAGTGATATGCAATTTTTGATTGGTTTGCAGAATACAGTTTACAAGGCCCTTTTCATTCAGCATAATTGCCTTAGGCTGACCAGTTGTACCAGAACTATGAATGCAATAGCATTCTTCACAACGATTTTCTACTGCAAAAATTTCTGCATCAAAGTGCTTGTCATAGGAGATCTCGGAAACATCAATTACTGGGAATTTTGCTGTATTTCGCCACTTTTCTGCACGTTCGTGTTCTGTGACAAGACAGGAAATCTCCAAGGAATCAAACATTTTCAGCAAAATTCTGTCACTATTTTCTTTCTCTACCGGCACAAACGTCATATTAGTCATCAGACACGCAATTTCCGATGCTGGCTGTTTCCAACCTTTTTCCAGCAGCAATCCTACACGAATCGGCTTTTGAGGTCCACACAGCTGTATGATCTTCTCATGCAACACTCCGGCAAAATTTTGTACCTGCTGATATGTCAATTCTACTGCGTTACTGATAATCGCCGGTTTGTCTTTCTGCTTTTCAAAGGTATCTTTTAAAATTGCCGCAAAGTTATCCTGAATTTCTACCGGTGTAAAATAAGGTTCTGTAATTGCATGCTCCTCCGGCGTAAGCGAAATGCAAAATATGTGATTCCAGCTATCCGGATCTGCAGCAAACTGCTGAATCAAATTTATAAATGCATCTGCAATCCGATTAATGGTTTCAGTTTCGATTTTTTCTACAATATAGTCCATTGTCAGCAGAACTTCATCTTGTGTATACATTAAGATGGAATCCAGCCAGACCTGACTGGTATGTGTTTTACTGTATACCTTTTCCAGTTTTTCAGACGGTTCATAGGGAATATCCAAGGTACTGGTCAGAACAATTGGTGCAATCAGTGCCCCCTCCCGCTGCCGCTGCATTTCCTGAACCACTTCAATCCCTGCAAAATCACGATTTTCAATCAATTCAAACAACCGTTCCTGAACTGAATAAGCACATTCCAAAAAATTTTCCTCTGGCTTTTCCGTCCAGTCATATATCAGAAAATCAGAATATTCACCAACGGTTCTCTGCATTGCCGGGATTTTTGCATCTCGTGCTGCCATAGGGATATTTAGTAGGAAAGGGTGTTCACTGCTATATCTTGAAATGGCTTTTCCATATGCGGTCAAGAAAACCGCGAATGGGGAAAGATGCTTTGAAAAAGCTTTCTTTTTCAAAGTTTTATAAGTGTCCTTTGAAAAACCTCGTGTAATTTGCAAACCGGTTTCTGTACTTTTTTCCGGAATATTTCTGGATCGCAAATCAGGAGCATTCGGAAATGTTTTGATCTGCTCCAGCCAAAATGCCTTACACGCCTGATACTGCGGACTGGCTTTTTTCTGCTGCATGCTTTCTACATACTGTCGGTATGTATAATCCAATTGCAGCGGTTCATTTCTTTTTCCGCAATAAAACTCGTCCAGTTCGCGTATCATCATTTCATGGCTCCAGCCGTCTGCAATGATGCCATCATGATAAAAGTGAATCATTGCAGAACCGTCCGAAAATGATGTTACATCAAAGTATACCAACGGTGGATCTTCTAGATCAAACTGTATCGAGAAAATTTCTTCACGTCGTTTCTTTAAATATTCCGCTGCTGCTTCTCTTGTCATATTCAGCCGATGCAGTGGAATCTCTTTTCGTTTACAATCCAGTATTTCCTGTGTGCCGTCCTGATATATTGCACACCGCAGCATCTCATTGCTTTTTATCAGCAACTCTGCCGCATTGACAAAACGCTCATGTACATAATCCTTGCAATACAATTCGGAATACGCCCGAATAGAATCGCCGCCAGCTTCCATGCCAGCAGATCTTCCGATCATGTATGTCATCTGCATATCCCCTAGCGGGAATCTATGATTACTGCTGTTCACACCAGCTCACCCCCTGTTTTGTTCTACACGTATCGTGTCCAGAATTTCCGGCGTATGATCCTGCGGAAAAAAATGTGCTCCCGTGAATTTTTTTACTATGCAATCTGCACTTGTATACTTTCCCCAAAGAGCACAATCTTCCTCTGAAACTTCTCCGTCATCGATCCCGCGAAGTGCTAAGATCCGACAATCGAGAGGACAAGATGGTTTCTTGTAATACATTTCACAAACATGAAAATCGCTTCGCACGATTGGAAAATAATACTCGCAAAATTCCGGTGAATCCAGTAATTCCTGTCCGATCTGTCCGTAATCATTCAAAATCTGTTTGATTTCAAAATCATCTGCACTGCATATACTGCGGCCAGTAGATTGAATTTCCGGAGATAATGGTGCACCGCAGGCAGACACCACCAACAATTTCGGAGAGACTCCTTTTGCTTTTAGTTGAAATGCCGTCTCACAAGCAATCATTGCACCCATACTATGACCGAACAGGACAAATGGCTTCTCGAAAAGATCAGGATTATCAGTAAGAAATTGTGCTACCAATTCTTCGATCGAATCCGGCATTTCCTCTGCCATTCGCTCACTTCGCTGCGGAAGCTGAACAGCACAAAGTTCTATATCACTGCCGCAGTATTTTTCCCAAGGCAGAAACCACGCTGCATTTCCAGCTGCATAGTGAAAACAAATCAGTCTTATCTTTGCTGAATCCTTTGCTTTTCTCTGAAAAAGCCACTTTTCATGTTCATGCATCACAGCCACCTACTTCTATGCAGTTCAGATATACCTTGTTCTCAGAAAGACCAAACTGCTCTTTAATGAGAGAGAAATTCATGTCACCAATGATGCAGCTTCCAAGGTGTGCTGCCACACACGCAGCTGTGATCTGCCCTAAAATGATTCCGGCATCTAGGATTCCGTAATACAGGCCCATTCCGTTGTACTTTGGCATAGAACTCTCACAGTCGTATACCAGATACAAGGAAAATGCAGAAGAAGAAAAAATACTGCGATTTCCAAAATAGTGTGCTCTTGCCGGTATTTCCTCTGAGGAAACCAGCATCAGAGCATTTTGCATCGGCAGGTACAGGTACAAACCACCGGAGATTCCATTTACCCTTCCTTCTTTAACATAAACATAAATATCGATTGGATACAACCCGCCGGCACTGGGGTAAAAATACCGCATCTTTCCGTTTTCCTGAAAGCAGCGAAGGCTCGAAAGTACAGCGGAAACCGCAGCAAAGCTAACTGGTTCTTGAGAAAATTCCCTGACTGTTTTTCTGCGAAAATCTCCCGCCGGCGTCTGCAAAGGGATTCCTCTTTTTTCCTGATGGCGGCAAAGCGATTTTTTCACAAATTTTTCAGTGGCTTCAGGATCATACATCATGTCTTCCTGCCAATCTGAAAGAAGCTCTGCCTCCTGATCCAACGGATCAAACAAATCGTTGATTTTTTCCAGCAATGCTTAGCCCTCCTTTTGCATCTTTTCAATCTGAGCTGCCATATCACACAGAGAAGAATATCGAAAAATCATACCGATTTTGAATTTTACAGAGAATTTTTCTTCGATTTCATACAGCATATTGGTCGCTTTCAGCGAATTGCCGCCAACTTCAAAATAGTCGGTTGCACGATCCTTGACTTTTTCATGCAGGTTTTCTTCCCAAATCTGTTTTAACTGTTTTTCTGTTTCTGTAAAGGTTTCAGACTGCTCATCTTTTTTCGCTGCCGCCTGCTCGGGTACTACAAGATTCTTTCTGTCCACCTTCCCATTTGCAGTAACAGGGAGCTTTTCCAATTGTATTCCCACATGCGGCATCATATATTTCGGAAGCTGCTTTTCCATCAGAGAAAACAACTCCTTTTCATCTACCTGCACATTCTGTTCCGTTACATAAAACAGTGCGATCTGCTTTGTGTTCTCTCTTTCGTAAACAACAGCTGCTGCTCTGTGAATGCCAGCATACTGTTCCGCGGCAGATTCAATTTCGCCAAGTTCAATACGATGTCCGCTGACTTTAACCTGAAAGTCTTTTCTGCCTAAGAATTCAATGGTACCATCTGCCCAGAATCGTCCGTTGTCGCCTGTGTGATACCAGACAACACCATTTTCAGAGGTGAATTTTTTTTGTGTCAATTCCGGATCACCATAGTATCCCTTTGCAACACCTGTTCCGCCGATAAGCAGTTCACCAGCCACCCAGTCCGGACAATCTCTGCCCTGACGATCCACAATGCGATACATCTGTGCAGTCAATGCCTTTCCATACGGAATACTTTTCCAATCTTCTGGTATTTCTTTCGGAACTACAAAAACATTAGACCAGATAGAAGCCTCTGTTGCTCCACCCATAGCAAGCATCGTGCATTCCGGAAGCATACTATGGAATCGTTTTACTAACAGTATTCCGATCCAATCCCCTGACAGCATCACAGTTTGAAGCGGCGGAACAACACCACGCTTTTCTGCCGCAGTCAAAAGCATATCAAACAATACCGGTACACTGTTCCACAACGAAATATGATGCTCTGTAATGAGGTTTAACCATGTATCTGCATCTTTTGCATTTTGCTGTGTCAGAACATAAAGTGTACCTCCGACAGATGACATTCCGAAAATGTCGTACACGGAAAGATCGAAGTCTGTCGCAGAAACACCCAGAATGCCAGACTCGGCAGAAGCAGAAATTCGATGATTGATGTCCCAAATCGTATTCATAGCACTGCCATGCTGTATTTCCACACCCTTTGGCGTACCAGTTGAACCAGAAGTCATAATAATATAGGCACTGTCATCTGCAGAAAGTTCCGGCGGCAGGTATCCTGCAGAACTATTTTTGGCATTTTCATAAGTCAGACAATGTACATGTTCCCAGTTTTTCTGGTGAGAATCATCTGTCACAGCAAAGCCAATTTGCAAGGTATCAAATATCTTTTTCAACCGCATATCTGGTTGATGATAGCTCACCGGTACATAGCAGCCGCCGGCAAGCAGAATGCCATAAATTGCCGTGATCTGCGGAATTCCACGCTCCAGAATTACGGCAACCAGATCTCCTTTTTGCACACCGGCTTCCTGCAATGCCGCTGCAATATTTCTACTGGTTTCATAAAGGCGAGCATATGTTACCGTTTCTCCAGTTTCACAGAGATACAGGGCTGTCTTCTCCGGTGTTTTTTCGGCATGTGCGATAAGCCCTTCTGTGAGCAATGTGCGATGCACCGGTTCTTGTTCCAGTTCTTCTGTCGTTTTCCGGATACTATCCAAGGGAACTGCCGGCGAGCAGAACCCCCCCCAATCTGTTTCTTCCGCAGAAAGCACTCGCAGATATTGCATGAATGCCGTAAACATCGCATCTGTCATCTGCTTCGGGAACAATGCATCTGCAGTGTCCCACACAAGAGAAAGCTTCCCGCCATGCTCAAATACCTGACAGTCAATCCACACCTGCGGTGTTTGAGAAACCATATATCGAATATCACCGATATTTTCTGTAAAATCTGCACTGATCAGATCCATTCCGATATTGCATGCAAAAACAACCGGAGCAAAGTCACGCTGCCCCGAATACAATCTCTGTAAATCTCTTTGAATCTGCACTCCGTTATATGCCGCATAGTGCATATCCCGAACAAAGTCTGCACTGACTTTCTGCACATTTTCCCGAAACGTGCGAGATGCACTGTAATCCTGCTCCGAAAGAAGCAATGTTGTAAAGTCTGCAACCACATTGCTGACGTTTCCAAAATCATCACAACGATCAAACAGCGGTACATTTATCAAAAAGCGGTCATTGGCACTCCAACGATGAATTGTCTGCGAATAAGCAGTCAGCAGCACCATAGCCGGTGTGACATCTGCCGCCGCTGCCCTCTTTTTCAGCATCGTCCACTGTTCTTCCGAAAGTGTATCTGTATGATGTGTATACCTTGGAGATAAAATGTTTTCTGGTTTTTCCTGAAGCGGCAAGTCTGGACGAAGCGGCAGTGTACGGAGGCGTGTTTTCCAGTACTCTGCTGCCTGTGCTTTTTCTTCTGCACGTTCTTTTTGCAGCATCTCCATATATGCACCAAAATTCCAATTATGGTCAACTTCTGGTGTTTTGCCCGCCGCATAACATGCTGCAAGATCCCGCAATACAATCTTGATGCTCTGCACATCACACACGATCAAAGCAAAATCTATGCATGTTACACTTCTCCCACCGCTGCAGATACAGTGTTTTATACCCGCTGTTTCACCGAATTCCAAATCGAATCGTCTGTGCGACAATGCGTGCCGTACCTCCAGAAGCTTTTCTTCCTGCATATCTTCTGCAAATGCAGAAAGATCCAACATAGAAAATGTATTAGGATAAACTGCAGGCATAGTCTGCTGTTTTCCATCGGCAGTAAATCTTGTATGTAACATCGGATGTGCTGCGAGCACGGTATCCCACGCGGCTTTTAATTTTGCAGCATTTACATTTTTTCCTTCAAACTCATAATATGCATGACAGTCTACACCGCCCATAGGCTGATCTGTTCCTCTGCCTACCCAATAAGAATACTGCACATCTGTCAATGGAAACGCCTGATCTGAAGCCTGCACCTGCGGCTGAGGATCCTTTTTTATAGTTCCACCAAGTTTGCTTTCTGCAAAAAAAACCCACTCTCCAAATGTTTTATATTCCATTAAATCCGCAAAACTTACTTTGATTCCGCTTTTTCTAAGAAGTCCGGCAATCTTCATGACTTGCAGCGAACTGAGCCCAAATTGTATGAGATTGGTTTCCTCTGAAATTTCAGTTCTGCTGCCAGTTGCTTTTGCAATGACATCCAGAAGCAATTCTCTCACATTCATCTCTCTATATCCTTTCCACCAAATTATCTGTCACCATTTGTACAATTGCCTTTTTATCCGGCTTTCCTACAGAAGTTAACGGCAAGCTGTCCAATTTCACTGCAAGATCAGGAAGCTTGTATGCTGCTACACCTTTTTCCGCAAGTTCACTGCGAAGTGACTGCAGCGTTATCGTGTGATCCTCCGTCACAATTGCTGCACAAATCTTATGGATCAACATTTCATCCGGAATTCCTACAATAGCTGCCATATGAATATTTTCATTTTCATCGAGAAGCCGTTCCAGTTCAGACGGCATGATTTTTTCACCGGCACGATTTATCTGTTCCCGCACTCTGCCGGTAATATGCAAATTTCCGTCATTGTCTAAAAATGCACGGTCGCCGGTTCTATAAAAGCCATCATCACGAAATGCCTCTGCATCTGCCTCCGGATTGCAATAATAATTCCGTATCGTATATGGACCACGCAACAGCAACTCTCCTTCTGCACCAGCAGAAGCAGATGTTCCATCTTCCAGTTCAATGAGCATTTCATCTGCCGGTGAAATTTTTTTCCCTTGACAGCCTGCGGTCTGTTCTGACGACATGTCCGCATCTGTAATTGTGTTCAATCCCTCAGCAGTACCATAAACTTGTCTTACTTTACAGCCAAATGCTGCTTCTGCTTTTGCAAGCACCGAAAATGTCAAAAGTGATCCGCCTACGAGCACTGTCTGTAGCGAACTGTAGTCATATTCCTCCCACTCTGCCATTTCACTGCAAAGCGCAAGCAATGAGGGTACCATTGCTGTCAGGTTTACTTTTTCCTGATCGATCAATTCCAGAATTTCATCAGGGCTGCCGCTGCTCGCCATAACAATTTTTCCGCCGTGCAGCATTGTTCCGATAATACCGGGATTGGCAAAACTGAAATTATGAGATGCCGGGATTGCCGCCAGAAATACGGTATCTTCCCGCATGTTGCACACCTCTGAAAAAGTTGCTGCATCATAAAGATAGTCTGCATTTGTACGCGGAATCAGTTTAGGGACATTGGTGGTTCCTCCGGATACCTGCAGCACTGCAATATCGCGAAATGTCCGCCCGTTGTCCGAAAAATCAACATCATCAGAAAGGTGTTCTTGATAGTCAATCGTATCCGCCAAGATTACTTTGCAATCTATTCCTGCGGTACACGCTTCTGCCATACCAGCATGATCAAATCCCAAGTGAGAACGCACTGTAATATAAGCTGTGGGAGATGCCGTTCTCAAAAAAGATGTAATTTCATTTTTTCGGTGTGCCGGAAGTGCAAGTACCGGCACAGCACCTAGTCGAAAGATTGAAAAAAGTGCCAGCCCAAATGCAATGGAATTGGGGATTTGCAAAATAACCCGATCACCGCTTTTTATCCCTTGTTCCTGCAAATATGATGCTCCGGCATCTGCAAAACGGTTCCATGCAGCATAACTGATACACTGACTGCCATCACAAAGTGCTGCTCGTTCTCCATAAGCTTCCGCACATTTCTGAAGCATACTGGAAAATGTTTCACCCTTCCAGTAGCCCTCTCGAATGTACTTTTCTTCTAGCTTTTTCTTCTGTATTTCGTCCAATTCAAGCATTCCCTTCTATTTTATATCTCTCTTTAATAAATGCAATCATCTCTGTATGAGAAACTGTACAAACTGTCATTGGGGATTTTGCACAAACAGAAAATGCCGCCGTTTGCTGCATTGTTGACAGAATATAGGCATTCTGAAACTGCTGCCAGCGATCCGGCAAAACTTTTGCAAAAGACACTGCTGGCAAATCATATAAGATTCCTTTCCCCAGATACTTTCCGTATGCTTCCTTCATACTCCAAAAGCGAATTTTTTCTTGTTCCGGAAAAACTGCACTTTTGAGATATGCCATTTCTTCTGTATGAAATATCATCTCGGAGGCATTTTCGTTAATATCACCGTACTCCTGAATGTCCACGCCATTTTCAACCTCTCCTACTGCACACAGTACAGCATTTTTACAATGGGAAAGGTTGAAAAAAATACCCGTTATGTCTTTGAAATACGGCTTATTTTCTTCGCCAAAAAGGAACAATGGTTTCTTGGTGATTTTATATTCCCGATATAATGCCATTCTTAGCAAAAGGTATGCCAGTGACGACTGTACTCGATCCGCTTCCTGACAAAGTGATAACACTTGATTTCGACGCTGGGTACTTAGCAGGCAATACAGCACATCTTTTGGAATTCTATTTTCCATTCCAACTATATATAGAACATAAACCATACTATTTCAAATACTCCGTCACTGTTTTCCGCAATACATCTTTCCAGATATATCGTTCTTTTCGAATCTGCTCTGCTGCTGCAGAAATATCCTCAATCGAAATATCCGGAATTATAGTATCTGTCAGAATCCGGTTTTCAAGGTGATATTGCCGCAACAGACAGACTAATGATTCTGATGCAGTTGCAGTTACAAAAAACGGTTTCGCATCTGCCATACACAAAGCTGCAACAAAAAGAGAATCTGTCACAACCGTTTGGGACACACTCCATTTTTTCATGTTCTCAGAAAAATCAGTTTGCAACTCTTTTTCCATAATGTACGACACTGTTAGTTTTGTCAAAAGCTCCTGTTCCTGCTGCCAGAAGGAATGATAGTAAGATGAGGGCTGTAAAAAAAGTAGCTCCGTCAAGTAACCGATCTCTGTTTCCAACACTTCTTCTAATTCTTCTTTGCTTTTTTTCTCAGATAGAAAAATTTTATCGAACTGATACAAGTCATCATAAAAATCTTCTCGCTGTTCATCTTCACATGCCTGCAAGCGTTCTGCAATTTGTAACCCTATTGCAATCCGCGGTGTATCCGCATCTGCATCGTGAAACAGATACCAATCGTCATCATGAGAATACGTCCAAATCGGTTCATCTGCCAGAACAAAAAGTTTTGCAGCATGAGAAAGCTGAAGGCATGCTTTATGATTTTGAATCGGCGGCAAAACAGAGCAATGTGCATAAACCATTTTTGCAATTGGCTCTTTTTGATAATGGTATTGCACTTTTTCCTTATGCAGATCCATCGGCAGTTCTGTCAGAGCAACTTTGCAGCCGATTTCACAGAGCAGTGCGTACAAGGCAAGCGTCCGAAACACATGCTCTGGTTTCTCGCTGTAAAATGAAGAAAATAACAATATATCATATTTGGAATTGATATTTTTTCGAATGGCATTCTCCAACGGCATATGCATAACATCTTTCTGAAATGTTTTTGCACCTGCCGGTTCTGGAGCCGGTTTATAGAGACTGTAATTTCCGGAAACTGCATTTTTTTCACTGACACGTCTTGTAACCATTGAAGTATCTGATTGCAAATCCTGCTGAAAAAATGTTCTTCCCTTTTGGGTATTCAGTATAACAAGAGAATTCCCTTTGATATTCAATGTCTTTTGCTCTGCCAGCTCTATAGGGATATAGTCTCCCAATGTCACATCTGCAACACGATTTCCATAAGCAAATCGGCATCTGGTACAAGTTTCACAAATACTGTTTCCAGAAAAATAAGCCTTATAGTATGCACATTTTTCTGGTATCAGTTCTTCTGTCTGGCCGTCTTTGTACTGAATTTCTAACCGATACCCTTCCATTGCAGACTGCTGGTGTTTCTTGCATCGAAAATTCACTGCTACAATATTTTCCGGTATTGTATGTTCTGCTAAAAATTTTTTCCAGATCAATACAGACGATATTCCGTGACAAATAATATCTGCTGTTAAAAGTGTGTCATAAGGCTTCCCAAGAAAATTCTGTAATCCTGCGATCTGACAAGGAGTGCCGGAAAACAAAACGGTTCTGCCGTTGTTCAAGTACACTTTTACCCGTCGGTAAATAGCCGCCGGCACAAAACTTTGCACATATTTGCTGCCGCATATGGCATCCAGCGAATCCATATCTGCCTCACAATGTCTAACTTCATGAGAAGCTATAGAATAACTTGCTCCGAAAACCGCTCCGCCATGCCGCAGCACAAAGGCAGCCATTTTTCGAAATACACCACCAGACGCACTTTTCATGCAAACTTCCGGTGCTGCATAAACGCTATAATATTCTGGTGCTGTCCATGCCGTCGAAGATGATTTCGTGTGAGTATAAGGGCAAACCCGAGTGCAGTTTTCACAGCCAAAACATTTTTCAGTTTCTACTACCGGAGAATATGTCCCCTGTTTCCCAATATACAATGTAATGGCATCAGTCGGACACGCAGCAGCACACGCTCCGCAGCCATAGCAGTTTTCATGGTGTACCATTTTAAATTCCTGTCTTTCGAAATTTTAAGCAGAGCAACTTTTCCAACAAAAAGGCTACCAGCACCATTCCTGCTGTAAGGATTCCCAACACAACAAAAATATTTTGATGTGTTTTCTGCAGCGTATTTTCTTGTATGTACAGTTTTTGCACGCCACTTGTTCCAAGTTTTCCGTCAAACCGATCCCGCAGCTTTGCATCAGTATACACAGTTTCTCCATACACAGAAACCGTACTATCCGCAGCAACTTCCCACGATTTGAGTGGCGTATCCGGCGTATTGGAACTGTAAAGTTCCACAGTAACTGTTTCCGATGGTTCTGTATATGCCTGATATGGAACTGTATCAGGCACAGGATTCTCAGCGATGTCAAACTCCGAATCCCAGCGACTAATGATTGTTCCATTCTCATCATAATAGGTAAATTCTCGGCATGTCAGTGTGTCCGGATCCAACAAATAAACATCTTTTCCTTCCAGCCAATCTACATGAGAATAATCAATGGTCCAAAGAATCCCATCTGCACTTGGTTCTACAATGAAGTTATTTGCATCTTCAAAAAAAGCAGTGTATTCATCGGTATCTACATTGGAAATATACGAACTCAGTAATGCCCGCGGACGGGGTTCTGGTGCCACAGACATTCGATACATCAGTTCATCACTGGAACGCCGGAACAAAAAATATTCTGCTTTCCCGTTGGCACCATTACTGCTGACCGCATAATCTGGTGTTACCACTTCAAATTCATTTGCATCGTTATATTTTATATAAAACGATGTACCATCTGCATCGGTATAATATGCCTTGCAAGGATCTCTTTTTGATTGATAATCCATATATATGCTATCGTATAGATCACAATAAGCCACAAAGTTATTTGCATCTACGATTTCCTGAATTCCAGGCATCTCTGCCGCTTCTGCATGCAAACCAGCAAGGCATGGAGAAACAGAAGAAACCGATATGCACACACCCAGCATCAAACATATTTTTTTCACATGTGTCATTTCTGCTTCCTCCCTCACTGCAAAGTTTCACTTTTCGGCACGATATATTTTACTCTGTCCGTAATAATCAGCATTAACAGTAAGGACGCGACCATAAGCATTATCAAAAGTCCTGCAACCATTCCATACGGAATTGCAAAGTCCGCCTGCATAATTCCCATTGTACTGAACAAGGCACTGGAAAGCGGGTTTGACAGTAAAAAGATCAATACACACCCCAGTAAAATTCCCGTCACAGTAACAGGAAGAAACGAGAGAAATACCTCCAAACGAATTTGTGAAGAAGTAAAACCGATTGCCTTCTGTATCCTGAAATTCCGTTCGTTTTTGCGAATCTGTACCTTCAGCAACAAGTACAGCAGCAGCCAAATCAATATCACTGAAACAACAGAAAAACTGATCAGCAAACCATCTACCAATGAAACATAATTTCCCATAGATTGTTCAATTGTCAGTTTCGTATTTAGGGCACCACTGATTTTGCTTTGCTCATTCCGTATCACACGATCCAGAAATGCATCTGCATCTACATTGTCTTTTAGATAAATATACACTGTACTAGGTCTGAATTCCGGATTTACCTTTTCATACCCTTCGGTCACAAGTTCACAGTCAAAGCCATTGTCCATTGATGTCTGTATCAAACCAGTGATCTGGTAATCATAGCTTTTCCCGTCCTTATTCAGTGTAATCGTATCACCTATTTTTTTCCCAAAATGTTCGGCACTTTTTCCGCCAATTGCAATTTCATCGGCTTTTGACGGATGACGTCCAGAATAAACAATGCTGTCATTTTTGGTTCTCTGATAGTCCTCTGTTACATAGGCATACAGATTAACATCTCCCGACTGCACTTGCACAGTATCAAAGAAAATCGCATCCTCTGCACCAGATTCTTCTGCCAGTATTGTATCTAGGTCATCATAATAGTTTGTGGGATTGGCATATGCTGTTATGTCCGCATATTCATACATCAACACATCTACAAATTTTTGCGTATCTACAGCAATGTTATAATTCAACACCATAACATAACCAACTGCAAATGAAACCAGTACAAATACAACCGACATCAAAATGTTCTGTTTAAAGCTGTTACAAAACATTTTTACTGCCATAGAAGCATGAAACGGCAACTTGCTTCCAGCTACAGACAGGTGATTTTTTTGAGATACGTGCACCTGATCCTGATTTTCACGAAATGCTTCACAAGGTGAGATTTTTCTCAAACGGAAAGCAGTGATATAGGACACAGCAAAGAAAATCACAAGAATCCATAACATAATACAAATTGGAAATACAGGAGAAATGCTTGTTTCGATTGTAATCCACGTTAAAGACTGCATTGCCTTTGCTACAACAGAATAAACAGCAAGTGCAGCACCCCCGCCTACAACTGAACCGATCAATGTCAATATTGTATACTGCACAGCAAGAGAAAGCGTGATCGCATTACTGGTATAGCCAATTGCTTTCAGCACACTGATATTTTTAATTTCCCGCACAAGACTGCCGCGAATCAGATAAATAATTACTGCCACTGCAATTATAAGAAGAATGACTGCAAACGCAAGCAACAGCATTGCCATGATAGAGGGCTGCATAGTTGCATAATTTCGGCAAACATCATATGTCATGGAACAATACTTTGCAGTTCCTGTTTCTGCGTAATTGAAGAAGCTACTCATCACTGCCTGTGCGTCCTCTGCACGATCAAGATAGATGTTTGCAATCTTTCCATTTTCATTTGAAGAAAAATGATTTGCAAATTCCAGATAAGTTTCTTCTGGAAATACCACACCAGTTTGGGCACTGGAATGCACACAGCCAAGGTAAATGTCTTCTACAAACCCAGCAATTGTAAAGTGGTAGACAATCTTATCGTAACGAATGTCAAAGCGATCTCCCAACGCATAGTCTCCGGCTTCTTCAAAGTACTTAGAAACATAGATTCCATTTTCAGGCAAATCAGGCATTTCTTCCACTACCTGATAACTGGTATACTCCTGTGTTCCATAAGGAAGTGCCAAAAGTGTAACTGTTTTTTTAGAACCAGCAAATGTAATCTGTGCACTATCCAGATACAGTGCGTCATCATAAACCACATTAGAAACACGACTGTCATTTTCCAATATTTTTTGGTTTTCTGGTGTAAAAAGCGTATTCTGGCCCGCAACAAAAATACTAGGTGCATTTGCTGCTTCAGCAGCCTCGTCAAAACAGCTTGCAAAGCTTGTTATAACTGTCAAGCTAAGAATACAAAACAAGGAAATCAAAGCAATCAGAAAAGATAGAAACAAGTTTTGCCCGCCGGACTTGCGTAGATTCGCATGTGCCAAAAGGAATATCCGCCGCATCTTACCACCCTCTCTCCTCCAAAAAACTTCTAAGTTTTTCTTTTCTTGCATGATCTTCTTCGTCGTATTCTCCGATATCACAAATGCCGCCAATCAGACCATCTCTTACAAATATGATCTTATTCCCGCGAAAAGCCGACCGAATATCATGTGTTACCATAATAATGCTCTGTCCGCTTTTATGGATCGCTGTCAGCAAATCCAACACAACTTGTCCGTTGGAGTAATCCAGCGAGCCGGTCGGTTCATCGGCAAATACTACATCTGGATCATTTATCAATGCCCGCACAATTCCTGCACGCTGTGCTTCACCACCGGACACCTGTCCCGGAAATTTCTTCTGAATTTCCTTAGAGAGATTTACCTTTTCAAACATACCGGCTGCTTTCTCCAGAACCTTCTTTTTAGATTTGTTACAGAGCATTCCAGCTGCAACAACATTATCCAGAATGCTCATACTGTCCAGCAGATTATTTTGCTGAAATACAAATCCGCAGTGTTCTCTCCGAAAAACTGCCATTTTATCCGGAGAGAAGTTTTCAATTTCCTCCCCATTGAAAATGATTTTTCCGGAACTGATATAGTCCATTCCCGAAAGGGCATACAGCAACGTGGATTTCCCTGCTCCGGAAGAACCCATAATTACCGTAAAATCCCCTTTCTGAATCTCTAAATGAATGCCCTTTAAAACTTCCTGCTGCCTGTGATCGATGGAATATGCTTTTTTTATATCGACCGCCTTCAGAATCGTACTCATTTGTGCTCACCTCACCAATCTCATTAGACAAGATTGTAAATAGAACGAAAGATATTTTCCCGATTGCTGCCCATACAGTATTTTTCAAACAGATAATCTACTGCAAGCCGCACCGCCTTATGTGCAAGCGGTTTATTGAACAATTCATCTTCTTTTCTGGAACTGCGGAAAAACCATTCCAAGCGGGAAGTCATCGCTCCGCCAAATGTCAGCAGCTGACCGGGGATTACCTTCACGTCCTTTTCCGCAAGGAATTTGTCAATAGCCGCCAGCGATGCTTCATTTACAGTGATTACTTCATTATGTGCCATCAGCATTACTGTGCCGTCCTTTACCACCGACAGATCAGAATGCAGCAATTCACCGCCAACAGTCACTGCAATCAGCAGACCGCCTCTTTCCAAGCAGGGAGCAGTAAACTTTCCGAATTCTGCCGGTAAAACTGCAATTCCCAGCTTCTTCAGCCGCTTCACTTCCTCTGCTCGTTCCGGCGTAGCATAGGAAAGATCACAAACCGCAATATTTGTATAGTTCTGTTCAATCAAATATTCCAGCACTGCACAAGCTACTGCACCATCAGAACCGATGAGCGTTACCGGAATGCTCTTATCCTGATTCAACCCCAGCACTTCAATTGCTTCAATAATGCCGGTAGAAGTATAAGATGCCTTACCGCCGCAGCCGCCGGATTCGCACTTCACACCCAGCACATTTTCCGTATACTTATGCAGCATGTCGGCAAGTCCTACAAATCTGCCAAAGTCCGGCGTAAGCTTGATTTTTCCGCCCTTTTCATTCAAGAATGCACCCAAATCGCAAAACATAGAGTCTGCAATCTCGCCATAGCGTTCATGTGCCGGATCCATGACAATATCATAGATTTCCTTGGACTTCGGACGGATAATGCAGCGACCGCCGCCCACTCTGCTCTCTAAATATCCTGCCGGAACTTCCTCCTTGATCCCGTCCAGCTTGCCCAAGGCAATCACGTCATTGATGAAAACATTTTTCAAGCCACTTTCATAGTCCTTCAAATAACAGATTTTTTCTTCGCATGCCTTATCGTTGCTGTCAAACGGTACCGTTCTGGTTCCGCCATAGTAGTAATCTGCATTTTCTACCTGTCCCTTTTCTGCTACCCACAGCTCTGCATAGTCAGAATCAATTACATATACATTTTCAGAAAATTTTCTTACATTTGCCATTTTTATTTTCTCCTCCTAAATTTCACCCAAAAGCATTTCCTTGTGCAGAAACACCTGCTTACTTGCGGGTTCTTCTTACACGTCTTGTCCGCTTGGGCACTGTTTCTTCTTCGCACAGTTCTCCCTTTAAAAAAGCTGCCATTTTTCTGACTGTTGGATATGAAAGAATTTCTGTCGGAGTAATATCTTTTCCAAGCAGTTCTTTAATCTCGCCCTGCAAGTGATATAACAGCATAGAATAACCGCCCAACTCAAAAAATCCGGTATCCAACGGTACTTCCTCTATTTCAAGCGTATTTTTCCATGCCTGCACCAGCTTTTGTGTAAATGCATCTCCGTCTGCCGAAACAGCATTTGTGCTGACCGTTTCTGTATCAATTGTTTCAAGAGCAGATCGATCCAGCTTCCCATTCATTGTCACCGGCAACTTATCCAAATGTACAAACTGATTGGGGATCACACCCTTTACAAGACTTTTTTCCATAAATGCAGACAATTCCTCATACTGCATTTCTTTCCCATCAACTGTTGTGTAAAACATAACGATCTTGGCTGCTGCCCCATTATGCTTGACGCAAAGCCCACAGTCTGTGATGTTGTCATGTCTTTCCAGCACCTGCTCAATTTCTTCTATCTCAATACGCTGACCACTGATCTTGATTTGGTTATCCTGTCTGCCGCAATAAAGTACTTCCCCGTTTTCGCACCGGATTCCCCGATCCCCGCTGAAGTACATCCATGCATTTTCTTCCGCAATATCTGGATACAGGTGCGATTCTTCTCTGGTCATGCCAATGTACCCGTCAAATGTTCCGAACCCGGCAATCCAGATGTCACCTTCTGTCCCAATCGGACAATTCTGCCGTGATTCGTCCAAAATGTACATTCGCTTATTGTATATGGGCTTGCCAATCGGCACCTTGTCCTCTAAAAGATCTTCTTCTGTCACATCATGATACGATACACAACAGCTGCATTCTGCCGGTCCATAAAGATTCATTGATTTCGCATGACAATTTCCAGACTTCAGCCAATTCAGGATATCTTTACTTCTGAATTTTTCGCCGGCACTGATAAAGTACTGCACATTTTGCAACGCTTGATATGCATCTTCAGAACAGTATTCCAAAATTCCCTGCATCAAGCTAGGCACGCATGCCAAATGTGTCACTTGATATTTTGCGATTCTCTCTACATCATCTTTTACGTCAAAAAGTGCTTCTGACGGAAGAATGATACAAGAACCATACAAAAGCGGCGTAAATATTGTTTTCAAAGAGCCGTCAAAACCAAAGTTATTCAATAAGATCAACTTGGAATCTGTGTCCAGAGCCAGTTTTTCGCCATACCATTCGCACATATTCAGCAGATACGCCTGCCGAATCGGTACGCCTTTCGGTTCTCCAGTTGTACCGGAGGTAAACATACAATAGGCATACAGTTCTGTTTCTGTACACGGCTGCGGCATTGCAACATCTTCAGACAGCAGAATATCCCGAATACAAGTGCTTTCAAAAGGAAACTCTGCCGGAACATCATCTGCACTGACGATCGATCGAATTTTGCTCTTTTCACAAATATGCCGAATTCGTTCTTCCGGATACGATGCATCAATCGGAACATATACTGCACCAATATACAAAACGGCATAGATCAATGCAATTGTTCGTGCAGTTGGTGTACAGTATACGCCGACATAATCGCCCTGAACAACGCCACTATTTTGCAGAGCAGCAGCACCTTTCTGCACCTCTTTCAGAAACATGGCATAAGTCCACGTTCCGTCCCCCTCAATGGCGATAGCATCTGGGTGCTGTGAAACTGCATTCATAAAGTTCCATATCAAATTTTTAGAACGATCCAGTGTGTTACCTGTGATCGTTTTACCCTGATAAAGAACATTTGCCTCCGGAATGATTTTTTCTGTCATCTCTCATCCTCCTCAATAAAACGGTGTGCCATTCCACACATCATCACCATAGCTTGCGTCAGCATCTATGGGCGAAAGCCGTTCCAGCATTTCACAGCCGAAAAAAGCCCTGCTTCCAACTTTTCGAACACCTTCCGGAAAAAGTACCTTTTCCAGTGACTCACAGCCGGAAAAGGCATCGGACTGTATTTCTGTCAGTCCCTTTTCCACAACGATTTGTTCGAGTTCTTTGCAATTATGAAACATTGCCTCCGCAAGACAAGCTGTTTCCGGAATATGCATTTCTACAAGACCGCTTTCCGCAAAAGCACCGTTTCCAAAAACAACTGCATGATTAGGCAGACGAATTTGCCGCAAAGACTTACAGCCGCAAAATGCTCGCATTTCGATTTCAGAAACACTGTCCGGTAATATAACACTTTCCAGTGACGTGCAATTCTCAAACGCAATAAATCCTATCGTCTTGACATTTCCGGAAATATGCACTTCCTGCAAACTGCTGCAATTTCTAAACATACTCCGATTTAAGATCTGCAAACCAGAAGGAAGGTAAATATGCTGCAAACTCTTGCAAAATGCAAATGCTGAGCTTCCTATTTCCGTAACAGCCGCCGGAATTTCAATGCAGATGATATTTTCACAGCCATAAAAAGCACAATAACTGATATATCGCAGTGTTTCCGGCAAAAAAATCTCACGCGGTGTTGTATCTCCATTTGTAGCAACAACAGCCTTAAATGTTCCTTTTCCTGCATCAGCAATTTCTACAAACACATATGGTCCAAGTGAAACTACTGGTGCTCCGTCGATCTCCGCCGGAATTTGTACACAGTCCGCATTTCCGGTGTATTTTGTAATCCGAATTCCCCGATTTTCAAGATCGGCTTCATAAACAAAATGATTGACTTCTGTCATTTTACGTGTTTCAGTCTTCCTCCACATATTTTCGGATCGTGTCTGCAATATCATTTACGGTAACCAGATCAGAATAGTTCATTTCCTCTGAAATGTTATATTCTTCTTCTAAGGCAGAAATCAAACTGATGGTATCCAGCGAATCCATCTCCAGATCCTGCCGCAGCATGGTTTCTCCTGTGATCTCCACATCATTATCCAAGCAAAGTTCGTCCCGAATGATCTCAATAATCCGGCTGTTTTCTACGTTCATTTCTCTTTTCCTCCTGTTTTGACATGTGCATTTTTCTGAATTCGCTGGTCAATCATATCTGCAATTTCTTTTACAGTTGTACTGCTCAGCAAATCCTTGATAGAATATTCTATCTGAAATTCGCTTTTGATCTGTGAACACATCATAAGCCCACAGAGCGAATCTATATCATACGAATAAATAGAGGCATCCAGATCTCCAACTTGAATTCCGGTAATATGCTTTATAATTTTGCAAAGCTGTTGTTCAGTTGCACTCTGTGTCCCTGCTGCTGCACCAGTTTTGGGTTTTGACAGAGCATACCGTTTTTTCCAGCTTTCCGGTATCACAAGCTCATAATCCTCGCCGCTTTTTGAAATATACGCTGAAACATATCGATTTTCATAGCCATCAATTTTCTGCACTGCTTCTGCCTTATCCTCGGCATTTCCAGTAACTTTTTGTGCAAATATCAGTGCGGCATCTGTCTGCAATTCCGCATTGCCCTCCAGAAAATGTACATCGCAGAACCCTGCATTCCGAAGTGTGGTTTCAAAATGTTCCTTGCTCATGATCGGACTGTACTTACGAAGCGGATCATGATAATAATTCCACCATTCAGGTGTCAATCCATAGAACATTTCACTGACGGAGTGTCCGTCCATTGTTTGCAGCAATACGCAAAATCCACCTTTTCGAAGTGCCCGATGACAATTACAGAACGAGTTTTGCATATCGCCTGTTGCCTGAATAACATTGCAGGAAATGATAATGTCAAAGTAGTTTTCTGGTATGCCTTGTTCCCATTGATTTTTGGTAACATCAGATTTGCAAAACTCCATGGAATGATACCCACGTTCTTTCGCAACTGCCTTTGCCTTTTCAATAAAAGAAGCACCAATGTCTGTAAACCAGTAATCTCCGCCATATTTTTCAATGACCTTTACCGCTTTCCATGTAACCAGTCCGGTTCCTGCACCAATCTCCAAAATTTTTAGTGGTCTTTTGCTGTTCTTTGCAAGATTCTCCAGTATTTCTGTAAATACCGTAGCATACAATCTGACCTTGTTCATTTCCGGTATTTTTTGATACATTTCAAACAATTGCTGATACGAGCCATTCGGATACAAGAATTCCTTTCCCAAGGTCTTTCCTTCAAACACTTCTGCGTAATGCTTCGCGATTTCTGCAAAACGTTCAAAAAACGGTATATATCGTTCTTCCTTTTCCGCGGCAACTGCAAGAGCTTGTGACAATTCCATGCAATCTGCGATGCTTTTGGTGCAGGAGATTTGATCGCCGTCCAGTAAATCCTGTGCATGTGTTCTTTCTTTTAAGTCAACATGCCCATAATCACAAAGCCATGAAAGCAGCAGCATTACAAAAGGAATGTAGGCTTCTGTCACATGCAGTCTGCTTTTGAGTTCTCCCCACGTATAGCTTTCTCCGGCTTTCAAAAAAATACCATAGCTTCGAAAATATGCTGCCGATGCTGCAAAGCAAAGCAAGTCTAATGACTCCTTCAGAGCTTTGTTTTCCTTGACGCATTTGATTTCAGAAGTTTTCAGCCGATCTTCTTCAATGCTGTGAAAAACACGATATAATTCTTCTGTACTTTTCCAACCAGTTTCTTCCGGCTGATACTGCAAAACTGCTGTATCTCCTTTTTCACGCAAAAATAACAGCAACTCCCGCATCTTGTCGGAATCACCGTCCAGCACAAGCTGTTTTTGCCAAACAGACGATGGTGTTTTTTCTTGTTCTATGTACTCCCGATACGTCTTTTCCAAGAACGTTGACGGCGGCAGATATACTTTTCTGCCACTGGTGACTGCTGGTGCTTTCAACTTATAGGAGGTTAGTGTTGACAAACCTGCGAGCAATGCTTCACCCTTTTCCCCAATGTCTTCCCGTATCATACTGATGAACAATTTTCCAGAACGATTCTTTACAGACTTTTTAGCAAAGTAAGAGAGCTGCTCTCCTATACCGACTTCAATTGCTGCAACATTTTCAAAATTGTCCAGTTCCCTGACTGCTTCGTAATACCGCACAGTACCCTTGAATTGCTTCATCCAATACTCCGGTGTAGTCAGCACATCACTGACTACATTCCCTTCCGCAGAAGAAATATAGGTGATGTCAGGAATATGAAAGGAAATGGTATCTAAAAGTTTCTGAAATTCCGGTAAGATCGTATCTACCAGCTGACAATGCCCTGCACGGGAAAGCGGCAATACAGAATAAAATATCTGTTTTTCATCCAGTTCACAGAGATATTGATCTATATCTTCTGCCAGACCAGTAATCATAAACCGATTAGGCGCATTTCTTGCAGAAACATAAACACCTTCCGGCAATGAAAATTTTTCTGGATTGCCTAAAACGCTTGCCATTTTTCCTTCCGGCAATTTTTCCAAAAGCCGATTCCGAAGATAATACAACCGAATCAAATCGGTTTTGGAAATTACACCTGCAAAATATGCTGCAGTGTACTCGCCGGCACTGTACCCCAAAACGGCATCACATTGCACATGATTTTTCCGCAGCAGTTCCCCAATCACATACTGTACACACAGGGGCAGCATTGCAGCCTCTACCGGATCGCTGATTTCTTCGCCGGTCAGAAGTTTCTCCTGCAAATCATAGCCGCACTCTTGTTTTACAATCTGAAAAATTTCTGTAAAAGATGCTTTCACCGCAGAGCAAGTATGATAAATTGCAGCGGCATCTTCTATACGAATTACATTGCTTCCTGGGAAAAGCCATACATTTTTGCGGTTTGCTGGAACTTTTTCTTCATCTACCGTTACAAACGGCTGTTTTAGCATTTTTATCAGACTATCTACTTGTTTTGCTCCAAACGCACCACGGTACTGCTGCATAGAATTTCTATTACAAAGTGTATATGCAATATCCTGTAGTGCAACTTCCGGATGATGCTCCAGATATGCTGCCAATTCAAAGCAATCTTTTCGAAGTGTTTCTCTGTGTGCGGAGGATAGTATGATTTCACAACCCGTTTCGTTCTGCTGTACCGTATTTGCCTTTGTCGGAAATGCAGACAATACTATGTGGCAATTGTTTCCGCCAACACCAAATGCACTTACACCAGCATATTGCAGTGGTTTTTCAGGCACCATACAAGCGTGTGCTAAATGATAGCCATATTCCGTAAGATGCAATTCCGGATTCACAGAATCGCTATAGAGCGAAGGAACAATCGTATTTTGTTCCAACATCATAACTGCCTTAAGAAATCCGGCAATTCCCGCAGCAAAGTTTAAATGTCCGATGTTTGACTTTACAGAACCAATGTATAAGGGAATCTGTTCTCTTTTTCCAAATACCCGATGCAATGCTGCAATTTCCACAGAATCTCCCAGTTTTGTTCCGGTTCCGTGGGCTTCTATGTAACCGATGTCTTCCGGATCCACTTCAGCAATGTCCAAAGCATCTGCAATTGCCTTGCTTTCTCCATCTATGCTCGGAGCAGCATAGCTTGCTTTTTCACTGCCGTCATTATTGATTGCAGATCCCTTTATCACAGCATGAATAGTATCTGCATCTCTGATACTATCGTTTAACGGCTTCAAAAGGACAGCTCCGCCACCACAACCGGGAACAAAGCCATCTGCATCTTTTCCAAATGCTTTGGTATACCCACTGGCAGAAAGCGTATTTTCAGCGTTGATGTAGTACTCCTGATTTTCCAGAATATTTGCACCGCCGGCAATTGCAATATCACATTCCCCATTGATTAAGGCATTGGCAGCTTCATGAATAGCATAGAGAGAACTAGCACAAGACGCTTTCAATGGCATACACGGTCCCGTAAAATTCATATGATACGCTATTCTGGAAGCAGAAGATCCATCTAAAAATGTCCTCCGCAAAGTTTGTTCTGCCGCCGTATCATCGGATGTTGTAAAGTAGCCTTTCCATACATAGACAAACTCATAAAGTGAACAGAAAAGTCCTACTCGAACAGTCTTTTTTCGCTTTAAATATCCGCCAGTTTCCAAGGCTTCTGCACACAGCTTAAACATCAGTCTTTGCTGTGGATCCATCAATTTTGCAAAGATCTCGCTCAGCCCAAATGCTTCTGGCTCAAATTCATAAACGTCCTCCATTATGCCAAAGGCATATGTTTTTCTTGGATCTGGTTGATCTTTTCTTGTAATACAGTCTTTTCCAGCTTTCAGATTCTGCCAAAACGCTTCCGGAGAATTGCTTTTTGGAAATCGACAAGCATATCCGATTACAGCAACGTCAGTATCTTTCACCTCATAATCCCTGTATATCAATACTTATTTCACTCCTATCTGAATTACTAGTTTTCCATTGTAAGCATGATTTTCTAGGTCTACATGTGCCTGTGGCAATTCTGACCAGTGATATACCTTTCCAATGTAGGGATGAATATCTTTTCTTTCCACAAGATCAATGTATTTATCGGCATCTTCCAATGTACCGGCATGAGAGCCCTGTATTCTCCGTTGATTCAGCCAAAGGAATCGCAAGTCAATATCTGCTTTATAAGACGAAGTTGCTCCGCAAAGCACCACCATACCGCCGTTTCCACACACAAATAAAGACGTGGGAAGTGTATCTTTTCCGGGGTGTTCCAGCACAATTGCAGGTGATTTTTTTTCGCCAACGATTTTCCAAATCATTCGTTTAAATTTGGTTGCCTGTGCGATCCAATTGCGGTATTCCCTTTCAGAAAGCTGATTCACATTGCCCCAATGATGAAACTTTTTGCGGTTAATGTACCCGGCAGCACCCATTTTTTTGCAAAGTTCTCCCTTTTCATCAGAAGAAACTACTGCTACCGGTATTCCCCCCATCGCAACAACAGTTTGAATTGCAGACAAACCCAATCCGCCTGCACCACCCCAGACCAGTACCACATCACCTTGCTGCAACGTGTTTCCTTCCCAGCGACTCAACATACGATACGCAGTAACACCAGTAGCATATGCCGCTGCGGCTTCTTCAAAGGTCAGGTTTTTAGCGATCCGAACGCACTGGCATTCCTTTACTCTGGAGAACTGTGCAAACGCACCATAATTTCCCTCATAGCCCCATATATGATACGAGGCACTAAAGCACGGATCCATGCCAGCAAGAATAGCCTTATCCTTTGCATCGTACTTTAAACCGCCAACACAAATGGCATCTCCAACCCGATACTTCTGAACATCTTTTCCTACTGCATAGACAATTCCAGAGGATTCTGATCCGCAAATATGAAAGTCCTGCTTCTCATCAAAATAATCGCCATTACTATCAATGACATTCTTTGGAACACCTTTAGAAGCCCATATGCCATTATAGTTGATTCCGGCACTCATATTGCATATCAGCAACTCATCATCGCGTATTTCCGGCACGTCAACCAATTCTACCTGAAATGCAGTTTCCGGAGAACCCAATCTTTCATTGCGAATTGTCCATGCATACATTTTTCGTGGAATCACCCCCAACGGCGGACGTTCCCCCACTTCATAAATTTTATCTGTATAAACCATGCTCTGCTTTCACCCTCTACAGAATTTTAATCCTGATTATATTTCAAGCTTTCACTAATATCAACCTTGTCTACCTTTCTTCTTAGCAGGAGCATTGAAATTCCATAACTAATCAGAATACAGCCAAAATAAATAACGATACTGATCGGCGAGATCCACGCACTGATATAGCACTGAAAGCTCTGTACATTGCCCTTGAAATAAAAATCTGAGAATACATAACCGAGGTACAATCCCAGTACAGAAGAAATAACAAGAACATAGAAATATACATGAAGCACCATTCGGTTAATTTCTTTATTTTTCATACCCAGTATTTTAAGCATAGAGATCATACCGGCATTTTCCCGTATCAGCATATTTACCATCAGGTAAATCACAATAACGCAAATCAGACAGCCAATCACTACTGTGCTTGTCATAGAGGGAAGAATTCCATCAATGACACTCTGAATCTGATCTTTCAGAGAAGTGCTTGTGACTGTAGACGCTACTGCATCATCATCGTAACTAATTTTTTCAGAACTCATTACGACATTATAGCAGTCGTCCGGAACATCAAACAGATCTGCAACGTTTTCTTTGGAAGAATATAATACACACTGTACATCATTATCAATGACCTTGTCGATAACAATCTCATATTCTTTCATAGATGCAGATTGATAAAATTTCAATGTGTCGCCTTCATCTACACCATACTGCATCGCAGCCATTTTGCTAAGATAGTATTTTCCGTCGTCCAAATTTACATCATTTCCGGAAATATCCTGAAAATGCAGGTACGGATTCTTCTCTGTACCAATGACATTCAACGCACCAGATGCACCTTCTACTTCAAATGTAAGTCCAATAGAACCATATGCATTGTCCGGAAGATCATCATCTGTAAAATCATTGAGGAAATACTCATATCCAAAGTCGATTGCAGTTTCTACTGCATGATCCCGATAATGGTTACAGGAATCGATTACAAAAAGAGCATAAACCATGACAATGCCGCTGACAATTACACCAACCGCAAACACCAATGTTCTGGAAAAGTGCCGGAAAATCGTGCGAGCCATGAATTTTCGATTGACTGGCATCTTGCTGGCAGAAGAAGCTTTTCCGTTTTTGATCCCTGAACCAGCTCTGTTACGAAGAAGATCTGTTACATTTTTACCAGTCATCTTCAAAATCTGAAACGCAGAAAATCCGCAGTATAAAATTGCAGGCAACAAAAGTGCCACGAGAACATCTGTTGCCTTCACCTGATAGGTCACTGGCAGCGTTTCAATCTTAAAAAAGCAGATCGATGCAATACTATTCTTTGCAAAAATCGACACAAAAAGCCCAATCACGCTTCCAAGAACAGCCGGAATCAGAGCAAAAACGGTATAATGCCGAAAAATTTGTGATTTCTTTATACCAAGTGCCAAAAGTACACCAATCTGTTTTGCATCATTTTGCAGATGCCGTTTCAGCACTACTGCAGTCAAAATAATTACAATCAGCATAATGACCGGCAATATCATATTGGCGTACATGCCCAGCTGATCACAAAGGTTCATAGGCATAGTGATCCGACGATTCATATCTGCAGTAGTATAGAGAAGTGTGCCATATTCGTCATAGAGATCACTTCGGAACGCATTTACATCTGTTTCTTCCGGATAAGTAACAGAATAATATTCCGAAACCTGAACAGGAAGGGAATCCATTGCAGCATCTGGCAGAATTACCAGCCCAAATTCCGAATCGTTATGATAGCTATCCGACAAATTTTCCAGCATAAAAAGATAGTCCGGACGTTCAGCAAAACCAGTAACCGTAAATTCCGAATCAAACAACTGGATTTTGTCACCAATCTGAATAGAATTCGCCTCTGCAAAATTTTTGCTGAGCAGTACTTCATTTTCTGCAGTTGCATCTTCGCCCTCAACCACACGATAAACATTTACTTTTTCTGTTTTTGAAAAGCATCTGAGTGTGTACGCACCGCTCTCATAATTTGCATATTGGTTTTTTTCTACGGTAACATGATACTTGGATTCCATTTCCGATATATCTTCCGTTGTCAAGGCAGCAGGCAATGTGAATTCGCCGTCTTCTACACAGGAAGCACTCCGGAATTCCTCCAAATATGTTTTTTCTCCATTGATTCCAGCATGAAAGCACAAAAACAAACATATTGCAATCACTGTAAGAAGTGTGGAAAACAAGTAAAACGAAAAGTTTTTTTTCACATTTCTCAAATATCTTTTGTTTAATGTAAGCATCTCAAAACCTCATTCTCCCATAAAATCAAAGTTCCAGAGCACTGGCATCGATTTTTTCTGTATTCTTCTCATTGGAAAGAATCTTTCCGTCATGAAGCTGAATGATTCGATCTCCCATTTTTGCAATTTCCTGATTGTGTGTAATAATTACAATCGTTGTACCAAATTCCTGATTGATCTTTTCAATGAACTTCAAAACATCTCCAGAACTCTTAGAATCCAACGCACCTGTCAGTTCATCGCACAGCAGCAGCTTGGGATTCTTAATCACAGCTCTTGCAATTGCAACTCGCTGCTGCTGACCACCAGAAAGCTGACTGGGGAAACGGTCTGCAAGATTATCAATGCCCAATGTTTTCATAACGGCATCAATATCCAACGGATTCTTACAGTACTCTGCAACAACCTTGATATTTTCCCGTACAGTCAGATCTGCAATCAAGTTGTAAAACTGAAATACAAACCCAATGTTTTCCCGACGATACAACAGCAGATCCTTTGGCTTTTTTCCACGAATCTCTCGATCCTGAAACAGCAATTTGCCTTTTGACATCACATCGATGCCGCCAAGAATATTGAGAAGTGTACTTTTTCCCGAACCAGATGAACCCAGGATCACAACAATTTCTTTCGGTTCAATTTCAAGAGATACATCATTCAGTGCATAAACAGCATTTTCGCCATTTCCGTACTGTTTTACCGCATTTTCTAATTTTACAAACGACATAAAAAACCTCCAAAATAATTTTGTATTTCTATGTAAGTTAGCTTCTCCTAACGCACAGATCAAAAAATAAAAACAGAATTTCTGTTTTCTCCACTAAAACTGATACATTAAAAATGTCAATACGATAACAGATGCTGTTAACAGAAGTTGAAACCCTAAACCGTATTTTACATAATCAGAAAATTGATAACCCACTCGAACAGTCATTCCAATGAAACCGCAAGACAGTGGTGTCAAAACCGACAAGCCCGCAGCCATTGTAATGCCAATCACAAATGGCGTTACATTCCAGCCAAATTGTTCCGCAAATTGAAGTGCAAATGGAAGAACCATAATTACCGTCGTCGTATTCGCCACAAAATTGCTGATAATGGTTGTGATTACAACCAAACCCGCCAGAACTACATAAGGTGACGGCGTGTTTGAAAGTGCATTTTGCAAGGCAGTACAACAACTTTGTATTACACCACTTTCATTCAAAACATTTGCCATACCTATACTGCATCCCAGCCAAATTAAAATGTTCCAATCCAATTTGGCGAAAGATTGTTTCTGCTTAACCACTCCTCCAAAAATGCAGATCAAAGCACCAATCAACGATACAGTTCCAACTGAAAATGTTTCTGTTATAAACAGCACTAGCATTAACCCGCCAGCCACCGCTGTAACTATACATTTTTTACGATCAACAGTCTGAAGGGATTCATTATCATAGAGCATAATTTGATCGGTTGTCGTAACCTTCTGCCACATTTTTGTGCCTTTTCTACAGCCAAGTGTACAAATATACAGTGTTCCAATTACAAAAATAATTGTCCCCATAGGCAGCAAATCGAAAAAAAGCATTTTGTTACCTGTTGTTTTTTCTAAAACAGAAGATGCGGCAAGCGTCGCAGGGGCACCAATTAAAGTACACTGTCCGCCCAGTATTGCTAAATAAATAATCGGTAATGTAATATGTTTTACATGGACTTCTTTCATCTGCGTTGCAATGTTTATGCAAATCACCATCATAAGAGAACATACCACTTGATTGTTTAGAAATGCAGAAAGAACAGCAGCAATTGTTCCACCAACAATTATGATTTTTCTTGTAATTGCAGTTGCAGTTTTTCCAGTTGCATACTTTTGAATCAGCTTAACTGTCAATGCATTCAAGCCGCTTTCTTGAAATGCCATTCCGAATATTTCCGTGCCAAAAATGATAAAGACGATATCGCTTGTGAACCCTGAAAAAGCCTCCTGTACAGTACACACTTTAAAAAGCACCAGTGCTGTACAGCCCAAAATCGCTACTGAAGCCAGCGGGAATTTATCCCAAATAAAGAGAACTACGCACACTGCAAAAACAATCAATGCCACCAAACAAATCACCATCCATTATCCATTAAACATTCGCCAAAATTAGTTTAAACTAACCGAACGTTTTTATTATAGCACATAATCTTGTATATGTCAACATGTTTTTTGCAGGTTTCAGTACCCATACCATACAAATTGCAAAAAGCAGAAACAAGATCATGTGTTTTTAAAAATGTAAATTTTGTTTTAAAAGTTTACCTGTTCATGCTTGTCATGCTATACAAAACAAAAAAGCGAATCACTTTCGTGATTC